>Ga0214473_10000338_pt1 | contig 65952 bp, 52 predicted proteins | sample RVTome_7_FD_203509 | JGI IMG/M metagenome (GOLD analysis project Ga0214473, IMG submission 203509) | Soil microbial communities from uranium-contaminated site in the Upper Colorado River Basin, Wyoming, United States - RVT98D197 | ecosystem: Environmental > Terrestrial > Soil > Contaminated >...
GTGGTAATTCTTTTGTATAGCTTATCCATATCAGCCCGGGAGACATCGTGGAATAAGCTGAGCAGCAAGTTTAACATGCTTTACCAAAAGCAAAAATATTCGGAGGCAGCCAAGGTTGCAGATGAGGCCTTGAAGGTGGCGGAAAAGACATTTGGCCCAGATCATCCTAATGTAGCTACATCACTTAATAATTTGAGGGCCCTTTATCATGCCCAGGGCAGGTATTCTGAGGCAGAATCCGTTTTCAAAAAATCTTTGACGATAAGGGAAAAATCGCTTCCCCCCAGCCACCTCGATATTGCATTGTCGCTTAGCAATTTGGCTTCAGTTTATCAAACTCAAGGTAAGTATGCAGATGCAGAACCTCTACTTAAGAGAGCTCTGGATATGCGGGAGAAAGCTCTCGAACCGAACTACTATGAAATGGGCATTCTTCTTGACCACTTGGCCGAACTTTATAGGGCTCAAGGCAAGTATACAGAGGCAGAGCCTCTTTTCAAAAGGGCTCTGGCGATACGTGAAAAGATGCTCGTTTCAAATCATCCCGATATAGCAGTTTCCCTTAACAACTTAGCCACCTTTTATCAGGCTCAAGACAATTATGAAGAGGCAGAGTCCCTTTTCAAGAGGGCTCTGGCCATATTGGAGAAGGCACGTAATCCAAATTATGATAGGATGGCGACATTACTTAACAACTTAGGTCATCTTTATAAAGCTCAAGGCAAGTATGCAGAAGCAGAACCTCTGTATAAGAAGTCTCTAAGCATAAGAGAAAAGGTTCTCGGGGCGAACCATCCCGATGTGGCCACATCACTCCACAACCTGGCTGGACTTTATAACGCTCAGCGTAAATACTCTGATGCAGAGCCACTTTACAAGCGGTCATTGGCTATTTGGGAGAAAGCTCTTGGAAAAGACCATCCCAATGTGGCCAATTCCCTTGTAAGTCTTGCCGCTCTTTTTAGTGCTCAGGGCAGATTTGCCGACGCAGAACCCCTTTACAAGCGAGCACTAATCATAGAAGAAAAAAACCTGGGGAAAGACCATCCCAATGTAGCAACGTCACTAAATCGATTGGCTTCGTTCTATCATGACCAGGGTAAGTATGCCGAGGCAGAGCCCCTCTATAAACGGGCTCTGGCTATTCGGGAGAAAACGTTTGGGCCAGACCATCCCGATGTGGCGACGGTTTGCGAAAACCTGGGGAAACTCTACAAGAAAATTGGAAAAACAGCTGAAGCTGAGAAGTTAGAAATCCGCGCTCAAAGAGTCCGATCAAGGCAATAAGAGTCAAAGAGTCTAAGTTTAATTTTCAACATGAAAAAAGAGAAATTTGGCCTAATCGAATTCCTTTTGAACTTTCTTATTGGTGCGGCATTGGGCGCACCAAATGGGTTTTTGATTTGGGCAAACTTTGTAAAACATAGTTTCTTAGATAGGAGTAATTCAGGTAACTCTTATCTTTGTGCATGTCTTTTCATCGGAGGAGGTGCTTTTCTCGGCGGACTTTTATTCGCCCTTTATAAGGGTCATCGAGGATATTGGTGACATCAGCCGTTCTCATGGTATCAACTTAGGGGACATCCTACATTGCTCCTGTCAAGAAGGAAAGCAATTTGACGAGCTCGGATGTGGGAGTTATTTTGCGGCCAGACGATTGAGGAGGGACTGTTTGAGGTGGTCGATCTTTTCTTTTCCTTCCAGTTTTTCTCCCCAGGTATCCTGAACGTAGAACACATCCAGCACCCGATTCCCAAGTGTTGAGATCCTGGCAAAATGGATGTTACAGCCGTGGTCTGTCAGGGCCTGAGTGATTTCATAGAGGATACCCATCCGGTCCTCGCCGGTGATTTCGATGATGGTATAGAAGTCAGAATCCTGATTGTTAACCTTGATGTCCGGTGCCACCCCGGGAATGACCTTTTTCGGCAGGTTATTGGATTCCTTCCGCTGGGCGAGAAGGTCTTTCAAAGAGATGGACCCACTCAGGACCGAGTCCAAATCTTTTTGGAACTGCTGGAGGCGCCGTTCGGCCTCTTCCGTCCCATCTTCGACGTGGAAGGTGTCCAGGGCGATTCCATTGGCCCATGTGTGAACCTGGGCTTCGAGGATGTTCAATCGATTGATGAACATGGAGCCTGCAATTTTTGAAAAAAGTCCGTAGCGGTCCTTGGTGCAAACCGTGACCTTCGCACGTCCTCCTTTGTCAATCTCCCAATCGACCCTGAGAGATTCCCCGTCGAGGGACCGGGCGAGTTCGATGTGACGGGCAATCTCTTTCCATGAATAACAGGAGAGATAACGGGCCGGAAGCTCCTCAGCAAACTTTGCGACGATTCCCGGCGAAAGGGATTCCTCCAGTTTCTTAATGATTTCTTCCTTCTTCGGAGAAGGCTGGTACCCTCCACCTTTTTCGAGTAAATGGGATGTCTTCAGGAAAAGCTCCGTGAGAAGGGAGTTCTTCCATGGAGTCCAGGCCTCCGGACCGACGGCCTTGACATCGGCAAAGGTCAAAAGATAGAGCATTTTCAACTGATTCAGATTCTCCACCTCATTCGCAAAGAGAAGGATAGCCCCTTCGTCGTGAAGGTCTCTGCGAAAAGCCGTCTCGATCATGAAGAGATGGTGGCTGACCAGAAACTCCATGAGCCGGATATCTTCCTGAGAAACCCCCATCCGGCGGCCGATCGTCCTGACCATGTCCGTTCCTACGACGGAATGATTTCCCTCCCTCCCTTTTCCAATATCGTGCATCAGGGCCGTCAAATAGAGGATTTCGGGCTTCTCAACGTCCATGACCAGGGAGGTGAGAAGAGGGTATTCCTCCTGATACTGGTTCGTTTTTAATCGTTCCAACTCTCCCAAAGCAAGAATGGAGTGGACATCCACGGGGTGGACGTGATAGAGGTCGTAATGGACTTTCCCTTCAACCTCTGAGAATTCCGGGATGTATCGGGAGAGGAACCCAAGCTCGTGCATCTTCTCCACGATGTTTTTCATCCCTTCTCCCCGCCTCAGAATAGAGAGAAACGCCTGGTTGACGGTATTGGATTGTCTAAACCGGTCGTCAATGAAGGGAAGGGCTTCGAGAACAGCCTCCTCCGTGCGGAAATCCATTTTGACCCTGGAGTGCTGGCAGTATTCAAAAAGCTTCATCAGCTGAGAAGGTTCCCTTTTGAAAAGAACCGGATCAAGAAGGCGCAGTTCTTCGTTCCTCATCCCGAAGTTTTCATCCAATTTCCCATGTTTGAAATAGGAAAAGGCCTTTTTGAAAATAGAGGGTTCGGAGAGCGCCCTTTCTAAGACACCCACAGCAAAGTTGAGGATTCTCTGGGTGGAGATATGGTACTGGCGCATCATTTCCTCGATCCCTTTTGCGCCTGACGTGAAATTGATGCTGGGTGCGATTTTTTCCTGCATTTCGAATGTCAAATCGTCCTGCCTCCGCCCACATAAAAGATGAAGCTGATTCCTTAGCGTCCAGAGAAATTCAATACTCCGCTCCAGACTCCGGGAATGGTCGGGAAAAAGGATCGATTCCCAGCGGTCTGTCTTGTATTTCGCCCTTACCACCCAACGGCCGATCTGGAAGTCCCTCAATCCACCTTCCCCTTCTTTGATATTCGGCTCCAGGACATATTCAGGGACTTCATACTTCGTATGGCGCAGGCGGAGCTCTTTCATCAACGTTTCCGCAAACGCGTGAACTTTCTGGTGGAGGATCTTCCGCGAAAAGAGGTCATGGAAGGTCCGGAAGAAATCATACTCCCCGTCCAGATAGCGGGCATCGATCAGACTCGTCTTGACCTGGAGGTCCGTTTGGGCCATTCGCAGACATTCAGGAATGGACCTGGAACTGCAACTCACATCCAATCCCAGATCCCAGAGGGGATAGAGGGTTCCGGAGATGAGGGGAGAGAGATCGGACTTCTCTGAGGGAGAGTAGAGAATCAGGAGGTCAATGTCCGAATAAGGAGCAAGCTCAGTCCTTCCATACCCTCCGACCGTGACAAGGCAGACCGAGGGGATGTTGACCGTTGATTGGGCATTTCGGAAGGCCCTTCTCACCAGTCCATCGACCATATCGGAATATTGGCGAAGCATCTCTTTCGGAGAGACACGGTTGGAGGGCCCCTGGGCCATCTGGCTTTTGACTTCCCTCAACCCGTCTTTTGTCATCCCTAATTCAAATTGCATCCCTGCCACGCTCCCCTGTCCTGATTCGAATGATCTCTTCCACTGGAGTCACAAAAATCTTCCCATCTCCAATCTTACCGGTTTTGGCGGTCCGTTCGATGGTATCCAGGACCTGGTGGACCAATTCATCCGGAACAATTAACTCGATCTTGGATTTAGGAAGGAAATCGATTTTATATTCAGCTCCCCGATAAACTTCGGTATGACCTTTCTGTCTCCCGAAGCCTTTCACCTCGGTTACGGTCATTCCTTGAACACCGATCTTGGTCAACGCATTCTTGACCTCATCCAGTTTAAAGGGTTTGACAACAGCTTCTATTTTTTTCATTCAGCCTCCGATGTGAATAAACCGCAAAGCGCATAGCACATGTTGTTAAAATAGTGATCAGTGATCGAGTCATCAGTGATCAGTGACTGATAACCGATAACTGGTTACTACTTTTCTCATTCACAATCTGCACTTAGAAAGTATAACCCGACTCACCATGCTGGCTCAAATCAAGACCATTCACCTCATGCTCCTCACTTACCCTTAAGCCCATGGTCCAGTCAAGGACTTTCAAAAGGATCAATGTAACCACAAAAGAGTATACCCATGCGGCAACTATGCTCAGGATCTGGACACCCAGCAGAGAAGGGTTGCCAAAGAACAGTCCGTTATTTCCCGCTGCATTGATTGCCTTTGACGCAAAGAGACCGGTCGCCAACGCGCCCCATGTCCCGCCAACGCCATGAACGCCAACAACGTCGAGTGAATCATCGTAGCGAAATCTATTTTTTATATTAATGGCACAATAGCACAACACGCCCCCGACCCCTCCGATAAGAATTGCGGAGACAGGCCCCACGAACCCGGATGCCGGAGTGATAGCAACCAATCCGGCCACGGCGCCGGATGCGGCCCCAAGAAGAGTTGGATTTCCCCGATAGGCCCATTCGGCCAGCATCCAAGAAAGGGCGGCAGCTGCTGTTGAAATATGGGTCACCACAAAAGCGGAGGTGGCAAGGGAGCCGGAGGCCACGGCGCTTCCGCCATTGAAACCAAACCAGCCGAACCAGAGCAAGGCCGCTCCCAGAAGCGTCATGGTGAGGTTGTGGGGCGGCATCGGTTCGTCCCCATAGCCTTTCCTTCTCCCCACAACGAGAGAGGCTGCCAGGGCAGCCACTCCGGAACTGATGTGGACGACGAGGCCCCCCGCAAAATCGAGGGCCCCCAGGGCCCTGATCCAGCCTCCCACACCCCATACCCAGTGGGCTACCGGATCATAGACGAGGGTCGCCCAGAGGATGAGAAAGATAAGGTAGGTCTTGAACTTGAACCTTTCGGCAAATGCCCCGGTGATCAGGGCCGGAGTGATGACGGCAAACATCATCTGAAAGATCATGAAGGCCTGGTGGGGAATGGTCGCGGCGTAGTCCGGATAGGGGTCGAGCCCGACTCCTCTTAGGCCTATCCAGTCGAGGCCCCCGATGAAGTGGCCGATATCCGGTCCGAATGCGAGGCTGTATCCATAAAGTACCCACTGAATCGTGATGACACCAAGGGCGATAAAACTCTGCATAATCGTGCCCAGGACATTCTTGCTCCTCACCATGCCCCCATAGAAGAGGGCCAGCCCGGGGGTCATGAGCATGACGAGGGCAGAGGAGATCAATATCCAGGATGTGTCCCCGGTGTCCACCTTGGGCTGTGCTTGAACAGCCTGGGCAGGCGGAGGCGTCGTCGCCGGCACCTGCTGGGCAGGGATTTCCCCCTTTGGTTCTTCAGCCAATGCCGCGCCTGCCATCAAAAAACCGGCCATTAAAAAAAGAATCAAGATCTTTCGCATGCCATCTCTCCTTGTATAGAAAACAAAGTTTTCGTCTAACGGCCACGGCAACGATGCCCGTATCGTCATTCGGTTACGTCCTTCGGTTTACGAAGTTCACGCCTGCGTGCCGAAACGCACTTCGGCGTGCAGGCACGTAACCGTCTGCCCCTAAACGAAACGGGCTTCCTTACCGTAACCCTTACCTAAAAACCGATAACCATTTTTATAGTTCGAGGGCGCTACTTTTGAATGACCTGCTTGAAAAACTGATTGAGAAAGCTTATTCCTCTCTTCTTGTAATCGTCGATCTTTTTCTCTGTTTCAACCAGAATTTCTTCTTTTGAGCAGGGAGGAGGAGTCGATCCTTCAAACTCTTCTTCATAAGTTTCCATCCATTCCCGAATCATCTCTCCGGTCACTTCGAGATGAAACTGGAGCCCGTAAGCATTCTCCCCATAACGAAAGGCTTGATGCCGGATAGGGCTTGACAGAGCAATCAATTTCGCAGCATTCGGAAGCTCAAAGGTGTCACCGTGCCATTGAAAGACGGAAAATGTTTTCGGAAAATTAGAAAAAAGAAGATCCCTCGAACCCTCTTCAGTCAACGAGACTTCATACCAGCCGATCTCTTTTGCAGGAGCCTTTGAGACCCTGGCTCCGAGGGCCTTTGCGATCAATTGTGCTCCGAGACAGATTCCAAGGAGAGTCTTTCCTCTCTGGATTGACTCTTTAATAAAAAGGTCTTCTTTCCTCAAGAATGGATACCGGTCTTCTTCGTAAACATTCATTGGACCTCCCAGAAGGACAATATGACTCCAATCATCCACACTCGGAAAGCGACCTTCTTTCTCAAGATTAAGAACCTGGTATGATATCATATTGCCCTTCAAACAGGATTCAATCAATCCAGGTCCTTCCGGGTCGACATGTTTGATGATCAAAACGTTCATGTTCGTTTTAATGAGTAGGGAACGGTTTAAGACCGCTCCCTACTTTATTTTCGGAAAAAAGGAGAACGCAATCCTTATGCCAGTGAGGTGGAGAATCGTCTATTATGATTTTGTTTAAGATTATTGAAAGGTTGGAGGGGAGCAGGGTCCAGGTATAGAATGTTCCCGGACCTCAATTATGTGTGGTTTTTTGATGAATTTTAGACAGCCTGATAAAAAAGAGCCAATCCAGTCCCTTGACAAAAAATGGATAGAAGGGTTTAAATGGCGTCTTTCCCGCGTTCTCCTGTCCTAATTCGAATGACCTCTTCCACCGGGGTGATAAAGATTTTCCCGTCACCGATCTTGCCGGTTTTTGCGGCTCGCTCGATCGTTTCAATCACTTGAGTGACCAGTTCGTCCGAAACAATTAGCTCGATCTTGGATTTTGGCAGGAAATCGATCTTATATTCGGCCCCCCGGTAAACCTCGGTATGTCCTTTCTGCCTTCCAAAGCCTTTCACTTCGGTCACGGTCATTCCCTGGACACCGATCTTGGTCAATGCGTTCTTGACCTCGTCCAGTTTAAATGGTTTGACAATAGCTGTTATCTTTTTCATCTTATCTCCCCTCTTAGTTCAGAGTAATTAGTTCGGAGTTCGGAGAAGAGACTGAGATATGAAATACTCCGAACTCCGAACTCATAACCATGTTTAATAAGAGTATCCTGACTCGCCATGCTGGCTTAGGTCCAGGCCGCTATTTTCTTCCTGTTCACTCACCCTCAAGCCCATCGTCCAATCTAAAATCTTCAATAAAACCAGGGTCACGATAAATGAATATAACCAGGCAACCGCCACTGCAAGCGCTTGGACCCCGAGCAGGTTCGGGTTTCCTAAGAAAAAGCCATCATTTCCGGCCTCGTTCACCATTTTCGTGGCGAAAAGCCCCAAAGCAAGGGCTCCCCATGTCCCGCCTATCCCATGAATCCCAAAGACGTCAAGGCTATCATCATACCCGAACCTGTTTTTCCCCATGACGGCCAGGTAACAAAAAAATCCTGCGGTCAATCCGATGAATAACGCAGGCATCGGAGTTACAAAACCCGAGGCTGGCGTAATGGTTGCCAGGCCGGCAACTGCTCCGCTTACCGCGCCGAGCGTAGTGGGTTTCCCCTTATAAATCCACTCCCCGAATGCCCAGGAGAGGGCTCCCCCCGCCCCTGCAATGTGGGTCACAACAAAAGCGCTTGTGCTCAGCATGCCCGCAGTAATGGCGCTTCCAGCATTGAAACCAAACCACCCAAACCAGAGGATCGCCGCCCCTGTAACGGTCATTGGCAGACTGTGAGGGGCCATCGGTTCTGTCCCAAATCCTTTGCGCTTTCCCAAAAGGAGAGCAGCAGCGAGTGCGGAGATCCCTGAGCTGATATGGACGACGATTCCACCGGCGAAATCCAAGCCCCCCATTTCTCGAATCCATCCACCCGTCCCCCAGACCCAATGGGCAATGGGGTCATAAACCAAGGTTGACCAAAGGAGCGTGAAGACGACAAAGGTCTTAAACTTCATACGCTCAGCGATTGCTCCCATAAGAAGCGCCGGGGTGATAATGGCGAACATAGCCTGATAGATCATGAATGCTTGATGTGGCACGGTTGCTGCGTAATCCGGGTTAGGTGCAAGACCTACCCCGCTCAACCCGAACCAGGAGAGGTCCCCGATGATCCCCCTCCAATCGGGTCCAAAAGCCAAGCTATATCCGAAAAGGACCCATTGCACACTGATCAAGGCAATGATCATGAAGCTTTGCATGATTGTCCCGAGAACGTTCTTACTTCGAACCATACCGGCATAAAAAAGGGCAAGCCCGGGTGTCATCAGCATGACCAGAGCCGAGGAGATAAGGAGCCAGGCGGTATCCCCTGAATCCACTTTGGGTGTTGGGGAGGCCGGTTCTGCGGCAAGCGCCGCCCCGGCCATAAAAAGAACAAGTATTGGCAAAAAGAAACGAATCCTTTTCATGTGTCGCTCCCTTTCTAAAATCATAGATTGACCCTATGGGACGCTTCGCTCCGATTTCAGAAACAAAGAGAAAGCAATCATTTTGCCCGGAAGGGTAGGGAATTGTTTGCTGGGGATTTTAATTAGATTTATGGGGAAATGTCAAGGGTATTCTGTCATAAGAGGAATGGAGCAGGAGTAACCACGAGCCAATCTGCCCCTCTCCTGGGAGAGGGGCAGATTGGCTTCATATAGCATCTTTCCCACGTTCTCCCGTCCGGATCCGAATGACTTCTTCGATCGAGGAAAGGAAGATTTTTCCATCTCCGATTTTTCCGGTCTTGGCAGCCCGCTGAATCGTCTCAATCACCTGGGGGACCAGTTCATCGGGCACGATCAATTCGATCTTCGACTTGGGGGTAAAATCAACCTTGTATTCCGTTCCCCGGTAAAATTCGGCGTGTCCCTTTTGCCTTCCGAATCCTCTGACCTCGCTGACGGTCATTCCCTGAACGCCGATCTTGGTTAATGCATCTTTCACCTCATCCAGCTTAAATGGCTTGACAATAGCTTCGATTTTTTTCATCTCGTCCTCCCTTTTTCATCTTCCTGAACTGGGTTACCTCTTCCATTGGAGATATGAAAATTTCTTCATCGCTAATATCTCCGGTCTTTTCGACGGTCTCAATGACCTGCCTGAGCATCTCATCTGTAGTAACGATGAGTTCGATCTTGAATTCTTTGACAACGTTAATCATATATTCCTTTCCTCGATAAAGCTCTATATGACTTTTTTGGCTCTCGAACTCATCGACCTTGCTTATCGTCATCCGCCGTATCCCGATCTTAGTCAAAGCATTCTTTACTTCTTCCATCTTAGAAGGGTCAATAATGGCTTCGATCTTTTTCATTGGTGTGCCTCCGTTCCTTGGCTATAAATTCTTGCACAATCTCCCCTCCCTTGGCGCCTGCCTGCGCGTAGCCGCTTCGGCGAAGGCAGGGGAGGGGATGAAGGGGAGGGGGATGAAATTCATCTTGACCACCCCCACCCGCACCCTCCCCCGTCGAAGGGGGAGGGGACTAATTCGGAGAAAATTTCAAACATGTTTGGGTAAGCTCATTTAGCGATGATAAAGTCCGGATAGGCTTCCATTCCGTGTTCGCCTATATCAAGTCCCTGCATCTCCTCTTCTTCTGAAACCCGAAGGCCCATGAAAATCTTAATTATTTTCCAGAGGATGAGATTGGACACAACACTAAAGATAGCGACGGAAACAATTCCGACAATCTGGATCAAGAGCTGTTTCGCTCCCCCCCCATAAAAAAGTCCTACCTCCCGGTGGAAGAGACCCACGGCGAAGGTTCCCCAGACTCCGTTCATGAGGTGGACAGAGATTGCGCCCACCGGGTCATCCACTTTTATTCGGTCAAAAAAGATGACACTGTAGACAACCAGGATTCCTGAGACCAACCCGACAATGATGGAACCGAAGACGGTCGCTCCATCGGCGCCAGCCGTAATTCCCACCAGGCCTGCCAGGATCCCATTGAGAAGCATGCTGAGGTCAGGTTTTCCGATTGCCAGATAGGAGACAAATGTGGCGGCTATGCCGCCAGCTGCTGCAGCCATGTTGGTGTTTAGAATGATGAGAGAGATTGGCTGGGGGTCGGCAGCCATGGTGCTTCCACCATTGAACCCGAACCATCCAAGCCAGAGAACAAACATCCCGATGGTGGCCATACCCATATTGTGACCCGGGATGGGATTCACTTTTCCGTCAGATCCGTATTTCCCTATTCGTGGACCAAGAAGAGAGGCGCCGACAAGAGCGGACCAGCCACCGATGCTGTGAACGACGGTTGATCCCGCAAAATCTTTAAAACCCAACTGAGACAACCATCCGCCCCCCCAGATCCAATGCCCCTGGATGGGGTAGATCAAGGCGCCCATCAAGAACGAGAATGCGAAAAAAGAAAAATATTTGATTCTCTCCGCAACGGCCCCCGAGACGATGGTGGCAGCGGTTCCGGCAAACACAAGCTGGAAGAAGAACTTGGCTAAGAGGGGGACCCCTGTCCAGTTGAGAGAGGAAAAGATCCCTTTGTAGGCGTCTCCCGTGGCGGGGCTGTTATCGGCTCCGATGAGAAACAGACCTTTTAAGCCAATCAAAAGGTTTCCCTCACCGAACATGAAACCGAACCCGATAGCCCAGAAGGCTATGCTTGTAACGCAAAAGACAATAACATTCTTTGACAGAATGTTCACTGTATTTTTCGACCGGCAAAGGCCCGATTCCACCGTGGCAAACCCGAGATTCATGAAGAAGACCAGGGCAGCCGTAACCAGGACCCAGACCGTGTCAGCCATGACTTTCAGGTCGGGTCCCGCCTTTTCCTGGGCAAGGCAAAGTGCCGGGAAAAGAAGAATGGCCAATACGATCATTGAACGAAAAGGTTTCATTTTTTTCATCTCAATCCTCCTTATGTTATTTACTGTCCAATTACCATGTATACATCACACCCAGGGCAATGGTATCCTGACTCTTCTTATTCAATGTGTTGTGCTCTGAATCAAAGCCGTCCTTGTTAGACCAGTCGTGCCTGTACTCCGGCCTCAGAAGAAAGTTCTTCGCTATCCTGATTTCGGGTGTAATTGTTATCTCTTTCAACTTTTGCGGAATTCCCGTCCTGACTCCGTCTTTGTCATTGAAATACTCTGCCCTGATCGAAGTGCTGAAATAGTCTGTAAAGTCGTACTTTGCATATGCGGCAATTCCATACCATTCTGAATTCTTGTTATTGTTAAGAGGGTCTTTTTGTTCATGTGCGTAATCGGTATTGATCATGAACGTCAGTTTGTCTGTTGCCTTGAACACTCCGGTCCAGTCAAAAAGAAATCTGTCATGGGAACTATTATCCGCCTGCTCAGGGCCATACATGAAGTCGAAGTTCATCGTCAATGGCTCCATAGGTGTTACAGCAAACCTTGCTCCCACGGTCTTACCTTTATTATTGTCGTTCGTGTTATCCCACCCGTTGACGAGGTAGAGGTTAGTTGTCAGGGCCTTGGAGAAGGTATATTCTGCCATAAGGCCCGTGTGAGTAAACGGTATCGCAAAGTTAAAAAGGAATGAGCGCGAATAGTTGTAGTTGTCCCTTGCCTCGATCACCTCAGCACCGTGGTAGGTAGCAAATTTCCCAAATCTCAGCCCGAGACCGCTTCCGAGCGGTGCACGATAATCGACAAAAGCCTCCGTTAAGTCCACCTCGTCATCAAGGTCTCCAAGACCCGCAGAGTGTATGAACTTTGCCGTCTCTCCAAATGAAGCTTTTAGCTTATATCCGAGCCCGCCCAGCGGTGCCTCCTTCGCGAACTGGATCTGTGCAAGATCGAGGAGGATACTGTTTGCCTTCTTGTCGAAGATCCTCTGTTCATTCGTTCCCGAGTCAGGGTTTCTGAAGTTAAATGTGTACCCACTCTGCAGATAAATGCTCAGGCCCAGGAAGCTCTTTATGTCACCCAACAAATTCTTTATTTCTTCAGGGCTCGATACAGGTTTTGCCTCCGGTGTCGCCTCAGGCTTGGCATCTTCCCCACTTGCATTCATACCCAATGCAAAGATCACTAAAACAGTCAGACTCAAACCTAACAATCTTTTTTTCATCCTTTTCTCCTTTGGTTGATTTTCAAAGTTTGCGCCCTTGAAGCCAAATCAATTTCAAGAAAGGTGCCAGCGTTCAATTCTTTGTGCCGATGATAATCGAAGGTTTTGAAATCAAAACGTATTTTTAACCGGAGGGAAATTTAGGAAGAGAAATCCCGCAGCGAATTGCAAATTAGAAAACGACAATCTTGTGGGAAAAAACAGCGAGTCCCACAAAATTGTGGGAAATAGTCTAATAGTCGTTTGGTCCCGTGGTCAGATAGTCAGATAATATAATTCCGGCACATAGACTATGAGACTATTCGACTACGAGACCACAAGACTAAATAGTCTAATAGTCGCGTAGTCCTGAAGTCAGGTAGTCCGAACCAAAGAAACTATAAGACTATCCGACTATGCGACTACGGGACTAAAAGACTAAGACCGGTAGGCTTTCGGGTTGATTTGGAGTTTTTGTACGCTGTAAGCCACCACTCGCTCAGTGGTCTTCAGGAGTCTGCCAGCTTTTGCCATGTTTCCCCTTGAGTTCTTCAGGGCATCGATCAACAGTTCTTTTTCGTAATTTTTGACAGCTCCTTCAAAAGAGAGGGAAGGAACTGTACCAGACCTTTCTCCTGTTTGAAGCGAGGGAGGCAGATGGTGGCTGTGGATCACCCGATCCGTGCAGAGGAGAACGGCCCTCTCAATACAGTTTTGGAGCTCTCTTATATTGCCCGGCCAGTGGTACTGCATCAGCATATCAATGGCGGGTGTAGAAATCCTTCGAACATCTTTATTGAATTTCCGACCGTACTTTTCCACAAAGTGGTCCACCAAAAGAAGAATATCGGTCTTTCTCTCCCGCAAGGAAGGCATGAAGACAGGAAAGACATTGAGCCGGTAGTAGAGGTCTTCTCTGAAGGTCCCCTCCTCAATCGATTTTTCAAGATCCTTGCTCGTAGCGGCAATAATACGGGCATCCACGTGAAGCGTTTTGCTTCCCCCGACTCTCTCAAATTCCTTTTCTTGAAGGACTCTCAGAAGTTTTGCCTGGGCGGAGAAGTTGAGGGTTCCGATTTCATCCAGAAAGAGCGTGCCCCCATGGGCTTGCTCGAATTTTCCCATCCTCTGCTCGCTGGCCCCTGTGAAGGCCCCTTTCTCATGGCCGAACAATTCACTCTCCATGAGATTCTCCGGAAGAACGGCACAATTGAGTTTGATAAATGGCTTCGAGGCCCGCGGGCTGTTGAAATGAATGGCATTGGCCACCAGCTCCTTGCCAGTACCGCTTTCGCCCCGAATGAGGACGGTCATGTCGGTCTCCGAGACTCTCTCAATCAATTGGAAGACTTCGGCCATCTTATTGCTTGTCCCCACGATGTTGTAGAGGCTGTATCGTTCCTTCAACTTCTCTTTGAGGGAGATATTTTCAGTCAGGAGCTGCTGCTTTTCCACCTGAACCATTTCTCCGATTTTAAGCCCTTGGGCGATCATGGAGGCGACGATAGACAGGAGGCGGATATCTTCTTCAAAGGCGATTTCCATGCTGAAAAGCCGGTCTACGCTCAGGGTCCCATAAATCATAGGGCCCATTTTAATTGGTACGCAAATAAAAGAGATGTCGCTCTTTTTTAGAAGGTCTCTGGAACGGGTCCTGTTCAAGAAAAGGGGGTCCTTACCGATCTGCGGGACGACCGCCGGCTCTCCGGTCTCGGCGACTTTACCGGTGATGCCCTCTCCGATCCGATATTTTCCTCTGTCCACCTCATCTTCAGTCATTCCATGGGCAGCCTCGATTTTTAACTCCCCCGTAGATGGGTTGAGAAGAGTGATGGTTCCCCGGTTCATCCCCAGATGGGAATGAAAAATTTGGAGGATATCCGGGAAAATCTCCCGGCAGTTCATTGTGGACCCTATGGCTTGACTGATTCTATAAAGAACGGTTAATTCCTGGAGTTTTCTCTCCAAAGAGGCCACAATGGCGCCGGACGTTAAAGGCCGTTTTTCTTCTTCGACACCCCGGCTGTAAACAACCGGGTTGACAACTTCGTTCAATGCGGTCTTCTCCTATTCTCTGGACAAATTTATTCTCTCGGTAAACCAGCAATCCTTGTGCCAGTTGCCCGGGATTCAAAGGCGTCTGGATTTTCATTAAAAGTATTCACAGGTTGAAGAAAGCAAGGGCCAGAATGAACCGCTGCGCCAAGCCCGGCGCAGAAGAAATTGCTTGTTGGATTTCAGGCAGTCTGCCAAAAAACAACCAATCTAAACCTCGCAGCAATAATTATTGAATTTTCTTGCTTTCCGGTTCAATCTAACCTATAATTTGGAAACAGATTAGTTGAATAGAGCCTTTATTGGCTGGAGTCGCAAACCCCGCAGAGAACTCTAAGACAACCTCTTTGCGGTTTTTTTTATTGGAAAGGGCGAACTGAATGACGCCGTAAGGAGGAGGATCATTATGAATATTTATGTCGGAAATTTGTCCAGCAAGGTAACAGAGGAGAATATTCGTCAAGCATTTGAGGCCTTCGGCCAGGTGAGCTCTGTAACCATTATTAAGGACAAGTACAGCGGCCAGCCAAGGGGATTTGGTTTTGTAGAAATGCCTGATCAAGCCGAGGCAAAAACCGCGATTGCGACCCTCAATGGAAAGGAACTCCTTGGCCAGAATTTGAACGTGAATGAAGCGCATCCCCGACCCGACCGGGGGGGAAGATCCGGGGATCAGAGAAGAAATAGAGGGCGGTCGGGTTCAGGTTTTGGCGGGGGTAGAAGTCGGTATTAATCGTGGTTCTTTTCTATCGATAAGCCTGACTATTGGAAAAGGATGAAAATGGTACAGAGGGAATGGCACGGGAAATCCTGTGTCCAGAGAATCGAGCATTCCTACTATCCTAAAATATGGCGAATTGTCTGTACAGGTTGCAGATAAAAAGGTGGTGTTGTCATTTATGTTATTCGAATATTTCCTACGTAAGGAGAAGAAATGAATAAAAAGGTCTACGTGGCCAACCTTCCGCCTCAGGCTGGAGAATCCGATCTTAAAGCCCTCTTTGCAAGCGCGGGAGATGTTATGTCTGTAAAGATCGTAAAGGATTTCCAGACGGGCCAACCGAGAGGGTTTGCCTTTGTGGAGATGTCTACGCAATGGGAAGCGAGAAGAGCTGTCTCCATGCTAAACAAAAAGGATTTCATGGGGAAAGAATTGTTGGTCAAAGAGGCAAGAGTCAGCCGAAACTTCCGGAGAAGATAATTCCCCTCCCATTTCGGTTTTCGAAAAGACGGTTTTTCTTTTTGAGTTTCAAGTTCTGAAGCAATATTCTACATCCTCTTTCTCCCCCGAACAAATCCATTCCTTCCATAGAAGGTCAGGAAATTCAGATACAAAAAACAAATAATCAACCGGAGGTAAACAAAATGGTAGAAGCAGTCAGGCTCAGAAAAGAGAATGGAATAGGTGAGGTCTTGCTCAATCGGCCCGAGGCATTCAATGCCTTCGATCAGGATATGATCGGGCTTCTTGCCAAATATATGTTTCATCTTGCCGTGGATGATTCGGTTTCAGCGGTGGTGATCTCCGGTTCGGGCAAGGCCTTCTGCGCGGGGGGTGACTTGAGATCCAGCCTCACCTTTCCTCGCGGACCTGCGGCTGCATTTCATGAGTTGGCTTCCATCTATCATCAGGCCATTGTGGAGATCCGGAGGATGAAAAAACCCGTGATTGCAGCCATCAATGGAGTAGCGGCGGGGGGCGGGTTTTCGATGGCCCTGGCCTGCGATTTCAGAGTGATGGCGCAATCCGCCGTTCTAAGACAAGCTTATACTTCAAATGGTCTGTCTATCGATGGCGGGGGGACTTTCACACTCCCCAGAATTGTGGGTTTAGCCCGCGCCATGGAGATCATTGCCTTCGATCGACCTATCACGTCTGAGCAGGCGCTGGCCTGGGGATTGGTGACAAAGGTTGTTCCTGATGGAAAAGCTCTCGAAGAGGCCTGGGAAATGGCCCTCGAATTAACAAAAGGGTCTCTTCATTCTTTTGGGTGGTGTAAAGAACTCCTGACGAACTCATTCAACACTGCTTTCGAAGCCCATCTTGAAAGGGAGCGCGTAGGACTCTCAACCTGTGCAGCGCATCCAGATGGCCAGGAAGGGTTGAGGGCTTTTACTGAGAAACGAAAGCCCGTATTCAATGTTAAATGAATCGCTTTGGATTCTCACAATCGGGACGGATTCAGAAATTCCGGTATTTGTTCGTGACGGGTAGCCTGCGGTCTTTTCCAAGGGCACGGTGGGTGATCTTGACTCCGGGAGGGCTTTGCCTCCGCTTATATTCATTCTGGTCCACCATCTGGATCACTTCCTTGATCATCTTCTCTTTAAAACCCATCCGTTTGATCTCTTCAACGCCTTTGTCTTCTTCCACGTAGGCCTTCAGAATCGGGTCAAGGGTCGAATAGGGAGGGAGGGAATCTTCATCTTTCTGATCCGGCCGCAATTCTGCGGAGGGCGGTTTGATAAGCGTATTCCTGGGAATCACCTCTCCCTTGTTCTGCCGGTTTCTGAACTCGGCCAGTTCGTACACGAGCGTCTTTGGAACATCTTTAATCACGGCGAACCCGCCTGCCATATCCCCATAGAGAGTGCAGTAACCAACACTCATCTCGCTTTTATTTCCTGTGGTCAGAACAAGCCATCCGAATTTATTGGAAAGGGCCATGAGGATGTTGCCGCGGATACGCGCTTGAATATTTTCCTCCGTTACGTTCGGTTTCAATCCTTTAAAATGGGGTGCAAGAATTTGCAAATAAGATTGGAAGGTTTCTGTGATCGGTACTGTCAAGAGCCGAATCCCGAGATTCTTAGCGAGGATCCGGGCATCCTCGACCGCTTCCCTGGAGGAATACTGGGAGGGCATGGCGACCCCGGCCACATTTTCTCTTCCGAGGGCATCGACCGCGATGGCTGCTGTCAGGGCGGAGTCAATCCCTCCGCTCAGACCGATCAGGACTTTTCGAAAACCATTTTTCCGAACATAATCACCTGTTCCCAGAACCAGGGCGGAGTAGATCTCCGACAGCTGCTCCAGAGGGTCGTTATCTCTTTCGGAAATAGGCGGCCTTTTGTTGCCCCCGGGGCGATGATTTGAAAGAAGAATATTCTTCAATTCTTTTCCATTCTCAGTTTCCCTCTCCCTTCTGATCCGGGGATCATGGAGGCGCATCCGAAAGACCGCATCCATGTCGAGGTCTGCCAGAACCAAGTCTTCCATAAACTGTTTTCCTCTGGCGATCAGCGCTCCCTTCTGGTCGAAGATCATGCTCCCTCCATCAAAAACGAGCTCGTCCTGACCTCCTACCAGGTTGCAGAAGGCGACGATCGCCTGGTTATCCGAAGCGCGGGTTGAAATCATCTTCTCACGCAGGGCCGATTTTCCGGCATGGTAGGGAGAGGAAGAGATATTGAGGATCACCTCGGCTCTTCCGTGAAGAGCCTGGGTTCGGATCGGATCGCCGGGATACCAGATGTCTTCGCAAATACTCATTCCAATGGGAGCTGTGTTCAGAGTAAAGATAAAGTTTTCCCTCCCCGTCTGAAAATAACGGTCCTCATCAAAGACTCCGTAGTTGGGAAGATAACTTTTACAGTAGGTATCGATCAATTTTCCGTGATGGAGCAGGGCAGCGGCATTGAAGATATCTCCGTCTTTATCCACAAATCCGACAATGGCCGTGATATTGGATGTTTCCTTAGCAATCCGGCGGATTGCCTTTAGATTGGCTTCAATAAACTTGGGCATGAAGAGGAGATCTTCCGGCGGGTAGCCCGTGACTGCCATTTCTGGAAAGGCCAAAAGGTCAGCCCCCATCTTCTTTCCCTTTTCAAGGTAGGTCAGGATCTTTTTGGTGTTTCCTTCGATGTCGCCTACCATGGTATTGATCTGACAAAGCCCGATCCTCAGTGTTCGCATACTTTCTCCTTAAATAAGTTCGGAGTACTTAGTTCGGGGTTCGGAGCGAAAAGCATGAAATCATAAACCCTCATCTGATGGTAACGTCTTATGATTTATGAATCGTGACTCATAACTCCGAACTCCCAACTTCGAACTATTCTCTTTCTTCTTCCCCAACCAGGACGTCCTTTTTGATATGATACCGGTCCATTTTGCTTCGGAGGGTGCTCCGGTTGATCCCCAGGAGGGAGGCGGCCTGGACCTGATTCCCCTGCATCTTTTGAAGGGCTCTGAGGATCAATCCTTTTTCCAGGGCAGAGATCATGTCCAGCTCTTGCCGGATCTGAGGAGCATTGGAGAGTTCTTCAAAGAGAGCATCCAGAAGGTTTTCAATGGTTTTCTTACCCAGTTCCTCAACCGCTTCACGCTTCTCCATCTCTTTTTCAAGAAGAAGTTGATCTTCGAGAATCCACTCTCCCTGGCAGAGAACCATGGCCCGCTTCAGGACGTTCTCCATCTGCCTCACATTTCCGGGCCATCCATAGGCTGTAATCTTCTCCATGGATGCGGGTGAAATTCCCACGACCCTTTTTTTCAATTCTTTGTTAAACTTCTTTATAAAATAAGAGACCAGATCCGGGATATCTTCCCTTCTCTCCTTTAGAGGAGGAACGGTAATAGAGACGACGTTGAGTCTGTAATAAAGGTCTTCCCGGAACTCGCCCTCTGTCATCGCCTTTTCGAGATCCTTGTTCGTAGCAACGATGAACCGGATGTCTACTTTAACGAGGTCCATCCCCCCAAGCCTCTCAAAACTCCTCTCCTGGAGGACCCGGAGCAATTTCGCCTGGGTGGGAAGAGACATGTCCCCGATCTCATCCAGGAAGACCGTTCCTCCATGACACTGTTCCAGCTTCCCGATCCGGCGAGAGATCGCGCCGGTGAAAGCCCCCTTTTCATGGCCGAAAAGTTCACTTTCGAGAAGCGTATCCGGAATCGCCGCGCAGTTTACCGGCAGAAAGGGTTGTTGAGACCGGAGGCTATGATGATAGATCGCCCGGGCAAACAACTCTTTCCCGGTTCCGCTTTCCCCCCTGAGGAGGACCGTGACATTGCTCGGGGCCACTTGTCCGATCATTTTGTAGATTTCCTGCATCTTCGGGGAGATACCGATGATCCGGTCCCGTTCTTCTTCCCCGCCCTCAACCGGGGGAAACGTGACCTCCTGTTTCATCAACTTCCTCAGGGAGAGGGCCTTATCGATCAGCCCTTTCATCTGGGGAATGGGAAAGGGCTTGAGAATGTAGTCATAGGCCCCATATTTCATCGCCTCGATGGCTGTCTCGGTGGTGCCGAAAGCCGTCATGATGATGACCAAGGACTTGGGATCGATCGATTTGATTTCCTTCAGGATGTCAATCCCGCTTCGCCCGGGCATCCTGATGTCCATGATGACAAGGTCCGGTGAATGCTTCTTGAATTGATCCAATGCCTCCTCTCCGTTCTGGGCGGTCAGAACGGAAAAACTCCCTTCAACCATACGCTTGAGGGAATAACGGATAGACTTGTCATCATCAACAATCAGGATGGTTTGCATCTTTCTCCTCTTGTTCGACTGGAAGATACAAGGCGAAGAGTGTCCCTCCCTGAGGCGTGCTGGCTACTTCGATTCTTCCATGATGTTGATCGATAATCCGGTGGGCAATGGGGAGTCCCAGGCCAATTCCCCCTTCCCGGGTGGAGAAAAAGGGGTCAAAGAGTCTGTCCATATTTTTGGGAGGGATCCCTGTTCCGGAATCACGGATACCAATCTGAATCCAGCGACCTTCTGCTGATGTTTGAACACTCAACCACAACCTTCCTCCTTCCGGCATAGCCTGTAAAGCATTCATGACCAGGTTGAGGATGACCTGTTTCATCTGCTCCCGGTCGAGCACCACGGCCGGCAGGAGTTGATATTCCCTCTCCACATGGATCTTCTGCTTTTCGATTTGGAGCCTGAGAAGTTGAAGGGTCTCCTCAAGGATGGAAACGACATGGGTTTTCTCAAAAAGGGGGGGAGATGGTTTTCCGAACTTGAGAAACTGGTCGATGATTTCATTGATCCGTTCGATCTCCTCTTCGATAACCCGGAGATCTTCCCTGCGGATATTTTCTGATGAGAGACTTTCTGCCATGGAATGAATAAGAATATTGATGCTCGTCAGGGGGTTCCGGATTTCATGGGCAATCCCCGCTGCCAGTTCCCCCAGAGAAGCTAATTTTTCCGAACGGATGAGCTGAGCCTCTGTCTTCTTAAGATCAGCCGTCGTCTTCTGGATCTTCTCCTCCATCTGCTGGCTGAAGGTCTTCAGCTCCTGATACATGAAAGCGTTTTGAATGGCCAGCCCGGCCTGCTGGGCAAAGGTCATCATGGATTCGACCGTTTCCTGAGTGAGGCTTTTCCCGGGTTCAATGTGGTCCGCTGCAATGATGCCCATGACCTTTTCTTTGGCAAGAAGGGGAATCACAATCAGGGAGTGAAGGTTGAATCTCTTCTTAAGGGTCGAATTGACCCGCGGGTCCTGCTGAGCGTCGGGGATAACAAAAGGCTTTTTCTCAATAACAGACCTTGCCGCAACGCTGTCCTCTGGATCGATCGGGAGAACAACCCCCTTAATCTCCTCTTTATCGAGACCGACAGCCATTCTGCATTCCAGAATATTTCTCTTCTCATTGACCAGGTAGAGACGGGCCCGATCAAACCCGATATTCTTTGTCACCCCCTCCAGGACAAGCCTTAGAATTTCCTCGATGTCCAGGGTCTCCATCAAACCTGAATTTTCAATACAAATAGCGGCCTGATTGGCGACTGTGGTCAACATCTCCTCTTCCGTCTTTGAAAAAGCACGAGGATAGGAGGTGTAGCAATTAATGACCCCGATCACCTTGTTCTTAACGCACATGGGAACACTGAGCATGGAGACGAGCCCTTCCCGCCTTGCCAGGTCTTTTTCCTTGTAGAGAGGCTCTTCCAGGACGTCCGGAATGGCCGTCGGCTGATTTCGGAGGGCGACATAACCCACTACCCCCTCTCCCATGGCCAGGCTTCTCTCTTTCAGGTATTCTTCACTGATGCTCTGAGTGGCCTTCAGTTTCAGTTTATTGTCCTTCTCATCAAGAATCCAGAGGGAACAGATCTTGGAGTCCATCAGTCTTGCCGTGACCGTCACAATAAGCCGAAGCACATCCTCAAGGTAGAGACCCGAAGCGATGGCCTTGCTGATTTCCAGAAGCGCATTGATCTCCCTGGCGTCGAGATTCCGGTTCCTTTGGGGTTCTTGGTATTCCTTCATTCCACCTTTATGATAAACGAAAACAAAGGTTTTGCAAGACAAAAAAGGATACGAATTCAAATCAAGAGGTTTTCTAAGCAATGGAATGAAATTCATATCTGTTAAATCTAATCTTTCTGTAGTAAGATGGAAAATATTTTCAATTTAGAGGATGGCGCAGAAATGGATGTTTATGTTTCTGGAGTCGGGATGACCAAATTCGGGAAATCGAAAGATTCCCTTGAAAAGATCATGGCCGAGGCGGCGATGTTGGCCTTGAAAGATGCTCGCGTTGATCGGGTGGATGCGCTTTATATCGGGGTCATGAATGTTGAGGAGTTTGTGGGGGATTCCAATTTCGCCGCTCTATTAGCCGATACCATCGGATTAAGCGGGGTTCCCTCAACACGAGTCGAGACGGCTTCTTCCACCGGGGCAGGAGTCTTTGAAACAGGCTTCTATGCCGTAGCATCCGGCCATTTGAGGAACGTTCTCGTTCTGGCCGGTGAAAAGATGACCCACCTTCCAACGCATCGGACCACAAAAATACTCTCTGAAGTGATTGACCGGTCTGAGCGCAGATATGGAGCGACCATGCCCGCTTTGGCCGCCATGATCGCACAGAAATATGCGCAGGAATATCATCTGTCATTCAGAAAACTGGAGGAGATCCTTTCCAGGGTGGCGATAAAAAACCATTTCAATGGCGTCCTGAACCCCTATGCCCAGTTCAGAAAAACGATAACAAAAGAAGATTACATGAAGAGCCAGATGGTCTCTTTTCCATTACGCGTATACGATTGCGCCCCAATCACGGACGGCGCCGCGGCCATCCTCCTTACTTCCGAAGCCGCTCCCGTGAAGGTTTCAGGGGTCGGCCATGCTACCGATACCTCCGCTGTAAGACATCGCTCCTCTCTCACTTCTTTCAATTCAACAAAGGAAGCTGCTCTCAAAGCATACAGCATGGCAAAGCTCAACCCCTCCGACATCCAATTCGCCGAAGTCCATGATGCCTTCACCCCGTTTGAAATTATCGGGACAGAAGATTTGGGTTTCTTCTCTTCAGGAAAGGGGTGGAAAGCCGTTGAGGGAAGGATCACCGATCTTCATGGGAGACTCCCGATCAATCCTTCAGGAGGCTTGAAAGCAAGAGGACATCCGGTGGGCGCTTCCGGCCTTGCCCAACTCGTTGAGATTGTCTGGCAGTTGAGAGGCGAAGCAGGAGAGGACAGGCAGTTAAAGAGATCGGAGATCGGATTAGCCCACAGTATCGGAGGATTGGGCAATAACAACCTCGTCACTTTACTTGAGAGAAGCGACAGGAAACGGGTCATGTCAGGAGGCTGGAACCCTGATTACCATCCGGGAAAGAAGATTGTTCGAAAGAGTGATCTCTCCCCGCCCTCAGAGGGGATTGGACGATTGGAAACGTTTACTGTTCTCTATGCTACACCGGAGGGGTTTCGTTCACCCCTGACCCTCGGGTATGTTCGAACAGAGAGGGGAGATTTACTGATGGCCTGCAGTCCCGAAAACCAATCTCCAGATGAATTAAAAATAGGGAAGGAGGTATTTTTCAATACAAGGGAAGGCCTTTATGTTTTTGAAAAAAAGGGTCTATGGGACCGTCTCAAGCAATGGCTTAAAAGTAGGGAACGGTTTTAAACCGTTCCCTACTCGATTCATTAGACCCCCAATTTGTCGGCAACATATTCAAGGCCGAGCTCAACAAGTTTTTTTCTGGTTGGGACGCCTGAATCGAGATCCCAGCCTCTTACACTGTAATATTCGTCCAACATCACCTTGAGGTCCTCCTTGCTGATCACTTGCCCTTCGGAGGCCCCCATCTTTAGAGGTTCTGTCATGAGCCTCTCAGGAAATGTATCATCCGCACGAGTAAAGCCTTCCTGGACATTGAAAGCCCTGGCCAGGTTATTAAGGCGTTCTCCTACCCTCTCTACGTCCTCGGGTGTGAACTTAAGTCCGGTCACCGCCTCCATCAAGGTAGCTGTGTTCTGTGTAGCGTTCCCTGGAAGGGCGGTATCGAGAATAAAGGCACACATGGTGGGACAATCACAGGTTGCTGCCCTCACATCTTGATTCCATTTCGTCAGTTTCCCCTTACTCTCCGTGCTAAATCTATCTACCGCAAAGGGAACTGGAATGCCGAAAATCTCCTGGAAAGCGTAACCCCTGTTATGGTCCGCACCCGTATAGGACGTGGCATAGTTCAAGCCATGGGCCTTCGCGCCCCGCACATCGTAGGCGGGCAGCTCAAGCCCCTTGATGTTCATCGCGTACTTCTCGGAGCCTTTGCCTATTTTCTGAGCCGCTGCCTTTGTCCCATCGGCGAGGAGGTCACCCACCCCCTCACGATACGCCATCTGACGCAGTACCGTCATCATGGCCTGGTCATTCCCAAACTTTAATTCCAGGCCCCCTGTATCTCCGAGAGTAAGGATACCCTTTTCAAAGAGTTCCATCGCAAAGGCGATTGTTCCTCCTGCTGACATCGTGTCCAATCCCAACTCGTCCGAAAGCCGGTCAGCCGCAATCACGGCATCAAGGTTCGCCACGCCGGTCCCACTACCAAAGGCATAGAGGGTCTCAAACTCAGGACCTTCGGTCAGAATGCCAGCATAGGGGCCGCTCTTGGCCAGTTTCATCTGGCTGCACCCAACTGGGCAGTCATAACAGTGTTCCCTGCCAATTTTGCGTGTGTTCTGGGCTTCAATCCCGAGGGCCTCCGTAGGAGCAAACTCTCCGGTCGCCGACCAGTTTTTGGCAGAAAGGATTCCCATCGCAGCGGTGAGGTCAAGGACCATGGGCGTCCCTGTTTTTGCGAACTGAGAATAGAGTACAGGGCTTTCTTTCATCACCTTCAACATCTCCGCTCTGCCCGCCTTATACTTTTCTTGGGAGGCGATAGTCACCGACCCTTTTCCCCGCACAGCGATGGCCTTTAGATTCTTTGATCCCATGACTGCCCCGAGTCCCTTGCGCCCCGGCGCTCTCCTTTCATTAATGATGCACGCAATCTTGCTCAAATGTTCACCCGCTGGCCCGATACAGATCACCCGCGTATTCTGATCCTGGAGATCATCTTTGATGATCTGTTGGCAGTCACCGGTCATGGTTCCCCACACACCCTGGGCGTCATGAAATTGAACAGCACTATCGTTTATAGAGACGTACGTTGGCTTCTCGGCTCTGCCTTCGACAATAACAGCATCCCAGCCAGCCAGCTTCAGTTCTGCCGGGAATTGTCCACCTGAAAGGGCCATACCCACCGCAAGGGTCAACGGGGATTTAGCAGTTACAGCCATGCGGCTCGCACAAGGTATGGTCGTTCCTGAAAAAGGCCCGGGGGCAAAAATCAGCTTGTTCTTTTCTCCCAAGGGATCTATCCCTCCCTTAACCTCGTCAAATAAGTACTTTATTCCGAATCCCGCCCCGCCGATAAAATTCCGGGCCACCTCCTCAGGCAGCTTCTCTTCCTTGGCTGTCTTGTCCGTTAAATTGATCCTTAACACTTTCCCCGTATATCCACCCTGGTACATAGATGCCTCCTTTCCTCTTGCTGGGCCATGGCTCTTTGTTGAACAAAACAAGCCATTAGACGTGTCGCTAACACAAGTTCCGGGCCTTGTCAAGAAAGTCACCAGAGAGCTCTGAAAAAACACTTATCACTCTCTTGATTACAGAGATTCCCAAAAAAGATTACACAGATTTTTCTTTGTCTTCACTGCATTACTAATCGGTGTAATCGTATCATAATCGTTGTAATCAGATTCAGAAGAAAAATCGAAAATATCACAAAAGTGAGAAACTAATCGAGTTGTTACTTCTTCCATCGGTATTTTTCTGCCCAGAACCTTAGACATCGAAGTGGCTTCCCTATCCCAAAAACCACAAGGATTGATGAAGGAGAAATGTTCTAAGTCGTTGCTGATATTCAATGCAAATCCATGCATACTCACCCATCTTCGCAGGCTCAGTCCAATGGCAGCGACCTCTTCTCCATGGACCCAGACCCCGGGGTGAGACTCATCTCGATTTCCATCGATCGAGAAATCCCTCAGGGTCCGAAGGATCACCTCTTCAAGGCTGCGAACATAGCGGTGAAGATCCTTTCCCCTCTCCCTTAAATCAAGAATGGGGTAGCCGACGAGCTGGCCGGGGCCATGGTAGGTAACATCCCCTCCTCGATCGATGAAGAAAAGGGACATTCCTTCTCGGGCCAGCCGCTCTTTTGAAATGAGCACATTGTCCAACGTCCCGGATTTACCTATGGTAATGGTGGGTGGGTGTTCCAAGAGGAGCAATACATCGGAGATCTTCCCATCGACCCTCTGACGATGGATGGATTTCTGAAGTTGATAGGCCGCCTGATATTCCATTGAACCCAGTTCCCAAACAATGCCCATCTATCCCACCGCTCCTCTGGCTGCCTCCCAGAGCGCCTCTGAAAGAGAAGGATGAACATGGAAGGCCCTGGCGATCTCTCCCGGAGTTCCCTCCATTCTCATGGCAAGGGCTGCTTCTCCGATGAGATCCGCTGTCCGAGGCCCAATCATATGGACCCCGAGCACCTCCCCAAATTCCGCTTCTTTGATGATTTTCACCATCCCGGTTCTCTGACCTAAAATGGCTGCCATTCCGTTACCTGCAAAGGGAAACCTCCCGACCTTTACCTTGTGTCCCTCTGCCACCGCCTGCTCCTCCGTTATGCCCACACCCGAAATCTCAGGGATCGTATACATCCAATAGGGGATTGCTCTATAGTCCATCTTTGAATTCTGCCCCATCGCGTTCTCTGCCGCGGTGATCGCCTCAAAATAGGCGACCGAGGTCCACATGTTCTCCATCGTCACATCTCCTGCGGCATAGATCCCCTGCACATTTGTCTCCATTTGCCGGTTTACTTCAATGCCCCCTTTTCCATTCAAGTGAACCCCGACTTCTTTGAGGCCAAGCCCCTCTATATTAGCCTCCCTTCCCTCGGACATCAGAACATACTGGGCCTCAATCGTCACCTCTTCCCCCTTCTGATTTGCATGAACACTCAAGCCGTCCTTCTCCCCCGCAGCAATACTTATCACCCGGGTGTTGGGAAGGATTTGAATGCTGTTATCCTTGAACTCCTTTTCAAGGATCATCACAACTTCCTTGTCAATTGGAAGTAGTAAGCGGGACGATTCTACGATCACGCTCACCTTTGCGCCCAATCTCGAGAAGATCGTGGCCAATGCTGAACCGATAAATCCTCCCCCTACAATCACCATCGATTTGGGTATCTCTTTTAGTTTCAGGGCCTCTGCCGGATGAATGACCTTCTCCATACCTTCTGAAAAAGGGACTTTGGCGTACCGGGACCCTGTGGAGATGATGATCTTTCGGGCCTTTACCTCTTTCTTTATTCCGTCCTTAAGCTGTATCTCTATCCGTGAGGGTGAGAGGGTCTTCCCGGTTCCCTCAAGGACGCCAACCCCGTAAGCTTCGATCATCTGTTTCACACCGGACACAAGGGTCCTCACCACCGTTTCCTTCTTGTTCATCATCCTCCGGAAATCAACTTCCATTTCTTTGTAAGTGATCCCATAATCCTTTGCATACCTCCCCATCTCAAGCAGCTCAACCGCTCTTGCTAAGGCAACCGTAGGGATACAACCATGGTTCAGACACATCCCCCCGATGGTATCCCTTTCAACGATCGTAGCCTTTCCTCCAAGCTGCGTCACCCGTATCGCTGCCGTATACCCGGCCGGCCCTCCCCCAATAATGACGACATCGCAATCTTCCATCTTCTCTCCTTCTTCTAAATCTCTATGAAAGCAAAAGCAAGCCGGGGGCTTCCACCAATTCCTTTAACCTTGTGAGGAACTGCTCTGCTCCAAAGCCGTTAATCACCCTGTGATCAAAGGTCAGACTATAGGGCATCATCGGCGCAATGGCGATCTGGCCTTTCTTGACAACAGCTTTCTCTACGATCGGCCCCGTTCCCAAGATGGCTGACTCCGGCTGGTTGATGATCGGCGTCTGATAATAACTGACTCCGATACTCCCAAGGCTCGTCAGCGTGAAGGTTCCACCTGTTACCTCGTCCGGCAAGATCTTTCCTCCCCTTGCTTTCTCTACTAAGCTTTTTACTTCTTGGGAGATCTCGATAAGCGATTTCTTGTCCGCCTGTTTTACCACCGGCACTAGCAAACCCTCCTTCCCGAGGGCAACGGCAACTCCGACGTTGATATCCTCCCAGACCTTGATCTCATTCTCAATCAAACTCACATTGATATCGGGATGATCCATAAGGGCCCTTGCAAGGATATAGACCAGGATCTCTGTATAGGTGATCTTAACCCCCGGCACCTTTTCCTGATTCGAAATAGCTTCTCGAAGCTTGACGAGCTCTGTCGCATCGAACTCCCCGAGAAAACTCAGCTGGGCAGAGCCTGACAAACTCCCTTGCATCCTCTCGGCAATGACTCTTCTCATCCCTTTAAGGGGAATCGTCTCCCTTATCCTCCTGCCCTGGTAAAGAGCGGGGGTTGCTTCTCCTGCGGGGGCTGCCGCCTTCTTCTGCTCCTCGACGGCCTTTTCAATATCCTCTTTCACGATCCTGCCATCCGGACCGGTGCCCTGAATACGCGTGATATCCAGCATGTGCTCTTCCGCCATCTTTCGGGCGACCGGGGAGATGCGAATACGGTCTCTTCCTCCTGTTTCAACCCCGGCAGCTCCGGTCCTCCCATGCGGAGCCTCAGCAGGTGGAGCTTCTTCTATTTCTCCGGCCCGAAGTTCAAGCGGTATCTCTTTCTGGAGTCTTTCGAGCTCCTCGTTGGTTTCGGCTATCAGACCCACCACCTGCCCGATCTTTGCCTTTGTCCCTTCCTGAACTAAAATTCTAAGGAAACCCGAAGCCCCGGCTTCGACATTCCACTCGGTCTTCTCTGTCTCGATCACCAGTACGACACTGCCTTTCTCAACCTTTTCTCCCTCTTTCACTTTCCATTCCACCATCGTCACATCGCTCATGCTCATGCCAAGCTTCGGCGCAACAATCTGAACTGCCATTCTCCTAACCTCCGGGAATTGAGTATAAAATAACACCTTATCTCCCTCTCCCCTGGCGGGAGAGGGTAGGGGTGAGGGGGAACTTACCGTATGCACCCTCACCTCAATTCTCACCCGTCGAGGGGGAGGAGGACTGTTGGTCACATTACAATACAACTTTACAAACTTCGTCCAACGAGAGACTTCACTGAAGAAACAACTTTCTCCACGCTGGGAATGTAGTAATCCTCCAGAGGCGGGCTGAAGGGCACCGGAGTATGGGGTGCTGTCACCATCCGGGGCGGTGCGTCGAGGTCATCAAAAGCCCTTGTTGTGACCAATGCGATGATATCACAGGCCATACTGCACCTCGGGTTATCTTCGTCTATGACGACCAGACGGTGCGTCTTTTTTACCGACTGCAATATGGTTTTACTATCTAAGGGCGATAACGTCCGGAGATCGATCACCTCCAGTTCCGTCCCGTCTTTCGACAACTTCTCCGCCGCCTCCAAGGCAACATGAACCATCCGGCCCATGGCCACTGCAGTCACATCTTTCCCTTTACGTTTGATATCGGCAACACCAAAAGGAATGGTATAATCCCCTTCGGGGACCTCACCGCTGATGTTGTAGAGGAGTTTATGCTCGAAGTAGAGGACCGGGTCCGGGTCACGAATAGCAGAGATTAAAAGACCCTTCGCATCGTAAGGAGTTGATGGGACCACGGTCTTTAATCCTGGCATATGAGTGAAGACAGAATAGTGACAACCAGAATGCTGGGCTCCCGCACGCAATCCCGCTCCAATCGTGGTTCGGATGACAACAGGCACCTGGACCTTGCCTCCAAACATATAGCGGAATTTCCCCCCCTGATTGAAAATCTGATCCATGCACACCCCAAAGAAATCGACGAACATCAACTCAGCAATTGGCCGAAGCCCTGTAATGGCAGCTCCCACCGCAGCGCCCATAATGGCAGATTCACTGATCGGTGTATCCAGCACTCGCCTCCGACCAAATTCCTTTGTTAACCCAACGGTCACCCCTAATGCCCCTCCCCACTCGCTTCCCCCGGCCGCTTCAAGATGCGGAAGACCGGCTCCACCTGCCACATCTTCCCCTATTAAGATGACTGTCGGGTCCCGGCGCATCTCGAGACGGATAGCCTCATTGACGGCTTCACGGAAGGTCAACGTTCTTTCTGTCATACCTCCACCTCCTCCCTTGGGTAACTCACATAGACATCCGTAAGACAATCCTCCGGAACCGGAAAAGGACTCTCCTCGGCAAAACGAACCGCCTCCTCAATTGCTTCATCCACCCAATGATCTATCTTTGCCAGCTCCGCTTTCGAAATTAATTCATGCTCCAGTGCTTGCTTCTTGAATTTGGTAATCGGGTCCAGGACCTTATAACCCTCCATCTCTTCCCTTGTCTTATAGGTTTGCGGATCTCCCACAAAGTGACCGTAGAACCGAAAGGCGCGGGCCTCTATCAGGCTCGGTCCCTGCCCTTGTCTCGCCCGGTCAATCGCTTTCCCAGAGGCTTCGTAGACATCGAACACATCGGTCCCATCAATCGCCACACCGGGGATATCGTACGCAGCCGCCCGGGCACAGATCTCCCCCGCGGCACAATGATAACTGCTCGGAGTGGACACGGCATACAGGTTGTTCTCGCAAACAAATACGATCGGGAGTTTCCAGATACTTGCCAGATTCATGGACTCATGCATGGTCCCTTGCTCGGCAGCCCCGTCTCCAAAAAAGCATATCGTCACCTCGTCTGTCCCGAGCACCTTGGCAGTCAAGCCAGATCCACAGGCCAGCGGACCCCCGGCCCCTACAATACCGTTAGCTCCCAGCATGCCCTTGCCTATGTCGGCAATGTGCATGGAGCTCCCTTTGCCTTTGCATAAGCCTGTCGCCCTGGCATGGAGCTCTGCCATCATCCCTTTGACATCCACTCCCTTGGCGATGCAGTGGCCGTGTCCCCTGTGTGTGGAGGTGATCCTGTCACGATCCGTGAGATGAGCGATCACCCCGACAGCAATGGCCTCTTCCCCGGCGTACAAATGGACAAACCCCGGGAGCTTTGCCTGTCCAAAAAGGTCTGCCACCCGATTCTCAAATGTCCGGATCAACCGCATCCGTTCATAGACCCACAAAAGCTTCTCTTTGCTCATCTCAATCATATCAACCTCCTGTTATGCAAAAAATCGCATAGCGCATAGCGCAAAGCGTAACTTCAAAAAACCAAATCACTCAAATCCCCTCTCTTTCTAAAGGGGGGGTCGCCCCGTGGAGTGGAGAATCCTACTCCACAGGGCAAAGGGGGATTATCCATTCCATACAATGCTTGAACGCTAATCTATCATCAGGAAAGAAAAATTTCAATGGGATTTAGAACATGTGGATTTAGAACATGGGATTTTAAAACCCTGTAGGACTAAGAACCCTGAATGGAGTACCCATCCTGTTGACAATCTTACTCCAGTCTTCTTAAGATGGAATATGCCTTTTCTCATCATCTTTTTTCTTCTTCTCTCTTCCTCGTTCTCCTTCAGCGAACCCTTGAGGGAATCTCCGTCCCAGGTTTGGAGGGTGGGGGATCGGCGATGGAATGAGGAGGAAGAGCTGAATTTCGGAAAATGGGTTGAAACCCATATCACAGAGGATTTTTTCATCCGCCATAAGATCCCAATCGACTGTGCAGATGTCCCCTATGCGGTTCGATGGATCTATGCGCGCATTGCCCACCTTCCTGCGGCGGCAACAACCAAAAATAATAAGCTCATGGGCCACTGGTCTACCGAATGGGGACATCTCCGCACCCATTCGGAATGGCACCGGGATACCCGGTTCAGGGCTGTTCTCCTCCGCATGCTTTCGGAGACCACGACACGAACCCTGCCGCTCGACACCTATCCCGTGAGAATCGACCCGGGGTCCATCACACCCGGCACTTCCTTTTTTGTTACCGAATCCCACTCCGGCATCGTCGGAAGGGTTGTCCTTGACGGGAGCTCCGCCCATCCTCTCCAGACCTGGGAGGCCACGCTCCCGGTCAAGATACAGAAGATGAGTCAAAAGAATTTTTTATCTCCCAGGCCGGAATCAACCACCTGTTCCGGTCTGGTAAAATTCCGCTGGCCTGTCCTTCAGGAAGGACAGTGGAAATATCTTCAGCCGATGGACCATCCTTTTTATTCAGACGAACAATATTCCTCTTCTTTTGATGAAGGCTACGGTGATTTTGTTGAAGCGGTCGCCAAAAGAATTGATCCTACGATTTACGACCCATGGGAGAAATTTGAAAAGGTGCTGGAGGCCGTCGTCACGTTCATCCAGGCCAGGATTCCCATTGTTTTGGCCGGGTATGAGCGATGCCGCAAGGGCGGCTGTCCGGAGGGGTCCCCCTTATGGGAGATTCATAGCACGCCCGGCCGGGATGGAATGATCCACCTCTTGATGGATCATCTCCTCCAGATCATAGAGTCAAACCAACTTGATCAGGAGAGGGTAAGGGAAAAGATGGAGGCGATCCGGTTTTCGATCTCAAAGGACAGCTCCGTCTCTTTCTACCATCTCTTTCAGAACTATCTCTGGCTCTCTCCCCACCCGGGGGACTCCATCGAGGCCAGGTGGGGATTAAAGAAGTGTGAAATGATCCTTTCTCAAATTCGGACTGCCAAGGATTCGATTGCCTTTGTCGAGAGGACTTATCGGAAGAGAGATCCCCAATATGCAGATTTTTCAATCCGGCAGCAGAAGGATATCCTTCAAAGGCTCCAGGCTGAATGGGAGAGTTTCGAGTGCAAGGAGCCACCCCCCTCAAAGAAAAAGATAAGGAGATGAGGAGACCGAGAAAAATATGATAAGGGGATAAGGGAAGAAAAACAAAGTAAGCAGTAATCAGTAGGCGGTAAGCAGTAAAATACAGACACTAAACCCAGGGAAGGGGAGATTGGGAGAAAAAAACAAAGAAGGCAGTTGGCAGAAGTCAGTAAAGAAAGAGTGATCAGTCATCAGTGACCGGTAATCAGTTAATCAAAACAGACGAGATAAACAATCGGCAGAAGGCAGGAAGCGGTAAGAAGGAATACACAACCACTCATCACTGGCGCTGAATACCCGAAATCCAACCTCAATTGTCGGCCTTCACATTTTCCTTCAATTCTTTCTTTAGGCGAAGCGATTCTTCTTCATCTGGTATCTCATTCATCGATTTGAGGAGAATCTCGATGATTCCAAGTTCCTTCTGGAGATTCTCTTCTGGCAGATCCTTTCCCTTCCCATCCTTTCCCATGCCCCCCAATTTGGTCAACAGGACCTCGCTCAAAATGGCTTCTAACACATTGTTTGCATCCTGGCTCACCCCGGTCTTCATTCCTCCCGGTGTTCGCAGGTTTTCTGATCGAATGAGGTTCCCTTTACCCTGAGCCCGATCCGTTATATCTTTGAAATAGATAATGGTGTGGGTTTTTTGGTCCGGGAGAAAAAATTGGGCAGCACTTACTTCCACTCTTCTTCTCTCACCGTTGCTCCTGTAAATATCGATTTCCTGAAGAGCGGGTTCTCTCCCAGAATGGATTCTCCCCATGAAATCCTCGATGAACTCGCTCCCCGAGCCATCCAACAATTTTGTGATGTGTATCCGGGTTAATTCTTCAGGCCGATACTGGGTCAGCTGAAGGAGTCGCAGGTTGAAGAATTTAATCTTCCCTTTCTCATCCAGAATGGCGACCGCATCATGAGCCCCTTCCACAATCTGCCGGTATTGCTGTTCCGATGTCTTGAGGTCCTTTAATTCTTTCTTTATCCGCCGGGTCTTCTTTTCAAAGGACTGGATAAGGACCCCGTAGAAAAGACTGATGATGAAGATGAAGGGGATGCGCAGTAGAATCCCCCTCTCCAGGTCTTCGATTCCAATCCCTTTCATCCAGAGGAACCAACTGTAAACCCCGCAGACGACCAGGGCATTGATCACCAGCAATTTGAAGCTTCTGGCGATTGAAGCAAAGAATATAATCAGAAAGTAGGCCAAGTAAAAGTCCGTATTAAATTGGGAAGTCAGGTAAATCCCCAGGGAGACAACGAGCGTGTCAAGCAGAAGCATGGCGTAGGAAAAAGAAGTTTTGAGGAAATAGGATGGCGGAATGAACATGGCTGCCACATTGGAGAGAAGGTAAGAGAGAATGACCAGGGATGGAAGAATCTGGGGTGAAGAAATTCCCCGGCCAAAAAGGATGAGGTAGGAGGTAACGATGATGGTGATCCACCTCAACCGCAGGACCATCTTCTTGTACCCCACCGACTCGTCGGAGAGGATCTCCGCCTCCTTTAAAGGGGCTGGATTCATATGGGGGTGGGGTTTTTCCATCTCCTCCATCCGAAGATAGGTCTCATAGAAAATATTTGGCAATGTCGATATGATATTTGTTCGGATCCAGGCTCTTCACGATGCTTCGCTTGAATCGGTTTCCCCCATCTGTTTCCGTAAGATGGACGACTTCCTTTTTGGGAAAGCCTTTCTTATCCCGTGTCAAGAGAATCACCTGGGGCCGGTCCATCCATTTCGGGTCAGGATTAGGCTTGTACACAACCCCTAGTTCCCGGGTTTGTAGAAGAACAAGGGACCCGATCGGATAAACGCCCACAAGACCTATAAAGACCTTCAGGAGAATGGGGTCGAAGTGGACCGTCTTCTCCCTCAGCATCATGGCAAGGGCCTGCTCCGGAGTGAAAGGGGTTTTTTTATAGATCCGCGGCGTGGTCATGGCATCGTAAGCGTCTGCAATCTGTATGATGCGCCCGAATAAGCTCACCTTCTTCCTTCGAAAGAGCTTCGGATATCCGGAAAGATCGTTCTTCAGGTGATGATCGAAGACTCCAATTACCATGGTAGGATTTATCTCACCCAATTGCTTCAGGTTCAGGATAATCTCCACTCCCATAAGCGGATGTCTCTTCATCATCCCCCATTCCTCGCCATTCAGGGTGCCGGGTTTGTTTAGAACATCTTTCGGAATCTTTGACTTCCCCACATCATGGAGCATGGCCGTAATTCCCAACTCAGCCAGTGTTTTTCTTGAAAATCCCAACCGTTTCCCGATGGCCAGGGAATAGATGGAAACATTCACAGAATGGTTGAACGTATATTCATCATAGTTCTTGATGGTCGTCAGACCAAGCAGGATGGATTCGTCTTCCATGACGAGATAGACCGCTTTCTGGGCCAGTCTCTTTAACTTTCGCACATCGGCATACTGACCTCCTTTGATTTGATTGATTATTTCCTTGATCGTTCCAGCGGTCTCAAAAAAGACTTTCTTGGCTACTTCCTGCTGATTTTCTTTGACCAGGGTCTCTGCCTCTTCTTCGCTTTCAAGAACTTCCAGGGGATGAACCTCAATCATGGAAATCCCTTGATGGTTCAGCCTTTCGCTCAAACGGGCGGCATTCTCTTCCTGGCCTTCCTCCAGGTTGATCAGGGAGTAAATGAACTCTTTCAGGGTCCCTTCATCCACCGGGCCCCGAAAAACCACTTCGCCGATACGCCGTTTCTTCCATTGGGTTGAGAGGTATTTGAAACTCGTAAACCCTTCGACGGAATACCGAAGCCTCTGATCGTTGATGTAAAATTCGTCCCTCATGATCTTCAGGGAAAAGCTCCCCTCCCTGTGAATCAATCCGTTGATGGCCTGCAAGGATTCATGGATGAACTGATGAAGCGCCACATTCTTGGAATCATAAATCTGAGAAATTTTCATGAGCACATGGAATTTGATGACAAGGTGATTGCCTAATTTTGACAGGTCATGCTCTGCCAATTCCGGGGGCGGATGGATCGCTCTTTGATTTTGGGTTGTGGGTTCTGTCACTTCCATGTCTTCTCCTCGTGAGGCGGTAAGGGCATTGCCCTTACACGACTTTCCCTTATGCCGCATCGAGAATCTTGAGCGCGGTTGTCGCACATTGTCGCATTTCGTTCCATTTCACCCGGTGAAACCATCGCCGTTTCTTCGCGATTTTCTTCAATGGCGGGATGGCTTCTTCGGATTTGGTTTCTCCCACGGCCTTGAAGAAAGCAGCCTTCTCCTGATAGTCCCGTTTGAAGAAATCTTCCGAAAGAATAATCTCCAACAGGGGTTTCGCCGCCTGTCCCTTTTCTATCTTTGCCAGCAGGAGCGACGTCTTTCCTCTGATCTCGGGAATGGGGTCCTTCAGGAATTTCAGCAGGAGTTCCTTCCCCTTTACGCCGGGCTTACTGAGGACTTTCAAGGTTTCCTCCCTCACCTTTTGATCCTCATGATGGACAAGGGGACTGAGCCATTTCACGATATCGGGATGCCCGGTCTGACCGAGGATGTAGAGGATGTGACTGACCAAGAGAGCGTCTGGACTTGAGAGGAATTTTGCAACGGGTTGGATGTCCTCTTGAGAAAGTTCGACCAGACGGTCACAAACGGATTTTCGCCACTTACCCGACTCCAATTCCCCCAAGAGATGACAGAGTGGGTCAATTGCCTGTTTTGTAATGTGCCGCAAATAGCGGAGGATATACTCTGAATTGACACCGCCGTCGTTCTTCATGGCCTTGCCGATCAACTCGATGGATCGAGCGCTTGAAGAGATCTCGAGGATGCGCCGAATGGCAAAGATCTGTTTATCCTTCAATACCATAGACTCCATGGTATCATCCAGCCTTCCCAGGGTTGCCGCTGCTTTCCCCACGTCTCCCTGTTCAAGGAATGAAGAGACTGTCCTTTCAAAGTATGAGATCATGTTTTCATAGGCGTCCATATCCTCGCCCAGGTGAAGCAAGATCTCTATCAGGTTCTCAAGCACCATAAAGAGGTAGTTGGGCTGTTGCTCTTCCAGGATTTCGTCTTGGACCTCTTTCAATTCATCGGTTTGGAGCTGGCAAGCCTGAACCAGGGTCTGGCCCGGAGAGAGATTCAATGCCTGCTTCAGATTCTCCACAACGAGGGCTTGGGGTTCTTTCTCATCGGGTTTATCCTCTTCTCTGGTCTCATCAAATCCATGATATTCGAGCTTGTCGATCAGATCCTGTTCTGTCGCAGGGATGACCGTCGAGTTTCCGTCCAGGAATTCATCGACAGTGGTAAAGGCAATATGAGAAAAATCCTTCTCCCACAAGAGGGTAACAAGATCATCTTCACACCGGTTGACACGATCGCCCTTTCGCACCACTTCTAAAAAATCAAACATCTCCGTGAATTCCAGCCCGTTGAAGAACCGTATTTCACGGATTCCATCTTTATAAAAAAGGAAGGCCAAACTCTCTTTGACATCCTGGCTCTCATAGACGATCTTACCCCGGTAAAAAAGCCGATGTTCTCCCACCTGAAGGAAGAAAGAATCGAACTCCTCAAAGTAGGTTTCAAAATCTTTTTTCAGGCGATCCAAGAATTTCATCAGGATGGGATGGCCGGCTTCATAGAGTCGATAGGCCTTCAGTGTTTGAAGGAGAGACTGAATCAAAGCCTTGGTGGATCGTACCCCTCCTTCGATGGACTTGTCATCAAGAGAATCCTTTTTGACCTCAATCCTGCTCTTCAACGGATCTCTCCTCTCCATGGAACTTTACTTAGCAGACGGATTCAGGCTGTCCTCCAGGAGGTTTCCGTTCCCCCCTTTTAGGAATCGATCCAATTCTGATTTTAGGACCTTCCAGCCTTTTCCAACCTTGGCCCCCTTGATTTTTCCCACATAAAGGCACTTCAAATAGGTGGGTCTCGAGATTCGGAGATAGTCGCATGCCTCTTGGGTCGTCAGAACCGTATCTACTCTGTCATTTAACATGGCTTTCCATCCTTTCCACAGGACTTTACATTAATTGATAGCATTTTCTATACCAATCCTTTCTATCTTCTTAACCTGCTGATTTTATAACAGGATTGGCTTATTTCCCTTGCCCTGCTACAAAGTAGAATGACATTTTTTGGCTGACTGATGGCATAACCCGCCAGTTGCATTGGCCAGGCCGTTAGGCTACTTCATAGGCTTGTAAAGGCCGCCACCCCTGTCAGATCGCTGAAGAATCCACGAAATCGTGAGGCATTACACCTCGGGATATTTTTTTATTGTCAAGTAAAGAGGTTAATGTTTTAATCTCTGTAATCAAAAAATAATCTTAGTCATCAGGTACAATTTACAATTTTACCTGACGATTATACCAGGAGGGGGATATGGGAAAGCAATCCGATGGTAACAAGGTAAAGGAGATTATCAAAATTTTGTCCAAGGAGTTTCCAGACTCCAGAATTGCCTTGAAGTTTTCGAACCCTCTCGAGCTTCTTGTCGCCACCATTCTCTCGGCTCAATGTACGGACATTAAAGTGAACCAGGTGACATCGGACCTTTTCAAGAAGTATCGTTCAACAAAAGATTATGCTGAGGCGGATTTATCTAAATTCGAGGAGGAGATTAGACCCACGGGTTTTTACCGGAATAAGGCAAAAGCCATCCAGAAATGCTGCCAGCAATTGGTAGCCGGGTTCGAAGGAGAGGTTCCAAGAACCCTGGAGGAGCTGGTGGCACTGCCGGGCGTCGGGAGGAAGACAGCCAATGTCATCTTGGGAAATGCCTTTGGGATACCCGGTATTACGGTCGATACCCACGTTCAAAGAGTGAGTCAGAGAATTGGTTTGACCAAAAATGACGATCCCGTTAAGATTGAATTTGACCTAATGGCGATTGTTCCTAAAGAGGAGTGGACCCATTTTTCGAACCTCCTGATCTGGCATGGACGCAAGACATGTACCGCCAGAAAGCCTCTCTGCGAGAAATGCCCAATCCGTAAGTGGAGCAACTATGGATCCAAAATAAGCGCCAAATCCCAAGTACCTGCCTCCGCCGAAGCGGCTACGCGCAGGCAGGCCAAATAACAAATAAATTCCAATCACCAAAATTCAAAACGGTTTATGAAAATCTTAGTAAGAATTTGTTTGGTTCATTCGGGAATTAGAAATTAGAGTTTATTTGGAATTTGGAGCTTGGAATTTGATATACTCCGGTAATGAATTAAGTTTGGGAGGTCTTATAGCGTGGAAAACTTCGTTGAAATCTATCGGCAGAAAACCAAAAAATCTGAGACTCTTTTCAGGAGGGCCAGAGAAGTCATGCCGGGAGGAATATCTCACAACCTTCACTACTTTCCTCCTTACCCTTTTTTTATCAGAGGAGCAAAGGGCTCCAAAATCTGGGACGTAGATGGGAATGAATATGTAGACCTCTGGATGGGGCATTACACCCATATCCTGGGCCACCATTCCGAGGTCATTACCGACGCGATCGAGCAGCAATTAAAGGGAGGGATTCACTGGGGCATTATATTTCAGAAGCAGATGGAGTGGGCTGAACTCGTCCAAAAACTGGTCCCCAGCGCGGAGATGGTCAGGTTTTGCTGCTCCGGAACGGAATCAACGATGTATGCCGTGCGCCTTACCCGCGCTTATGCGGGAAAGAGAACGATTCTCAAGATTGCTGGTGGCTGGCACGGGGCAAGTTCCGATCTCTCTTTCGGGATCAAGATGCCTTACGAACGGGAGGAAAGTCTCGGCTTGCTGCCCGAACTCCAGAAATACTCCAGGACCATCCCCTTCAATGACCTATCCGGGGCCCTACAAATCATTGACGAGACCAGAAGGGACCTGGCAGGAATCATCCTGGAGCCTGTTGTGGGAGAGGGCGGGTTCACTTCAGCGACGCCTGAATACTTGAAAATGCTCCGTGAGGAAACAGAGAAAGCGGGAGCTCTCTTGATCTTTGATGAAGTGATCTCAGGGTTTCGGGTTGCCTTAGGAGGAGCACAAGAGAGGTTCAAGATCATTCCTGACCTGACAACCCTGGGCAAAATCATGGGGGGCGGCATGCCGGTGGGTGGACTCGTGGGAAAGAAGGAAATCCTGGAAAAGACTTCTCCCGAGAAGAAAAGCAGCAAGTGGGAAAGGATCATGATCGGCGGAGGCACCTTTTCCTCCCATCCCCTGACCGCCGCAGCAGGAATGGCAATGCTTACCCACCTTCGAGACCATTCCGGAGAGGTTTACCCCATTCTCGAGGCGAAAGGGGAAAGAGTACGGCTGGGAATGCAGGAGGTTTTCCGTAGAGAAGGATTGAATGCCGTCGTGACAGGAACCGGCTCCCTTTTCCAAACCCATTTTCCCCGCCAGGAAGAGGCTGTTTTGAATTCTCCTCATGCAATTCACCGCACTGACATAGAGAAAAGGGAAGTTGAGTTCCGCATTCGAATGCTGAACAAAGGCATCCATGTCATGCATGGGGGGGGGAGTTTGTCGTGGGCCCATTCTGATGAGGACATCGAAAAAATCATCAACGCCGCAAGAGAAGTTGCCCGGGAGATGAGGGAAGAAGGTTAAAGGGCTTTGCACTTTGATAGAAGGAGGATCGATCATGACCAAGGGGACATTTCATGTCGGAGTCATCGTGGTCGATGTCCAGGGAGATTTTACAAAATATAAAAATGGTTCTCTTGCTGTGGAAGGCACGGATGAAGCCTATGTCAAGTCAGTGGAAAGAAACACGAAGAAATTGAAAGAAGCAGGATTTCCGATCTATGCAACGCAGGACTGGCATCCCGTGAATCATATCTCTTTTTTTACCAAGCATGAGGGCGCAAAACCTTTCGATGTGATTGAACATCATGGGAAGGGCCAGGTCCTCTGGCCTCCTCACTGTGTCCAGGAGAGCCCCGGCGCAATGGTCCTGCTCGATAAAAAACTCTTTAAGACTGTTGTGAAAAAGGGAATGGATCCGGACTATGACAGTTACTCGGGGTTCCAGGATGACGGCGGAAAGAAGACCGACATGGAGAAACTGCTTAAAAAGGAAGAGATTACCAAAGTGGTAGTTTATGGCATTGCCACCGACTATTGTGTCAAAGCGACTGCCCTCGACGCCGTATCAGCGGGATATCAGGTCGTTCTCATCAAGAACTTATGCAGGGGGGTTGCTCCGGAGACTTCACAAAAGGCCATTGAAGAGATGAAGGCGAGGGGGATTGTCATCCTCGAAGATCTCGACTTAGAAAAGGTTAAAGCCTAATCCGCCTAATAGTTTGCTGATAAAGCCATTTTCCCATGTAGGGAACGGTTTGAAACCGTTCCCTACGATGTACGCCGCAATAAGTCTGCCCCTTACTTGATACGGGGAAGGATGAGGGCAACGCTGCAGATGGGGTTTTTCAGCAGCCCGCTAATAGTAGCGCTTTTCCTCGACGTGGTCTTCGACGAGGTCGATGCCCCATTCCCCAAGGATCTTTGAAACAGCCCGTTCACCGCTCTCGATGCAATTCGGGACGCCTACCCCCCTATAGCTGCCACCGGCCAGGGCGAGGCCGGGAATCCTGGCGCTTCGTTCTTCAATTCGTGTGATTCGGTCCAGATGACCGAGCGTATACTGCGGCATACCGAGGTGCCACCTGAATACGCGGGAGAACAGCGGCTTGGCATTCGGATTGAGGCCGAGGATTTCCCGGAACTCCGTGAGCGCCGTTCGCACAAGCTCTTCGTTCGAGCGCTTCATAATCTCTTGGTTATGCGGACCGCCGACGAAACCACGGAGCAAGACCTTCCCAGCAGGTGACCGGCCCGGCCACTTGGTGGAGGAGTAAGTCGCTGCCATGAGTGCCCGGCCTTCTACAAGGGGACAAAGAACCCCGAAGGCATTCAGATCGAAGCCTACTTCGTCTTCGATAAAAGCAATGGAAATCGTGGCTGAGGAAGAGGCTGGAATGTTGGCAAGTGCGTCCGCAATGGTCTGGTCTTGGGGCCGGATGAGAGGTTCGGCAGCCCATGACTCGGTGGCGATGATGACCGCGTCACCGGCAGCAGTGGAACCGTCAAAAAGCTGGGCCTTCCATGCACCCTCATTGTCGCGTCCGAGGGAGACAACAGTCACTCCCGTCCGGATATTCTTGCGACCTGCTGCGTCGGCCAGGCTGTCCGTAAGCTGCTGCATCCCATTCACATACGAGGTGAAGAACGTACGACGTTTCTCACCCGGCTTAGCCGGATACTTGCGCCTCATCTCCTCGACCTTGCGGCGGACCGCGATGAAAGCTTTCAACAGAGACCCGTAATTTTGCTCCATTTCGAGAAGGCGCGGGAAAGTCGCAGCAAGCGACATCTGTGCGGGGTCGGATGCATGAACACCGCCCACGAGCGGTTCGGCAAGGCGGTCCAGGCACTCGCGTCCCATGCGGCGGACCACGAAGCTTTCGAGGGTTTCATCGTTGAATTCCCCCGGAGCAATCTTTTTCGGTGGAATGAAGAGGTCCACGGCCATCCGGATCTTCCCGGGCCACGAGAAGAGGCTGGTCGTGGCAAATGGGACAAATTTTGTGGGGGCAAACATCATGACGCCATCGGGCATCTGGTGGAGTTTGCCGCGAGAAAGGATCCATGTCCGTCTCCTGGAGTCGTCGGTCGGCAGCTCATCATCGAATATTCCAGTGAGCTTTGCGATGCGGTGACAGGCCGGTTTCTCTGTCAGAAAACAGTCCGGACCGCCATCCACAATGAATCTCCCCCCTCCCAGGGGGTCGGGCACGATCTCCGTAAGGATCTTCCCGCCAAGGCGCGGGTCCTTCTCCAGCAGGATGAAATCGATGGCGTGGCCCTCGGAGGCGGCCCGAGATACTTTGTAAGCCGCACCCAGCCCGGTAACGCCTCCCCCGATGATGATGATCCGCTTCATTTATCTCCTTAAATCCGAATAGCTCAGAGTGATTAGTTCGGTGTTCGGAACCAGCAGTCTCATAGTTCTATAATCTGATCGTCTCATAGCCTTTAACTACCAGACAATCAGACTAAGCCACTATACGACTAAAGACTCTGAACTCCCCACGCTCTTTTTAAATGCTCTTCCACAGTATCGGCAAGGGCTTCGATAAATTTTTCCGAGACATTAAGGGATTGCGTGCGCTTCAAAACCATTCCCAGAGACGCTGCCTTCTTTTGGTAGAGCATATCAATATCATAGAGAATCTCAATATGATCCGAAACAAATCCGATTGGCACGATGAGAGCCTCCTTAACATTCTGCCCGGCAAGTTCCGCCAGCACCGATTCCACATCAGGTCCGATCCACTCCCCAGGTCCAGCACCCTTGCTTTGATAGGCGATGCGCCATGAGAACGATTCCATTCCTTTCAAAACTCCTTTGACACTTGCCCTCATATCTTCCACATAGAGATCGTTTTCAATCATCGATTTTGGAAGACTGTGGGCCGTGAAGATGAGATGGACCTTTTTTCGATCTTCGGCGGCAAATTCGAGCAATCCTTCCCGGATTTTCTCCCGGACCGCTTCGAGAAAAAGAGGATGTAAATGCCATCCTTCAATACATAACAACCTGAATAGCCCTTTCGTTCTCTCTATCACCCGGTTCAATTCTTCAACATAAGCTCCCGTACTTTCAGGGGATCGAAGGGGCGTCATGGGAAGTGCAACGATTTCCAGGATTCCTTCCCGGAGAATCCTATCCAAAGTCTCTTCGATGAGCGGATGCCCATATCGCATGCCAACATAGGATTTGAACCGGTAACCATTCTCCTTCAACTTGTTTTCAAGCGCCCTTGCCTGGCTGTAAGTAATTTCAGGAAGAGGGGATCTCCCCCCGATTAATCGGTAGCGTTCTATTACTCTTTCTAAGACATCCGGGGAAGGCTTCTTTTTGAAGAGGCGGGTCAGCAGAAATTCTACCTCATCCAGGGAACGGGGCCCTCCGAAAGCCAGGAGAAGAAGCGCTCTCATAGAGACCTCTGATTTCTAACAGACGTTAGTGTCTTATTATCCATAGGTCTTATTGAATCTCGGAAATATCCAATCTCCAAATCCCAATAACCAAACAATTACCAATATCCAAATTCCAATAATTCAAAAGTGGTTTAGTCATTGAGCCATTGGAATTTATTTGGAGCTTGGAATTTGGTAATTGGAATTTGATTTCTTAGAGCTATACTCATGTACTATATCTACTAAAGCGGCCACATGATCGACCGGTGTTTCCGGAAGGAGACCGTGGCCAAGGTTGAAGATGTGGCCGGGTCGATTCCTTGCGCCATCAAGAATCCTTTTAGCTTCTTTCTCGATCAAACTCACCGGCCCCAACAAGACGACCGGGTCGAGATTTCCCTGGATGGCCACACCCTTGCCAAGCCTTGTCCATGCCTCTCCCAGGTCAATCCTCCAGTCGACTCCAATGACATCCCCACCGGCGCGTTTCATCAACTCAAGGAGCGTCGAGTTGGATGTTGCGAAATGGATGAAAGGAACCGTCTTATCCACCCTGTCAATGACCTTTTTCGAATGGGGAAGAATATATTCCTCATAATCTGTCTGACTCAGGCAGCCCACCCAGGAGTCAAAAAGCTGAAGCGCCTGGACACCCGATCGAACCTGGGCATTCAGGTACCGAATCAAAACCGCCGTGATCTTTTCCATCAACGCATCCCATACGGGTCGATTCCGGTACATCAACGTCTTTGTAGCGACATAATTTTTTGAATGTCCTCCTTCGATGACGTAACTCGCAAGGGTGAAAGGAGCACCCGAAAATCCGATAAGGGGGATCTTTCCTTCCAGTTCCTTTCGAACCATTCGAATGGCCGTCATGAGGAAAGGGGTGTCCTCTTCGGGGTCGATGATCCTCAACTTCTCCACATCCTTCATCTCCCGGAGCGGACGACGGAAGACAGGGCCTTCCCCCTTTGCGAACTCAAACTCCACTCCCATCGGTTCAAGGGGGATCAAGATATCCGAGAAAATGATGGCTGCGTCGAGTTCAAATTTCTTAAGGGGCTGAAGCGTGACCCGGGCTGCTATTTCAGGATTCTTGCACATTTCAATGAAAGAGTGCTTCTTCCGGAGGGCCCGGTACTCCTTCATGTAACGCCCTGCCTGGCGCATCAACCAAATGGGGGTATAAGCCGTACGCTGCCGACGGCAAGCCTGCAAGAATGGGCATTGATTCTCTGCCTTTTTCATCTCATGCATCCTGTCTATCGCTAATTTCGAAATCCGAATATCGAAATCCGAAACAAAATCGAATCCTCAAAACTCAAACTCCCCGAACTTTTAACAGTTTCGAAGATTTGAGATTTGGTCATTTGAGATTGTTTCGAATTTCGGATTTCGTGCTTCGAATTTTCATTTATTCCAATCCCTTAACAACTGGATCAATAACCTGACACCTGCACCCGTTCCGCCTCTTGGAGTATAAGGCCTGTCTTTGTCAATGGATGCGGGGCCAGCGATATCAATATGAACCCACGGAGTCTTTCCCACGAATTTACTCAGGAAGATGGCACCGATGACGGCTCCTGCAGATCGAGTTCCAACATTCCTGAAATCGGCCACATCGCTCTTCAGATATTCAAAGTATTCCTCCCAGAGCGGCAGCCTCCAAATTCTCTCTCCGGTTTTATCCGAGGCATTCTCAACTTCCTTTATCAGGGTCTCATCATTTCCAAAAAGCCCGGCGACGTAATCCCCCAGAGCGATGACACAGGCTCCTGTCAACGTCGCAAGATCGATGATGGCTTTGGGTTGATACCGGAGACTGTAGGTCAGTGCATCCGAAAGGATCAGCCTTCCTTCCGCATCGGTGCTGATGACTTCCACGGTCTGACCGGAAAGGGTCTTTAGAATATCTCCGGGCTTGTAGGCTTTTCCATCGGGAAGATTCTCCGTAGCCGGAATGATCCCCACCAGGTGAAGGGGAAGTTGAAGCTGAGAAGCAGCCTGCATGATGCCCAGGACTGCTGCAGCGCCCGACATGTCATCTTTCATCCGCTCCATCCGTTCGGAAGGTTTGATGGAGATGCCACCGCTGTCAAAGGTGATCCCCTTCCCGACCAGAGCGATTGTATCGAATCCTTTGTCTTTGTTATGTTCAAGAATGATGAATTTCCCGGGTTCCTGGCTCCCTTTTGCTACGCCAACAAAGGCCCCCATTCCGAGGGCCTCTGCCTGCCTTATCTCTAATACTTCAATCTCCATTCTATGGTTGAGGGCGATCTGATGAGCCTTTTGGGCGAGCACGGTTGGCGTGACCTGGTTGCTTGGGCCGTTGATCAGATCCCTTGCCATACAGACAGCTTCGGAAATGATCCTTCCCGTATTCGACCCCTTCCCAATCGATCTGATTTCTTCATCCTTCTCCCCGAGAAGAATGGTCTCTTTGATTTCCTTGATTCGGTCCCTTTCCAACGTTTTGAATTCACTGAACTGATAGACTCCGAGAAGGAGTCCGGTTACAAAGGCTTCGGCAAGTTTCTCTTCTGAAAGACCATCCAACGCATGGATTGGAAAAACAAGCTGCTCGATCCCGGCATCCCGGACGAATTGTCCCGCTTTAGAAGAAGCTCCCCGCCACTTTTCAACGTTGAACTCTTCCTTTTTGCCCAGACCTGTTAACAGAACCCTTTCTGCGGGAAGGCTTCCATGGGAGTAAAGCAGTTTGCATTCGTACAATTCGCCTTTGAAGTCTTTTTGTTTCACGAGACTTGACAGAAATCCCTTCCACGCCCCATCGACACTGCGGGCCGGACCCTCCAAGGGGTCGGATGATTCGAATAAGAAGAGAAGGAGAAGTTTACACGGGTACTTTTCAGGAATTCCCTGCTCAATTCGGATATCCATATGGATCACCTCTGTAATGTTTTCTCCAACAAATTAAATCCGAAGCACGAAATCCGAAATTCGAAACAAGCACGAATGATCGAAATTCAAATGATTAAAATGGGAAAATTCTGGATATTTAAATTTGTTTCGAATTGGTCCTTGACGGACGCTTCGCCCGAAATTCGGATTTCGTATTTCTTCATTTCCTTATTCTCTCTCTTTCAGCTTCGATAGGCTAACCGAACGGCTTTCAGTTTTCGCACAGAACTCCCTCACTCTCTTCGCTAAAGCAAGCGGCCAATCCCCTTGACCCAATACCCTGGCCAGCATCCAGGGATTCAGGTCTGAAACCTCCATCCACTTCCCCGCCCTTTTGATCAGATCATCGAGCACCTTTCGCCTTGGATCCCCCTTGAGAGGGTATTTCTCTTTCATCTCGATCCTGATTCGGGCGACATGGTCGCTTCCGAAGATAGCTTCCACCCCCTCTTTCCGTGCGTAGGCATACAGAGCTTCCTCAATCTTGGATAGCTCCGCGTCGATCGCTTCGTTCATCTCCTTTTTCTTCTCAACCAACTCGATGTATTGGTTCAGCAGAGAGATGCCTTCTTCCATCAGATATTCATTGGGGGGGAGGCTTTCCGTCGCAACCAGATGCCTCCGTTTTGGGCAGAAGGCCTGATAATCACACCAGCCACAGAGAGGCGTCTCCCTGGGTAAAAAGTGCCTGTCCGCTTCAATCTTCCGGATGAGATCGATTGCCTCCCGGCGGACCTTGTGGAGTTGTTCGGGAGTTCTCGAGGACCGTAGTTCTGCGTCGAAGGAAAGATAGTGCCAGACCAGCCGAACCTCCTGGATTCCCGGCCATTTCCCTTCCACACCGATCTGATAAAAAGCCAGTTGCCGGTCAGAATCGATCTCTCTTTGGGGTGGGAGTTTACGGGAGGTCTTATAATCGTGGATTTCAAGAATGGATTGATCGACCAGGGTCAGTCGATCGATATACCCCCGGATGGAATAATCCTTTTCCCCATCCAGGGGGAACATGATATATTCTTCGAGACCCAGCGTCACCCCATGGCTAAAAGGATGATACCGTTCATAGTAATCAGCAATACATTTTTCTCCCAGACGTTTGTAATCCTCGACACGATATTCCTTACGGATAACCAGGACCATGTTGGTCCAGTTCTTCTCCCAGTTCTGATGGTAAAAATCGAGAAGGTCCTCCAAGGAGATGAGTTTGGTTACCCTTAGATCCCGGTAGAGTTTTTCCAGGGTGTCATGGACTCGTGAGCCCATGAATGCCTCAATGCTTTCGGTTTCAACCTCTATTTTGTCAATATAAGCCAGCTTATATTGATGGGGACAGGTTTCGTAGGTGGAAAGCTGGGAATGGGAATAGGTTGGCATTTTTTATTTCTAACAAGAAAAACCCGTTCTGTCAAAAAAAGACCTTGAAAGCTCTTTTGATTACAGAGATTCCATTAAATGATTACATAGATTCTTCTTTGTTTTCACTGTTTTTCTAATCGGTGTAATCGTTTCATAATCGCTGTAATCAGAGATTTTTCTTGAAAGAATAAAGGAGATTGTGATACGAGAGAAATAGAATGAATCCAGAAAAAGAGCTCAAGAGACTTCAGGATATCATCATTCAATGCCGGAAATGCCCCAGGCTGGTGATCCACCGCCAGGAAGTCGTAGGCCGCAGGCCGAAACGATTCCGGGACTGGGACTATTGGGCAAAACCTCTTCCCAGTTTTGGAGACCCAAGCGCAAGACTCCTTATCGTCGGACTTGCTCCGGCTGCCCACGGGGGGAATCGGACCGGACGAATGTTTACGGGAGATCGAAGTGGAGAATGGCTTTTCAAGGCTCTTCACGAGTTTGGCTTTGCGAATCAACCTGAATCATCCCGGCGCGATGATGAACTGGCCCTGAAGGACTGTTATATCACTGCGACGATTCGTTGCGCTCCCCCCGGCAACAAACCTTTGCCCGAGGAAATTGAGAACTGCCGTCCTTATTTTTTGAAGGAGCTCACGCTTTTAAAGACCCTAAGAGGCTTTATCCCCCTGGGCCAAATTGCTTTCACCCAAACCCTGAAAGTTCTCCGAATGCGGGGGATTGAAATTCCACCCCTGCCTTTTGGCCATGGAAAAGTCTATCCTCTTTCAAATCGTCAGACAGTGATTACTTCCTATCATCCGAGTCAGCAGAATACCCAGACCGGCAAATTGACACGGGTTATGTTCCATCGAATATTTAGAATGGTGAGGGAAGAATTAGAAAGAGTCTGGAGACAGTAGTCTTGTAGTTCATAGTCTCATAGTCATATGGTCTTCAACTATGAGACAAACAGACTAAACCACTAAACGACCAGAGTCTCCGAACTCTGACCTCCGAACTCAGAACTTTGCTATGGTTGTTCAAATTCCCATTGAAGACTGGATCGACCTCCACACTTTTTCACCGAAGGAGATCCCTTCTCTTTTGGAGGAGTATCTAACCGAATGCCAGAGCAGAGGATTTAAGGAGGTACGGATCATTCATGGAAGGGGGAGAGGAGTCCAGTTGAGGATCGTTCATTCCTTTTTAGGGAAGAGTCCTCTCGTGGAATCTTTTAAGCTGGCTTCCCCCGAGGCGGGTGGTTGGGGCGCAACGTTTGTCCGTTTGAAGAGTCAGGATAGGAAATAAAGAAGAAGAAAAAAACTTGAAAAAATAGCCTTTCGAAAAGATAATGAGAGATAGGATATCTTTTTCCGACAGGAGGCTGATATGACAACACCACGACATTGCCCCGGTTTCGAGGAGTTTAAGGAACTTAAATCTTTCACCTGTAAGTGCCCCAATTGCGGGAAGGAAGCGGAGATTTTTTCGGACGAATTTGACAGAAAACAGACTTGTAAAGGCTGTCAGAAAGAGATCGATTTCACGCAGTGCAACCTGAGAGCCTATGCGACAAGAACCTCTCCCAGGTAAATGGGAGACCAGATTGAGGTTGAAGGTTAAAGGTTAAAGGATTAAGGCATATGATTTCTGATTTCCCCTCTAACCTTAGACCTACAACCTCAGCTATTCTGCCAAATCCACGATGGCGAAGTGCACCCCGATAGCCACTTTTCTCATAAACTCAAAATCCAAGGTCTCAAGGGTATCCGAGGGAAGATGATAATTCGGGTTCCGGAGGAAGGCTGTATCCGTAATCATCAGGGCGGGAATACCCCGGTCCCAGAAAGAACTGTTGTCACTCAATCTGGCTTCCTCCATGCCCTCTCCATTTCCGGGGACGAGAAGAAACTCGACAGGAAGTTGAGGGATGCCGGTTTTAAAAGAATGGACCACTCTCTCCAGAAAAGGCTCTGATCTTTCGTTCCCTATGATTCCGATGAAATCACCCACATTGGGGTAGTATTTCGGGTTGACATAGGGAGGATAATTCTGGTTCTCATGGGTGAATCCCACCATTTCCAGGGAGATCATTCCCAGAATCTTTTCCCCCTTCCATTTCGCCATGTCTGCGTAATGAATGCTTCCGATAAAGCCATATTCCTCAAGATTGAAGGCAATCCATTTTATCGTTGATTCAAGAGGAATTTTTTGAATACTCCGCGCCGCTTCGAGCAGAACGGCAATGCCGCTCCCATTGTCGTCGGCGCCTGAGGAACCCGGGACCGTATCGTAATGGGCCCCCAGAATGATGATTCGATCCGGGAACCGGGTCCCTTTTTTCTCTGCGACGATGTTTTTATAAGATCTTCCCTCCCATTCAAAGGGATCTTCTTTGACATCAAGTCCAAGTTTCATGAATTCTTTTTGAATATATTGGCCGGTTTGTTCCAGATCAAGAGGGTGGTCATACGGGTTCCGGTCAAAATGAATGTTTTGAACATGACGTTTCAGGTTTTCCAATGAAATGATATCCATCATGACCGGGCCGTCCCCATCTCCCCTCAACCCAAGAAGTAATGTAAATAGGATCAAAATGGTAGGCAGTACAAATCGAAATCTCATGATGCATGGATTCACCCCATGGTATTTGAAAAAGTGCATCCTGTCAATTCCAATTCATTTCCATTTTCCATAGGGTTTGGTTTATAATGGATTGGGACGACAGGAATGGCTATCGGCGGGAAGAAGAAGGCGTTGATTCACATTGCAAGGGAAAACCTTCACCTGGATGAAGAGACCTACCGCCAAATCCTTAAAGGGGTGGCAGGTGTGGGGAGCGCAAAAGACCTTACCACCGAAGGATTTCAAAGGGTGATGCAACGCTTTCAGGAGATGGGATTCAAGGGGCTTTTGCCCTCTCCCTACCAGCCGGTACCCAAGGGACGGCTCATTCCCTACGGGAGTCCCCAGGGTGATGAATCGATTACTCAAAATCAACGGGGTTTTATCTCTTACCTTTTGGAGAGATTAGACTGGGGCGAAGGACATTACCATGCGTTCTGTCAGCGGATCATTAAAAGACCGGATCCCCTGACCAAGAGAGATGGACAGAAGATCATCATTGGCCTGATGGCGATCATGAGAAAGAAATCGCTTTCCCGGCCTGCCCCTCCTTCTGTCAGTGGAGAAAAGAAAGGGGAGAGGAGTCATCCATGAAAAGATTTGCAATCATCATGTCTGCCGGCGGTTTCATTATTCTGTCTGTTTTCATCGCTTTCTTCTGCCTGGGTAAAGAGGCGTCTCCCGCCTTTCTTGAAATGGAGGTAAAAGGGGTAAGGATCGATGCCGTCGCGCAGAATCCAGTCGTGATTTTAACTGACAAAGAGGAGAAAAAGGCTTTCCCAATCTGGATTGGACTTCTGGAGGCGAATGCCGTTGATAAGGAATTGAAAAATACTGCCTCTGTGAGACCGATGACGCATGACCTTCTTTTTTCCATCCTTGGCCATGTCCAAGCTAAAGTGAAGGAGGTCCGAATCGTCGATCTGAAAGATCACACTTATTACGCAACCCTCTTTCTCACAATCAATAATAAATCGATCGAAGTGGATGCCAGGCCCAGCGATGCCATCATCATTGCCCTTAAATCAAAGGCTCCGATCTACGTGGCTGCTAAAATTCTTGCCGACCAAGGCATCTCCCTAACCGAGAAAAAGGTCTTGGGGGAGCGTCACGGAATCCGGATACAGGAGCTGACCCCTGATCTCGCCTCTCACTTTAACTTTAAGGGGCAAAAGGGTGTGCTGGTTTCGGAGGTTATCCCGGGGAGTCCGTCAGAGGCTTCGGGAATCAAGGCAGGGGATATTATATTGAAGATCAATCAGAAAGAGGTGGGTAATATCCAGGCTTTCGAAGATGCGCTAAGTGCAAGCGAGGACGCTAAATCGATCCGTATCTCCCTTTATCGGGAAGGGAAATCGAAGGAAGTCAATTTAATATTAAAACCCTAACCCGGCGTAGCCGGAACCAAATCCAGCCGTGGCGGGAAAATTCCAAATATCAAATTACAAATCCCAAATAAATCCGAAATTCCAATTTCAAATGACCAAAACGCTTTTCTTCTGTTTGGAATTTAGGCCATTGGAATTTATGTGTTATTTGGTGCTTGTAATTTGGTGCTTTTACTGGGTAACCAAATTTTTGTTGACATTTTGCGCACAATTTTGTTCATAAGGGACCAGACGGCCGGAAAACGTATCTTTGCTTTATCCATATAACTTTTTAAGCAGCCAGGCCATTCTTTGCCCAAGGTCCTTTACCATTCGGATCCCTTCTTCATCCTTCTCAACCTCTCCTTTTTCCCTGCCCACACCGATACACCGGCCGACAATAATGATGCTCTGGCTTAGAAAAAAGTGATTCATGGTATCAATCGTATGCATTGCGCCCGATCGACGGACAGCCGCCACTGCGGCGCCGACCTTATTCCTGTGCATCCCTCCGTTGGCAAAAGAAACAAACCCTGAGCGATCAATCAGCGCTTTCATCTCCGGCGTCGCATCAATAAAGTAGACGGGTGAGCCAAAGAGAATACCCTGCGCCTCAGTCATCTTTCCAATATACTCGTTGGCTGCGTCGTCTTTCACGGCGCACTGCTGGTCTTTATTCTCAAAACATTTGTAACAGGCAATACAACCATGGATCTTTTTTTCGGAAAGCTCCACAAGTTCTGTTTCTATCCCTTCCTTTTCGAGCTCACGAAAGGCATGGTTTATAAGAATCGCGGTGTTGCCATTCTTCCGAGGGCTACCGTTAAAGCCGACCACCTTCATCTTCTTCTCCTTTCTCTCCAGGAACAAACGGAATTCTATGGGATTTATTCAGCCAGGGAATAGGCTTTCGATCTGAACGACCTTAGACCGGTGTTTTTGGAACCGATGAACCTCTCCACCCAATACGGAAACAGCGTGATCCGGCTTGACGAGGAGGGCAGTTCCCGAGACAATGCCATAGCCGATCGTGCCAACCGGGGAGAGACGGAGCAGGCCCTGCATCTCCTCCCAGCCATCGCCCTCGCCGTGAGTGTCACAGAAAACGGGTGCGAACCCGAGGCAGTCAAAGAGTGCGGCGCTTGTGTCGTCAGCGGGGTCACCCCACCGGATCCATCTCCGGGCGAGCATGATACTTCCAGCGGACATTCCGAAAAAAGGTTTTCCTTCTTGATGCAGGCGTCGGAGAACAGGGATCATCTCCTTCCCCTGAAGCACCCGCATGCCTTCTTCCACGTCGCCGCCGCTGAGAAAAATGAGGTCCGAGGCCTCAAGCACAGCTTTGGCTTTTTCTACATTCCCGTGCCTGCCGCACAGAGGGGCCAGCGTCACCTGACCCGCTCCCGCCTTCCGCAAAAGCCGTGCAAGCCAGAGCCGGAACACTGCATTGTCCCCCGATGCAGCCCCCACATAGGCCACCCTCGGTTGCTTATTCCCTGTCTGCCGGAAGACCGACTGGAGGAGGGGATCAGGCTCTTTCCTTGCCTTCGCCCCCCGGCCTCCGGCGATGAGGAAGATGGGTGGCCGCGTCTCAGCCACGCAGCACCTCTGTCTTCGTTGTGGCGATGGTTGGGTCTAATAGGAAGTCACGCTTGGCGAGGAGAAACTTGCCTGACTTTTCGGGGAGAAGCACATGGACTTCGCTCGCATCGATATCCACGCCCTGTCCGAATATTTCCTGAAGGATGTCCGTTGCATCCCGTACTGCCCGCTTTCCCCGGCCATCTTCGCCGACCACGGCGAGGCGGACATTTCCCAAGTTTTCCTGAACAAGCCTGTATTCTTCAAGTCCATCCACCCCGGCGAGGGCATCATCCAGCTCGCGATGTGTGATAAGCTTGCCATCCGCCGCGATGCACAGGCTTTTCAGCCTGCCCTCGATTGCGGAGAGGGTCATGCCAAAGTCCATCCCACAAGGACAGGACCCGGATGCAAGGCGAGCAATATCACCGATGTCGAACCGCACAAGCGGAAACCACCTGTTTCCGAAAGTGGTGATGAAGATGCGGCCAACGCAGGCTTCGGTTTCCCCGCCGTTGTTTAAAGGAGCGAAGTCCACCCTGCAGAACTCGACATTCTGGTGAAGCCTGCCGTGCTCGCATTCCATGAAGACGTATCCGGTCTCCGTAGAGCCATAAGAACTGGCAATCGGTGAGCGAAATACCCGGCGAATGGCGCGCAGTTGAAGCGCGGAAGGGAACTCGTAGGTGAGGGTAATGAGCGGAGGCTGGTATACAGCCGATCCCGTCCTCCAGGCAAACCGGGCCAGGCGGGCGATGAGCGAAGGGTTGGCTTCGAAGACTGTGGGCTGGTAATCAGCGAGTTCGTCAAGAATCCGGCGTTCATGGCCTTCCGGCCATTCTCCGGGGGTTGCAAACTCATTGAGGAAGAGGAACCTGCCGAGCATCCGGGCTTCCCGATGAAGGGGTCCATTCTCGGATCGAGTCCCGACGGAGAGCGCGCTGGCGAGGATTGCCTCGCGGTGCGTTCCTGTCGCCACAGAAGCGGCAACTGAGTTCAGATTCCAGGAAGCGCATTCCGAGGCGTTCCACCATTGCTGGTCCCAGATATTCTCCAGGGCTTCATCTGCCGTACCGCTTGTGCGAACAAAACTCACTTCTCCGTTCGAAAGGGCAGCGTCGAGGTTAAGCCCCCGGGGAACAAGACCGTAGGGGAAATGGGATCGTATATCGGCCTTGGTGAGGATCGGGAGAGAATTGTAGCGGACGTCAATGCCGTGTCCTGCGCCGGGGTCAAAGGCCTTCCAGGACTCATAGATCAAAGTACGGCCGAGGGCTGTCTCAAGGGTTTCGAGACATCGGCGCTCATAATCGATCCGGGCATTCGTAACCTTACCTGAAGAATGCTCTTCCATTTTTCTTAATACCCCATCGATCGGCTGAAAGATTTTGGGCCTCATTATAACCGAAGAAGGGTTCTATTTAAAGGGACTTCCATTCGGAGAGGTAATGCCTCACTCAAGCGTGGGTGAAATCAACTGATCCAGCAGGGATGTCTCCAAAAATCTTATCAAGTCGATAAGACCCGACCACGGGCGGACTGTTTTATATTTCTATTGGCAAGGGTTACTTTCATTACTATTGCTCACTCATCTGAATGTTTATGACGTTCTGGTGGTTATCGAGCAAGCTGAGGTTACCGCTATAAGATTTTTTCCGCCACCCCCGCCAGATCGCTGAAGATTCCACGGAATAGTGAGGCATTACTCGGAGAGAGTGTCTAATCGAATTTGTAAAAAAATTCATATTAATTTAGAATAGGGCCGAATCTCCCATCTCTTAAAGATGTAAAAAGGTAGAGAAAAATGGTCCGGGAAACCTTCCAAAAAGTAACATTTATTTTCTTTCTTATTCTATCGATATCATTTCTCATTTCATGCCAGAGCAAGAAGAGCGAAACGGTTCGTGAGGAAGTAACTCTGGTTGAGATCGTCCCGGTGACGCAAGGAAACATCTCTAAGGAAATACGATTCACGGGGAGCATCGAGGCGAGTACCGAGGTTAAGGTCTTCCCCAAGATCACGGCCAAGATCGAGGCCATGGATGTGGAATTGGGCGATCGGGTCAAGAAAGGAGAGCTCATCGCTCTCTTAGAATCAGAGGAGTTGAGAGCACAGGTGGCCCAGGCCGAGGCTGCCCTTCAAAGCATACGGGCGAAGTGGGCGCAGATGGAAGTCGGAGCGCGTTCGGAGGAGATTGCCCAGGCGGAAGATCTGGTCTCAAAGGCGAGGGCCAAACTGAAGGATGCCGAAAGTAATCACACCCGCCTGAGGGCACTCTTTAGTCAAGGGGTCATTGCCAAGCGTGAACTGGAGTCTGCGGATCTGGCCTACAGCGTCGCTCAGGCCGACCTCAATTCAGCTCAAAAGCAGCTCGAAATGCTCCGGGAGGGAGCGACCAAAGAAGATCGTCAGGCCCTGCAGGCCCAGGTCCGTCAGGCTGAAGCAGTCCTGGACCTGGCTAAAATCCATCTATCTCATACTCGGATCACATCTCCGATCGAGGGGACCGTCAACCAGCGTCTCTTCGATCCTGGCAATATGGCAGTCCCCGCACAGCCCCTCATCACGATTGTCCGGATGGACTCTGTGAAAGTGATCGTCTATTTCCCGGACCATCAGGTTCAATTCATGGTTCCCGGAGCCAAGGCAAAGCTCATGGTGGCTGCCTACGCCGATCAAGTTTTCCATGGAACGATTGATAAGGTGAGCCCCACCCTCGATCCGGCAACCCGTATGTTCTCTGCCGAGATCAAGGTATTAAATGAAAAGCACCTTCTTCGGCCTGGTATGTTCACCACCGTCGAGCTCTCCGTGGATCCTCATTTGGATGCCCTGTTGATTCCAAAAGAGGCTGTACTCTATACGGAAGAATACCAAAAGAATCGAGACTCCGGTCGGGAGGAAGTTTGCCAGGTCAATTACCTTTTTGTCGTTAAGGATGGCAAGGCCTACAAGCGGAAGGTCTCCATCGGTCATGAATCAGGCCATGTTGTGGAGGTCTGTGAAGGAGTAAAGGAAGGGGAGAACGTGGTGATACGCGGGCTTCATCAGCTCTCCGATGGGGGCCGCATTACCGTCGTCAATCGCGAGGGGGCTGGAAAGTGAGCCTTGCAAGTCTCTCTATAAAACGCGCCATCACCTTTGCCATGATATACATTTTTATCGTTGGGTTCGGCCTTTTCGGTCTTTCCCGGTTGAAGATCGACCTCTACCCGGATGTCTCCTTTCCGGTGATCGCCGTCATCACGACGTACACCGGCGTTGCACCCGCGGAAATGGAGACACTGGTCACAAAACCCATTGAGGAGACGGTTGCTTCTGTAGAAAATATCAAACACATTCGAAGCCTTTCGAAACTGGGCGCGTCTCTGGTTTTGGCTGAATTCGACTGGGGCCTTGACCTCGATAAAGCAGAAAAGGATATCCGGAACAACATCGATTATATCCGGGAGTTTCTGCCGGACGAGGCCGACGAGCCTCTTATTTTTCAGTTCGATCCCCAGAAGATGCCCATCCTTTTTATGTCCATCTCCGGACCCATGGGACCTGCTGAATTACGAGAACTCAGCAGGAGGCGGATTAAACCCGCCCTTGAACGGATTGAGGATGTTGCCTCGGTCGAGACGGCCGGAGGTCTGAAGCGGCAGATCCAGGTTCAGATTAATCCTGCAAAACTTCATGCTCAAAGCCTCTCCGTGGATGCGATGCTTTCTGCCCTCCGGAGGGAGAACCTCCAGGTTCCGGGAGGAAAGCTCGACGAAGGAGAGACCGAATTCAGCGTCCGTACTCTAAGTGAATATACATCCGTGGAGCAGATCGCCGATACCGTTATCGGATATCGCAACGGAACACCGATCTATATTAAAGATGTAGCCCAGCTCAAAGATACCTATGAGGAAATTACCCGTGTCATCCGTAACAATCAAAAGCCGGGGATCTTGCTTATTGTTTCGAAAAACTCGAAGGCCAACACCGTTCAAGTGGCTGACCGGGTGATCAAAGAGTTACCCAACGTCCTACGAAAACTTCCTGAAGGCATAAAAGCCGGAGTGATTTTCAACCAGGCGGATTTCATCAAACGGTCTATCAGCAACCTCAGTTCTACAGGGATTCAGGCATTCTTCCTGACAGTACTGGTCTTACTCTTTTTTCTGCACAATATCCGGGCTTCGGTCATTGTGGCCCTTTCTATCCCCATATCGGTCATCGTGACTTTTACCGTCCTGGATCTGGCCCATCTTACGCTCAACATGATGTCCATGGCGGGTCTGGCCCTCGCAATAGGGATGCTGGTCGATAACTCCATCGTCGTCCTCGAAAATATATATCGTCATAGGAGTGAAGGGGGGGACTCCCTGAATAGCGCGGAGCATGGAACCAACGAAGTAGGGACAGCTATCATCGCCTCAACGCTGACTACCATTGCGGTCTTTTTCCCAGTCCTTTTTGTGCCCGGCATTGCAGGTGTGCTGTTCAATGACATGGCCCTCACGATCTGTTTTTCACTTTTCTGCTCACTCCTGGTTTCTCTGACCCTTATCCCTCTCCTTTCTTCGAGGTTTCTGAAGATCCATCCTGAACCTCAGCGAAGCCTCGCTGCGGGCATCTCGAATTGGGTTGATTTACAGCTGCAGAAAATGTACCGTGGCTACTCTCAAGCATTGAAAGGGTGCCTGAACTACCGGAAGACAACCTTGGCGATCGCCATGATCTTATTCGTAGGAAGTCTGGCACTCGGTTTTCTAAAACTCGGCTTTGATTTTTTCCCAAAGATGGATCAAAACCAGTTTGAGATTCAGGTGGAGAGAGCCCCGGGAACAGGTCTCAGATCGACCGAGACAACCTTTCAGCAGATCGAAGAGATTATTCATAAGGCGATCCCTGAATTGAAAAATCAGAACACGGACATCGGTGTAGGGGAGACCTTTGGGGCCTTTGCAAAGGGATCCTACGCGGGAGAAATCCGTGTCAGTCTGATCGAGATGGAAAAAAGAAAACGAAAGCAGATGGAAATCGAGTCTGCCCTGAGGAAGAAGCTGGAGGAGATACCCGGTATTACCTTTTTAATCACTCAGGGCCAGTTTCTCGGGGAAGAGGGGGATCTCGTTATCTATCTCTATGGGGAAGACATCGATACAGCCCGTATCCTATCCGGGAAGATGAAAGAGGCAATCAAAGATATTCCCGGGGCCGTTGATGTCAACACGAGTCTGGAGACTGGAAGGCCGGAACTCCAGATCATCCTGGATCGGGACAGGATCTCCGCCCTCGGATTAAGCGCTTCCCAGGTTACCAATGCGGTGTCTACCTTTATCAAGGGGACAAGGGCTTCCCTGTTTCGTGATCGAGGGGAGGAATATGAGATACTCGTTCGTCTCGATCCGAAATCCCGGGAAAGCACAGGGATACTCAAAGATCTCTTTGTAACAAGTCCACGAGGCGATCAGATTCCCTTGTCGAGCATCACTCAGACCCGCCGGAGTGTATCTCCCACATCGATCCTAAGGCGAGATCAACAGAGAGTGACCAACATCTCGGTCACCGTTCAGGGTCAAAATCTGGGGGAGGTCACCAGAAAGGCGGAAGAACGACTGAAAAGGGTGGAGATTCCATCGGATTTCAGTTATGAAATCGGCGGTTCCGCCCAGGATATGAAGACTTCCTTTAAATGGCTGGGACTGGCTTTTGGCGCGGCTGCCTTTATCGTCTATATGGTCATGGCATCACTTTATGAATCGTTCATGGCCCCCTTTATCATTTTCTTGACCATCCCCCTTTGCGTGGTGGGAGTCATCGTTATCCTCCTCCTCACGGGAACTCCTTTGAGCGTTGTGGCCTTTATTGGGGTTATTATGCTGGCTGGAATCGTGGTCAACAACTCCATCGTTCTGGTCGATTATGCCAATCAACTCAGGGCGAAAGGATTTGCTGTTCGCGAGGCTGTCATGGAGGCAGGTCGAACGAGGCTTCGACCGATCTTGATGACCTCCTTGACTACTATATTCGGCCTGGCCCCCCTTGCCCTGGGATTGGGTTCAGGTGCGGAAGCCTGGGCCCCCATGGCCCGGAGCGTGATCGGGGGCCTAACGACGAGCACTCTCGTGACACTCCTGGTCATTCCTGTTATCTATACCTATTTAGCGCCGAAAAAGATCAGGCCATCAGAGATTTCTGATAACGCATCGAAATCTCACTGACACTCACACTGACACTTTTATTTTCTAACAAAGGAGGAATCAATTGCGTATCAGAAAAATAGAATGCATCCCCGTTACGAGTAATTTTAAGAAACCTTTTCCCATGGGGGGCGGTGCGGAGAAAGGTTCAGCGAGCATTCTCCTGAAGATGCACACGGACGAGGGCATCGTGGGAATCGCGGATACCGGAGGGACATCGGCATGGTATCGGGGTGAAACCCAGGACTCCATCATGGGCATGATCAATCATGTCTTTGGGCCGTCCCTATTGATTGGAGAGGATCCATTCAATATTGAGAAAATTGTTGCCAGAATGGATGATGCTGCAAGAGATAATCACCAGGCAAAGGCAGTGGTCGATTATGCGCTGCATGATATTGTCGGCAAGGCCCTTGGAGTTCCTGTTTATAAATTACTGGGGGGGTTAACAACAGAAAAAATTCCCCTGGGTTTTGTTTTGCCCGCCGGTCCGCCGGATGAAGTGGTAGCGATCGGGATGCAGGCTGTGCACGCAGGTTTCCGTGTCTTGAAACTAAAGGTTGGATTTGGCACGGAAGCGGATGATATTGCAAATGTGAGGGCTCTCAGGGAAGCGGCTGGCGATGAGATACAACTATTTATCGATGCTAATGGAAGCTGGAATTATTATCAGGCACTCATGATACTCAAGAAACTCGAGAAATATGACCTGGCGATGGTCGAACAGCCCGTACCCTGGTGGGATGTGGACGGGATGGCACGCTTGCGTCAGAAAATTGGAATCCCCGTATTTGCGGATGAGTCCGCGATCGAGCTCAAACATTTGATGGAAATTATCCATAAGAACGCTGCCGATGGATTTTTCATTAAGATCCCAAAAGCTGGCGGACTGCTAAAATCTCAGAAATGGGTTTCTATCGCCAAAGCAGCTGGTTTGCCCGTCGTTTGTGGATGTATGATGGGTTCAGGTCTTGAGGCAGCCGCTTATACCCATCTGCTTGTCGCCGATGAGTGGATGTCCAAGCTGGTGCACGAAAACATCGGTCCTTTACACATCCATGATGTCTTTGATACGGTCAGCACACCCATTCATAATGATCTGGCGCTCAATGTACCCAGGTATGAAAACGGCTATCTCTATCCCCCGGAAGGTCCGGGTCTTGGGATTCATCTCAATGAAGAGATCATCCCGAAGCTATCGACTCCGGGCAAAAGCCCGACAGTGATTGGCAAATAGATCATCAATCCTTTCATCCCTTCATGGAGGTAATAGGATGCAAAAGATACGCGACTATTCCATATTTGACAGATTTAATTTTGAAAGGAAGCCCGTAGGCGTTAAGTTCTTACCTACCCGGCATGAGGGAATCGAAAGGATAACTAAAAGGCTCTCTTTTTGCGAGATGTTCAAGGAAGCCCAGACCAGCAAACCCTTTTATGTGCAGAGGGAAGACTTCTACTGCGTTGAGCCCATTATTTTGGGCATGGAGGACCCTGACCCCATGCTCCTCAGCGGGCTGGTTGGAGAAATAGACGGCTTTTTTGAAGAAGCCCGCGCCAACCGAAAAATTTACCAGTACCTTCCCAGAATGATGAAGGGTTCCGTTAAGTATGTCGTTTTCTCACCCATAGATCAGCTTACCTTTGACCCGGACGTGTTAATTGTTACAGCTCCTGTGAGCCAGGCACAACTCCTGTTGAGAGCATGGAGCTACTCATCCGGGGACATGTGGTCATGCAAAGGAACACCGGTGGTAGCATGCTCGTGGTTGTATGTTTATCCTGTCTTAAGCGGCGAATTGAATTTCACCATCACCGGGGTCAGCCTGGGAATGCGGGCATTAAAGGTATTGCCGGAAGGCTTGTTCCTTATTTCCATCCCCTGGACCAAGCTCCCTATGATCATGGAAAATCTTCAGAACATGAAGTGGACCATTACCTCAGACCTCGTAACCGGAGAAGAACATAAGAAACGTATTGATGCACTTTTTAATGAATTAAGGCAGAAAATACAGGTGTCTAAATAATTATGGATCGACTCATATGGTTAACTTCTTAATGGCTTTAATTATTTTCCCATATCTATCCATCGGTGGAACAGTCCCGATGGGAGATGGACATTACTCTAAAAATCCGCAAGTTTTGGGGGCTCGAAATGAGAAGCCTTCTTCTGCGGGGGAGGATTTAAAACCCGGTTCGGCTCCCTCGCAGGAAGAGTCGAAAACAGGATCGATTCCGGGGGTCGAGGAGTACGAGAAACAGAAACTGAATCGATTGAAGCGAAATATCGGTCGAAGATTCCTTATTCCCCGAACGGTTAAGCCTGCAGTATTTTTTGAAAGCCCGGAAAGCTCAAGCGGGAAGATCTCATACAAAGAAAAAGAAGGGATCGTCATCATGGACGTGGTCCAGAATAGCTCCGGGACCATGAATTTTTATAAGGTGAAGTTCGACTCGGGGAAAATCGGCTACCTGGGGGCCGATGGCTATGCCCTGGATATCCTGGTCCGGGAGGGGAATCTCATCCCAGTCAGGCGTGTAGGCACTAAGAGATCGCGTTCAAAGATAAAGGAGCAGCCTTCAGGCCAGACCGTGGATATGTCTTCCGAGGCGGTGGAGATGGTGAAGAACCATTTCACGACCCCTGATCCTGTCACTGGAGTGAGAAAGACGGTTGAGATGAGAATGATCGATGCAAAATCGAAGTTTCCGGATTTGAGATGGAGGTACGAGGCAAAAGAGATCGGGCTCTATCGATATCGGGTGACCCAGTATTCGGAGGGAGGTTTGGAACGCCAGACAACCCGGACATGGATCGTCGATCTTCATCAGGTCAAAGTGACCCCTGAAAATACCGCCGCCAAGAGACTCTATCCCTGACGTTTACGGTGTTAGAGGTTTTCATTAATCTCCTTATCCGAAAAGCCCATTGCCTTCAGCCTTTTTCTTAGGAATTCTTTTTCTTCTTCTTTGGCCCTTCGGGCTCGCCCCATTTCTGCTATTGTTTCTAAGGAAGTAACGAAGCAACCTGGCTTTTGAGCATACAAGGATAAAACAGTAATACCTATCCCAAAAGTAACGCCCGCCAAAAATGTTTCAAGAACAGGTGTCTTCATTTCCGCCTCCATTGAGGGTCAGGCAATCGTAATAAAGTATTTGTCCCAACCAACTTATGTGTTAAACCTCTCAATCACATCCATGAAGCTGCTCTTCAGGTTCCTGCCACCCGTCTATCCGTGAGTTCTCTCATGGCACTACGATGAATATTCACGATTCCAGAGGGCTTCTAAGAATTCCCGAAGGGGGAGGATGGTTAGATGCTCCAGATCTCTTCTGCGTGGGAGGTCTACGCTCCGTTGGATATAGACAGGATCTTTAGATATCTGTTTTTCTGTCGCTATCATCGTCATATATCATGAGAAATGACTGCAAACATGTCAAGCAAAAAAATAAAATGGATAATATAATATCGTGATCCTGAGTCCATGAGAGCGGGACGGCTCTCATATTTTCTCCGGAATTCGATAAGTTGCAGGCCATTTCCAGACTCTTCCTCCTTTAGCCTCAGTATCTAAGAGACTGGCCTCAATTTCCATATAGATTCTCCAGGTCGACAACCCAAGATTTTCTTCCTGTCATGTTACTGTTTTTATTTCATTTCTACACTCATATCCACCATGCATTTCAATGACAGCACTACTTATAAATGTTTTGCAAGTGATTGTTTTAACGATGTTTACTGAGAACCGTCCCCGAATTCCTATCTCGGCAGTTAAAGGGGACACTCTCCCTTTGCTAACACAGAGAGCGTTTTTTCCTTTTGACAAGAGCATATGGTCCTGTTATATAAAATAGACACACGTGAAAATATGAACAAACTATGCAGTGGAGGCCATGGCTGGCAGTTATGGTTCCAGTCAAATCAAGTGATTAAAGTTTGTTTTTGGTCTTATTGTCGGAGGAAATGGGAGCAAAGAGAAAGATGGACGATCATTTTTCGGGGGCAGACGAGAAGGTTGGCCATTGTTCACGTTTGAGTCGTAGAAAATTCTTGAAACTGGCAGCAATAGCAGGACTTTCTATTGGAGCCAGTGGAATCCACAAACAATCCGATTCCGCTCCTTCTGGTCAACCCGGTGCTGCAAGCGCACCAAAGGGGAGATGGATTCCCACCTCTTGCTTGAATTGCCCTGCTCGCTGTGGAATAACCGTAAAGGTGGCGGGTGGCAAAGCCGTACAGATCAAAGGGAATCGCTCATCTCTCATCTCAGAAGGACAGATTTGTCCTCGCGGGCACATCGGCCTTCAGGTCTTGTATGACCCGGAGAGGATCTTTTCCCCTTTGAAGAGGTCCCAGCCGAAAAAAGGTAAGGGGATTGCTCCCCTGTGGAAGCCTATCTCCTGGGATCAAGCCATAGAGGAGATCGTTGGGAAGCTCCGAACCCTGCGTGATACCTTCCAGCCTCACCACCTTCTGCTCTTATCCGGATTGAACTCGAGGAGTAACGAAGACCTACTTTCGCGGTTTGCAGAGGCCTTCGGCACGCCGAACCTGGTCTCAGGAGACAGCCTGGATCGTGAGGCCGAAAAGACAGGGAACTGGATGGCAGATGGTCATTTTGATGCCTGTGCCTATGATCTGGATCAAACCAATTACTTGCTCTCTTTTGGCGCGGATCTTCTTGAATCGACCCCGCCGGTGGCCCGTTGGCTTAGAAAGTGGGGCAGACTGCGACGTGAGAAACCTATCCGAACCAAGGTCGTCGAGGTCCAACCCCGGTATTCGCTGACCGCTGCAAAGTCGGATGAGTGGATTCCGATTAAACCAGGGACTGATGCCGCCCTCGCCATGGCCATCGCCCACGCCATCATCAAGGACGAATTTTTTGATCACAGGTTTGTCAAAGAGTGGACCGTGGGTTTTGACCAGTACCGGCAAATAGTCCTTCAGGATTACGCGCCCGAGACCGTTTCAAAGATCACAGGGATTCCGGCTGAGACGATCTACAGGATCGCAGGGGAGTTTGCGCGAACCCGACCTGCCCTGGCGATTCCGGGCAATGGAGCCATCGCCTTGCCTGGAGGGTCCTATACAAGCTATGCGATCCACTGTTTGAACGCGCTGGTCGGGAGCATCGATGTGCCGGGGGGAATTCTCTATCAGGAATCACCGGGGTACCGGGCGGTTCCAAATGTCACATATGATGAGATTGCAAAAAAAGGGTTTGAACAACCCCCTTTAGATCTTCATGGGACGGAAGGCTTTCCAGCAGCTCAGGTTGTTACGAATCAGGTCCCACGGTCCGTGCTGGAGGGGAAGCCTTATCCGATCGAAATGGCCATCGGGTTCAATAGCAATTTCAACATGACCGCCCCCGCCACAGGTCAATGGGAGGAGGCCCTTAGGAAGATCCCGTTTTATGTTCATGTCGCTCCGTTCATCAGTGAGATGGCCGAGTTCGCCGATCTGGTCCTGCCTTCGACCACGTTTTTCGAGGAATGGGGATACGATCACTCCTCCCCCGGGGCAGGCTCTGCAGAAGCCAGGATCAAACAACCCGTCGTTAAACCGATAGGAGACTCAAAATCGATTGGAGATATCCTCTTCCATCTGGCGGAAAGAGTTCCGGGAGGGGTGACAAAGGCCTTCAAGGACGTGGGGGGCTCAGCAGAAGGCTTTGTCCGGTTTCGAACGTCTTCTCTCCTTCCCTGGGAGGAGTTTCTGAAGAAAGGGGTCTGGAAGAGTCCGGCTTATCAATACGGAAAATATCCCCGGATCTTCCACACTCCTTCCAAAAAGTTTGAGTTTGTCTCCGGGAACCTCCGTGCTCTCCAGATCAAGAAGGGAAGAAGCGTGAAAGAAGAGATCGCATCTTCCCCGCATTATTCGGAGCTGAAATGGCTGGGAGAAGAGGGGCAATATCCTCTGGTCCTTTTTCCTTACCAGCCGCTCCTCATTTTTGGAAACGGGAGCCAGAACTACCCCTGGGCCCAGGAGATATTCCTGCCCATGCAGGGAGTGGGGTGGGTGAGCCCTGCAGAGATCAACAGCGAGACGGCCAGGAGCCTGAATCTGCGGGATCGGGACGAGGTCTGGATTGAATCCCCTTTCGGTAAAGTCCGGACACGCGTCAAGGTCTCCGAGGGGGTCCATCCCGGGATTGTTTGTATACCCTGCGGGCAAGGCCACACCTCTTACGGGAAGTGGCAGAAGGGGATCGGG
>Ga0214473_10000339_pt1 | contig 65886 bp, 57 predicted proteins | sample RVTome_7_FD_203509 | JGI IMG/M metagenome (GOLD analysis project Ga0214473, IMG submission 203509) | Soil microbial communities from uranium-contaminated site in the Upper Colorado River Basin, Wyoming, United States - RVT98D197 | ecosystem: Environmental > Terrestrial > Soil > Contaminated >...
AAGCATGGGCGAGAGCCAATGCCGGTTAGATAAGCGGCAGACTGCCAAGATCGCACGCTTCGAGACGGCGCCTGGAAAGACGGCGCCTCCTCAGCGTGAGCGGAAAAATCATGGTATCAGGAAGAATGCCGCTCACTCTGAGGAGGCCGCATCTTCTCAGCGGCCGTCTCGAAGAGTGCCCGTCACCTTGGACGCTCCTTATCTAAACGGCATTGGGGCTAGAGCGTGCGAGGCAGCCGGTTGTCCCGGTTGCATCCCGCACGACTTCCGCCGCACCGCAGTCGGCGATCTTGTCCGGGCGGGCATCCCGGAGCGTGTTGCTATGACGATGACCGGGCACAAAACCCGGTCTGTCTTCGAGCGCTACAACATCGTGAGTGAAGGCGACTTGCTCGACGCCGCGCGTCGGCTAGACGCAGCCGCCAAAAACCTGACGGGCACAGTCCGGGCAGAGTCAGGCGTTTTGAGCCCTTCGCTGGACGAACCAAGCGCCGTAAGTTATTGATCTTCCGCTACGCCCCCGTAGCTCAGGTGGATAGAGCACAGGATTCCTAATGGTCCATGCGACGGCGTAAAATATTGAAAAAGCGCGTGAGTTCCGCCATTTGTCAGCATTGCGGGTTGGCCGAAATTGGGCGAAAGTGAGCCGAAAGCAGATGCTGGCGGTGACAGTGGTTACATGACAAGAAAGATTGTCAGATAGGCTGTATCGCCGCAGCTAGCGTGAGTTTCCGGGTTATGCGGCCGTTTTGGGCTGGCGGCCGCGTCTGGCGCGGCCGAGGGCGTTGTTGGTTTGCGGGCGTTCTCCGGGTGTTTACAAGTACCGCTCCATCTTGGAGAAGCAGTGGCGCCAGGACTCGGGGGACTGAAGAAGGCGTGAGAGCGTGAGAGCGTGGTGAGCGTGGTGAGCGTGGTGAGCCTCACGCTCTTCGCTCCCACGCTCTCACGCCTTGCGCTCACCACGCTCTCACGCCTTGGCACACTCGCGTGCCTCAGGTAGACAGCCAAGGAAGGCTCGGGGGTACTGATGATGCGCAGACGGACTCGACGTATCTTGATCCTGCTGGTGGTGTTTGTAATCGCGGCACTGATAGTGCGCTACGCCTTGCGCGGGCCGACCATCGCGGCTGACAGCTATCTCGTGCTCGAAATCGGCGGCAGCTACGCCGAGGCGCCGCCGCAGGATATCTTTGGGCGCCTCCTGCGCCGCGAGACCCGCACCGTGTTAGATCTGCTTAATTTGATCCGCACGGCACGGGCGGACAACCGCATCAAGGGCATGATCGCGAAGATCTCGTCGCTGGAGATCGGGTGGGCAAAAACCCAGGACCTGCGCGACGCGCTCCTTGATTTCAAGCAGTCCGGAAAGACACTCGTGGCGTTGCTCCAACCGGAAAGCGGCAGCAACCAGGAATACTACCTGGCTACTGCATCGGATCGCATCTACTTGTCGCCCGACGTGACGACGCCGCTCACCGGTCTGTCGGCGCAGTTCGTCTTCCTGGGCGGGCTTTGGGGTAAGCTCGACATCGAAATGGATGTGGAGAAGATCGGCCAGTACAAGACCGCCGGCGACACCCTCGCCGCCAGGGAGATGACCCCAGCGCATCGCGAGATGGCGGATTCGCTACTGGACAGCGTCGACGGACAATTCATTTCGGGACTTGCTACCGCGCGCCGGCTGGAAGCGGCTAGCCTGCGCAACCTGATCGATCAGGCGCCGGTGTCGCCGGCGAATTTCGAGTCCGCCCATCTCAGCGACGGAACCAAACACCTGCAAGACATCCATGATGAGCTCGGCGGCGAACAGACGCCCCTGGTGCCGATGGAGGACTATGCCCACGTCGATCCAAAGAGTCTGGGGTTGGATACGGGACCACGGATTGCGGTGGTGTTTGCGGCCGGCCTGATAACCAGCGGTGAGAGCGGCAGCTCGTTCCAGGGCGAAACCGTCGGCGCCGACTCCCTCACTGACGCACTCAAAGAGGCGGCCGAGGATGCGGAAACACGCGCCATCATCCTGCGCATCGACAGCCCCGGTGGCTCAGCCCTGGCTTCTGATGCGGTGTGGCGCGCCACGCAGCATGCCCGCAAGAGCAAACCTCTGATCGTCTCCATGTCCGATGTTGCCGGTTCGGGAGGTTATTACATCGCCGCCGGCGCCAATCGGATTGTGGCCCAGCCTGGAACCTTGACCGGATCAATAGGCGTGGTCATGGCGCGGCCCAATCTTCGCGGACTGCTCGGCCGTATGGGTATCAATACCGAAACCCTCAGGCGGGGAAAGTTCGCCGACCTGGACAGTACGCTGACGCCGTTGACTCCAGCTGGCCGCGAGAAGCTCGTGGCTCAGATCGATCACATCTATGACGTGTTCGTCGCCCGGGTTACTTCCGGACGCACGATGACGGCCGAGCGGGTTGACGAGATAGGCCGGGGCAGAGTGTGGACCGGGGCACAAGCCAGGGAGAATGGGCTGGTGGACCAGTTGGGTGGTTTCATGGCCGCCGTCCAAGCCGCAAAAGAAGCTGCCGGTATAGCTGCGGCCGAGGAGGTCGAATTGACCTATTTCCCCGAGCCCAAGACTTTTTTGGAACGTATCAGCCAGATCGTCGATGCCCGGGTGATAGATACCATCCCCGTTACCTGGCTGCAGCCTCTGCGGCTCCTGCTGCTGCCGTTCCAGGATGGCAGCCTGCTCGCCCTGATGCCTGAGGTGATTGAGATCGATTAGTAACTCGCGCCTGCCCTCCCGCGGCCGGCGAGCCGAATCGTCGTTTCACAGTCCCCTGGCAACCGGTAGCGCACGTCGCAGAAGTGTCCTCGGCGCCATAAATATGACGCTAAGGCTTTCGTCACGCCCAAAAATCTTCTGCCCGGCGAGCCACTGTGCATGGCGTTATCATTGCATTCTATCTTGTCAGGATGAAAGGGCACGGCAAAATAGGTCGGGTACTCCTTCTCACGGGTTTGATTGCGCTGGTGAGTTTGCCGGCCTTGGCCCGGGACCCGGAGAGCGTTCTACTGGAGCGCATCAACGTTGTCCGGCTGCAAAATGGCCTGTCGCCGCTAGGCTACGCCGGCGACCGAGTGCGCGAGGTAGCACGTGCATACAGCGAGCGCATGCTGGAGGAGGATTTCTTCGCTCACCAAGACGATCACGGAGCCACGGCTGGAGACCGCCTGAGCATGTCTGGGATTGATTGGCGGATGGTGGGGGAGAACCTTCTTGAGGACGTCGGCGCGCCGAACGCGGATGCCGTAGTTGACGACGCCGTTACCACCTGGCTGGAGAGCCCCGGCCACCGGGCCAACATCCTGAACGCGAAATATACGGAGACCGCCATTGGATTGGCTACCCGCGGTGGTCGCACGTACCTGACGCAGCTTTTTCTGGCTCCCTGAAGCCACTCCCGTCGGCCGATAACTGCTGCTCGGCACGGTGAGACCGGCGCCAGTTTGTGCATTGACAATGCCCATGACGGAGTCTAATGGATTGCTGGAGGGTTAACATCGTGCCTAACGGGGGACGCGCGATGGATAATTGGCGTGGCACCGGTAAAGTGCTCTCGCTCCTGGCTGCCGGATCCATGCTGGTCTTGACCGCCACGGTCTGTCAGGCAACCGACACATCATTTGACCGGCGTGCCTATTATTCACAGCCCATGGGGTACAGCGTCTGGAAGCGCCCCCCCGGTTCAGTTGACGAGTTTGTCACCCTGTTGGAGTCAAACCGCCTGAATGCCACCTCGGCGCAGTACGCCCAGGCTCTTCACGAAGCGGGTTGGGTTCCCACAGCTGACGTCGGTGCGGCGGTGACTTTCCTGCGAACCCTGAAGCAAGCGGAAGCCACAGAAACCAAGCAGTACCGCATGGGCCGAATCCTGCGGTCGTATAAAACTGGCAAGGGAGGGCTGGACGCGAATTTCGTTCAGGTGATGAAGGCGGGCGAGTTCGGTTACTTCGACAGCACTGGACGGCTGGTGATCCGCGTCTTGTGTCTCAATGTGATCTATCCCGATCGCCGGGTAGCGGTGCTTCCAGCCTCTGAAGAGCGCTTGTCACCGGTGGCGCCGGAAGTACCGCCGCGGGCGCTTCCGCTGGTTGAGAGACCACCGGAGCCGCCATCGTTTTCGCCACCTCCTCCCGAGAAACCTGAACCGGTCAGTCGGAGCCTGCCCTGAGCAGAGAGCGGCTCCTGGCACGAACCCGCCGCGAGCACGCGCGGCGATTCTGGGCCATGCTGATCGCGGCCTATGTCGCCTTGAGCACCAGTGCGGTTGCTTATGGCCAGGTGCCGGCGCTGCCGTTCGAGCCCGGGAAAGGCAACCTGCGGCTCGGGCCGGTACGCCTGCACCCCTATCTCGGTGTCGCGGAGTTGTACGATGACAACATCTTCCTCCAGCCCGATGATGAAAAAGGGGACTTCATCACAATCATCAGCCCCGGCTTGACCTTACAGCTGCCCGTGCGCCGTCACGAGATCACTGTGGGATACCGTGCCGACATTCTCGAGTTCGCCCGCTATTCCCAGGAGAACACCGTACGCCATGCCGGCAAAGTGGCGCTGCGGGGCAAGTACCCCGGCGGCCTTTCCTGGTATGCGCAAGACGAGGCGTTACGCACCAACGAGCAGCCCAATACCGAACAGGATCCGTTGGTCGAACGCACCCAGAACAATGCCAACCTCGGGGCGGAATATGCTTTCGCGAACCGCTGGTCAGCCGGCATCGATTACGCCAACAGCATCTACGACTATGAGAACCAGCAGCCGTTGCCCGACGGCTCGCTACGCGACTACGGCACACAGTTGAACCGCATGGAGCAACTGATCTCGACCGATCTGTACTACCGCCTGCAACCCAAGACCTCCCTGCTGGTGGAGTACGGCTACGGCATGGTCGATTTCGATGCGCCCGCAACCGCCCGGGACCGCGATAGCGTCATCCACCTGGTGCGGGCAGGGATTCGTGGCGATCTGACCTACAAGATCACTGCTCTGGCGAAGCTGGGCTACGAGGTGCTGGACTTCGACAACCGTGCCCGCAGCGGCTTCGATGGCTTCGTGGCCTCCGTGACGGTCTCCTATCTGCCGCGCGACCGCACCAAGATCGACCTGATCATCGACCGCAGCACCCCGGTTAGTTCGTACGTGTCGGAGGGCGATGCGTTCTTCGTTTCGCAGAGCGTAACGCTCAGCATCCAACAGGTCCTCGGTAGGCGGTGGCGGGCGCTGCTGGCCGGCACCGTGGGACACAACAGCTACGACGAGTCGTCCCGCAGCGACGACTACTATGCCGGCACCCTCGGTCTCCACTACCAGATCCGGGAGTACCTCGGGGTCAGTGCCGCCTATCTCTATGCCCGGCGCGACTCGGGCGGAACCCCGGGACAGGATTTCGACTACGGCGAGAACAGGTTTTTTATAGCGGTCGTCGCTGCTCTGTGATCAAATGCGCCGAGTGATGAAACGTGCAGGGGCGGTTTGCTTGTGTGTTTTGCTCTTTGCTTGTTCGGCGGCGCCGTCCGCTGCGCCAACGCCACAGACCGACGCTGCCGCATACGTCATCGGTCCGGGCGACAAACTCCAGATCAACGTCTACGGCCAACCGGAGCTCTCGAAAGAGTACGGCGTCTCGAGTGAAGGGGCTCTGTCGCTGCCGCTCATCGGCCAGGTGCGCGCCGCCGGGCTGTCGGTGGCGCAAGTTGAAGCCGAGGTGCGACAGCGGCTGAGCGAATACTTGATCAAGCCGCAGGTCAGCGTGGCGATGCAGCAGTCGCACCAGCGTTTCACGGTGTTGGGAGAGGTGCAGAAACCGGGGTCTTTCACCTTGGAGAAGCCCACAACAGTGATGGAGGCGGTGAGTATGGCCGGCGGCCTCACGCCCAAGGCGGCCCCGAACCGCACCCGGGTCATCCGCTTCAGTGGTGGCAAGGAAAGCACCATCGCAGTGCCTCTCGCCGACATCATGGAAGGGCAGAGTCGAGACCGCGACATCATGTTGCATCCCAATGACAAAGTAGTGGTGCCGGAGAGCTTCTTCTAGGCCTCACGTTATGGACGCTGACCCGCGCAATCTTGCCGCCACGCTCCACCTCCGCGATTACCTCGGCATAGTATGGCGCCATCGCGCCGTGATGATCACCTGCTTTGTCGCCCTGGTCAGCACCGTGACCCTGGGGACCTTGTTGCAGACGCGGGTCTATGTCGCTACAGCGAAGGTGCTGATCGAGCGCGAGGCCCCACGGGTGGTCTCATTTCAAGAAGTTTCCCCGATCGAGGCTACCCAGGATTACTACCAGACCCAGTACGAGATAATCCGCAGCCGTCCCCTGGTCGAGAAGGTCATCGAACGGCTTGACCTCGGATCCAAGCGGCCGTCGCTGGCTAGCTCGCGTGACCCGGTGGCGGCGCTACTCCGTCACGTCGCCATTGAACCGATCCGCAACAGCCGCCTGGTGGGCATCCAAGCCGACGATCCGGACCCGGAGGTGGCGGCTGCCATAGCCAATTTGCTGGCCAATCTTTACGTCGAGGAGACCGTCAACACCCGCATTGCCGCGGCCCGCCAGGCGATCAACTGGCTGTCGGACCAACTCCTCGATCAAAAAGCCAAGGCCAAGGATTCGGAGACGGAGCTGCAGCGCTACAAGGAAGAAGCGGGCCTGGTGGCGCCGGAAGAGAAGCAGGACATTACGGTCAAAAAGCTGGAGGAGTTCAACTCCGAGTACATAGCGGCCAAATCCAAGCGCCTGGAGCTGGAATCGCAGCTCAATGAAGTACGTGGCGCCCGACGCGATCGCAACCGCCTGGCCTCGGCCCCCATCATCGTCCAGAACACGCTGATCCAAAAATTGCGCGCCGATCTGATCGCCTTGCAGGTTCGCCTCTCGGAGCTGCAGTCAACCTTCACTGAAAAACACCCGGAGGTGGTCAAGCTGCGTTCGCAGATCGACAAGATCACCGGCGAGATCGACTCCGAAGTCGCTCGTCTGGTGCGCAGCATGGAAACCGAATACAACGCGCTGCGCGCCCGTGAGGAAGCCATGTTGGCGGCGGTGGCGCAGTACAAACAGGAAGTGCAGGGCCTGGCCGAGAAGCAGATCCAGTACAGCGTGCTCAAACGCGAGGCGGACAGCAACCAGGAGATGTACAATCTCCTGCTCAAACGGGTGAAGGAGACGCGCCTGGAGGAGGGCCTTACCGCCAGCAACGTGCGCATCGTAGAGCAAGCGGCGGTGCCACGTTATCCGGCGCGGCCCAACCGGACGATGAACATCGCGATCGGTATTCTAGTCAGCCTGTTGCTGGGCGTCGCCTTCGCTTTTTTCGCAGAATACATGGACAACACGGTCCGCAACGTGCACGAAGTCGAGCAACTGACCGGGCTGACGGTCATCGCCGAGATTCCGCTGGTCGTACCGCGTCACCCCGCGCCGAGGTAGGCTGGTGGAATCGCTTGGCGTGCTCCAGGTTCTTGTGACGGTCGGGACGATCGCAGCCTTACTGTCTTTTGCCACCGTGGCGGTGCGCCGCTGGCGCGCTAACGGCGAAATTTCGCTTTTCCGCGCAGTGGCAGACCCCTCACCAGGCGCTGTCGCGCCGGCGGCAGTACCGAATCGTGACTCGCCGGTGATCCTGGTCGAAGACCGCCGTGCACCCGCCGCTGAGGCTTTTCGGGTGCTACGGACGCGGCTGCTGATCATGGCCGGTGAGGGCAAGCTCCGTCACGTCCTGATTACCAGTTCCGGACCGGGCGAAGGCAAGACCATGACCGCCGCCAATCTCGCCGTGGCCGCGGCGCACGCCGGCCGGAAGGTGTTGCTGGTCGACGCCGACTTGCCGCGCCCTCGTCTCTACACCGCCTTCGGGCTCGACAACGATCCCGGCCTCTCGCAGTTGCTGCGCGAGCAAGGTGGCATGGACGCCGAGGTCCTGCAGCGCTTCTGCCGGCCCACCCGGGTAGCCAACCTGTCGGTTCTCTGCGCCGGCTCTCCGGCCGACGGCGCCGCCGAGTTGTTTGCGAGTGCACACATGCGTGAACTGGTGAGCGCCTTCGGCACGCTCTACGACCTCGTGCTGTACGACTCACCACCGGTGCTGTCGCTGGCGGATCCCGGCGTGCTGGCTGGCGTGGTCGATGGCGTGTTGCTCGTGGTGCGAGTGGGGACATACCCGCGGTATGCGGTTCAACAGGCGGCGCGGGAGCTGACCGCCGTCCGTGCCAAGTTGCTCGGTATTGTGCTGAATGGGGTCGAGGCGGACGCGCGCGGCGGCTATTACGGCCACTATCGCTACGCCTACCACGACTGACCTGAGACGAACGTGGGTGCCGTGCGACGGCTGACAGGGCGAAGCCAGCAGGCTGGGGTCGGGGGGTTCGATGCCGGCGTCACATTATGGTTCGCCGCGCTCGCGCTGGTGGTCGGCAGCACGATCGCCTATGGCGGTGTCACCCCGGCTGCGCGGGCCGGCCTCGAGCTCAGCAGCGTGCTGCTGGCCGCGGCGATTGTTTTCCGCGTGGCGCAGCAGCGCTCCGTCCCGGCAGACGCGCTGCGCCTTTCAGTGCCGCTGGGCCTGATGATGGGACTGGCCGCCGTGCAGCTGCTCCCGCTACCGCTGTGGATGCGCAGTGCTCTGGGTGCCGCGCCCGAGCAGTCGCTGCGCTTTGCTCTGGTTCCGGCGTGGCTGCCACTCAGCTTCAACGCGGGTTCGACACTGGCGGCGCTGCGTCTGCTTGCCGCAGCGGCGGTGTTGTTCATCGCCGTACTGGTGACGGTGACGCCGCGCTCGGCTGTGGTGGCAGCGGCTTGGTTGGTCAGTGCTGCCGGCGTCATTGCGGCAGCGAGCATCTGGAGCTTTCTTGAGCCGGGCGCGGTCTTTGCCAGCATCAGCGGCGTTGGGACCGAACGGGCGCGAGGGCCCTTTGTGAACCCGGATCATTTTGGCGCCTGGCTGGCAGCCCTGATTCCACTTGCCGCAGCGGGGATTCTCACCCCGCGGTCGTACCGCCCGCCGGGCATGCGTTCTTATCGCCTGGCGTCAGCGGCCACGCTGCCCATACTGGCGGCCGCACTCGGTCTGACATTTTCGCGCGGTGCGCTGTTGGCCGCCGGCTGTGGCCTGGCGTACTTCGCGCTCGGTGTCTTGGGCCGTGGTCGATCGCGTCGATACGGCGGGGCTGGGATCGGGGTGGCGGTCCTGGCTTACGCGGCCTGGGCGGCGGGAGCGGCCTTGGCGGCGCGTTTTGCCATCCTTTGGCACGACCCCCTTGGCGACATGCGCTTCGCGTTTTGGCGCGCTGCTGTTGACGCCAGCCTGCGTGCACCTATCCTCGGCAGTGGCCTCGGCACCTTCCTGGAAGCCGCCCGTTCCTTCCTCGACAGCTCGGTTCCAAGCCGAAGTATGGTCGACTATGCCCATAACGAGCTGCTGCAGCTTACGGCCGAAGCAGGTACGGTGGGACTGCTCATCGCACTGGCCGGGTTTGTGACCTGGCTGCGGCTTCTGAGACAGGCACGTGGTGCCGGCGAAATCGGCGAAGGGAATCTGCTCTCCCGCGGGGCCGAGGCCGGCGTGATTACGTTGCTGATTGCGGCGCTGTTCGATTTTGCCATCCGCCTTCCCGCGGTCGGCTCACTGGCTGCGGTTCTGGCAGCACTGGCGCTTGCGGCTGAACGGGGCAGGTTGACACCGAGGCCGATTGCCCGCCCGACTGCTATGGCCCTGGTGGTGGTCACGATGGCGGCCGCGGCCGGTGTGATCCCCGGTGTGCTGTCAGCCTATCGCGCGACGCGCTTGACGGCCGAGGTGACATCGGCTTCCTCGACGGACAGGACACAGGTCATTGAGGCGCTAAAGCGGGCGGTGGAGTTGCAGCCTCGTCGAGGCGAGTATCATTACCACTTGGCGCGTGAGCTCGCCGAAGACGGCTATCGCGCCTGGACCCAGGCTATGGATTTGGCCGGGACCGCGATTGGGGATGACGAGTTACGGGGCCGTCTGGTTCAATCACTTTACGTTCGCGCCGCCGACAGCTACCTCGACGCCATAGCCGCGGACCGCACCAACCCGAGCTATCGCCGCGATCTCGGTTGGGTGATGAGCAATCTCGCGACGCTCGAAGAGGTGTTCGCCACAACGCCGTTCACCCCGGAGGTGCTTCTCGACCAGCTGCCACAGCAGGTGGAACCTTCGATGATGGCACTCGGTCTGTATAGGGACGCCGTCGACCTCGAGCCGCGCAACGCGCATCTGCATTACACGCTGGGCCTGTGGGCCCTGCAGCAGCTTGGGGCTCAAGGGAACAGCGGTCTGGGGTTGGCGCGGTCGGATCGGGCCCCGGTCGAGGAGATCGGCGTCGTCGCGTTGAAGCGCGCCGTCGCCTTGGACGCGGCTCTGCTTCCAGAGACGGTCGAGGCTGCCATGGGACGTGGGGCAGTCTACGAAGACGTTCGGGCATTGGTGCCAGAGCAGGAGTTGGCGCTGTGGCGTTTAGCGCGGGTACTGGAGAAACGGGGGCATACGGATTGGGTGGATCGGCTGGTTAGCGACATCGTGGTTCAACCGTCGGGCCCGTCGGCTCAGTCAGCGGCTGAAGAGGTTGCCGCCAGCGTAGCCAAACGCTTCGACGCCGCGGGGGCGCGCCGGATCTTGGCACAGATGCACGACGCGATGCCGTTGTCGAATCGGATCACGGGTGCGCTGGCGGGGGTCGACTGGCGCTTGGGGGCATATGCCGAGGCGAGGCGAGAGTTCGCGGAAGCGATTGCCGGACTGCCGCCGTCGGCTGAGCGCGTCGCGCTTGAGCGGGACGAGGGCTTGATGCTGATCGATGCCGGCGATCTTGTCGCCGCGCAAGAGCATTTTGCCAGGTTGCTAACACTGCGGCCGGCCGACCCTTGGGTGCAGTTGGGAAGCGGCATGGTGCTCGATCGCCAAGACCTCTGGCTCGACGCCAGCCAGGCCTATCAGCGGGCGCGGATTTTGGCCGGGCGAGACGATGGTATCTACTTCCGGCTCGGGCTGGTGTACTACCAGCGCGGCCTTTATTATCAGGCCGCTTCGGTTTGGCAGGCGGGGGTAGGCGTTTATCCTGACGGTCCAGAGATGCGCCTGTGGCTGGCGCGTGCGTACGCCAAGAACGCGAACTATAGTGCCGCCGTGCAACAGTGCCGGGAGGCGCTTCGTCTTCGGCCGGGTTATGGAGAGGCCCAGCGGGAACTTGATTCGCTGTTGGCGGGGGAAGCGGAATGAGCCGGCAGCGTAGTGGTCAAGTGTGGCACGACTGGTCCAAGCTATATGGTGCGACGCTGGCCGGGCAGGCAATTTCTGGGGTGCGGACGCTGGTGGTGGCGGGTCTGCTTGGACCACAGCAGTTTGGGCTGTGGAAGTCGCTACAGCTGGTTTTATCTTACAGCACATGGAGTGACCTCGGCGCCCTGCGAGGATTGGGACGACAGGTGCCGTTGCTGCGGGGCGAAGGGCGGTTGGCGGAGGCGGAGAGGGTGCAGCGGACCGCTTGGACGCAGCTGCTGGGACTGACCGCGGCGGTTACGTTGGCGTTGCTGGCTGCGGGTGCTTGGAGCAGCGACTCTGTCCTCGGATCCGGCCTGCTCTTTGTGGCGCCTGTGGTGCTCAGCACGCGTGTGCTTTTCTTTTTCTTCGAGCTGACCAACGCGCAGAGGGCTTTTGGGCTCAAATCGCGTGCGGTGTCGATCCTTGCCGTGACCGATGGACTCCTGGCGCCGCTGGCTTCCTGGGTGGGTGGCGTGTGGCTCTTCATGTGCAGTATCACCGCCACCAACGTGGTGGTCATCGGGTATCTCGCAGTGAAATTGTCCTTTCCCTGGCGCTTGTCTTGGCGGCTTTCCGACATGACAGCGCTGAGCCTTGTTGGTTTTCCAATTGTCATTGCTGGCTTCGTGTTCGAACTGCTCCGCACCGTCGATCGCTTCGTGATCGTTACGTTCCTCGGCACGGAGGCGGTAGGGTACTACGGCCTCGCCATGATCGTGTTCGAGATGGCCGTGACGGTTCCAGTGCTGTTCGGCCAGGTCATGCTTCCCCACATGGCCGAGCAGTTCGGGAGACAGGGAGAATCGACTCGCTTGTTTGATGAGGCAGAAAGGGTAATTGTGACGGTAAATCGCTTCTTGCCGTTCCTCTTGGCGGTAGGATGGCTGATCTTGCCGTCGGCAACACGCGTGCTGCTCCCAGCCTATGCGCCTGGCACCCCGGCGGCGCGGATACTTCTATGGGCACCGGTGTTCGTAACAGTGCCTAGCATTGTGTCCGTCGTCCTTATCACTCTGAGGCGTTGCGATGTGCTGATCCTTCTCCATGGAGCAGCGCTGGTTGTGGCTGGCCTGCTGTGTTTTGGCGCTGTCACGGCCGGCTTTGGAGTCACAGGCGTGGCGGCGGCCATGGTGATAGCGTACGGGGCCAGTGCAGTGAGCACCTTCCTGGTGGCGGGGCACCTTTGTCGGCGCGGTGTGACGCCACTGTTGCGTAAGCTGGCTCGGGTTTACCAACCTGTGATCATAGCGCTCGCGGGTGCGATCGTGATGGAGCATGGCATCCTCACACTTCCTGCGCTGGCGAGAGCAGGGGCTGCCGTTGTTGGGCTCGCGGCGCTAGGAGCAACTGCCATGTGGTGCAAGTACCGCTGGCGCTGTGCCACGGCGCCGGCAGCGAGCGCTGCTGTGGACAGAGGGTCGAGTGACCGAGAACCTCTGGTCAGTGTCGTCCTGCCAGTCCGAAATGGCGCCGACTGTATTGCTGCAGCCGTTGGGAGCATCTTAGGGCAGACCTACACTTCGATTGAGCTGATGGTGGTTGATGACTGCTCAGATGACGCCACTCCTGACATTCTGGCTGGCATCTCAAACCCCCGACTTCGGGTGGTGCGATTGGAGCGCAATATCGGTGTGACCGCCGCCCGCAACGCCGGCATTCGCGCCAGCACCGGCGTTTTCGTCGCAGCAATGGATGCCGATGATCTGTCTCATCCTGAACGTATTGCCAGGCAGGTTGAATTTCTCCATCGGCACCCCGATTACGTCATGGTCTCTTGTGCGTTCGACTGCGTCGACAGTGCAGGGCGGGTACTGGACCGGGTTTGTCCGCCGGCGCGAGATGAGGCCATTCGCCGCCTGCTTGTCCGTGCCAATCCGTTCGCGCACAGCGCGGTCATGCTACGGCGCGACGCACTTGAGGGTGTGGGGCTGTATGATGAGGCAATGCGCTATGCGGAAGATTATGACCTGTATTTCCGCCTCGCGCACCGCGGCAAGCTCGGAACCCTGCCCGAAGTGCTTCATCAGATCCGTGTCCACTCGGAATCCCAGACGCAGCAATTGGAGAACCGGATCTGCTACTATGACGTGCTGGCGCGAGCCCGAGCGATCGCCCGGGGGCAGTATCCGTGGCGCGACTTTCGCCATCTCCTGCCCACGGCGGTGTCGATGCTGGTTCCGCTGCGCGTGAAGCGCTGGCGCCGTAGTCGGTGGCACGCAAGTTATTCATACTATCGCAGGCCCGCAGTTGAGGTGAGGCCGACTGCCGACAGCCCAGGCCCTAGCGAGCTGCCAACCCTGAACGGCAAGGACTGTGCGGGTTAGCATGACTGGGCGGAGGGACCGCGACCTCCCGTGGCCGCTGGTGCAGATAGGCGAACTGCTAAGGCGCGGTGAAGCGGTTTTGCTGATGGGTGCGGCTGCGGTGTCAGTTCTAGCCGGCCTGATCCTCATGCGAGGGGCTGCAGCTGGACTCGAATGGGTGGCTGCTGCCGCTGTCATTGGCGCCGTGCTTGTTGTTTTTGCCATGGCAGATGAGCGGGTAGCGGTGGTGCTCTTCGGGCTGTCCTTTCTAACTGTGGGTAACCCGGACTTGCGCCTCAAGGTGGGTCCCTTATGGATTCCTTTGCCGGCATTCGCGGCCGGCCTCATTTGCGCCCGTGAACTGGTCCGCCGCTGCACGACCGGTAGCGTGCCCCTGTTCATGCCGACAATTCAGCTGCTGGGGCTCTTTGTTGCATTTGGCCTTAGTGGTTTCGTCGCTGTTAATCCGACACTTTATCTTGCAGAACTGGTGAAATGGAGCGCGCACGTTCTCGTGTTTGTGAGCATGGTCATGGTGCTGCAGCGCTCCCAGTTGGTTTACTTGCTGTTGGACTTGCTGACAGTGACCGTAGGGCTATTGGCTGCGTACGGCCTGTATCGTGTCTTCAGTGGTCAGGCATACGCTCTCGACATATTTGCGGGCGTGGGTACGCGCAGCGCGGCATCGCTCTATATCACTGCCGTCCTGCCCCTTGTTTACGGCCGGATCCTTGACAGCTCAGGCTTTCGCCTGGCTGGGCGGGCCACCTTGCTGACACTACTGGGCACGGCTCTTGTGTTCACCTACACGCGCGCCGGTTGGGTCGGTTCAACGTGCGGGCTCTTAGTGGTGGCCGGGCGGAGGTGGCGAGCGTACGTCTACATAGTTCTAGCGCTCGCCACTCTGATTCTACTGGCGCCGCAAGGAGTACGTGACCGCTTCCTGAGTATTTTCATCGTGGCGGACTACGGTGCAGACTCGCAGTATGAATCCTCGACCGTACTTCGCCAGCATCTCCTGCGCAGCGGCATTCGGATGGCAAAGGACAACTGGCTGATCGGCGTCGGCCTGGGTAGTTACTGGGGGAACTACTATCACTATACGGTGCCAGGGTCGCAGTCCTGGGCTAACACCCCGCACAACTTTTTTGTTCTCTTGCTTGCGGAGACTGGAATCCTCGGCCTGCTCAGTTTTCTTTGGCTGTTTGCCTCACGCATGTGGATCGTATGGAAGGAATACCAGGTCGCGAGCGGCGAGGCCCGCGCCAGCCTACGGGCTCTGCTGGGCAGTTTTGTTGCCATGGCTGTGGAAGCTAGTTTCGAAGACGATCTGAATGTAATCATCATGTGGACCCTTCTGGGCATCGGCACTGCGCTTGTCACGGCGTTGAAGCGGGAGCGCGCGTGATTGAGGCTGGTGTCTTTGTCTGGGGTCTCGTTTTTATCTTGTCCGACGTATGCGTCACTTGGTGGCGTACCTGCCGTGCGGCGAGAAGGGCTAGACCTCGTCACGTGGGTGAACGGCGCGACACGTCGGTCGGGCTCCCCGCCGTATCAGTGCTGATTCCGGCACGGCACGAACCTGACAGAATCGGGCCATGCCTGGACGCACTGCGTCAAATCCCCTATCCCTCTTGGGAAATCGTTGTCATAGCGAGTCGGGACGATGCCACCTACGAGGCGGCGCGTGACCGCGCCGCCTCGCCGCAGGGGCCTTCGATTACTGTCATAGAGCAAAGCCCGGGCGGAAAGAACGTTGCGCTGAATCAGGGCCTTGCCGTGGCCCATGGCGAGGTGATCGCCATCATCGACGCTGACACCATTGTCGGACCCAACTGGCTGTCGGCCATGGTCCGGCCGCTGCTTTGCGGGGCTTCAGCCTCATCCGCGGATTACTTTCCGTTGCGCTGTACGTGGGTGTCGAGAATGGAGCAGATGGAGAAGTTTGCCCATTACAGCATTGATGGCGATGCTACTCTGTTCGGTGGTGCCTGCGCGATCCGCCGTGATGCGCTTGACGCCATTGGTGGATTTCCCACAGATGTGTTCGTCGCCTGCGACTGGGATTTGGGGGTGCGCTTGGCCGCAGGGGGCATGTTCATAGCCTTTGCGAAAGATGCCTGTGTATTGACAGAGCGCCCAGCGACGTTACGTGAATCGTGGGTCCAGGAGGTGCGGTGGCGCCGTGGGCACTTGCTGACACTGTGGCGCCATCGGGCATGGTTCTGTCGCGATTTCAAGCGCACTCTGCGCGACGTGCGTTTCTACTTCCTTGCCGTGATCGTCGCAGGGGGAGCAATGGCTGCTGTGGTGAGTTCTATTCTGGGTTGGCACGGGGGATTTTTCTACTCGACCCGGGTTGAGGGACTGTTGGTCTTGTGGCTCGCTGGGCGACGGACAGTGCTTGCCGGTCGTATCGCCAGCTTCACGGGCGATTGGCGGTGGATACGTTCCGTCTGGACGCCGGTTGTCCGGTTGGGACTGGAATTGAGCGCCTCGTGGTGGGCACTTCTTACCTTGCGCGCAGCCACACCATACTTCAAAGGACCGCGGCCCGCAGTATGAGTGTCTGGGCACGTAAACCGACAAACGGGCGTCCCAAGTCGTTTCAAGAGGCTACGAAACGACTGCGGTTGGCCATGGTCTACGACTATGCATTCCGGTGCGATGATGGTGCTCTCTGGACCGAGCGGGCCTACGGTCACTACATTGAGGCGCTGGCGCCTGATCTCGAGCATATCCTTGCAGTGGCGCCGCTTGCACCGACCTCACGACCATCCTTGGACTACCGCCTGCAGGCAGCCAACATTCAACTCGCACCCTTACCTTTTTTTGCCCGCTGGATCCGCAGTATCCCGGCGGTCCTGCGGTTGCCTGTTGTTCTGATATGTCGGCGCGCTGACTGGGACGTGATCTACTTGCGCCTGCCGTGTCCACTAGCGTTGTCTGCGTATCCTGTTGCACGCCTGCTCCGACGGCCGATCTTGCTCCATGTGGTGGGAGATTTGACGGCCCAGATGGGTGATTACTCGGCGTTGATCGGGCCGCTGGCGCGCCTAGCCGGCCGGGCATTCGAGACGTTCACGTCGCTGATGGCTCGCCGGGCTTTGACGATCGCTCAGGGAGAGGCACTTGCCCAGCGGTATTCCAGCGGCAGACGCCCGGTAGTCAACCTGATGGAATCTACCATAGGACATGATGACATCTGGGTTCGTGAGTCCATCGCTCTTCATGATCCAATACGACTCCTCTATGTGGGCGCCTTGTTGGAGAAGAAAGGTGTGCACCTATTGGTGGAAGCGGTAGCGCATCTCTCGGCTGAGATGAACGTTGTGCTGGCGCTTGTCGGAGACGGGCCAATGAGGGAAGCGCTACGCGCTCTCGCTATACGGCTCGGGATCGTCGAGCGCGTGCAGTTCGTGGGATCGGTGGGGTTCGACTTGGACCTTCAAAAGCAGTACCGGGCTGCGGATGTCTTTGTTATGCCATCCTCGGCTGAAGGCGTGCCGCGTGTCCTTCTGGAATCGATGGCTCACAACCTACCGGTGGTGGCAACTGCAGTTGGCGGCGTGCCGGGGCTGATCCGTAGTGGCTGGAACGGCGTACTGGTCGAGGCAGGGTCGGTTCCAGCACTGTGCGCTGGGGTACGTAGCGTGGTAGACGACGAGAGCTTACGGCGGCAGCTCATAACCAACGCACGTCAGACTGCACGATGCCACACTCGCCAGACGCATGCTGCGGAGTTGATGAGATTGCTGGGGGAATATCTGGAGGAGCACCGTTCCGACAATCGCAGTAGTCTTCTACGCCGACCACAAGCCTAGGTTGCGATATTATGCTGAGTCTGGTCTTCTTCACGCTCTTAGCCGGGTTATTCTATACGTACTTGGGTTACCCTGCGATCATATACTTTTGGGGGTGGTGGCAGAATCGCGGCGCCGATTCCTGCCGGTGCCGAGCCGAAGGACCGGGATCTACGCCGCTCCAAAGTATGCCAATGGTGAGCATCATCGTCGCCGCCCATAATGAGGCGGCCAGTATAGGGCATCGCGTGCGGAATCTGTTGTCACAGGACTATCCACGTGACCATGCGGAGGTTCTAGTAGGGTGTGATGGCTGTACAGACGGTACCGTTGCTGCAGTGCCTCGAGAAACGGCCAATGCCAACATTCGGGTACTCGATCTTCCGCGCCAGGGGCGAGCCGGGGTTCACAACGCATGCGCGGCGGCTGCGCGCGGTGAGATTCTCGTGTTCACCGATGCCGCCACTCATTTCGAGAGCCACTGCTTGCGTCAGCTTCTGATGCCGTTTTCTGATCCGACCGTCGGCTGCGCGAGCGGCCAACTCGTGTACACGAATACCGGTCGAGCCGGCATTGCCCAGAGTGCCGGCTGGTACTGGCGCTACGAGTTGTGGCTGCGCCGCCTGGAGAGCGCCGCGGGTTCAAGTGTGGCGGTAACTGGTGCCTGCATGGCGCTAAGGAAGGATCTGTTTCGGCGACTGGCTCCCAGCGACGACATCGACGACGCAGCGCCGATTGACACGCTTCTCGCCGGCCGTCGCGTCGTCTTCGTGCCCGATGCCGTTGCGTTCGATCGTCTGCCGGACTCTAGTGCCAGCGAGTTGGCCGCGCGGCAGCGAATGGTTACCAAAAATCTCGCTGCGATTCTCAACCGGCCGCGCATTCTCCTTGTGCATCGTTATCCGGAGGCGGCCTTCAAGCTCATCTCCCATAGGGTGATGCGTTACCTATCGCCGTTCTTCCTCCTGGGACTGTTTCTCACCAACGCATTCCTGCCGAATCGGCCGCTGTTTACCTTGACCTGGAACTTGCAGCTAGTGTTCTACGGGGCGGCGCTTGTAGGTTTGGTTGCCGACCGATTACGGTGGCGCCTCCCTGTCGTGTCAGTGGCGTTTGCCTTCTGTCTGGCCAACTTAGGGTTCCTACTAGGAGCATGGAACATCGCCCGTTGCCGCAGCATAACGCTTTACGAGCCCATCCGATGAAGCGGCTGATCGATGTTGTCGTGGCTGCTCTCGGTGTCGTCGCGCTGGTGCCGCTTATTGCTGTAGTTGCTTTGGCAATCGTCCTTGATTCCCCCGGTCCGGCGTTCTTCCGTCAGGACCGAGTTGGGCTCAATGGCCAGCGTTTCCGGCTATGGAAGTTCCGCACCATGCGTTCCAGGGCCGCTCGGACGGGGCCCCCGCTGACCCAACGTGAGGACCCGCGCATCACTCGTGTAGGCAGGGTGCTGCGGCGCTGGAAGCTGGACGAATTGCCGCAATTGTTCAATGTCCTGCTAGGCGATATGAGCCTCGTCGGTCCGCGACCGGAACTGCCTCAATTGGTGGCGTTCTATTCCGAGCAAGAGCGTCAAGTGCTTAGCATCCGGCCCGGGATAACCGGTCCGTCCCAGTTGTTGTTCCGTGACGAAGAAGAGCAGGTTCCACCAGGAGTTGACATCTTCCGCTACCACGTGGAGCACATACTGCCGGCCAAATTGCAGAGCGACCTCGCCTATGTCGCCAGGCAGTCGGTGTGGTACGACTGCCTGATCCTTTTCCGCACTTTGTCCCTGTTCCTGCGGCGCACCCAGGCCGGGTAACCTCGCCGACTTGCCACGAAAAGATAAAGTTGTGGTGGGGCGGTTGGATTTGTGCCGCTTCCCTCGCCTTGCTGTGCGATTTCGCACGCGAGGCTAGCCGCCGCCCTGAGGTGGTCTGAGGTTTGCATCCTTTCCGTTACCAGGCGTGCTCGAATTCCGCTAAAGGACAAAAAAAGGGCAGGCCGCACCAGGGGCTAATGGACAAAGCAGGCGTAAGAAACGGGCACGTTCAGGGGGGAATGAAGGCGATCTTGCGACGTGCGCCACTGGTCGCCGCCGATGCGGCTCTGGTGTCAGCTGCCTACGTTCTCGCCTACCTCCTGCGCTTTGACTGGGAAATCCCGCCTTCCGAGACCTCGATCATGTGGCGGAGCCTGGTTCTGGTTGTACTTACAATGATCCTGGCGTTGCACCGTTTTGGCCTCTACCGCCGGGTCTGGCGGTATACGGGCCTAAACGATCTGATTCACCTGGTGCGCGCATTGACGGTCGGCACGCTCGCCGTCGGCATGTTGATCTTCCTCGCCGGATTCCGCGGCCATTCTCGCGCCGTGCTGGTGATATTTTACCCTTTGTCACTAGTACTGGTCGGAGCCTGCCGTGTGGGTGTACGTAATCTGGCCCGCATGTCGGCGACCGCCAAGCGGCACGGAGCCCCGTCGCTGGTCGTGGGGAGCGGTGACACCGGCGAGATGGTGGTGCGGGAGATCCAGAAGAACCCGGCGCTTCCGTACAACCCGGTTGGCATCGTCAGCGACAGGCCGGCGGAGCTTGGCCTGCGCATCCACAACGTTCCCGTAGTGGGGAACATAGACGATATTCCCGCCCTGATTGCCGACCTGGGTGTCAAGGAGGTCGTGATCGCCAATCCGGAATTGAGCGGAATTGAGTTCAAGCGCATCGCCGCTCAGTGCGCGCCAGCCGGCGTCGGCGTCCGCGTCTTCCCTTCGGCCCGCGACATATTGAGCGGCCATGTGGAGGTATCGCGCATCCGCCGGATTCAGATCGAGGACTTGTTGCGGCGCCAGGCGATCGCACCGAACCTCGAGCTCATGGCAACGTATCTGGGCGGGAAACGGGTGCTGGTGACCGGAGCTGGAGGATCGATCGGCTCGGAGCTGTGCCGGCAGACCTGCCGTGCCAACCCGGCTCTGCTGGTAATGGTGGAGCGAGTGGAGAACTCGCTTTACGAGATCGACACTGAGATCGGCGAAAAGTTTCCAGACGTAGCCCGCAGTGCACAGTTGGTTGATATACGCTGGCTCGCACGTATGGAGGAGATTGTCGACCAGTTTCGCCCGGACGTCGTCTTCCACGCCGCGGCTTTCAAGCACGTTCCGCTGATGGAGAAACACCCGCGCGAGGTGGTGTTGAACAACATTGTCGGCACTGCCATGTTGGCGCAGCTGGCGCTGGCCAGACATGTCAAGGACTTCGTCTTGATCTCCAGCGACAAAGCGGTCAACCCCGTCAACATCATGGGTGTCTCAAAGCGTATGACCGAGCTGTACATGCAGCATCTGGCGAGCGGCCCTGCCAGCGGACGTACCAAGTTTCTCGCCGTGCGTTTCGGCAACGTGCTGGGCAGCGCCGGCAGCGTAATCCCCCGGCTGAAACGGCAGATCGAGCAGGGCGGACCGGTGACGGTGACCCATCCGCAGATGACGCGGTACTTCATGACCATTCCCGAGGCGGTGCAGCTGGTGATCGAGGCCGGCGCCATAGCCGACGGGGGCGAAATCTTCGTCCTGAACATGGGGGAGCCGGTCAATGTCGTCGATTTGGCGAAGGATCTGATTACCCTGTCCGGTTTGAAGCCCGGCCATGACATCCCCATAACCTTCACCGGATTGCGTCCGGGAGAAAAACTGGACGAGGAACTGTGGAGCGCCAACGAAAACCCGCAGTCGACTATCAGCTCCAAGATCACGGCCATCCGGCCCAACGGAGGCGTGCACGGCATCGCCAATTTCGACCGGCACATTGATGAGCTGGCCGGCCTGGCTGAACGCGGCGACATTGCGCCGATGATCGACCTGCTGCGCGCCATGGTTCCAGAGTTCAGCCCACAACTCGATGGACCGGCCGCGGGCGTCCACCAGATCGGCAAGCGCTTTCGGGTTCTGGTGGCTGATGACGAGGCGGACATGCGCTACATGTTAGAGCGGGCGCTGCGCCGTGCCGATCTGGAGGTCGTCACTGCATGTGACGGTGCGGACGCGATCGAAAAGATCAAAGCGACCAGGCCCCACCTGGTGATCCTGGACATCATGATGCCGGAGATTGACGGCCTCGCGGTATTCAAGCGCCTCAAGAGTGAGGCCGCGACCCGCAACCTCCCGGTGATGCTCATGACCGCCTATCCCGAGTTTGGCGATGAGACCAAACAAATTGCTTTTAACGCCGACGATTTCGTTTCCAAGCCCTTTCGTTTGCCGGAGTTCGTTCTCCGGGTGAAAGGCATCCTGCACCGCCGTTACAGCTCCCATCTTAGAGTGAGTACAACGAAGGTGTCGGCAGTCGGTAGAATCCGGGCGACTGGTTGAGTTCCAGTAGGTCGTCGCGATATTTGACTTCCTGTGACAACTGACCGATCCGGCCTGGCTTGCAATCTTAGTGTCCGGAGCGGTATGTTCCGCCCGCTCGCTGCCTCGGAGAGCGGCAGGTGGTCGCGGCGCGATGTCGCCGCACTGTCGGTGATGCTTGCTGCTGGCCTTGCAGTGCGATGGCAGGGTTTCGGCGGATCAGAGGGCAGTGATGACCTGGCTTATGCCCAGCGAGCCATTGCGCTGGCGCGTGGAGAGTACACACCGAGTTTGTATGTCTTCGACGCGCGCTTGGCTCTGTGGACGCCACTGGTGTTGCTCTACCGCTGGTTTGGCGTCCATGATTTAACCACGTCACTACTGCCGCTTCTGACCGGGCTTGGTACGGTTGTGTTGATAACGCTGCTGGGCAGGCGGCTTTATGACGCTCGCACGGGCTGGATAGCCGGTATTCTCTACGCCGCTCTGCCTATCGATGCGCATCTTTCCACCGTTCTGCTTCCTGAGGGACCGTTGAGCTTTTGGATCGCCTTGGCGGCTCTGTTGATGCTTCAAGCCAGCGGCAGTGCGAGTTTACGCCGACGGCAGGTGCTTGCTCTTGCCGCTGGGTTCAGCTTCGGGTTGGCTTGGCTGACGAAGGAGTCCTGCATCTACGCGGCGACGGCGCTTCTGCTGGCGTGGTTGTGGCATGGCGAACGTCAAAAGAGTGCGTTTGCGGCAACCGTCGCTGGGCTCGCCCTGGTGATCGCTGCAGAGATGGTATTTTATGCATACTTACAGCTGACGCCGTTTTTTCGCTGGCGCGCGATGGAAAACACGTATGAGGTGTCAGCGCAGTGGTTCTTGCCGGCGTGGCCGACGCCGACTGACCTCATTTGGCGCTGGTGCGTCAACGTGTGGTTGACCCTGCTTACGGTACCTGGTTTCGGTGGGCTGTTCTGGCTTGCTCTGCCGGCGATGATGGTGTTGTGCCTTCAGGCAGTAAGGGTTGCTGACGCCCGCGAGGCACGGTTCCTGGTCATGTGGTTTGGTATACTCTTACTGCTATTCATGTTCGGGTCCACCAGTCTGCGAGAGTATCGGCCGCTGATCATGACGCCAAGATACTTGGCTTTGTTGAATGTGCCGGCAACCTTGTTGGCGGCTGCGTGGTTCCGAAACTCTGCAACGCCAATGGGGTGGATGTCGCGGCATGGGAGGGGCCTCTGGATCGCCGGAATTCTTCCCTTGGCGTTGGTCTTGCTGGCTTCGTCTACTGCACCGGATAAGTTGCTCGCCCTTGCCCGGGCTGCCTACGGAGTAATAGGTGAGCCGCGAGGGCAGTGGAGCGATTTTCTAATGCGAATGCGGGAATACCTTCCTCATCCTCTTCGCGTGGTGTTGTTTGCGGGGATCGCGTGGAGCGTGGCTACTCTTGGGTCGAGCCGCCGCTGGCAGGTGGGGTTGCTCATCCTTCTGACCGCGGTTCATATAAGTATGGTGAAACGCTCGCCCTTGGGCGCGGCGGAGCAACGAGCTGCTGCGTTCCTTGCCGACCATCCGGAACATCGCGTGCTCAGTGATTCTCGAACAGCGCAGGTGTTGGACTACTTAACGGGATTCCACCACTCGGCTCGCTTTTTGGAGTGGCCCAATTCGCTGCAAGCGCCTGCGAACGCCCAAGTACATATGAACACTGCTTTTCGGCCTCCGAGTCGAGCCCGCAGCGTAGTCACCGGGGATTGGATAGTTCTCAACCCAACACGGTGTCGGTTCCTTCAAAAAGCATACGGCTATCCTCTTCCCGCGGCCATAGGTGCTCCGCGTGCTGGACTGCGTCCGATTTACTCAGTGGGGGATCAGATCGCCGTCTTCGAAGCAGAAAAGCCCATGGAGTGGTAGTTTGCTGCGAGAGCAGTTTTGCCTCATGGGCTGGAACGGAGCGTTTCAATCTGGGTGCCGAGGCGGCGGCGGGCTGCTTCGAGGTCGAGAGGATTGTTGTTCCAGGATTTCCAGCTGGTTCCAATGCCAAGCGCTTCGGCCGCGGCTGTGCTGGCGTCACCCAAATCGTTCAGCAGCTGCAGGTACTCATAGTCTTCCATTCCATCCCGCAGCGCCTTGAGACGCATCGAGGCGACTGGCCCATTCTCATAACCGACATCGTTCCCTGGATAGACCAGAGAGCCGTTTCCGTTGTAGGTACCCCACGGAACCGTGTAGGTGGCGGCGCTATCCCATGGGTTGGTTTCTTCCCAGTACCACGGCGTCCAGTAGAGCAGGCCGGTCTGCCCGTAGCGCCATTCGATCCATGGCGTCACGCGTTCGTTGAGTAGCGGTTGGTCGATCAACCACGCTGGCTGTGCTCCGCTTTCCGTGTAGCCCCACACCTCGTTCCCCATCGCCATGACCGAGCTTGAGATCGTTTCCTCGAAGCGCGGAAACAGTGGAACCCAGATGTCCACTGCACCAAGGAGCGACCCCCAGGTGGGATCAGTAGGCTGAGGTTGTACAGTGACTAGGACCCGATAATCAGCACGGACGGAGTGAATGAGCGCCGCCACATCGCGGATAGCAGCGTAGCCGGCCGCGCTGTTGGGTTCATCGTACAGGTAGATATAGCTGCGGCTGAACCAACCGTTGGCGCTGAGGTAGTCTGCCATCTCAGTGAGGTACGTAACGACTTTGCTGCGGTCGGCTCCAACCGGATCGGACCATGGCCAGCTTCCGCCAAAGGGAATCGCCCAACCAGTTGTCTTGAGCTCTTCGAAGTAATGGTGCAGCACCGGGTGTGATGAGCCCGTGTACATATGTCCCGTTGCCGTGTCGATGTACGGAGCGGTGCCACTTGGGGCGTCGGGACTGAGTCGGTGGGCTAGTAATATCTCGTTGAACTTCTCCTCTGCGGACCTCTGCTCGGAAGAACCCCAGGTGATACCTAAGCTCGTTACGACGTTCGAGGTTTCCCTGTACGGGGTGAAGCTCGACCGCAGGCTTGCGCGTTCCGGCAGGGCGAAGTTGCGTACCTGCAGCGTGACCGGAACCATTGTGTCGGTGTGCCCCGCAGCGCTCAGTACCACGCTGCCGCTGTATACGCCCGGCGCCGTCCCGGCTGGCACGTAAACCTCAACGTAAAGCGGCTGGTTGCTGCCCATTGTTACGTCGAAGGGTGCGGCGGGAAAACGGCCTCCGGAGAGCGGCTGCCCGGTTTCGGGATTGAGGAACGGAATCAACGCGTCCGGCCAATGACCGGGAGGATAGGGCGACCCTGGACTTGAGGTGCTCACCTGGACGTAGTGCTCGCGATAGAGCATCACGTTGGCGCTGGGCAACGTGCCACCCGGCCCGGTCAGGTCGGTGGCGTAGCCGTTGACGTCCACCAGATCGGCGCCATCGGGGGCGCGGACTATGATTTGGAAAGCTTCATATTCGTTCTGTGCGGCACTGATAGATGCCGTGGCGGTGACCCCTCTGGGCGACCGTGGCTGTACGCGGGCCAGGCTGTCCTCCACCCAGTAGGGAACAAACTCCGCTGCCACTTTCACAGCCTGTGTAGGCGTCGCGGTGCGGGTTGCGGTGGGTGGGAAGGTGAAGGTGTTCGTCGGGGTTGGTGTAAACGTGCGGATGCGTGTCGCCGTCGGCGTGGGAGTCGAGGTCGGGGGGCGGGTAGGGGTTCGGGTCGCCCTCGGTGTCCTGCTCGGGGTGAACGAGCGTGTCGGGGTTGCCTTGGCTTTGACCGATTGTCGCGTCGCAGTGGGGGTGGGTGTTCGGGTCGAGCGCACGGAGTAGGCAGACCGAACGATGGTGGTGCCGGCTTTGGTCAGGGGAGCGAAACCGACGAAGTTGGTCGTTGCCAAGAGTGCCAATAGGGATTGTGTAATCACGCTGCGTCTCCTGGACGTAAGGAGAGCAGAGCACGTGCCCAGCAACGTGCTTCCCGAGTTTGGTGAAAATAGCCCTTTCGCGGTGCGCCGTGCCGGTGGCCGTCGTCATCGCATTAACGATGTCGGTCGAAATGACACTGGATTGTGGGGCAGCCAGTCGAGAGGTGGTTAACGGGCTACCGCAAGGCTCGATTGGGCTTGCTGCCGCACGGGCAGGCTGCACTGCGGACAGACGAGCCAGTCATCCTCGACCTGCGCCGCACAGCCAGAGCAACGGCGGCGCAGTGTGGTTGCGCAATGTGGACATATGGTAAAGCTGTCTTCCACGGTCCGGTCGCACGACGGGCAGCGCGATATCTGCCAGCCGACATCGACCACCCGCAATGCCTCTTCCGCCGTCGTCTGGCCGCAACGTACGCGCTCGGCCGCCCCGGCCTTGAGAAAGGCGGTTCCGTCGGCACGCGCCTGCGACCGCAAAGCGCTCTCCGGCGCACGTTTCTCGATCAGCCGGGCCAGCCGGCTGGTTACCGGCATGACCTCGAATACTCCGATGCGTCCGGCATAACCGGAGTTGCGGCACTGTTTGCATCCGTGGCCCCGGCAAAACTGCTGGCCGGTAGGATCTATGTCCAGGCACCGCAGCAGAGCCGAATCGAGAAGCCCCGGCACGGCACAGTGGTCGCAAACACGACGCACGAGCCGCTGCGCCACAATCAGATTGAGGGCGGAAGCCAGCATGTAGGGCTGAACCCCGAGATCGAGTAGCCGCGTGACCGTCGATACCGCATCGCTGGTGTGCAGTGTGCTGAGCACCAGATGACCGGTCTGCGCCGCCCGCAGCGCGATCTCGGCGGTCTCGGGGTCGCGGATCTCGCCGACCAGAATGACATCCGGGTCCTGCCGCAGAATCGAGCGCAGGGTGTTGGCGAAAGTCAAACCTTGCTTCTCATTGATCTCGACCTGGTTTACCCCCTCCATCTGATACTCGATGGGATTTTCGATGGTGAGGATATTGCGGGCAGGCGAGATGATCTCGGCGATCATGCCGTACAACGTGGTAGTCTTGCCGCTCCCGGTAGGGCCGGTTACCAGCACCAGACCGTCAGGCCGGTGAAACGCCTGCCGGATCCAACCGAGCTCGCGCTCGGAGAAGCTGAATTTTTCCAGGTTGGCAGGTGCGGTCCGTGGGTCCAGAATCCGCATGGTGACCTTCTCACCGAACTGCGTCGGCAGGCTCGAAACTCGCAGGTCCACGATCGAGTCTTCGTAGCGGACTTGAATACGGCCGTCCTGGGGTACGCGCCGCTCGGTGATATCCAGCCTCGCCAGTACCTTACAGCGGGCGATCAGCGGATCCTGGACCCACCTCGGCAGATGCATGGCTTCTTCCAGAAGGCCATCGATCCGATAGCGCACGCGCAGCCCCGAGCTGCCGCCCTCGATGTGAACGTCGCTGGCACCGCAGCGGACTGCTTTCCGCAGCACCGAGTTGAACAGCTTGACGACCGGGGCCAGGTTGGTCTCCCGCACCAGGCTGCGTATGTCGGTCCTGGTCGGGCCGACCTGCTCCTCAATAGGGAGGTCTCCTTCCTCCGGAATCCCCTTCAGGTAAGCCTCCAATGCCTGGTCCAGGTGGTAGAGCTGGTCCAGTGCGTCGCGAACCGCAGTCTGGGTGGCCACTTCAACCTGTATGCGTTTGCCGGTCGCGAACTCGGCGGCACGGATGGCGCCGTGGTCGACCGGGTTAGCCATTGCGACGTTCAGAATCTGACCAGTAAGTCGCAACGGGACGATTTGATGCTGCGCCGCCAGCTCTTCGCGCAACAGCTTGCCGCCGCCAGGGTCCAGCGGTGCGGCGGCTAGATCCGCCAACGGCAAGTGCAGCTGCTGCGCCAGCATCCTGGCCAAGGCCTCTTCGCCGACGTGTCCCTTGGCGCTGAGCCAGTCTATGACTGTCTGGCCCTTCGCCAAGCTGTCCGACTCGGTCTCGGCCGACTGTGCAACCTCGCGAGTCACCATGTTGGTGCGGACCAAGAGCCGCAGCAGCGCCGCGGTGGCGTTACCATCTCGCATCGGACTTCCCCTGTGCGCTGCCGCGCAGCCAAACCACAAGCCGCCAGCAAGGCCGCATTGGCTTCTATTGATAATGCCAAGTCACATACATATCAAGTGAGCACAGTCTAATACAACAGCCCATAGCCCCGGGAGATCGGAGGAGCAGAGGTCAGAGGTCAGAGACCAGAGACCATTTCCCTGCCTTCCGGGTACTTTTTCCCCGGCTGGCAGATAGGTTTCCGTATGGTGTCTTTTTCCGTCCCGCCTTATCATCAGTCTCGATGAAAGCAGACGCCAAAAGACACAATGCCAAGAAAGGAGCGGGGTCGATGAAACGTTATAATGGAGGCGAGACGGTAAAGGCGGGTTTCTACTGGAACCCGGCTGCCTGGGAAATCACGACGGCCAAGAAAGGGGGCGTTCTCCCCGGCGATGCGGATGCCCACTACCTGCACATTCCTACCTTGCTGCTCATGCTCGTAGGTCCCGTGCTTGGGGGTCTGATGGTGGTGTTCCTGCCTCTGATCGGCTTCGTCATGCTGTTCGGCTTCACTGCGGTCAAGGCCGTCCACCTCATTCGCCATGCCCTGACGCCATTGGCTGCGGAAGCTGCCCGCCACGGGCGCTGATCACACCCATGAGGGTCAACCGGGCGTAGGGGCGCCACTCGGTTGACTCTGTGTCTGCGGTGCCTTAAGCACACCGCAGATGAGTGAAAGCAAGCTGGCCCCTACGCCTTTTGTCCGTAGCTGGATGGTCCGTGAGCCGGGGCGATTCATCGGCAGAGGCCACATGGCCGGAGATTTTCTGGAGGCACACCAGTGGTTGGTCCTGGATGAGCGCCCCGGCTTTCTTCGCATCCGCGCTCACGTGCCCGAGCAGGTGAAGAACACGCGCGGACAACTGTTCGGCGGCTTTACTCCCACCTACGTTGACCTCGTTGCACTCTTCACCGTCCGCGCCGGGGAAGACCTTCAGGTCGGTCTTTGCAACTGGCTCGCCACTTCGAGTATGCGCCTGGACTATTTCGAGCCGATCCTGGGGCCCGAATTCGTGATTGAGAGCCAATTGGTAAAAAGGCACGGCCGCACCAATTTTGTCGAGACTCGTTTTTATGCTCCCAAGAACACCCTGGCTGTTTTCGCCGTCACCACCATTCGCGAATTGAAATTCGACCCTTCCCTTGGTGACGGGTGAGGCGGTGAGAGCGCACCTCGGGGCTACGGCTCGATGTTGGTGTTGCGGCCGCTTTCCGCGTGCCGCAAGAGGCCGGAAAACTTCGCCCGAGAGGTCCGACTCCGGTCCGGCGTCGGACCTCATCAGCTGCAGCTAACAAGGTGGGCAGTACCGCGGTGGCAAGTCCCAGGGTAGCGAGTCCCAAGGAATGCGGCCTGGGTTGCACCTGTGCAAGAACCGGAGCACGCGTACTCGACGCAAGCGCCCAGTCTCCAGCCTGAGGGGATATGGGTAATGACCAGCCTTACCAAGGATGATTATTCCCCGGCGTAGCCCAGGGCCGAGGCTCGCATGAACGAGGCCCGAACCGTCCGTGTTCAGCAAACGAGAAGTTGGGTAAAGACCAGTTGGTAAGGAGGGGAACCCTTCCTCAGATCGTTTGGTCCTCATTCACCCTCCGCGCCGCTCACCAGGCGCCGGTCAAAGACCGGCGCCTGGCTGACCGAGTCTCCCACCCGCTCCGGTCCGAAGGGTTTGAACTGTACGATCAACGCTGGGGTGAGCAGGAGCTCGGTGACCAGTCCGACGATGACAGTACCGCACAGCAGGATTCCGAAGCTCGACAAGATGGCCATGCTCGACAACAAGTAGCTGCTGAAGGCCACCACCAGGGCCAGGCTGGTCACGGTGACCGGGCCACCGACCTCTCTCATGGTTTCGCGTAAGGCCTCGCGGTAGTTGCCGGTCTCGGCGAACACCACCCGTGCTCGAGCCAGGAAATGAATGGTGTCGTCGACCGAGATGCCCATGGTCACCGAAGCCAGCATCATGCGGAAGTAGTCGAGCGGCCAGCCCATCGCTCCCATGAATCCCAAAGCGAAGAGGAACGGCAGCACATTGGGCACCATCGCCCACAGCCCCTGGCGCAGCGAGCCGAAGGCGACGGCGATGAACAGCAGGATCATGATGAACGAGCCTGACGCACCGCTGATTTGGGAATTGCCGATGTAATCGGCAATCTTGATCCACAGCAATCCGATCCCCGATAGCTCCACCTTCACGCCGGGAAGGTTATGAGCCGCGATGTGGTTCTCCAGCTTGCCAACCAGTTCGCGAACGGCGGCGGCGCCGGCGATCTTCACCCGCAGTTCGAGGACGGTCTTGGAGCGGTCGACGTTGCGGATGTCGTTCATCTCCTTGCCGCCGGAGAGCTCATACACCAGCATCAGCTGCGCCAGGGCGTCGCGCTCCTTCGGAACCAGGCGGTAAGCCGGGTCGCCACCGTGGAAGGCCTGGTTCAACTCCTTGAGGTAGTCGGCGATCGAGGTGCTGTCCGCCACCAGCGGGTCGGTTTCGGCGAACTCCTGGAGTGATTCAATGGCGCCGATCACCGCCGGGTCCTGTATGGCATCCGCCTGACCGGTGTCGAACACGTACACCACGCTCAATATGCCGCCCATGATGCGTTCGATGCGCTCCGTATGGACTCGCCACTCGATGTGGGGTTTGAACTCGTGCAGGAAATTGAAATCGACACGCAGGTTGTAGATGCCGACTGCGGCCAACGTCGTGGCAGCGGCAAAGGCCGCCAGCACTTGGCGTGGATGGTGGAGCGCCGTCTCGAGACACGCGGTTATGCAGCGCGTCAGCCAGACGGGGATGGCGGCACCGGACTTCGCCGGATGCACCTTGGCCCGCGCCGCAACACTGGTGAGAAGCAGTAGCGTGATTACGAAGCTCAGCAGCACGCCAACTGCGGAATAGATACCCAGCTCCCGCACCGCCTTCAGTTGCGAAGCACCCATGCCCATCAAGCCTGCGGCCGTCGTCAAGGCACACAATAGCGACGGGGTGGCAATCTTCTCCAGGACAGTGCGGGCGGCTTCCCGGGGAGAACCGGTGACGGCGTATTCATGCTGCCAGTTCAGCAGCATGTGGACTGACTGCGCCGCCCCCACGGCGCACAGTAGCGTGGGCAACATCAAGAACAGCATCGTGACCTGGAAGCCGACCGCCGCCATGAAAGCCATGGTCGTGGCGATGGACAATACGATGACTCCCAGGGGTGCAAGCAGACCGAGCAACCGAGCCTGAAACAAAAGCAGGCACAGCAGGGCCGTGAGCGCCAGGGTAGCGAGGGTGATGGCGCCGGCATCGGCGAACAGGAGCTCGTTGTAGGCCGCGTTCATCGGAACGTCGCCGGTCACCAGAAACTTCAGTCCGGCGTATTCGGGGCGCGCCAGGATTGCGCGCAGTCGGGTGTTGGGCGCTTGCGGATACAGGTTGGGCAGGTCGTCACCGCCGTTGGGATCGAGGCGCAGCTTGTCGATCGGGTCGGTGCTGGCGCGGGTCATCTCGACTAAAATTGCGCCATAGCGTCCATCGCGGCTCACCAGGGTGTCGACGTACAGCGGTTTTGCCAGAGCCGTTTCACGCAGGCGCAGCACCGCCGCCTGGTCGTAGTTCTTGTCGTCCCGCAGCGCCCGGATCACGATATCGTCGCCGTTCGCCTCGATCAGCTCGACGTTGGCCAGGCTGGTGACCTTGCGTACGAAGGGCACTTCCCGCTCGATGGCGCGCGTCAGCTGCTCTATCTTGCGCATCCCCCCCAGATTGAAAATGCCGTGCTCGACGTCTGGGGCATCGTAGACCAGGTAGGTTACTTCGTCGGAATTGAACTCACGCAGGTAGCTCTTGTAGTGGATGAAGGCCGGGTCGGACTCGTCGAAGTACGCGTCCAGGCTGTTGTCTTGATGAACCCGGGACGCTCCGAACAGCGCTGCCAGCATCAGAGCAACGGATGCCGCCAACAGCCAGCCGCTATGATGTACGCACCAGGCGGCGAGCGGCACGAACATTCGATCCAGAACTGCTTGCAGACCTCCGTAACGCCTTGCGCTCATGTGCGGTGTCCTCTTCTTGGATGTCAAAAATGATGTGTATATTCCATCACCAGGTGGTCGTCACGCCCCAGGGCTTCCAGCGGATCGCGCGACGACGGCTCGGCAAACACGCGCAGCTTCAATGCCAGACGCCCGGCGGAGCCCAGACGCCGGCTGGCATCGACGCTCACGAACGCCCCGCTCCCCTGCAGGTCCTGCATGAAGCCGGCAAGCATCTCACTGCCCGCGATGTCGTTCAGTGACAGGCGCACGGCAAGGAACAGGTCGTGTTGGAACGGGGACGGTGAGCGGCGGTCGCGCGTGTCCCAGGCGTATTCGGCCAGCAGCCCCACTTCCATTGCATCGGGAGCATCGGTGGGGACGGTGTATTCAAAGCCACCGACCGCAGCCCCGAAATCTCGTACGCGATTATGCTGATGCAGCACCTCCAACTTCCACACCCAACTGCCGCGCACCATGGTCAGATCCAGGCTGGTCTGGTTGATGAGGTCGTAGACCGGAACCAGCCGCGGCTCAGGCGGTTCGAAGCGCAATATAAAGCGCGGCTCGCGCGCCGTGCCGGCGAAGTGGGACACACCGATATCCATCGCTCCGCTGGACATGCTCCATCGCAGTGCGGCATCGGGATGTTGTCTGCCGAGGCTGGACTCGTACACGGCGGCGTCGTGGTCGTAAGGAACGCGCGCCCGCAGCCGGCCTCGTACGTCGGGCAACGTGCGTTCCCGGAAATAGGGCAGCAGGAAGCCCGTCACGGTGCCGAATCGCCCTGTCCAGGCCAGGCTGAGCAGCGGCTGGCCCAGCTTGTCTTCGCCGTCCACGCTCTCGACTGCGTCGGTCTGGTTGATGATATCGACCAGATGTACCGACTCGGTGGCCCCCCAGAAAACCCGCCCGACGCCGGCGCGCACATCGAGACCGCCGCTGCGGTGGCGCAGCTCGAATTCCCGCAGGTCGGCATGCGTGCGTTCGCGGTCGCCGGAATCCCAGCGCCCGAACGGCGACACCACCAGGCTCGTGCGGGCGGAGTTCCAGATGTAGTCGAAGCGCCCCAGGGCAGCCAAGGAGCCGGTGCTGTCGGACTGGCGTGGGTCGGCCGGGGCTTCTGGGAAAATGCGCACTTCGGTGATGAGATCCAGCTTGAACTTCGCCGAGCCCCGGTCGGCCTGTGCTGCTCCCGCAACCAGCAACACAGTCAACAGCAGACCCCGATTGGCGCGTAGCGCCACTCTTCAGCGCACCTTTTCCAAACTGGTCTGGTCGAAGTCGCGCGCCGTGTAGCCGTTGCGGAATTTGTAGTGCTCGACCAGCAGTGTCGTCGCCCGGCCCGTCTTGTGGTTCACCATTTCGAAGCGGTCGGGCTGCCAGAAGCGGTCGAGATAGCGCTTGTAGTCGCGCGCCCGCAGCGTCTTCAGCAGCTCGGTGCGGTGATCATAGTATTCGGTCTGCTGCACCCGGTACTCGGCGGTGTCACGCCAGACGAGCTGGCGCGAATATCCGGAATTGGCATAGGTCGGCACCTGCTCGAGCACCGAACAGTCCTGGCCGTCCAGCTGACGGTTTTCGACGAAGCGATAGGTGAATTTTTCCACCTCCTGCGAACCGATGTCCTCGAAAGCGAACTCGCTGCCCATGAAGGCGCCCGACTTGTTGTTGCTGGCGATGCGCTTGACGCGTGAGAGAGATGGCAAATACAGCCACACGTCGTCGTCGGTAGTCTGGTGCGACCACGTGAGCAGAGCGGTGCCCTCGACGTCCTTCGGCGCGTCGAAAACGATCAGCGACTTGTCGCCGTCGCCGGGTACCTCGAGGGTCATGAACCGCATCTGGCGTCTGGCTTCCTTGCCCTCCGCCGTTCGCAGGATCATCACCATGGTGGCGGAGTAGTCGCCAAAGCCGTCTTCGCGCCGCTCGGCCTCGCGCGCGATAGCAAGCCCCTGATCCGAGGCGCTGTCAGAACGCGCCACGGGTGGGACCAGCAGCGAGCAGACCGCGACGAGCGACAGCACAGCTAACCCGCGGCAATCGGCGAACCGGCTGTTTCGTAAAACAGCCCCCGGTGTTATTGTGCCCCAGACCTTTCCACGCGGTCCACAAACCGAATACATCATCCAGCCCCTTGTATCTGCTGCCGGCGCAATTTCTCATTCAGCTCTGCCACCATGCTAGCACGCATGAAATGGAAGGTGAACTTATCTGAGTGTTAGGGAAAAGCAAACCGCTATCCTCAGCCACAGGCAATTCCAGCCCGCATCAAGCCGTGAAATAAAGAAAGTACTCCTGATTTCCCTTCGGCCCCAGGATCGGCGATGGGAAGTCGCCGTGACAGGCGAGGCCGAGCGCGGCGCCGCAGGAGCAAACCTGTTCCACGGCGTACCGCTGTTGCTCTGGATCGCGCACCACACCGCCTTTGCCTACCGCAGCCCTCCCCACCTCGAACTGCGGCTTCACCATCGGCAAGAGCACCGCCGGCCGCTCGAGCAACTCCACGGCCGTCGGCAGCACCAGCCGCAAGGAGATGAACGAGACGTCGATCACCGCAATGCTCGGCGGCTGCGATAACCGGTCGCGTGTGAAATCCCGGATGTTGGCCCGTTCGAAGAGCGTCACGCGCTGGTCCTGGCGCAACTTCCAGGCGAACTGGCCATAGCCCACATCAATGGCGAACACGTGACGGGCACCGCGCTGCAGCAGGCAGTCGGTGAAGCCGCCAGTCGAAGCGCCAATATCGACGGCGACGCGGTCACGGACGTCGATGTTCCAGTGCGTGAGGGCGGCGTCAAGCTTCATACCGCCGCGGCTGACGAACGGGATGTCGCTGCCGCGCACTTCGACCGCCGTATCGGCAGGCAACAGGGCTCCGGGCTTGTCGACCCGCTGGCCGGCGGCCCATACTTCTCCCGACATGATCAGCCGGCGGGCGCGTTCACGGCTGCCGGCCAGGCCACGTTCCACCAGTAGCTTGTCGATGCGTTCACGCTTGGGCGGCATCGGCGGGACAAGACGCTACACCAGATCACATCTAGCAGGCACGGCCCACCACGAACCTGGCGATCTCCGCCAGCGGACTTGCCGCGGGTCCGAAGGACTGCAGAGCCGCTAGGGCCTCCGCCAGCAACTCGCGTGCACGCTCCTTGGCGGCCGGCAGGCCGAGCACAGCGGGGAAGGTGGCCTTGTGCAGGGCCTCGTCACGCCCGGTATTCTTTCCCAGTGCAGTCGAACCTTCAGCGTCCAGGATGTCATCCGCCACCTGAAAGGCCAGGCCGACAAGCTCGCCGTAGCGCGTGAGTTGGCCAAGCTGCTGCGTACCCGCGCCGCCGATGAGGGCGCCGGCACGTACTGCCGCACGGATCAGGGAACCGGTCTTGCGCACGTGGATGAACTCCACTGTGGGCAGGTCGGGGACTATACCCTCGGCATCGAGGTCGGCCACCTGCCCGCCCACCATGCCGTGAGCCCCGGCGGCTATGGCGATCTCGACCAGCGCCTCAATGGCTGCGCCCTGGCGCACATCCGAGTGCGACGCGGCCTCACCCATGATGCGGAATGCTTCGGTGAGCAAGGCGTCTCCGGCTAGGATTGCGATACCTTCACCAAAGACTATGTGATTGGTGGGCTTGCCGTGACGCAGAGCGTCATCATCCATGGCCGGCAGGTCGTCATGGATAAGCGAATAGGAGTGAATCATCTCGAGAGCGCAGGCAAACGGCAGCACCTGTTCGACTTCGCCCTCGACCGCCTCGGTGGCCGCTATGGCCAGCACCGGCCGAATGCGCTTGCCGTCGGAGAGCAGCGAGTAACGCATCGCCTGCGCCAGCTTTTCGGGTCGCAGCGTTGCGGGGATGCAGCGTTCGAGATAGCGATTCACCCGCTGCTGACGATGGGTCAGGTAGCGCGGCGGGTTCACGCGAACACTCTTCCTCTCATTCCTTGATCTCCGCCTCAGAGACTGCGCGCGCCTGCAAGGCTCCATCAGCGTCGCGGCTCAAGAGCTCGATTCGAGCTTCCGCCTCGTTCAACCGCTGGTTCAGAACTCGCACCAGTGCGATCCCCGCCTCGAAGGCAGCCAGCGCCTCCTCCAGCGGCAGCTCCCCGCGTTCCAGGCGCGCAACGATGGCCTCCAACTCCGCCATCCCGTCGTCGAATCTATTGACGTCTTTCGATTCTTCCATGGTCAATCAACGTCCCTCAGCGCTCAGCGATAGGCGATATGCCATATGCGATACGCGTCTTCTACTCCGTTCCCTCCACTCGCACCCGGGCTATGCCGCGCGCGAACAGCAGGCGCAGGTCGTCGCCCTTCCGCAAGCTGGAGGCATCGCGCACCACGGTGCCGCCGGTGGCGCGCCGCGTGATGGAGTATCCTCGTTCGAGAACGGCGAGCGGGCTGAGCGCATGCAGCCGTTCTCCGGCGCCGCGGAGTCGCTGCTCGGCAAAGCGCAGCCGGCCACTGGTTGCACGCGCGGCACGTTCTGCCAGCTCGTCGATGCGCAGGCGCAGGTTCTTCAGAACTTGCCGGGGGTTACGCAGATGGCGGGCGAGTGCAGCGGTGCGATCCTGCTGCTGGTGTATGCGACGCTGCACGCAGGTGCGCAGTGTCAGGGCGAACTGGTCGAGGCGAGAGAGCAGGTCACTGCGGTCCGGCACCACGATGGCCGCAGCCGCGGTGGGCGTTGGCGCACGGCGGTCCGCCACCAGATCCGAAATCGTGACATCCACCTCGTGGCCGACCGCCGACACCACCGGCACCAGCGAGGCCGCAATCGCCCTGGCGACGCGCTCGTCATTGAAGGCCCACAAGTCTTCCAACGAACCGCCGCCGCGTCCGACTATGATCACATCGGCGCCCCCGTGCTCGTTGAGATCGGCGATGGCGCGCACGATGTCGGGCGCGGCACCCGTGCCCTGCACCCGCACCGGACGCAGGATGACTGGCATGCCCGGGCAGCGCGCGCGGATCACGGTCAGCATGTCGTGGATGGCGGCGCCCTTCAGCGCGGTGACGATGCCCACGGCGCGGGGAAGAAACGGCAACGGGCGCTTGCGCATCTCGGCAAAAAGACCTTCCGCGGCCAACCGTTTCTTAAGCTGCTCCAGCGCCAGTTGCAGGCTGCCGACGCCGCGCGGTTCCATGCTGTCGACGTAGAGTTGCAGGTCGCCGCGCACATCATAGAGCCCGACGTGGCCCCGTACGATCACCTCCATGCCGTCTTCAGGGCGGAACGGCAGGACCTGGCTGGCAGACCGGAACATGACGGCAGCGATCTGGTTGCGCTTGTCTTTAAGACAGAAATAGCAGTGCCCTGACGGCGGAATGCGGAAGTTGGAAATCTCGCCGACGACCCAGACCTCGCGAAATCCGGTCTCCAGCGCGCGCCGGATGCGCTGATTGAGCTCAGAAACCGTCAGCACCGAGCTCAGGGCAACAGGTTCCAGCGGCAGCTGCATGCCCGGGACTGTAACAGAAGGGCTAATGGGGGGACAAGGCTGGCGGGGGTTGGCGGCTTTCGTGCCTTTAGTTACCTGACCGTCGTGGAGATGGGGACGATGTCCACGCCGGCCTCAGCAATCTCGGCCAGCGCGGCTCGCACCGCCGCCAGCCCGGAGGCGCTGGCGGGGATGGCAGCGACCGCGAGGCCGTGGGTGCGGGCGTCTTCAGTCGCCGCGGAAATTTGGCGCCTCACATCATCCGCATCCTCGCCGTCGAGGAGAGTGACCCGGCCGCAACATGCGAGGCCCGCGGACGCTGCGACTTGACAGATGCCCGCATCGGGTGTTGTGCCGGGCACGATGAGCCAACGTTTCTCCGTGGCCAAGCTCAGCATCAACTGCAGTTGCTCGGGAGTGTTGGCCGCAGGTGTTCCGAGGCCGTAGAGCCCGATCACGTTCGGCACCGCCCCCACCGTCTGGTTCAGCCAGCGTTGTATCGTGGCGTGATCGGCAGTGGCGGGAACGGCCTGGACCTGAAGCAAGGTCTCACGATGGAGCAAGCCGGCGAGTTGAGCAACCTCGATCGAAAATAGCTGGAAGGGGCGGATAGCCAATGTGAGCGGCGCCTCGATGTCAGCCGCTACCCGTGCCGTGAGCAGGTTGTCTCCGAGGCCGGTGACGACGATTGCTAGTTGCGGATTGTGCGCCAGCCAATGCAACGCGATGCTGTGTGTCAGCAATCCGTCGATGCCTATCTGGACCCTGGCGCCGGCATCCTCCAGAGCGACACTGGCTGCAGCTCCGGCGGTCGGAGCGGTCACGGCGGCAAACAAGTTGGCAATCCCGAGTAGGGTCGCGCGGTTTGGGGACGGTGGCCTCGTAGCGCCGCAGCTGCCAGCGCACGGTGCCGGCTCCTTGCGACAGGGAAGTCGGGGTAGGAAGCGGCAGGGTCATTTGCGAGAGCGCGGCGGTTACGCGCTCGACACGGGCCGGGAAATCCGCGGCCCAATCCGAGGCGGGGCGGGGGATGGCAACGGGCGGAAAACTCGAGTTCTGCAGGGCTGGCAGGCTGACAAAGACAAGCACCGCCAGCACGCAGTCGAACAGCCAGCCGGCGAAAGAGCCCCACGTAATTCGGCGGTGGCTGAGGTCAGCCACCGCCGTCATGGGTGGGTACTGTCGAGGGTCTGCGCTGAAAATGCGGCCATGCGCTGGAGTGAGCTGCGGCAGGGCCGTTTATCGGTTGTTCTGTGCCACCACCGTCTTGAAGACACTCCAGCTTTTCAGCAGTTCCAGAGCCCGATCGAGTTGAGGATCCTTCCCGAGCTCGCCCTCGCGGATCAACGAGCTGTCGACGGATTCCTCATCCTCCGGCTTGGGTTCGGTCATGCTGGGCGCAGACTTGTCTTTCGGTCCGAAGTGGCCGTGCAAGTTTTGTTCGCGAATGGTGGGGAAACTGGGCGCGACTTCCGCCTTGGCCTGCAAGATGGTGTTCTCGACTATCAGGTCCGGAGTGATGCCTGTCGCCTGGATCGAGCGGCCGTTGGGTGTGTAGTACCGCGCCGTGGTCAGCCGGATGGCGGAGGTCTCGTCGAGCGGCAGGATCGTCTGCACCGATCCTTTGCCGAAGGTCTGCGTACCCAGCACCAGCCCTCGTTTGTGGTCCTGCAGGCAACCGGCAACGATCTCCGAAGCGCTGGCGCTGCCGCTGTTGACCAGCACGATTATGGGGAAATCGGTGTGGGTTCCGGCTTTATGTGCGAAGTACTTCTGTTTCTGGCTCTCGAGGCGACCGTCGGTGTAGACCACGAGGCCCGAGTCCACGAACTCGTCCGCCACTTTGACTGCCTGCGTCAGCAACCCGCCGGGGTTGTTGCGCAGGTCCAGGACCAACCCCGCAATCGAGCCGCCGTTCCCCTTCTCCAGGTTGGACAAGGCATGTTGCAGGTCGTCATCCGTATGTTCCTGGAATTGGGTGACACGGATGTAGGCGTACCCCTTGTCGAGCATCCGCGACTTGACGCTCTGTATCCGGATCACCTCGCGAGTGAGAGTGAGCTCGACCAGTTGGGGAGTGCCTTCGCGACGCAGGCTGAGGTGGATCTTGGTGCCGGGAGGCCCTCGCATCTTTTTGACGGCTTCCACCAGCGGCATGTCCTTGGTGAACTCATCCTGAATCTTGATGATCTGGTCGCCGGGTTTGACGCCGGCGCGGTAGGCCGGCGTGTCTTCGATGGGGGAGACGACCGTCAGCACATTGCCGCGGGTGGTGATTTCGATGCCGAGCCCGCCGAAGCTGCCGCGCGTATCGACCTGGAGTTCTTTATAGAGATCGGGTGGGAGGTATGAGCTGTGTGGGTCGAGAGCGATCAGCATCCCGGTGATGGCGCCGTCGATGAGCTCTTTGGTGGTGACGGGATCGACATAGTTTTTCTGCACCAACGACAGGACATTGGTGAAGACTTCGATGTTCTCATACGTTTCCTTGGCCAGGGCCGAAACCCGGCCAAAGTGCGAGCCGAACCACAACACGGCGGCTACGACACACACGAGGAGAACAGAAAACCTCTTCCTGCGAGAATTTATCAACAACATTACCTTCCTGTGCCGGACTGGGCCAATAATCGGGACCATTATAACCAATGGGTCAGGCTGTCACAATCGACTTCACCCTCGGGATCAGCGGTAGGGGCGGGGGAGACCCCGCCCCTACACCATTCGGGGCGGCGGAAAGAGCTTGCTTTAAACCTGGCTGTCTCTGACAATGAAATCAGCTGGTACATGTCCAGGAAGGTGAAGCTGGAGAATCGTTGATGGCCACGAGAGTGTTGTCGCAGGAAAGTCTGACCTTGTTCTTTCGCGATCTGCTGCAGGCAGCCATGCGCACCCAGGCGGTGCGTTCAAGTGAACATACAGAGTTCTATTTGGTGAAGCTGCTGGAAGGTTTTGCGCACGCGGACGAGGACTGGTTCAACCGGCCTCTGGCCCTCGAATACCTTGAATCGTTCCACAGCCCGCCCGTGTACCGCTACGGCAAGCTGAAGAGGGTGGCGGACACCTCCCTCTTCATGTCCGGTATGTTCATTGAAAACCTGCACCGCAAACTGGTCACCAGCGACTACTACGCGAATCTGGGGCGGACGGCGTACGGCCACCTTTCTACCTTATCGGCCGAGTTGCGAGCCATTCCGGCCGAAATGTTTTCCGAACTGGCCGAGCGCTTTTCCGATTTTGTCCGGGTCTTCGCCGAGATCAGCTTCGAGCGCCTGTTTCAAGGCAACGTCAATGTGCTCCGGGTCTACACGCGCTGGCTGTACACGCGCGACGAACGCGACATGCGCTGGCTGCTCAAGCACGGCATCGTCCCCTACGCGCCGCGATCTGGCCGGGAACATTGATTTTCGCTTATCGCTTATCGTCTGAAAAAGGCCCGGAACTCGGCCCTTCTGGCGATACGCGATATGCGATTCGCGATAGGCGCTTACTTGCAGCTCTTGCCGATGACGATGGTGAAGAGCGAGCGCCGCGCGGTCTTGTAGGTGCAGGCGGTTTCCATCGGAACTTCGGCGAGGAGGTCTCCCATCGACAGGGTATGCCAGCCGAGCCGGCGCGTGACCGGTTCAATCAGGCTGTCGAGCTTGGCGAGGGCGCGGTTGCGGCTGCGGAAATGGTTGATGATGGCGATGGTGGCGCCGGGCTTGCTGACCCGCACGACCTCGTGCATGAGCCGGCCGGCGTCGGGCACGACGCTGACCACGTGAAAGGCCATGACGTAGTCGAAGGAACTGTCCGCAAACTTCATGTTGAGCGCGTCCATCTCCAGAAGTTTGAAATGGCGCCAGCCGTTGCGGGAGATCTTTTCCTGTGCCTGCTCCAGCATGTCGGGGGCCAGATCGACCCCGGTCACCTGACAATGTGTCGGATACGCGTCGAGCGACAGGCCGGTGCCGACGCCAACCTCCAGCACGCCAGCACCGGGCTCGATGTTGAGCGAGCGGATAACTTGAGCGATGCGGGGATAGAACACCCGCGTGAAGACCTTATCGTATAAGTGCGAGAACTCGTAATAGATCTTGCTTTGGTGTGCTTGAGCCCCTTCGATACTCGCCATCGTCTCTCCGCTTTGCCGTGGGCCTCGGTGGTCAAAGACCCGCTGGTCCAGGTCGTCTAGGCTGCTGTTTCCCCGCGCAATTGGCGTTTGAAGGCCGCGATATCCCGCCTGCGAAAGCGCCACTGCCGTCCCTTCTTGAAAGCGGGAAGGATGCTCTTGCGAGCGTACTCGTTTACCGTGTCAGGGCTGAGATCGAGAATGCGCGCAACATCTTTGCTATTGAGAATAGCGTCCTCTCGTTCCATCAGGCACGGCTCGCAGTCATTGGAGCCAAACCGCTAACACGCTGTGCTACTGCAGTCAAGATTCAGCCGATTTGCACCTCCCGGCGGAATCTGCCGTCGCCGGGTGCGCTTACCCGCGCCCAGGATGCCTGAAATCACGCAAACGCAGCTCGATTGACCTGGAACCGTTCCAATCATTGTATTCGGGCGTGTACAGGATGTCGATTCGGGTGCCATCCTCAATCGCGGCCTCGACCATGCGAAAACCGATGGCCGCCAGCCGCCGTTCGCCCTGTTGCAGCAGCAACTTGAGGTGCTTTTCGCCGACTGTCCGGCGCGACAAGACCTTCACGTCGCGCGACAAGAAGACCGGCTCCGGGTTGCTCGGGCCGTACGGCTCCAGCCGCTCCAGGTCCTGGAGCAGGCTGTCGGTAATCTCTGCAAACGGCAGTTCGGCGTCGACCGTTGTTTCAGGGATGAAGTCCTGCGGCCCGGTTGCGGCGCGCACGGCCGCTTCAAAATGTTCAGCGAAGGTTGCGATGTGTTCTTGCCGTATGCTGAGCCCGGCAGCCATGTGGTGTCCGCCAAAACCTTCCAGGTGCTGAGCGCAGGTCTTGAAAGCCGCGTGCAGATTGAGCCCTCTGATGCTGCGTCCGGAGCCGCGGGCAATTGCCGTGCTGCTGTCGATGGCGAGCAGCACGGTGGGCCGGTAGTAACGCTCCACCAGACGGGAAGCGACGATGCCGATGACCCCCGGATGCCAATCGTCCGAGGCCAGAACGATACTGCGGCGATGTTCGAAATCCGGATCACGTTCCAACTGCTGCAGGGCATCGGCCAGGATCTCGTGTTCGATGGCTTGACGGGCGCGGTTTTCCTGGTCGAGATCGGCGGCGAGTTGCTCGGCGCGTGAAGCATCGGTGGTGACCAGGAGCTCCACGGCCCGGGTGGCATCGGCCAGACGGCCCCCGGCATTGAGCCGCGGTGCCAGGCGAAAGCCGACCACGCCAGTCGAGACCGCGCTGACGCCGCTGACCGACTTCAGCGCCACCAGGCCGGGAGACTGGGTTTGCATCAGTTCCCGCAGTCCGTGCTTGACGAGGACGCGATTCTCCTCAACCAAAGGCACGATGTCGGCGATCGTTCCGAGCGTCACCAGGTCGAGATAGCGGCGCAAATCCGGCAGGGGAGTGTAGCCCGCTTCGCGCAGCAGGACTCGTACGCCCATGGCCAGGTAGAACGCCACTCCGGCACCGCACAGGCCGCTGAACGGGAAGCCGGCGTCGGCCTCGATGGGGTTGAGCACGGCCTGAGCGGGCAGGGGCGTGCCGGACACCTGATGATGATCGCAGACTATGGTGTCCATGCCGAGATCCGCCGCCAGCGTGATCTCGCGATGACTGACGCCACCGCAGTCGACCGTGATCATCAGCCGCGTTCCGGCTGCCGCCAGGGTCCGCACCCCGGGTTCGCTGACGCCATAGCCATCGCGCAGACGGTGCGGAATGTAGAGTATCGGGTCCTGTCCGAGAGCGCGGAAGAAGCGCACCAGGATGGCACTGCCGCTGATGCCGTCGACGTCGTAGTCGCCGTAGATGCCGATGCGTTCGTTCTGCTGCAGTGCGCGCAACACGCGGGCGGCGGCTACCGGCATGTGGCGGAAGAGCATCGGCGAGCGCAGGTGCTCCGACAGCCGCGCGTTGAGGAAAGCCGCCGCGGCGGCGGGTGTGGCGATGGCGCGCGATCCGAGCAGGTGCGCGAGCAGGGGCGAGATGCCGAGCTCGCGGCACAGCGGGTGGTCGGCTTCCGGTTGGCCGGGGATCAGCTTCCAGCGCCGCGCCATGGCCGCATCAGCTGCGGCGCCGGCCCCGCCCGCGCTCGAACAACAAGACGAAGGGACTGGACACGTAAATGGTGGAATACGTGCCGACCAAAAAGCCCACCAGCAGGGCGAAGGCGAATCCGTGAATGACGTTCCCGCCCAGCAGAAAGAGCGCCAGAATGACCAGGATGGCGGTCCCGGTGGTCAAGATGGTGCGGCTGAGGGTCTCGTTGATGCTTTCATTGATGATCTTGGCCAGCGGATCACGCCGGCGCTTGCGCATGTTTTCGCGAATGCGATCGGAGATGATCACCGTGTCGTTCACTGAAAAGCCGACCACTGTCAGCAATGCCGCCACGATAGTGAGATCGAACTCGTAATTGAACAGCGATAACGCGCCCACGGTAACCAAGACGTCATGCGCCAGGGCAAGGGCGGCGCCGATTCCAAAGCGCCACTCGAAGCGAAACCAGATGTACAGACCCATCATGAGCGTGGCAAAGGCTACCGCCAGGATGGCTCGCATGCGTAAATCCTTGCCTACCCGGGCTCCGACCATTTCGACGCGTTCTACGCTCACGGCATCCTTGCCGAATTTCTCCCCTAATGAGGCGGCGATTTCTCTGCTCTGATCTTTACCCTCCGAAGCGGACATGGGCAGTCTGATGAGGAACTCCGCTCCCCCAGTGGTTGTGCCCGTGCCGAAGTCCTGAATAGTCACGTCGCCGAGCCCCAGGGAATCCAGAGCGCTGCGGACCTCGCTGATAGAGGGCTTCTTGGCGAAGCGCACCTGCATCACGGTGCCGCCGGAGAAATCGACCCCGTAGTTGGGCCCACCGTGGACGATCAGCGAGATGATCCCGATCAGGATCACGAGGCAGGAGAACCCGGCGGCCCACTTGCTGTAGCCGACGAAATCGATATGCGTGCCTGGTCTGATGATTTCCATACTGGTCCTTAGATGCTTACCGCCTGCAGGCGCCGTGAAGTGAGGAGATGATCATAGACCACGCGCGTGCCCACCACGGCGGTGAAAACACTGGTCACAATGCCGATACACAGGGTGACGGCGAATCCCTTAACCGGACCGGATCCGAACTGAAACAGAATCAGCCCGGAGAGGATCGTGGTGATGTTGGAGTCCAGGATGGCGGGCAACGCCCGCTCATAGCCCGCGTCGATGGCGGCGCGGGGCGTCTTTCCCAAGCGGAGTTCTTCACGAATACGCTCGTTGATCAGCACGTTGGCGTCGACCGCCATGCCGAGCGTGAGAACGATGCCGGCGATGCCAGGCAGTGTCAGGGTCGCCTGCATGGCCGTCAGGGCGGCCAGGAGAAAGATCACGTTGAAGATCAGCGCCAGGTCGGCGAGGAACCCGGCAAACTTGTAGTAGACCAACATGAAGAGGACCACCAGCGAGCCGCCGACCACGAACGAGGTGACACCCTGACGGATGGAATCCTTTCCCAACGAGGGTCCGACCGTACGCTCTTCGGCGACGGAGACCGGAGCGGGTAGGGCGCCGGCGCGCAGCACGATGGCGAGGTCGCGCGCCTCCTTGATATCAAAGCTTCCGGTGATCGAGGCCCGGCCGCCGCCGATACGCTCTCTGATCACGGGGGCCGAATACACCTTGTTATCCAGGATGATGGCCAGGCGGCGGCCGACGTTGGCGCCGGTGAGCTCCTCGAACTGCTTGGCGCCGCGGGTGTTAAGCTCGAGGGCCACGTAGGGACCTTCGACGTCCGTGGCCGGACGCACGAGCGCGTCGGAAATCGTGTCTCCGGTCATCAGCGTTCTCGACTCCACCAGATACTTCGGTGCCTGACCGCGGGCGCCGCTGCCGCGGTCGGTTTCGGAGCCGCTCAGGACCTGTGTGCCCGGCGGGGGAGGAGTCGTGCCGGCAACGTAGTCATCGGCATTGGCAACATCGGCCAGTAGCTTCAACTCCAGCACAGCGGTGCGGCCGATGAGCTCCTTGGCCCGTTGCGGATCCTGGATGCCGGGCAGTTGGATGAGGATGTCCTGTGTGCCTTGCCGCTGGATGATCGGCTCGCTGACGCCGAACTGGTCGATGCGGTTGCGGATGGTTTCCAGCGACTGATCCAGGGCGGACTCGCGCAGGTGCTGTTCTTCGCGTTTGTTGAGCACCAGCTGGAAGTTGGCCGTGCCGTCCTCGGTGTTAGAGTCGGCCACTGTCAGGTTGGGGAAGCGGTCCTTGATGACATTGTTGAACGGTGTGCGATCGGTGTTCTTGACCCGCACCTGAATGCTGGAATCTTTGCGTTCGGCACCGACCAGTCCGATCTTGGCGTCTTTCAGCTCGCGCTTGAGGTCGTCGACGCTATGGTCGAGATAATTCTCCAGCGCCTTCTGTACGTCGACGGTCATCACCAGATGCGTGCCGCCCTGCAGGTCGAGTCCGAGATGGAGACGCTGGCTGGGCAGGTAGTCCTTCCAGAACTGCGGCAGGTCGGCTACGAACGAGGGAATCAGATATATGAATGCAACGACGGTCAGACCGACGATGAGCAGTGTGCGATACAATAAGCTCTGATTTCTCACTTCGACTTGTCCTTTTCTCTGGCCTCTTCTGCGGGCCCGCTTTTCACCATGGTGGAAACCTGCGAGCGCTCGACGCGGACGCGCACATTGGGCGCGATTTCCAGCGTCAGCACCTTGTCGTTCAGGGCGACCACTTTCCCATACAGACCACCCACCATGACGACTTCGTCGTTGCGTTTGAGATTATTGATCATGTTGCGCTGCTCTTTGGCCCTTTGCTGCTGCGGTCGGATGAGCAGGAAATAGAACACAATGAAAATCAACGCCAGCGGCGCGAACTGGATCAGAGCGGACGGGGTGGGAGCCGCCGGTGCCGCCTGTGCCCAGGCTGCTGCAATCATGTGGGTACCTCCGGATTCAGGCGAGACAACCGCTCCGCCGACCAGGCGGTGAACCGGCCTGCGGAAATGGCGGCGCGCATATCGCGCATCAGTTGTTGATAAAAGTGGAGATTGTGCAAACTGAGGAGTTGCGCTCCCAGCATCTCATTGGCGGCCGCCAGGTGACGCAGGTAGGCACGGCTGAAGGTGCGGCAGGTGTAGCAAGCGCACTCCGGGTCGGCCGGAGCCGGGTCGCGAGCGTACCGCGCCAAGCGGATGTTCAAGCGGCCGCACGACGTAAACAGCATGCCGTTGCGGCCATTGCGCGTGGGCAGGACGCAATCGAACATGTCGTAGCCCATGGCGACGAAGCGGATGAGATCCTCGGGCAGCCCGACCCCCATCAGGTACCGCGGCCGCTCGGCCGGCAAGGCCGCAACCGTTGCCTCTGCTACTTCCATGGTGATGTCCCGATCTTCCCCCACACTCAGTCCGCCAACCGCATAGCCTGGAAAATCGAGAGCTACAAGCGCCCTGGCCTGCTGTAAGCGCAGATCCTTATACGTGGCCCCCTGAACGATGCCAAACAGAAGCTGGGCGGGGTTCATGTGGACGGCGCGGGAGCGCGCCGCCCACTGCAGGGTGCGCCGTGCCGCCTCTTCGGCTTGAGCGCGCGTGGCACCCGCCGGAGCACATTCGTCCAGCACCATGGCGATGTCGACACCCAGCTCCACCTGGAGCCCGATTACACTTTCCGGCGTCAGAAACATGGACTTGCCGTCCAGGTGCGAGCGGAACTCCACCCCTTGATCGGAGATCTTGCGCAGCGGCGCGAGACTGAACACCTGATAGCCGCCGCTGTCGGTGAGGATGGGCCCGTCCCAGCCCATGAAACGGTGCAGCCCTCCCAGCTCGCGCACCAGGGCCGCCCCGGGCCGCAGAGAGAGATGGTAGGTGTTGGAAAGCACAATCTCCGCACCTAGCTCGCGAAGCTGCGCCGGGGTAATACCTTTCACCGTGCCCTGCGTTGCTACCGGCATGAATGCCGGCGTGTTGACCACCCCGTGGGCGGTGTGCAGCAGACCGCGCCGCGCCCCTGCGTCCGGCGCGCAGGCAATCATCTCGAAGCTTCCCAGCCCATTATTGGGGCGCTGGGGCATGGGCTTGGGCATCAGATGATCAGCATGGCGTCGCCGTAGCTGTAGAACCGGTAGCGCCGGGCAACTGCTTCGGCGTAGGCGCGCAGAATGCGCTCCCGGCCGGCGAAGGCGCTGACCAGAGCCAACAGCGTAGAGCCGGGGAGATGGAAGTTGGTGAACAGGGCGTCGATGACACGGAACTGGTAGCCCGGCCGTATGAACAGATCGGCCCAGCGACCGCCCGGCTGTACGGTTGCGTCAAACGCGGCCGATTCCAGAGCGCGTGTGGTGGTAGTTCCGACGGCGATTACGCGGCCTCCCTCGCTCTTGGTTCGCGTGATCAGTGCCGCCGTGTCCTCCGGAATCTCGCTCCATTCCGCTTCCATGGCGTGATGGCGCAGATCGTCGCAACGCACCGGAAGAAAAGTGCCGGGGCCGACGTGCAAGGTCAGCCGGGCCAGGTTAGCCCCACGGCTGGCGACGGCGGCGAGAAGCTCGCCGGTGAAATGCAGGCCGGCAGTTGGTGCCGCAACCGCTCCTGGGCGGGATGCGAAGATGGTCTGGTACCGCGTCTGATCGAGCGGAAGGGGCCCGTCGGGACGGCGGATGTATGGGGGCAGGGGGATTTCGCCATGCTGGTCGAGCAACGCCGGCAAGAACAGGCCCTCATCAAATGCGATGCTGACCCGACCGTCCCCGTGAGCAGTGGCGACCTCGGCGCGCGCACCTTCCGGAAAACGCAGCTCCGTTCCCTGACGCAGACGCCGCGCCGGCTTGCCTAGACAGAGCCAGGTCTTGTCTGCCGCCGGCCGGATGACGAGCAACTCCACCGCGCCGCCCGTCGTGGTGCGACCGAACAGCCGGGCCGGCAACACTCTGGTGTCGTTGACCACCAGCACATCGCCCGGCCGGAGGAATTGCGGCAAGGAGCTGATATCAGAGTGCTGTGTCGCCCCGGATCCACGTTCGAGCACCATCAGCCGCGCCTGGTCGCGGCGCTCGGCCGGCACCTGCGCAATCAGCTCCGGCGGCAGCTCGTACTGGAAGTCCGAGAGAGGCACGGCTGATTCGGTAGATTCGTTTGAACAGGTTATGCTGTGCATAGGGAAAGAGGCACCGGATTGGGGTGCCTAGCGGGACAATTGCCGATGAATCCCAGAACCTCACCGTACCGACCGTTCCTCGATGAGCGCCTGCTGTACTCCACACGGCTTACCCGGCGGGTCGGACTCGATCAGCTCTCGATCAATGGCGCCGGTGCCGCGCCGAATCAGTCCTTTCCGTTCCATATCGGCCAGCGCCTCGCTTCCAACCCGGCGCCCAGCGGTCACCTGCGCCAGCGGTACAATCTGCGCGATCGGCACGTCGCGATCGAGAATCCGGATGACCTCGCCCTTTCGCACCAACGCCAGGTAGCGGCTCAGGTGGTTCTTCACCTCGGATATTTTGGCCTGTTTCATGAGGCCAACTTAGCCTAGTTGGCTGGATGTGGGCAACCTGACCCGGACGCCGGGAGAGGAGATGCAGAATACTCTGCCGCTGGAAACACCCTTCTACGACTTCTGCGAGCCCTTCAAGAACGGTGCGATCAATTCGATCGGCAGCGGGAAGATGGTGGTCGAATTGTTTTCCGAGGCTATCTCCGTCAGCGTCTGCAGGAAGCGGAGTTGCAGGGCCATCGGATGCTGGCTGATCACGGCTGAGGCGTCTGCCAGCTTCTGTGCGGCCTGGAATTCACCTTCGGCGTTGATGACCTTGGCGCGCCGTTCCCGTTCGGCTTCGGCCTGGCGCGCGATGGCCCGCTGCATCTCCTGGGGCAAATCGATTTGCTTGACCTCCACCGTCACCACCTTGATGCCCCAGGGACCGGTCTGCGAGTCGAGGATCTCCTGTATGTGGGTGTTGATCTTCTCGCGCTCTGCCAGCAGCTCGTCCAACTCGGCCTGGCCGCAGACGCTGCGCAACGTGGTCTGCGCCAGTTGCGAGGTGGCGAACAGGTAGTCGACCACGTTGGTGATCGCCCGGTTGGCGTCGATGACGCGAAAGTAGAGAACGGCGCTGACTTTGACTGATACGTTGTCCTTGGTGATGACATCCTGCGGGGGGACGTCCATGGTGATCGTGCGCAGCTCGACCCGCTGCATGCGTTCAATGAACGGAATGACGTATATGAGTCCCGGCCCGCGCGACGCCGTCAGACGCCCCAGCCGGAAGATCACGGCGCGTTCATACTCTTTGAGAATCTTGACGCCGCTGATGATGAAGAACACCACCACGATGAAGACTGTCGCCACTGGCCCAAAGATCATCGCCCCTCCTGTGCCCGCCGGCCCTAGCGCCCGTGCGCATGGCTCGCAGGTGCTACGCGCCGAACCGTCACGTGCATTCCGTTGACGTTCAGTACCTCTGCTCGTTCCCCGACCTCAATGATCTCCTCCGAAACCGCGTTCCAGTATTCGCCGTTGACGAAGATCTTCCCCCCATTGCTGTCGTCGATGCGCTGGCGCACCTCGCCGATCTCGCCCACCAGGCCCTCGGATCCCAGAGAAGGTCTGCGGCGTTGGGAGCGCACGACCAGATAGCTCACCAGGATCGTGAAGGCGCCGAAAGTGGCGGCGGCGGCGTAGATGATGCCCGGATCCACGGCCAGGTTGGAGTCGGGGGTGTCGAAAAGCAACAGGGAACCGAGCACGAGGCCGACAATACCACCGATGCCGAGAATGCCGAAGCTGGGAACAAACAGCTCGCTTATCAGCAGGACGACACCGAGGATGATGAGCGCCAGCCCGCTGTAGTTTATCGGCAGCACCTGCATGGCGGTCATGCCCAGCAGCAGACAGACGGCGCCGGCGACGCCAGGGAAAAAGACGCCCGGGTGGGTGAACTCGACGTACAGACCCAGAATGCCCGCCATCATCAGCAGGTAGGCGACGTTCGGGTTCGCCAGGATATTGAGGATCTTCTGCTTCAGCCGCATGTCGTGGCGCACGACCTCAGCCCCGGCCAGATCGAGAGTGACCTGTCGGCCGGCGACGGCAACCGACCTGCCGCTCGCCTGGCGCAGCAGGTCCTCGAGGCTGGGTGCGATGAAGTCGACGACGTGCAGCTGCAGGGCCTCCTGCTCGGTAATCGACACGCTTTCACGCACCGCTTTTTCCGCCCACTCCACATTGCGGCCGCGTTCCTGGGCTATGGTCTTGCTCAAGGAGGCGGCGAAGTTCTCCACTTTCTCGCGCATATCGCCGGTGATGTTCTCGCCTTGTCCGCCCACCGGATGGGCGGCACCGATGTTGGTGCCCGGCGCCATCGCCGCGATGTTGGCTGCCATCGTGATGAAGACGCCAGCCGAAGCCGCCCCCGCCCCGCTCGGGGCAACGTAAACGATGACAGGTATGGGCGCCCCGAGCAGGTCCTTGACGATCGATTTGGTGGATTCCAGCAGCCCGCCTGGCGTGTCGAGCTCGATGACCAGTGCCTTGGCGCCGTTACGTTCAGCGCGCGCAATGGATTCGTGAATGAAATCGGCGGTGGCCGGATTGATGCCGGCATCGACGACGATCAGGTGGACCAGCGGCGCCGCCCCGGCGCTACGGCTAAGGAGCATGAGCCCGAGTAAGCCTAGCATCAGGGTGATGAGCGCCGCGGATATGCGCCGCTGGCGCGTATCGCGTATCGCGTATCGCCTATCGCCGGAATCTGATTCTGAACGATAAGCGATATGCGATATGCGATATGCGAGCTTCATGCCTCCAACTCGCTCAGCACCATCTTGATGTCCGCCCACACCAGCTTCTTGTCGCCGGGGTTACGCAGCAGATAGGCTGGATGAAGGGTCGGCATGAGCTTGATGCCGTGGTAGTTGTGCCACTGCCCGCGCAGGCGCGAGATGGGCACTCGCGACCCGAGCAGGGTTTGCGCCGCGAATGTCCCTAGGGCCACCAGCACCTTCGGCTGCACCAGCTCGATCTGCCGCAGCAAGAACGGCTGACACGCCTCGATCTCGTCGGGCTCTGGGTTGCGGTTCTGCGGCGGGCGGCACTTGATGACGTTGGCGATGTAGACATCCTGGCGCTGCATCTTCATGCCCTTGGTGATGATCTCGGTGAGCAGCTGCCCGGCGCGGCCGACGAAGGGCTCGGCCTGCAGGTCTTCGTCGCGACCCGGACCTTCGCCGACGAACATCAGCTTGGCGTGCGCGTTGCCCACGCCGAAGACCACATGCGTGCGCCCGGAGCAGAGCTTGCAACGCTGGCAGTCACCGATCTCCTGGCGCAACATCTCCAACGTCTGTGATACGCCGCCAGGACCATCTGAGACGCTCCTTCCCTCAGCAATCGGTTCCGGCACCGGACAGAGCCCGGTGCCACCAGTGGGACCGGGCTCTGTCCGGTCCATCGAAGGTTCACTGGCCCTATAGATTGAGGATGCCGCATCATTTCTGTGGCCGTCTCGAGGGCCGCTCGTTCGCGGGAAGGCATCAACCCCGCTGTGCTGCTGGTATTCGATGTGCGCCCGTACCTGATCGAGCAGTTCACGTAGCTTCGCTTGAGGAGGGTTGGTGGGGAGAGTACGATCCATATTGATGTTGGGTTTCTTCTCTGCGGTGATTCTCCTCGTTCTCTGTCTTCCGTCCCACGCCTGGGGTTGGGGTCCGATCACCCATCTGACGCACGGGTCGGAGGTACTGGCGAACCTTACCATCCTGGGTGTGTCGCTTCAACAATTGCTGCGCCGGCACCGCCTGGAGTACCTGTACGGCTGCATCGGCGCCGACATCACTCAGGCCAAGAAGTACACGCGCGCCCAGCAGGCCCATTGCCATTCGTGGGAGGTCGGTTGGGAGATGCTGCGCCGGGCCGAGACCGGAGCGCAGCGAGCTTTCGCCTACGGCTATCTCACGCATCTGGCCGGCGACGTGTACTCGCACAACCATTTCGTGCCGACGCAGTTGATCGTCAGCTTCCGGGCTCGCACCCTGCGCCACATCTACTGGGAGGCCCGCTTCGATACCTTGCAGCACTCGACGGGCCGCGGCCTGATCCACGAGTTGCGCGGGCACCGCTTTCCACATTGTGACGCTCTGGTGGCGAACGTGGTGTCCCGCACGCTGTTCTCCTTCCGTACCAACAAGCGGATCTTCGATTCCTTCATTGCGGTGCACGATCTGCAACGCTGGCACCGCGTCATGCAGGGTCTGAGCTTGCGATCCCACTATCTGCTGCCGCCGGAGCTGGCATCGCAGTACAACCTGGCGTGCCACACGGCTATCATGGATGTGCTGCAGAACGGCAAGCAAGCGGAGTGTCAGGTCGACGATCCGACCGGCCTGGACGCCATTACACTCGCCAAGACGGTGCGGGGTACCCTGAAGCTACTAGACCGGCGCGGGCGTATCACCTCCCAGGTGGAGAGGGAGATCGAGGCGCTCAACGCCCGCCGCGATCTGCCCCGGGTAGGCGAGCTCACGCTCCGCCAGGTTTCCGGGCGGGAGTGAGTAAGCGCGAACCGCCAGGGAATTCCCATCGCGGCAACGCCCTGCGGGCCTGAATGCTTCATTCTTCCGCCCGCCTGGCCATTACCCGTAGTTGGCTGAGATACACCGCACGTGCGCGGTTGAAAAAGGCGATGGCGTCAGCCGCTGCGTAGTCGGGGTACGAATGTGGATACGCCTGGAACGAGCCGTTGCAGAAATGCAGCGTTACTTCGGCGTAAATGCCGCCTCGCAGATAGATCCGATGGGCGGCGTCCTTGGTTGAAGCCAAGACCAATTTCCCCGTCCCGATGTACCCGGGATCGATGTTTACTTGACGGCCCTTCTCAGTCCGCCAGGTGTCCTCCATGTCGTTGGTTTGGCGCTTGAGGGCCGGCAACTCCCCAGGATCGAAGAGCTTATCGAAAGTTACGAATTGGCGCCTGATGCTGCTGCCCATTTCATTTTGGTAGTAGGTGCTGAGGTTCCAGTCCGTAACTGCGGAAGAAGCGTCCAGCGCACCGAAAACCTGACACAGTTCTCGTACTGCCTGTTCAAGGAGGTCGTCCGCGGACGCCAGCAGGCTGGCGAGTAACTTGACTGGAGCGGCTGACTGCGCGCGTCCCATGACGCAGCGGAAGCTGAGGGGCACCAGTTCAGGATGCGGCCGGCCGGAGACTGCCTGCACCGGCAGCTGTGGGTGCACCCTTGACCATCAGGACGCGGTCGAGGATGCGGTCGGCAACTGCATCCTTGCTCATCAAGGGTACCGATTCGCGCTGGCCGTTGCGACCGATGATGGTGACGGCATTGGTGTCGACGGCGAAGCCTGTATCGCTGCCCGCTACGTCGTTAGCGACGATGAGATCCATGCCCTTTTCCGCCAGCTTGCGTTCGGCATTGGCGATGACCTGTTCGGTCTCGGCGGCAAACCCGACGAGGACGCGGTTGCCCTTGCGCGTGCCGATGGTCCCCAAGATGTCGGTCGTGCGCTCGAGCTCCAGCACCAGCGGCCCGGTACCTTTCTTCAATTTCTCCTTCGCGACCCGGGCCGGCCGGTAATCAGCCACCGCGGCCACCATGAGAACGATGGTCGCCGCTTCGAACTCCGCTGTGACGGCGCGGTACATCTCCTCGGCGGTGGTGACATCCGACCGGCGTACGCCGTGCGGCGTGGGTGCCGGGCAGGGACCGGCTACCAGGGTGACCGAGGCGCCGCGTCGCCAGGCGGCGGCGGCAAGGGCAAAGCCCATCTTGCCGGTGGAACGGTTGGAGATGAAACGGACCGGATCGAGCGGTTCGCGATTCGGACCCGCCGTGACCAGCACCCGCTCCCCCGCCAGATCCTGCGGGCTGAGGGCGCGCTCGATCTCGGCCCGCAGAACTTCAACGTCGGGCAGGCGGCCTTTGCCTTCGTAGCCGCAGGCCAGGAAACCTTCGCCGGGTTCAACGATGCGCCATCCGTGCTGGCGCAGGCGCGCGAGATTGGCTTGCACGATGTCATTCTCGTACATGTGCACGTTCATCGCCGGCGCCAGAACAACAGGCGCCCGGGTTGCGAGCAGCACGGTGGTTATCAGATCATCGGCGATGCCCGCCGCCGTCTTGCCGATGACGTTCGCGGTCGCCGGCGCGATGACGATGACGTCGGCGGTATCGGCCAGGCGGATGTGGCCGATTTCAGATTCCTGAGTGAGATCGAAGGTGTCCGTTGCCACCGGGTGCCCGGAGAGCGTCTGCAGCGTAAGCGGGGTGATGAATTGCTGCGCCCCGGCGCTCATCATGACCCGTACCGCCGCGCCTTCCCGAGTGAGAACACGCACCAGCTCGGCGCTCTTGTAACAGGCGATGCCACCCGTCAACCCGACGACGACCGTCTTGCCCTCAAGCAGGTGCCCCATCTGCCTCAGAGACCTCCTCCAGTTGCCGCACGCTCATGCCTTCTCGTGCCAGCGAGTATAACCCGGCGGCCACCACACCTCCAAATTGCGTCAGGTGCAGAACGATCGAGTAAGCGAATGCGTCGCTATCGGAGACGCCGAAGATCACCAGCGCCAATTTGCACCCCACCTGGAAAGCGCCGATGTAGCCCGGTGCCGACGGTGCTGAAACAGCGATGGCAACTACCGCGGTAATCACGATTGATCCCACCAGAAGCGGCACCGGGAGCCCGAATGCGAGCAGACCGACCAGGTAGATCAGCGCAATTACCACCCAGAGATATAATGACCAACCGAGAAGCTGGATGAAGGTGAGGGGGCTGTCCAGAATTTCCAGCGCCTGGACGAAACCGCGGAAGAAGTGATCGACCGGTTCGGTCAGGCGCGGCGGAAACGGCCGCAGCATGAGGCGTAGTGCTTTCAGCGCCAGATGCTCTTGCCAGCGCACGGCCGCTACGATTGCGCCCACCACCGCCGCCAGCGCGAGCAAACGGAAGCCCCACTGCCGCACGTCGTCCGACACGGCAACCATGGAGGCGGAAACGCCGAAGAGGAACAGGATTGTGAACATGTCGAAGATACGTTCCAGGACGACGGTGGCCAGAATGCCGCTGAGCGGCTCGCGCTCCTTCCGGCTCACCAGTACCGGGCGTATGACCTCCCCCACGCGCAGCGGCAGGAGCATGTTGGCCATGAAGCCGATGTTGGTGGCGGCAACCAGCGTCCGCATCGACGGCGTGCCGACCGGGCGAAGCAATACCCGCCAGCGCTGTGCCCGGATGTACAGCGACCACACCGTGATGGCGAGCATTGGAATGACGTAGAGATACTGTGCGCGCGCCAGAGCCGCGGCGGCTTCGCTCCAATTCACGCCGTGCACGGCGAAGGCGAGGAATACCGCCGAAATGACGATGCTGAAAGCGATGCGCACCGTCCGGTTCACAGACTCTTTCCTGACGGGGTAATCGCCTGGCCGTCTTCGTCCGTGCGCACAGTCATGGTCACCGGCGGCCGTGCTTCGACCAGACCCCAGATGAAAGTCGCCAGGCCGGCCAGCGCGAGCAAGCTTCCGGTCCAGAACGCCGTACTCTCCAGAATGATGCCGCTGCCGAGCATGGAAACGAACATTCCCATGACTCGTTTGGCCTTGCCGACCTGTTCGTTTGCTCCCGACTCATGCATGGGGCTGGTCTCCGAGAACCCGCAGAACGTGCACCACTCGCTGCAAGGCGCTAGCGTTGCTGAGTATGGCCAGTACGGCGATGGTAAGGATAACCAGCCAGTATTGCGGCGCCTGCAGCCACGGCGTCATATGCTCAATCAAGGCCCCGAAAATGGAACCGAAACCCAGGATGACATAGCGCTCCGGACGCTGGAGCAATCCGACCTTGCACTCCACTCCCAGCCCTTCGGCGCGGGCGCGAACGTAGCTGACCATCAGCGAGCCCACAAAGGTGAACAGGACGAGCCACAGGACCCACGAATCGCGGAAGAAGATGGCCAGACCCAAATAGGCCAGAGAATCGCTGTAGCGGTCGATTACCGAATCCAGAAAGGCTCCCCGGGCGCTGCCGCCGTTGGTGCGCCGCGCGACGCGGCCGTCAATGATGTCGAGCGTGCCGGTGCACAGTAGCAACCAGCCGCCGGTAAACACCAGTCCGCCGGCGTAACTCAGTGTGACCAGCACACTGCCGGCCAGTTGCGCGTACGACAGCAACGCTGGCTGGACACCCCAGCGTACGAAGAACTTTTCGAACGGCTGCAGATTATCGAAGTACCAATTCCGCACTCCGGGGCCCAGCACAAGCGAGCCCCGCATCCCGCCGAAATCATGCGGCCGCTGCAGGTAGGCTCGTATGCTGATGATCGCCGTGGCGAGAATGAAAAGGAACAGGAAGGCAGCGAACGCCTGCTCGAATGTCAAAGTCTGGTATTCCACCGGACACGTTCAAGAGTTAGGCGTCAAGCTCCACCACGCCCCCCTGGACTCCTCATGGTTCTGGGAAATATACCACGGGTGATGGGCGCGGCGCGATATACGCGAGGCACTCCTCGTCGTGAAGGCGTGCCTCGCCGGGTTGTGGGGAATTGTTACTTGCGAAAACGTGACGGAAATTCCGCACCGATTTCCTTATCCGGATGCAACGTCCGGGCCCGCTCTACGAGGGCGTCCTCGGTCTCGGGATTGTTGGGATCGGGAATGCAGCAGTCCACCGGACACACCGCCTTGCACTGCTCCTCGTCGAAGAAGCCGACGCACTCGCTGCACTTCTCAGGCACGATGTAATAGGTGTCGTCCCGGAGCGGCGGATGGGTTTCACCATTCAGTTCCCAGCTGGCGCCGCCCTCGTAAATGGCCGTGTTCGGACACTCGGGTTCGCAGGCGCCACAATTGATGCATTCCTCGGTAATAACGGTCGACATAGAGTCTCAGCCTCCTCAAAAAAACTCGGCCATTGCTAGCATAGGAGAAATCGAAAGTCGAAGGTCCCGCGGTAGACCGCGCAAGAGGGCGAACTCGGAGTTTCTAATGGCTAAAGCCTAGATGATAATTTTCGGTGGGGGGGCGGCCAGACGTTCGGCCTCGAGAGCTTCCAGAGTGCCGCGCGCGATCTGGGCGAATATCTTGCTGATCGGATGCTCGGGTTGTGCCACCACGATCGGTTGGCCCGTATCACCGCCGGTTCGCACCTCGGTGACCAGCGGGATACGTCCCAGGAGTGGAACACCAAAACGTGCCGCCATGTGCGCCCCCCCACCGCCGCCAAACACGTCTTCTTCCTTGCCGCATGTGGGACAGCGGTAATGGCTCATGTTCTCCACCACCCCCAGGATCGGGGTGTTGACGCGCTGAAACATGGCGATGCCCCGCTGTACATCGAGCGTCGCCACCTCTTGCGGAGTGGTGACCACTACGGCGCCGGCCAGTGGTACTTGCTGCACCAGGGTTAGTTGCGCGTCGCCCGTGCCGGGGGGCAGATCGACCATCAAAATGTCCAACTCTCCCCATTCGACGTCTTTGAGAAACTGGCGAACCAGGCCCATCACCATGGGGCCGCGCCAGATCACCGGCGACTGGTCGTCGAGGAAGAACCCCACTGACATCAGTTTAACACCATGCTTCTGGAGTGGCAGGATGCGTTGGTTCTCCGAGGGACGGAGGCGGCCGCCGGCGCCGAACATGATCGGCACGCTCGGTCCGTACACGTCGGCATCAAGCAAGCCGACGCGTTGATGTAGCTGGCCCAAGGCAAGCGCCAGATTGGCGGCTACGGTAGACTTACCCACGCCCCCCTTGGTGCTGGCGACCGCAATGATGTCGCGCACGCCGGGAATTGGACCGATTTCCTCGTTTGGTGCCTCCGATGCTTGCACCGCTTGAGGCTGAATGACGTGGACCGTGACCTCCTGGACGCCCTCCAGGGCTCCGACGGCACGGCGAATGTCGGCCACGGTAGCGTTGAGGGCCTGAGGCGGCAGCGCCCGCGGCTCGAGCGCGATGGTGACCGTGCCGTCTTGGCTGTCGATGCTGCGTACCATGCCGGCAGCCATGACATCGCGGGGGAAGCCCGGAGGACGGATCTCGCTCAGGCGTTCGCGGATGTCCTCGAGCGCGGTCATGCTGCGTTTGGTTTGGCCGCGCCAGCGTGACAGAAATCGCAGGGACATAGTTGCCGTAAGGTCTCGTAGCTGTAAATGCCGCTATCGTGCCGGTCGCTCCACTCGATGCTAACGGCGTAGCGCCCGACCACACTTATATCGATGGGAGAGATCTCCGCGCCGAATACCGGCAGCGAACGTGGCGGTTGGCGGCGGCAGCTGGCGCAAGGGCAGTGTTGGCGCAGATGATGGTTGGGGTAAACGCTTCTGTGGCCATCATTCCACACCACCTCGACGCTGTCTCTGCCGAGCCGTTTGATGCTAGTCGGTGCCAGGCGCATTGTCTCTTCCAAAAATCAAAGTGAACCTAACGGCTGGATGGCTGAAAAGCAATGAACCCCCAGCCCCAGCCCATACCCTAGCTGCAGCTCTGAAAAGAATGAGGCTGGTGACCGAGAGGCATCCTTCCTTGACTCGTTCGGAGTTTTGACATTATCTGGCGGCGGAACGCGTTGCCTAAAGATGGGTGTGAGTACTGGGACGAGATTTTCGGCACGCGCGCGCCTACGTGATCCCGAGCCGAGCATGGCGGCGGCTCTGGAATTGGTTGAGGCGCGCCTGGCCGAACAAATAGGGTCTCGCGAGGGACTGCTGACGGATATCTCCAGCTACCTGATCGGCTCGGGCGGCAAACGGGTGCGGCCCGCCGTGAGCATCCTCATATTTCGCGCCTGTGGCGGACGCGCGCTCGACGATATCGTCGATGTGGCTACCGCGCTGGAGATGATCCACTCGGCCAGCTTGCTGCATGACGACATCATCGATGGCAGCGCCGTCCGCCGTGGCAAGGATTCCGCCTTCCGCAAGTTCGGTCTCGCCAACGCCCTGGTGACCGGCGATTTCATTTTCAGCCGCGCCTTCCAACTGTGCGGGCGTTTCGAGGAAAAATTGATCAACTGGGCTGCCAGCGCCTGCGTGAGCCTTACGGAGGGCGAAATCATGCAGGGCCGCTTCCGCCACAATCCCGAGGTCACGCTGGGAGATTATCTGGAAATCATCAGCCGCAAGACGGCCAGTATCTTCCAGCAAGGGGCGCGAACGGCGGCCTACCTGGCCGGAGTGAGCGAGCCGGTGGTCGAGGCCATGGGCCAATGCGGCTTCCATGTGGGGATGACTTTTCAAGTCGTAGACGACTTGCTGGACGTCGAAGGCCACGAGGCGCGCGTCGGCAAGCCGACCGGCCTCGATCTGCGGGATGGCAATCCGTCGTTGCCGATAGTTCTGGCGCTCGGACGCGATCCGGAGGTCGCCCGCGCCTTTCAGAAACGCTCCCTCTCCGCGGCCGAAGTCAACGTTGTCCTGGAACGGATTCGCCGCAGTGGCGTGCTCGACCAGGTGCGTGCTCTGGCCAACGAGTACGCCAGCCGCGCCCGCCAGTCCCTCGATGCCTTGCCGGCAACTGCCGACAAGGATCAGCTGGTGCTGCTGATCGAACAGCTGGTAAGCCGCAGTAACTGAGGAGTCAACAGTCGATAGTCGATAGTCGATAGTCGGCTCACCTTGTCGCCAGGTCATCAGATTCCGATGTTCATCGGAATGAGCTCGCGTCGCAAGTGCAGCGATTCCAAATTATCCGTGCAACGAGACCGGAGCCGCTCGTCCTGAGGGGCCGCGTTTTTCAGCGGCCGTCTCGAAGGAAGCCCGCTTGTCGACTGGCGGTTCATTTCGGATCGGGCTTACGTGTCCGCCCGCACCAGCGGCACCATCTGGCCGTCGCTCATCACACGGTAGCGCTGTCCGCCCCATTGGACCGTGTTGCCGAGGAACGCCAGCAGCCACACGAATGAGCTGAACAGATCCTTCAGGGGCAACAGCAAGGCCGTTGCGAAGCTCAAGGGCGCCCGCAGATAGCGATTGCAGATCGCGCTTGCGGTGGCGATGCGCACGGCGTAGGCCGCGCCGCTGAGAACGCAGGCCGCCGGGCTGAAGTGAAAGCAGAACAGATTCAGGGTGGCCCACAAGGTGCCCTGCGTGACCACGCTTCCAAAATAGCCGGCTGGCCGGCACAAGCGCTGAGTGCGTGCCCAGCGCAGCTGGTGTTCGAACATGCGACGCCAGCCGCTCGAAGCGATCACGGTTTCCACCACCTCGTTGGAAAGTGCCAGACGGTGGCCGCGAGTGGCGATGCGGTTGCCGAGTTGGTAGTCGTCGGCGAGATGGTTCGCTAGCGGCAGAAATCCACCGATCTCCTCGAGAGCCGAACGCCGCATGGCAATGGTGGCGCCAAAGGCATAGCTTGGTTTCTCCACGGCGCCGGCGACCAGCACAGCCGGCACGAAATCGGTGTTGACGCATAAGGCTTCCACTAAAGCCGGCGAATTCCCTCGGCTAACGGCGCGGTACAGACAGGTTACCAGGCCCACATGCGGGTCCTCGAATTGGCGCAAAACTCGGCGCAGGTATCCGGGGGCGACGCGGATGTCGCTGTCGGCGACCAGGATGATTTCATGTTCGGCCACCTGGTACATGTGGTGAAGATTGCTGACCTTGGCGTTGCTGCCGTACCGCCGCGGGTCGATGACCAGATCAATCCTGACGGAAGCAAACCTGGCCTGCAGTTGATGCACGACTTGCACCGCCGGGTCGTTGCGGTCGGCTACGCCGAAGACGATCTGCAGGACGGGGTAGTCCTGGGCGCAGAAGCTCGAAAGATTGGCGAAAAGCTCGGGATCTGATCCTTTGAGCGGTTTGAGAATCGTTACAGCCGGCAACGGGCGATCGTCGTTCGGCTCTCCACTGGCCCTACGGCGAAAGAACCGGCGGCCATGGTAATAGCCCAGTAGGTACAAGCTTGCAGAAACGACTACCGCGACGGCCACGAGCAACCGGGCGGCAGAGACGACTCCGAGCAGCATCGCGACCGGGCTTCAATCTTTCTCTTGCGGCTGCATGTCCAGGTCGGGAGGCGGTGCCTCGGGCAGTTTCCAGATGATGTAGGGTTTGCCTTTCGACTTGTGATAACCGTTGGTGGCCTTGATCGCCTTCTGAAAAGCTCGTTCGAACTCGGCAAAGTCGGCGTGCGCGATCGCCGCTTCGACGGGCGTCCAGTTGTTTTTCAGAAACTGCCCCAACGCCTCTTCGTGTTTGGGACGGGTGAACCCGCACAACTCCAGCAGTCCCTTGATCTCCTTCGCTTGGAAAGCTGCCAGCGGCCAGTTCTTCGCCTTGGCAGCGTAGTAGAGTTTCCAGGCGCGGTGGCCCACCTCCGGCATGAGGCGCCCGAGGCCAGGCTGAATCCTGGCGATGTCTTCCAGTGTCATCAGCCGGTGGCCACTTGAGACGGCAGCTTTCCTGAGCAGCTCCACTAGCTCTTCGTCAGTCATGTCCACCCTCCATTCCTTATCGCATATCGCATATCGCTTATCAGATGAAAAGAAGGTCGCGCGATAGGCGATAGGCGATATGCGATACGCGATAAGCGATAAGGGGTTGATTCGCACCCGGCGCATCGGTATCAACCCCATGTTTTGCATACCAGATCGCCATATCCACCGCTGCGTCACGTTGGCCTCGGTGCGGTCCTGGGAAGCTGCGTTGTTGCGGCACTCGTCGTGTTTGCGGGCGGATGTGGCTGGCTGGGACAGGGGGCAGCGCCGCTGCCCAAACTGGTCGCGCCCGCGGCCCTGACGGTGACGGTGCGGGAGCCGCTGGGTCTCTCGCGCTCATCGTGGCCGGTGACCACCGGTATCCCGTTTCCGGCAGGCATGGTGACCGACGTTTCGCAGCTGGTGGCCTACGACGATACCGACACGCCCCGTCCGGTTCAGAGCCGCGTTCTCAGCCAGTGGGCTGACGGCAGTGTGCGCTGGGCCTTGCTGGACTGGCGGGCCGATATGGCGCCGCGACAAGAGCGCCAGTATCGCATCGCCGCGGGACCCTCGTTGCCTTCGGACCGGGGCCTGCGGGTTTACGACCTCGACGACCGCGTCGATGTTGACGCCGGTCCACTGCAGTTCAGTGTTCCGAAAAATCGCTCCGGTTGGCTGCAGCAGGTCCGTCTGGCCGGATTGCAGATGCTCAGTGCTCCCGTAGTGTCCTTCCTCGACATTGGTGGAAGGCGCGTCGAGGCACTGCCGCCGACGTCGGTTACCGTGGTGGACTCCGGTCCCCTGCGTGCTCGGATCGAGTTGCGTGGTCACTATGCTACGGCCCTCGATTACGTCCTTCGTATCGAGGCCTACGCCAACAAGCCATTCGTCCGCGTGTTGCATACTCTTGAGCAACGCAGCTCCGACCCCTACACCTACGTGCGCCGCATCACGGCGGTGGTTCCGACGGCACTGCGGGGATTGTCCTGGTACCGCGCCGGCCAGGAGAACGGTCCGCAGTTCGCGGGACGGTTGACGGCGCGTGGTTTTGCCCTTGTGCAGGAGGACAATGATACCCTGCGTGTGGGTGGCGTGCGGCGTGCGGCTCGCGCCGCGGGCTGGGTCGACCTCGGCGACGAGACCCATGGCGTCGCCCTGGGGGCGCGTTTCTTCTGGCAGCAGTATCCGCAGAGCTTTGATTTGGGACTCGCCGGCATCACCTACAACCTCTGGGCTGCGGAACAGGAACCGGCTGCCGTCGGCATGGGGAGCGCCAAGACGCATGAGCTGGTGCTGCATTTTCACGGCAGAAAACCGCGCCCGCAGCTCGATATGATCGCGCTCAGCGAACCGGTCCTGGCCTGGGTGGATCCCAACTGGACCGTGGCGAGCGGCGCCCTGCGCAACAGCACGGCTTCTTCGCCAACGGTGCAACCATTTCTCGACGCGCTCGGCACGGCCTACCGCCGTTACCAGGAAGAGGCTGCCAGCGAACGGTGGGACGACAGTGGTCAGGTACAGTGTTCCGAGGCGACGCGAGAACGTCCGCGCCAGGGATTGTTCGGCATGTTCAACTGGGGCGACTGGAACCATCTCGGCTATCACAGCACCAAGAACGGCTGTGAAGCATGGGGCAACCTCGATTACGACCTTACACAAGTCCTGGCTCTGGCCTACGCCGCCACCGGAGATCGCGCCTATCATGAGGGCATGACGGCAGCCGCCCGTCACTTCATGGATGTAGATATCATACACTACCAGCACGAACATCCGGAATGGGTCGGGATGAGTCATCCGGGAAAGCCCCTCCACTTCAGTTTCGAGCCCAAGGGGGTCGATCTCGGAAGTGCGTGGACAGAAGGGCTGCTGACATTCTATTACCTGACAGGCGATGAGCGGAGTCTCGAAGCGGCCCGCGGCATTGCCGACTACCTGGTGGCCCGAGCGCACGGCCCGCTGCCGTCGAGTCCCCGGCGCTTGGGATGGCCGCAGGTGGCGCTGGTCGCGATGTACGAAGCTACCGGAGAATTGAAGTATCGCAGCGCCGCCGAAACCTATGCCAGCAAAGCGATCGCCACCTATGCGCCTGGTAAGGTCGATGACTGGAGACTGGGTGTCCTGGCCGAGGGCTTGGCGTATACCCACTCGGTTACCTACGATGCCGGTATATGGAACTGGCTGTACCGTTTCGCCGGTGCCGTGAATTCCCGCCACGCAGGCGTTGACCCGCGGCTGTTTCCAGCCTGGGCGTATGTCGGCAAGCTCAGGCCCCGGCCGGATTACGTACGCGACGCTGGCATCGCATTGTCGCAACGACGGTTCGGCAGCTGGGGCAAGCCGTTCACCATCAGGGGGCGGGTAGGTTTTGCGGTGCACGCACAGAATGTTCCGGGGGTGCGCCGCCGGTAAGCGGTCGGTAGATGGGAGCCACACCCTCGAAGGGCGCTTGGTGCCGATAATCGGCCTCGAACACGCCGGACCACCGAAACACGCCGGCTTGACAGAGCGCCCTGACCTCCGTAGCGTCATATAAAAGTACAGTGAGTTACAAGGAGGTTGCGATGTCGAGATCACGGCTTCGACTGATTGCGACAACCGGTTCACTGGTGGCGGTCTTCTTGATCGGAAGGCATGCGTCTCTGGCCCAGCACACCATGGGGGGCGGCACGCACCAGAAGGCGCAGACGGATGCCGAGAAGATCGCCAGCGCCGTCAGTGCCGCGCCGGCGGAGATCGCCAAGAACGCTGCCATCATGGATTGGCCGCAAAGCCCAGGCGGACAGCCGCGGCAGTTGCGCGCCGGAACCAACGGCTGGGTGTGTTACCCGAGCTCACCCGCGGAGTTCGGCAGCGCCTCGCTCGAGGACCCGATGTGCCTCGACAAACAGTGGCAAGCCTGGGCGGAGGCCTGGATGAACAAGAAGCCGCCTCAGACCACCGGGACCGGTATTGCCTACATGCTGAAGGGCGACAAGGGTGCGAGCAACACCGACCCGTTCGCTACTGGCCCCACCGCCGCTAACCAGTGGGTGGTGTCGCCGCCGCACATCATGGTGCTTTACAAGGACCACGTGATGCTCGACGCCTACCCCACCGATCCAAAGGGCGGCGGGCCCTGGGTCATGTGGAAAGGCACGCCGTACGCGCACGTGATGGTGCCGGTGTCGCCGACGCAGGCCGCTACCATGCCCGCGGTCAAGTAGTACTTGCTGCAGCCGGCAAGTTCCTCTTCGTGGTCGGATCGGGGTGGCATGCAGGCTGAGCTGCGACGGTTCAACCTGCTGTATGAATCTGTGTGTCTGACGTATTATCTCGATCCACCTAGCGCGTATGCGTCGCTCTTGGGGTAGGACGCGACTGTTGCCGCCGAGAGTTGCGCCTCTGGGGTGACACCAGATCGGCGAAGCTTGCTCCCTCCCAGGCATTCTCTGCGGCCGAGGCGGCTCGCCTCTGGTACTCTTCGAGCTCCTCGACCAGTTCATCCTTGGATCGCCAGGGGCTCGTCTCTCCCTGATCGCGCAGTTGCCGCAACACGTCACAGGGTGACATCCGGTGCGAATCGCGCCCCGGGGCCAGCCGAGCGGCGCTGCTGGAAGAGGCAGCGGTAGGCGATCGGTTCCTCCTGGTCGTTCAGGAGGACCATATGCAGGCGCTGAGCGGTGCCAACTTCCTCGCGCATCGAGGCGAGCAGGTCCATTTCGCCTGTCAGACGCTGTAACCGGCACCCAAGGTCGGCAAGTATACCCGCGCCATCTTTCAGCAACTGCAATCGAAGGGCGTAAGGTTTACGGTGATGACTCGGGCGAAAGCCATCGAGGGCGACGCCGTGGTGGTGCAGCCGGTCCTCGCACCGGACGTCGAAGAGCGGATCGACGGGATCGACACCATTGTGCTGGCCTGCGGTGGTGAGAGCGAAACCGGCTTGTATCATGACCTGAAGGGGCGCGTGCAGGAGCTGTACATTATTGGCGATGCCTACGCCCCCCGCCGGATTTACGAGGCGACACAGCACGCGGCGGCTTGTTGCCAGGAGTTCCGCAACTGCCTAAGAATGCTGGCGGGGCTTGCGTAGTTTAGGGGGTGAGTCCCGAGATGAGATTGGGCGCTTGTATCTGGTATGTGATATGCTAATAGCGCAGATAGATTTGGAG
>Ga0214473_10000340_pt1 | contig 65865 bp, 56 predicted proteins | sample RVTome_7_FD_203509 | JGI IMG/M metagenome (GOLD analysis project Ga0214473, IMG submission 203509) | Soil microbial communities from uranium-contaminated site in the Upper Colorado River Basin, Wyoming, United States - RVT98D197 | ecosystem: Environmental > Terrestrial > Soil > Contaminated >...
GCCGACGATCTTGGCGGCTTCTTCGAAGCTGATGTTTTCATCGTGCAGGCCGCGCTCGGCCTTCGTGGCGGGCGTGAAGATCGGCTCGGGGAGCTTCTGGCACTGCTTGAGCCCCGCCGGCAGCTTCACGCCGCAGACCGTGCCGCTCTCCTGATACTCCTTCCACCCGGAGCCGGCCAGGTAGCCGCGAACCACGCACTCGATCGGCAGCACCTCGACCTTGCGGACCAACATGCTCCGGCCTTCGAGCTGGCCAGCATACGTGGGAAACGGCTTGGGGAAGTCCGAGACCCTGTCAGAGACCAGGTGATGCTCGACCACGCCGCCGAGGAAATCGAACCAGAACTTCGAGATCTGCGTCAGGACGACGCCCTTGTACGGGATTGCATTGGCCATGACGACATCGAACGCGCTGATGCGGTCGCTGGCCACGATCAGCAGCTTGTCGCCAAGGTCATAGATGTCGCGAACTTTGCCGCGGCTCGGCTCCATACCCGCGATCTGCGTCTGCAGGATTGTCTCCATCAGATTCCTTTCCATGCCCGTGTGTACATCCCCATGCTAAGGCTATCCCCCCGGCCCGTCAATCCAAACAGCCGGCCCCCGTGCATTGCCGTGCGGTCACCGTTCGGTGGCGGATTCAGGCCGCAGCGCAGGCCGAGTGCCTCTCGCTTGCCGGCCTCGCCATGGATTCTCATAACAGGCGAGCGCAGACGCTCGCCCCACGCGCGATATCCGGCGTTTGCCCGCCCATCGCCCAATGGCGTGTCGCGTCCCCGGAATTCGAGACAGAAGCTCAGAACCTCCACGTCAGCGAGGCCGCCAGTGCCCAGGCGTCTCCCGTGCCCTGAATTTCCCCGCCAATGCCCAGGTGCCCGTCCAGCTCGACCCCGCCGCCGATGTAGGCGCCGAACCAGGATTCCTCATTGATATCGAAATCCCCGATCGTGTCCGTTTCGATCTCGCCCTCGATGAACTGGATCATGGGTCCGCCGTAAAGGGTGAACGGTCCCGGCCGCCAGCAGGGACCCATACCGATCTGGACGTCGATGAGGTCGATCTCAAGAGGTGTCCACATGCCGTTAATGACTCCCCTGTCCTCCCTTGTGAAGTACGTGAATTGCCCGACAACGCCCCAGTCCAGATCGTCGCCCAGGTTCGTCGTAATCCGACCGCCGAAGCCCACAAGGAATTCACCATTCGTCTCGGCGACGCCGTGTTCCAGATCGACAACGCCGAACAGGCCGAAGATTTCCATTCGCTCATCGGCGATTCCCACGGCCACGCGTCCAAGCACGGATTCTTCTTCCAGCTCGTCCATCTCGCCACCCTCGCTCAAGTCCAATTCCTGCTCGCTCTTGGCGTAGCTTGCCCCGACGACCCATTCGCCGGTCTTCAGGACCGTCGTCGGCGTGCCCAGGTAGGTGAGCCCCAGGGCGGGCGTGGCAAGAAACAACCCCAGAACAACTGTGAGACATAAGCGCTTCATCGTACTTACCTCCAGGCAAAAAGTGCGTGTCTGTGTTCTCCATTCCATGACAGTGACTAGCCTCCGGGCACGGTCCATCAAGCCCACTGGTCGAATCATTGTATCCGCCGCCGACCCGAGTGCAACCAGAAATCCGGGGTCACACTTCGGATAACAGCTTGGGTTGCGGGGTGCGGCTTAACTTGGCGGCCATGTAGCTGCGGATTCTCTCGCTTACTTGGGCGATCTCCGGCGTGTGGGGCAGGGAGCCGAGCAGCTCCTCGATGTATCCCCGCTGCTGGAGCCGTTCGAGGCCGGCGGCGAAATTCATGTCGTAGACCCAGCCGAGCTGACAGAACTTCATGTCGTTCATCGTGCGAAGGTCTTCGTAATCCACGAGCCTTCCATTCGTGACGGCATCGAGCACAGCGGGGGAACAGCCGGGCTCGTCGGGCAACTCGATCTCGAACGAAAACTTCGCGGGATCCTGGCGATACGACCGATAGCTGCCCACCACGATGCGGTAGATGTCGAGCTTGTCGGCGTCGCGGATCAGCTTGGCGAGAAGCAGGGCCTGGCCCCGAAGATCGGAGGGCAGGGATTTGCGGCCGTGGCATTCGACCGCCGTCTCCACCCACTCCTTCTCCTCGCGTCGCAGACTGCCCAGAATCCCCTCCCGGGCAAGCACCTCGACGCCCAGCCGGCAATGATCGACGCTCCGGCCGTCCTTGTACGTGCGGTACTGTGCGAACTGCGGGAATCGGCCGACGTCATGAAACAGGGCGATCACCTCGGCCAGGTACTTCTGACTCTCGTCCAGAGCAAGCTGCTCGGCCAGGAAAAGGATCTCCTCGCACGTCCGCTTCGTGTGCTCCTGCTTCAGTTGGATGTGGATGTTGACGTACTCGTCATCGCCCAGAAAGCGGCTTGTATATTCCTCAAACCAGAGCCTGAATCGTTCCACCTGTTCCTGCTTCATCTGCCTCGTATCTCAACATCAACCCTAGGGCCGGAAAAGCCACGAGTGTACTGAGAATGACCGACAGCTTTCAAGAAAAATCGGCAGCGCGTTCCCAAACGCAGCGCGCTCGATATAATATGGGCTGTTAGCTATGGATGGTTGATTATCAGTAGCATCGGTAGGAGTACCAAGGATGCCGACGGTTAGGGATATCGTGGTTCGCAAGCCGACGAAGGAAGAAGTCGCCCACTGCAAGAGCTGGCCGATCTGGACCTGCGATCCGAGCACGTTCGACTGGTCCTACACGGAGAAGGAAACCTGCCTGGTCCTGGAGGGAAAAGTCACGATCTCGGACGGCAAGGAGTCCGTGAGCTTCGGTCCGGGCGATCTGGTCATCTTCCCTCAGGACCTCGACTGCGTCTGGAGCGTCGAGAAGACCGTCCGCAAGCACTACAACTTCGGCTGAAAACACACGGACTTGCACGGATTGTCAGACGCCGAAGCCATGCAGGCAGGGATTCCACCGATCCGCCCCACATCCGTGTCAGTCTGTGTTGGTCCGTGCCTGTAGGACCTTTGTCGCGCACGGCGACGACACCGTGAATTCCCCGGACTTGAACTCGATTCTGCGGCCGGCCTCAATAGCCTCGCTGATCCTGAGGACGGTCACGGCGGCGGCGTTGGACGATTCAATCCTGCCACTGGCTGGAATCGCGCGTGTCGCCCTTGGGAATGATGGCCAGCTCTTCGTCCTGGAGCGGCCAGGGGCCCTCGAACGGGATGGGGTTAGCGGCGCCGATGCCTTTAGGCCGGGCGGGCGAGTCCGTCTGCAAGGAAAAGTCGTTGGCTGCCGGCGCCACGAAATGCGGATCGGTCCGCGCCTCGCTCGTTCCGGCTTCGGTTTGCGCTTTCACATCCTGCTCATTGGCCCAGAACAGGTTATCCTGCAGCACGACGCTGCCGTCGGACTTCGAGAAGGGCGAGTTGCTGCCGACATCTCCCGTGGAGACGCCGGTTGGGTTGGCGTAGAAGATGTTCCTGCGGATGGTCGGCTTCGAGGCGCCGAGCACTTCCAGCCCGGCGCGCTTGTTGGCGGCGAACGTGTTGCCCTCGATCAGGTCCTTGTTCTGGAACCAGCAGGACATGCCGGTCATCTCGTTGGCGTAGAAGAGGTTGCCCGTAACGTGGGCGGCCGTCCGGCCCGAGGCGTAGATTCCCGAGCGGGCATTACGGAAAATCAGGTTGTTCACAAGGGTCGGCGAGATATCGTCGTACCGGATGCCGTGCCAGGCGGCTCCGGAGATCCGGCAGCGCTCGATCCGCGTTTCATCGTTGCCGGGCGCAATGCAGACGCCCGCATAGTAGCAATTCCGAATGTCGCTGTCGTGGATGTGCACGCGTGCCGGCGAACCCGCCTTGTCGCCAACAACGACCCCCGTGCCCCAGACGGCCGCGATCAGCGTCTTCTCGATCGCCACGTTTGAATCGCCAACCACCCAGATCCCGTCTCCGGGACCTCCGAGCACGGCGCTATCGAGCAGACGCACCTCGCTATGCTCAATGTTGACAATCGGTGTCCCACCTGACAGGCCCCGGACATGCTGGCCGGACATCGTGAACTTGACGCCGCGAACGAGCACGCCCCGCGCGTTTTCGACATGGAGCACTCCCCGCGTCAGCTCGGCCGCCAACTCCTTCTTCACCTGTGCGGCGATTTCATCCCGCTGCGCTTGCGACTGCGCTGTTGCCGTGAGTTGTGTCACAAGCGCGTATGTCTCTTCGAGCGACTTGGGGGTCTCCTTTTCGGCGACAACGATGGTCTTGTCCCACCCAGCGCCTTCGAGCGTCAGAGGCTTGTTGATCGTCAGGCGTTCCTTGTAGACGCCCGGCTCCAGTCTGATCGTCGCGCCGGGAGCCGCCGCATCGATCCTGTGTTGGATCGAGCCAGGGGCATTCGGCAGTATGACTGGCAGCGGCAAAGCCGTGGGCTCGGCCGCAGGTTCACGCGCAGCCTCGCCCGATGCCTTGGCAGGCCTGGGCGCGCCGCCGCGCTCTTGGCCTTCGCTGGGAGCCTGCGCCGGAGCGTACTGCTCCTCAAGGTGCAACTGAATCCAGGACAACACGGGGTAGAATTCGGACACACGCAGGCGGGAGTCGTGCTGGATGAGATTGTAGATGGCTTCGGCCTGCTTGAAGCCGCGAACGCCTGCAAAACAGGCAATGCCGGAGGCGCCGCGGCTCACGTCGGGCAGGCGTCGGACCGTGCTGCCTGCCGGCAGTCTCTCGGCAAAGGCATTCCACAGAGCGTCTGCGTCAGCGGACTTGAAGGACTCTTGGGCTGTGAAAGGTATGACCGCCAGATCAGGCGGGTAGTGCTCCCGGACCTGCGCCAGGGGCCAGTCGGTCGGCGGTTCCGCTTCCAGGACCTCCCGATAGAGCACATAAATCGAAGCCGCATGGTGTACGTCGGATTTGGCGCGATCAAGCTGTTCCGCGAGGATTTTCGTGAATAGCTCAGGATTGGCCTTCACGGGCCCCTTGAGTCCCCAGACGATCCGCCCGTAGAGATCGTACCCGTGGTCGGCCAACGCCATCTCGACGAGCCGCCGAACCACCGCCTCGCCTTTGTCAGGCACGAGCGACAACCCGAAGTAAACGGCACGGGAGCGCACATCGCGGACGCTATCCGTGCTGAGCTTGAGCATCAACTCGATGGCGTTGGGATCCTGGCGTTCGACTCCCCAGGCGACGCGGGCCACCTCGTTGCGGACCCTCCATTCCGGGTCATCGGCGGCGGCCCGCAGCGCCGGCAGAAATGAATCGTCCAGAATCGGTGTGAGCCCTTTGTTCTGGATGGTCATAAGGGCTTGGCGACGGTCGCGGCTGTCTCCGGCGAGCAGTGTTTCTCTGAGCCCAGGCAGTTGGTAGCCGTAGACTACCTTGATCTGCTCCAGCCGTCTGTCACGCTGCCATTTCCCGAAGTCCAACTCGCCTTTGAAGTGCTTGATGATCGCGGCGGCTATCTCACGCTTGGCAGCGTCATCATTCTCCAAGTAGGGCATGATGTAAGCGAGCAGTTCGTCACGCTGATCGCCGATCTCCGACGAGATCCGCGCGATCTCTTGACCCTGCATGCACAGATCAGCGAGCGTGCGCAGGATGTTCGGGGTCTTGTTCTTCACGACGGCCAGGCCCGAGTAGACGGCCGCCTGCCGTTCCAGAGGCACGGCGTGATACATGATCTCGATGGCCTGGGGATTCTGAGGCTCTTTGCCCCAAACGTACCGCGGACCAATCCAGTGGAGAATAAGTGCGTGGTGCTGCCTCACGTGGCGAAAGCCCTGCCGCACGGTCGTCAGTACCTCTTCATCGGAGCGTCGATTCCTGTCGAAGGCCATGCACAACTCAGCGAGTTTCTTGCCGGCCTCGGGGTCATCGGGGAAGAACCCGTTCGGATCGGGCGGGACATAGCGGTCCGTCCGCTGCCAGGCCAGACGGCTCTCCTGTGCAGCGATGCTCAAGCAAGCATCAATCGTCCCCAGTTTAACCTGTATCTCATACGCGTTCACTGAGCGGTGTAGAAGGATCGCTCCACTCAAGAGCATCCAGAGAATCATGGTTGTCACTCCCAACACGTGTCCAAGCATCAAACAGCTTCGGATTCGCCTTGCGCAGCTCCTTGCGAAGCCAAAGTGCCTTCTCGACACCTCGTCTGCGATGCTCGCACTCTGAAGATATTGGAGCACAGATGGTCCCATCGGGAGCGGATCGTTCCCAGGGACACCCGCCGGCGCAGAATTGCCGGATCCAGCAGTCCGAGCATGTGCGACGTGTAGCTTCGATGAGCTTGCGGTAGTACGCTTTCGTCTTCTTCGGGTCCAAGCCGATCTTTGTATTGCCGAGAATGTAATTCTCCATGTTCACGTAGCGGTGGCAAGGGTAAATATTTCCATCGACATCCACCGCGTTCGTGTTGCGCCCCACTCCGCATCTGATCCCCAGAGTACTGTGATAGTCCGATAGGGAACAAATCATCTTATGGAGCATCTTGCCGGCGTATGGGCTGGGGGATTTGCCCGCCTTGACTCGCTCAAACCCCCGCAGGAGCATCTGTTCTATGTCATTGCCGAGCTCGAGTGCCTGCTCTTGTGGCAAAGCGCCGGGCGTGCGCCCCTCCGAGTACGGCAGGTCCTGAATAGCGGAGATGCCGATCGTGGTGAAACCCCGGGATTCCAGATACTCCACGACGGCCTTGACGTCGTGGAATTCCGGTGTCAGATTTGCGCGCACCTTGACGGTGTTGCGGCTCTTTCGCCTCTTATATTCCTGATCCATGTATTGGGCATTCTTGAGAATCGTCTCATGATGGTCCTCTCCACTGATGCTGGGGCGTTGCTTGTTGTGCATCTCCTTCCAGCCATCGAGACTGACGAACAGAAGCATGTCGTGTTCCGATACGAACTCGGCTATCTCACCACCCAAGAGCGTCCCATTCGTGATCAGTTCAAAGATGAACTGCTTGTGGTGTTTCTTTTCCATCTCTTTGGAGTACTGCACGACTTCCTTGATGCGCTCGAAATTCAGGAGGGGCTCTCCTCCGAAGAAGGTCACCTGGAGGTCGCGCCGTCGCCCCGAGCGTTTGATGAGATGATCGAGCGCCTGGAAGGCTTGCTCCCGGCTCATGAGCAACCGTCGTGCGTTGGACTGGTTCTTCTCCATATAGCAGTAGACGCAGGAGAGATTGCAGCACTGAGCGATCACGAGCTGCAGCCGGCGGGGACGGTGCTGCCACAACTGGCGAATCCTCTGTTCCCGGTGCCAGTCACTGAACCTGCGAGGACGCTTGAACAGGCCGCGTGCCTTCAATCCATCCAGGGTCTCTCTCATCTGCTCAGCGGTAACGCCGGGGTACTTGTCCCCCACGATTCTGATCACTTCCGGCCACGTCTTGCCGACGCACAAGCTCAAGAATTCATACGCAAAGTCGCTGAACTCCACCACCATACCCGAGGCAATATCGAGCATCATCTTGTCACCGTTGTGCTCGAACAAATGCACGGTGTCAGGATCGATGACCCACTTAGGCCAATCCGCCTTTCTAGCTTTTCGCGGTTGCGCACCAACACGAGTATGGCGTGACGTCACCTTCCACCTCCCTAAATCGGCACGCTGCGTCGCGAGCGAGGTCGAACCTCGCCATCCACACACGCGTCGCTTCGCTCGATTCTGTCAACCATATTCTCCCACCAACCGCACGCGGAGCACTTCTACGCAGCTCCGTCATTGTCCTCATAACCGGGTTTCCCGCAACGATCATCATCATCTGTCCCCCCACCCGGCTTCGCAGTCCCACACCCGTCATCTGGCTCTCGGAGCGGCGGGCTGGCGCTGCCACTTCTTAGCCCGCATTGGCTGTCTTCGTCATAGCCCTCAGCAGGCAACTCCTCCGCGCAGTTCTGATCGGGATCGCTCTGGAAGCTGGATGTAAGGCCTGACCGATCCTCACCGCCGCAACCCTCGTCAACGTCGGTGTTTCCCTCCGCGCTACACACCTCATCTTCATCAAAGAACTCCTCGCAAGCTTGATCGCGATCATAACTGCCTTCTGTGCCCGAGCAATGTTCGTCGGGTATGGATGTATTGCCCGCGCCAGGCTCACACTTTGAATCCGAAGCTTCTCCGGTGCAATTCAAATCCGTATCCGCAGGAGGAGGTTCGGGGTTGCTCTGGCAGCCTTGGTCCGGATCTGTCCAATCATTACCAACTGGCCCATTATGGGAGCCGCAACCGCTGTCGGGATTACCCGACACCTTGCAGTTGTTGTCCGCATCGCCACCCCAGGGCGACGTATGTGCGTGTCCGCACATTTGATCGGAATCAACCGTCGAGCCGCCCAAGGATTCGCCGCAGTTATTGTCCTTGTCATGGTTATCGTTGCAGTCGCCACACCCCTGGTCTTCGTTCAAAGAAGGACCGGACATTTGTGTGCAACTTTGATCTTCGTCTCCATTGTCGATCCCAGGAGCCCGCCTGTGACAGGCGTTATCCTCATCGTTTGACACGCCGCATGCCCCATCGTTATCATCCTTGCCGCCCACACGCTCATAGGCGCAGTTCTGATCTTCGTTGTACCACCAACCACTATTAGTGCACCCCTCGTCGGTGTTGCCGTAGCCACACCCTTGGTCATTGTCCCCCGGACTGTCACAGGCATCATCTTGGTCACCCTGGTATTGGCATGGCGGGGACGCCAAAACCTGTCTGGCGGTGCGGTCGACAAGCGTCGCCCCGAACAGGAATGATCCGATGTACCTGAAGAAGTCCCGGCGCGTTGGCTGGGACGCATCGCCGGAGTGTGGAGTCTTGTTCGCCTCATTCGGCGTCGTTTGATCTTGACGGGATCGCTCAATATCTCTTCTGTGCGCCTCCATCCGCGTCTACCTCCTTTCGGATCGCTCTATGAAACGCCGCTGGCGATACTGCTCTCTAATTTCCGGGCCGGGTCTATCCTCAGCCTCCAGAAATATGATCCTCAGCTTGTCGGCCATGTAGAACGCCTTTCGATGATCGAAGCTCCCATCACCGCTCGGACCGGGATCGATGCGCTTCGGAGAGGAAGAGGGATATATCCTGTTGACACCCTCGACGACCGCATCCCACTGTCTTGCTGCATAATTGATCGCCTGCGCGTTTCCCACAGGTGTCTCAGCGAGCAGGAGACGCTCAATTCTCCTCCAAGAGGGATATATCCCGTTGAGAGTCTTGATACAAGCCCTCACCTGTTCCGCTGCCTCAAAGACTTCATCGGGCATTTCCACAGCAAGCCAATAGCCTAACCATTCGCCCATGCCATCGGTGAACCGATAGTAACCTGTGCGTTCTGCCATCCATTGCGGAACTCCCTGCTCCTCCAGCAACCGCTTTCGATATTGAGCCCCACGTTCGGCCCGCTCTAGTAGGAGTCTTTTGATGTTCTGCCAGAGCTGCTCATCGTTCGGGTCGTTCGGATCGAAGACGGTGTAGCTCTCTGTTCTCAGCTCTGCCATGAACTTCTCGCGCTGCTCAGGTATCCAACCGCTCCTAGCACGAGCCTCCAACAGGAGCGCCGGCCTCAATTGTCCGGCCAGGTTTGGCTCTCTCAAATTTTCTGCCATGACCTTCTGCGCAAAGGGGCCCTCGGATAGCTCGAAGAGCTTCTTCCAGCCCTCCGGATCCTCGGCTCGGTACTTCGCGGACTCGTCTTCACCCGGCAGGCCGTGAGCTCGCATCTCCTTAATTCTCAGCAGGCCTGTCACTCCAGGGCCGAAATCGGGATTCTCTCGAGCGGCTTGTTCATTGGCCGAGAGCAGGGCTTCAACGGCTTGATGGTACTTCTGGAATGCCGGTTTCAGTTCGGCCATCTTGGACTTTGCTAGTTGTATCTCGGGATCATTCGCCTCATCGGCGGCACAGGCCTGCACTCCGAGGCACATCACAAGACCCAGCCACGTCGTCACTCCGATTGCGCTTGTTCTCATATCGCTCGCTCCTTTCCCATTTCACGGAATCAGTCCCCGCCCATTCGTCACTTATTGCTTGCCATCGAGAAGGCCGCCGTACGTCACAAAATCCCATCGCGCCAATATCTCGCGCACTTCAGTGGCGTCACGAGAGTTCGGGTAGTTCTTTAGAAACGTCCGGCACGCCTGTTGGATTCGCGGGGCCGCTTCGCGAGCCGGCATCCGTCCAGCAGTCTCGATTCTGTCGTAGTACCGGATCACCCTGAACAGGGCTATGGGGGCCCTCGCATCGCTCGGCCATTTGGCGGCCATTTGTTCATGATAATGAACCGCTTTGTCCTCCCTGTCGAAATACCGGTGGCACTCTCCGGCAAAGAAATAGGCTTGCGCGGTTGGGTACAGAGCCTCAGGAAATCTCGCTATGACCAGTTCCCATTTGGCCAGCGCTTTGGCGAAGTGCTCTTCGGGCTTTTGCGAGGACTCGCCCGCCCGGGCGGCGGCCGATTCAATCAGCGCCTGCTCGTAATATGCGTCAGCAATCACGTGGACTGCTTCGGACAACCTGGGATGGCTGGCATGGTCCGTCTCAATCTTCTGAAGGATCGCCTCGGCCGCAGCATCATCCCCCTCGTGGATCTTGATTGCGCCCAGCTTGGCCTTGGCTCGTACGACAAGTTCATGGTTGGCATGGTGATCGACAATATGCTGGTAGAGGCTCGATCTCTCGTCATCCCTCTGATTCCCCAACCGGTCGGCGATGTGGCACACAACTGCAGCGATGTCCTTGTCCTTGGAGAACCGCGTCAACAGCGCCTCGATGCCTGCTTCGATCTGAGAATCGTCATTCAGGTCCCTGCTGGAAAGGATCACGCTGCGCTGCGACAAGATCGCCTCATCGCTATTGGGAAACCGCTGGACCACCTCCTGATGGATCGTGCGCGCGTTGGCGAAATTCCTCTTCTTGCGGTAATACTCGCCGACATCCGCCAAGGCTTCGGGGAGGCGCGCGTTGCTCGCAAAGCCCGTCACAAGCTTTTGCAGGGCCTCCGCCGCCCCTTGCTCGTTAGCCGTGTCAATATGGCAGAAGACAATATCGCGCTGGCACCACAGGGCTTCGTCACTCTGTGGGTGCTTGTCCACCACGTATTGATGAAGGGAGAGCGCCTGCTCTGGCTTGCCTTTGCGAGCGTATTCGGCCCCGATGTTGCGCACGATCTCCGCCATGTACTTGCTGTCGGCGTAGTCTGCCAGCAGCTTCTGTACGCCGGCCGAAGCAGCCGGCTGGTCATCCAAGGCAATACTGCACAAGACGACGCCGCGTTGCGAGAAGATCGTTCGGTCTCGCTTGGGCCAGGTGTCCACCACGTACTGATAGACCCGCCGGGCTTTGTCCTGCTTATCCAGCTTGCGATAGGCCCAGGCGACCTGGCCGAGAGCTTCCGTCGAGCGGTCATCCGAGCGATGGTGGTCGATGATGTCCTGCAGTGCAGATTCAACCGCCTGATCGTTGCCCAGATGGGCGTTGGCGATAGCGATGCCCATCTTGAGCCATACCGCCTGCGCCTGTCCCGGCGCGCTTTCGAGGATGCTTTCATAGATTTGTCCCACCTGGAGAGTCTTGCCGGAGGCCTTGGCCTGATCCAGAATCTCCTGCAAAGCATGAGGCAGACGAGCATGATTGGCGGATCGCGCCAGCAGTTGCTCAATCGCTTCCTGCGCCTGCGGCGGCCGGTCCATAGCCACAAGGATTCGCGCCAGCATCTTTCCCGCCTGATAGACGCCCTCCGCATTGTTCGGGTCGCTTTGAAGAATCTTGCGACAGATCGGCTCGGCCTGAGCATACTGCCCCGCCTTGCAGAGTCCTTCCGCCTGCTTGAGGTCTGCGGCGGTATCCGCCAACGCGGCCTGCGCCGGCGTCAGCACAGGCAATAAAACTGCGATAAGCCAAACGAAAAGGATCTTCCTCATGGCATGGACCTCCTGTAAAAGAAACTCGTCCTTTCACACTCGCATATCACGCCTTTCCGGGCCGATCACAGAGCGATGCAAAGTGAATTCCGGATGCGCTCCGTCGTGAGAAGGCCCTTGACGATCATACGGTCCATCAGGGTTTTGACGGTACGGTAGATCCACCTCTCGCGGGCCGCCAACTCCTCTTGGGCTATCGGCGCAGGGCTCGTGCTCCCAGACGACCTCGATGATGTCCCACTCCGCCTCGGTCAGCTCGTATTGTTTCGCAGTCATGACAACCTCCTCTCACTCTAACGCTTACGAGAGTACTCTACAGTTGTAAAGACCGCAAGAAGGAGGTTGAGAATTCCTCAAGTTTCTTGCGGCCATCCGTGTGAGGAGGACCTGAAGGATCGAGGGTACATTGAATGCGCGTATGGAAAACGCTCCAGCGTGATAACTCCCACCGTTTGGACACCTCTCCCGCTTTTTTCATAGCTTCTTGAATATCCGTAAATACCTGTGGTACAAGGAGTTGCAACTCTTCGAGAGGGAACAGGTGGAAATTCTTAAGAAAAAGCAGCACCTTTTCATTGACATAGGCGTATATTGTTATAGAGTGATAGTACACTGTAATTCTAAAGCTCTGGTGAACGCACATGTGAATGGAGATGACGATGATTGAATTCAAGTTGGATCTCAAGAGCGGCGTGCCGTTTCACCGGCAGATTGTCGATCAGATCCGCTACGGGATCGCATCGGGGCGACTGCTGCCGGGCGAGCAGTTGCCCACGGTTCGAGAGCTGGCTGTCCAGCTCCAGGTCAATCCCAACACTGTGCGGAAAGCCTACTCGGACCTGGAACTGCTCGGCATCCTCAACACGCAGCAAGGCACCGGCACTTTCGTCGGCGATCAGCAGATCGAGATCGGCGAGGCGGAACAACGCCGCATGTTGGAACAAATCTGCGACGAGCTGGTCGCTCGTGGACATCAATATAACCTGAAGCTCAAAGACATTGTTGAGCATCTGCAAGGAAGATTGAACCATGGCACAGAACAAGACGAAGACAACATCAGCAGACGCGATTAGTTCACTTTCGCAGCTCTACAGCGGAATGCAGCAATGGAATCCGGGGGTGCATATCCCCCTGGTCGCCTGGCTGGCGGCCGCCATCATCGTGGCCGCGGGGCTGGGGGTGCACCGGCTGGTGCAAGGGAGCCTGGAGCCTTTGGACGCCCGCATTATGACCGTCACGATCATCGTGGCCGTCCTTGTATTGCTGAGTATGAAGGTAGCCAGGCAATGGGAACGCATCTTGATCCTGCGGCTGGGCAAGTTCGATCGGCTCAAGGGCCCAGGCATGTTCTTCATCATCCCGGTCGTCGAGAGCATCGCCCAGATCGTCGATATGCGCATCCGTTCGACGGATTTCAGCTCGGAATCGACCCTGACGAAGGACACCGTGCCCGTGAACGTCGACGCCATCTGCTTCTGGATGGTCTGGGACGCCAAAAAGGCGGTCCTCGAAGTCCAAAACTTCTACCTGGCCATCGTGCTTTCCGCCCAGACGGCCCTGCGGGACATCATCGGCACGCACGAGCTGGCCGACATGCTCACCCATCGTGGAGAGCTCGGCCGCCGGTTGCGGGAAATCCTCGATGAGAAGACGAATCCCTGGGGCATCACCGTGCAGTCCGTGGAGATCCGCGACATCATCATCCCGAAGGACCTGGAGGCGGCGATGTCCAAGCAGGCCCAGGCGGAGCGCGAGCGCCAGGCGAGAATCATCCTGGGCACCGCCGAGACGGAGATCGCCGAGAAGTTCGCCCAGGCGGCCAAGCAGTACGAGGCCAATCCGACGGCCATGCATCTTCGCGGCATGAACATGCTCTTCGAGGGCCTCAAAGAGAAGGGCTCGATGATTATCGTCCCCAGCTCCGCCCTGGAAACGATGAACCTCGGCGCCATGGGCGGCTTAGCCGCTCTGAGCCAAACCCAGATGAGCAAGAAGGAACCCGAGAAGCCCGTCGAACCATAGGCACAGCGTGTCTCGGCACCGGTCACGAGAGGCCAGAAGAATGGAACAGAAATCGATCACCATCATCGGGGCCGGCATCGCCGGTCTGTCCGCCGGGTGCTATGGGCAAATGAACGGCTATCGCACACGAATCTTCGAGATGCACGACAGCCCGGGCGGGGTATGCACTTCCTGGAAACGCAAAGGATACACCATCGACGGCTGCCTGCACTGGCTGGTGGGCTCCGCACCGGGTGTCAGCTTCTACCGCATCTGGGAGGAACTGGGCGCGGTGCAGGATCAGCGCATGATCGATCACGAGGAGTATCTGCGAGTCGAAGGTAGCGGAGGCAAGGCCCTCATCGTCTACTGCGACATCGACAGGCTTGAGCAGCACATGAAGGAACTCGCGCCCCAGGATGCGCAGGTAATCGAGGAACTGACCGGGGCCGCACGCGCCTGTGCAAGATACGACCTGCCGGTTGACAAGGCGCCCGAGCTGTACGGAATGATCGACGGAATCATGTTCCTGATTCGAATGTTTCCCTTCTTGAGAATCATGTCCAAGTGGAAGAAGCTCACGCCCCGGGATTATGCCCAGAGGTTTTCAGATCCATTCCTGCGAGCAGTTCTTCCCCTGCTCGGCGACCTGCCCGATTTTCCGATGGCGGCCCTGATCATGGTCCTGGCCTGGATGCATCGTAAATCCGCCGGCTATCCGCAGGGCGGCTCACTTTCGTTTTCCCGTCGCATCGAGCGCCGTTACCTTGATCTTGGAGGAGAGATTCACTATCACTCACGCGTCAGCGAAATCATGGTGGAGAACGGCAAGGCCGTAGGTGTCCGCCTGGCGGATGGCGCCGAGCACCGTAGTGACATCGTCATCTCCGCCGCCGATGGCCACGCGACCCTTTTCGACCTGCTGGGCGGCAAATACATCGACGACAGGATCCGGGGCTACTACGACGAGCTTCCGCTGTTTCCTCCCTTGGTTCATGTGGCGTTGGGCGTCGCCCGCTCGTTCGAGCGGCTGCCGCCGGCCGTCATGTACCTTCTTGACGAGCCTGTCATGATTGGCGGTCGGGAACGCACGTACATCCCCGTCGAGATATACAACTTTGATCCTACGCTGGCGCCGCCGGGCAAGACGGTCGTCAAAGTGATGCTCACCTCCGACTACGCGTATTGGAGGGACTTGAAGCGAGACCCCGAGCGGTACGAGGCCGAGAAGGAGAAGATCGCCGATCAGGTGATCGCCCTGCTCGACCAGCGTTATCCCGGACTGGCCGGCCAGGTCGAAATGCACGATGTAGCCACGCCCATCACCTGGGAACGCTATACCGGCAACTGGCGAGGCAGCTTCGAGGGCTGGCTGATTACGAAAAAGACGTTCCCTCCTTTCCGCATGAGCAAGACCCTGCCCGGCTTGAAGGATTTCTACATGGCCGGACAATGGGTCGAGCCGGGCGGCGGCGTGCCCGCGGCCGCCATGTCGGGCCGCAACGTGATTCAGATCATCTGCAAGCGGGATCGCAAGACCTTCGTGACGCAGACGCCGTGAGCCCGAATTCCGGATTCGTGAGTAAAAGGCCCTCTCATGCGTCTATCAGAAAGAAGATATCGATAAGGAGACATGACGATGATCCTTTCCACAACTCCAAGCATTGAGGGCAGGAAGATCACCCAGTACCACGGCGTGGTGATCGGCGAGGCCATTCTCGGCGCCAACATCTTCAGGGATATTATGGCAAGTATCCGCGACCTCGTGGGCCGACGGTTGACGCGTGCGTCGGATCGGTTACGATGACGGCTAACGAGAGCTTCGCCTTTGGCAGGAGCATTGACGATGACCCTGACGAATTATGCGTGCAGACATGACGGGCTGTACATCAGCATCGGGCGACTGATCCTGGGCTGGATGGCACTTGTGACAATGGGGGCTACCAGCAGCTATGCTGAAACGACTGTCAGCCAGCCTCGGGAGTTTGTGAAGACGCCCTACCCGCGGATCGCTATGCTCTGGGCGGCGGTGCGAGGGGACAACTCCCTCCAGAGCATGGCCAGACACGATCTGATCATGGCGGGGGTTGGCAGCCTGGGCCTCAACTGGGATGGGGAGCCGAAGGGTCTTGCTGACCGCTTTACGCCCGACTCGGTGGCGGCAGCCAAGAAACGGATCGCCGAGATTCGCACGCTCAATCCCGACGCCGTGATCATCGGCGATCTGCTGTTCTACGAGTATCCCGATGATTGGCTGCCGGAGGACCACACCTGGTGGCTGCGCAAGGACGGCAAGCGACAGCAGTTCTGGCCTGGGACGCACCGGATGGACTGGTACAACGAGGACTACCGCCGGCACGTCGTCCGACAGACGGTCGCCCTCAAGGAGGTCGGCGTGGACGGCGTCTTCTACGACAACATCCGCAACGAGCCGCAGCCCTGGGTGGCCTTGCTCAAGGCGGTGCGCGAGGCGGTAGGCGACGAGTTCCTGATCTTCGCCAACGCGGGCTACGCGGTAGGCGAGTACGACTTCGCCGCCCCCTACCTCAACGGCATGATGTATGAATCGGGCTGGAGTCACGGCCGCACCGAGTGGGACGATTGTGTGCAAAAGATGCAGCACACGCAATCGCTGCTGAGGCAGCCGCGAATCAGTCTCATCGAACGGTTCGAGGAGACGCGGGACAGGGCCGGCTGGCCCGGCGACGCCAAGCGGGGCCAGAAGCCTCCCGCCGATCCCGCCGCCCGGCGATGGAGCCTCTGCTATGCCCTGGCGATCGGAGACTTCTACTACCTCTTCTCAGACAACACCAGCCACCGCCACGACTGGCACCCCGAATACAACATCAAAATCGGATTGCCGACCGCGCCGGCTGAGCGGATCAACTCGCATGTCTGGCAGAAGCGCTATGAGAAAGCCTTGGTCGTGGTCAACCTGCCCGGTGCTGCGGCAGCCTACGAGGCCAAGCTCGACACGCCGGCGAAGGATTCTCTGACCGGCGAAGCCGGCACAAGCTTTACCATTCCGCCTGGCGATGGGCGAATCCTGGTTTGGGGCGAATAGCCGCACGCGTGACAACAGGCAAGGGAGAAATACAAAGATGACCGCAAGAGAGGTTCTGATAAGTCTATCCGTGTTTCTGCTCACAGTCCTTCCATGCAGCGCGAAAGTCTGGGACGTGACGGAGCTCGGCGCCAAGGCGGATAAAGAAACCAATGCCGGGCCGGCGATCCAGGCGGTGATTGACCAGTGTGCCGCGGCCGGAGGCGGGACCGTGTTCGTGCCTGCCGGCGACTACCTGTGCGGACAGTTGAACCTCAAGAGCAGCGTCACGCTGCACATCGAGGCAGGGGCCACACTCTGGGTCAGTCCGAAGAAGGAGGACTACAGCAAGGGCAATCGCTTCCTGTTCGCCGAGGGCCAGAGCAACATCACGATCCAGGGGCGAGGGACCATCCACGGCACGGGCGAAGCGGACCTGGCGCGCAAGAGAACGGACAAGCCCGAGCAGCGGCCGGAATTTCGCGTCGGCATCCTGGAGCTTGTGCGGTGTAAAAACGTCACGATCCGCGACGTGACCGTGCGGTACAGCGACAGTTGGACGTTCGACCTGGAGCTCTGTGAGGACGTCGTCATCGACGGCGTGAGCATCCTGAACAACTACTACCGCGTCAACGCCGATGGGATCGATCCGGTCTCGTGCAGAAGCGTGCGGATTTCCAATTGTCACATCGTCGCCGGCGACGACTGCATCGTGTGCAAGACGCGGGAGGGAGCGCCGTGCGAGGATATCACGGTGACGAATTGCGTGCTGGAGACGATTGCCACAGCGGTCAAGATCGGGACGGAGTCGGCCAGCGATTTTCGCAACATCCTCGTGAGCAACTGCGTGATCCGCAACTCGACGGTGGGAATCGGCATATATATCAAAGATGGCGGCACGGCCGAGCGCATCAGCTTCGCCAACTGCACGATCGAGACGATCCGAAAGCCGGAGCTTGCCAGTGGGTCGCTCCAGAATTCGGTCTACCCGATTTTCGTCGATATCGAGAAGCGGCGTCCCGAGTCCTCGATTGGCAAAATCCGCGACCTGAGCTTCTCGGACATTGCGATAGTCAGCGACAATGGCGTCCTGGTTCAGGGCATGACCGCCGGCAGGATCGAGAACCTCTCCATGCGAAACGTCACAATGCGTGTGGACCGGGCATTCGACTACTCCGCGAGAAAGAAGCACGTGGGCGGGAAGGTGTACGATACGGAGGACCGGCGCGAGACGATCTACGCACGCAAACCCTCATACGTCACACTGGCCAACATCGACGGACTGACCATCGACGGCCTGCGGGTCTTCATCCCGGATGAGGTCTTCAGCAAGCACCCGCGTTCCGCCCTGTCGGTGTACGGTGCCAGCAGCGCCGTCATCCGCGACGTCCAGCGTCAGCCAGCAAGACCTGAATCCGACGTGCCGGTTGTCGTGCGAGAGGATGTCCCAAAGGGAGAATAAGAAATTAGTGCCGCTCAACGAAGGGTCGTCGGCAAGCTGCCTCGCCGCTGCCACGCCTCGCCCCTACGGGCTCATCGACAACAGGATAAATGCGAATACGACCAGGGCGATAGCGAGATAGGCTTGGGTGGAGAGGACTTCGCTCAGCAGCAGGATGCCCAGGACATTCACGACCACGATGGAGGTCGCGCCGAACAGGGCCATCGTCTTGCCGAGCTGCAAGGCGGAGAACACATAGAGTTGGCCGAACATCGCCGCCTGGCGGATCAGGAAATACACGAGGAACCACCAGTTCAGGAACGTCGAAAGCGCGAACGGGCTGTGCCGCATGTTCGCCCGCGCGATCAGGTCGCCCGTCGTAAACAGCAACTGCGTCGCCACGACGACCAGCACCGGTGATTTGATCCAGGTCAGCACAGCAGCATCATACAGCCTGACGGTCCCCACGCAAGGGGCTTCGGTTGTCCCCAGACGGCGAACAAGCTTTTTCTTCGAACGACATTGCAGGAGGTGGTGTGTCTTGGTAATCCGTGGCTTATGAGCCCGACGGTCTTCAGGATAGGCAAATGAAGCTTGAAGCAACGAGGATCTCGGAGCACGGCTTCTGGCTATTCCACGATGGAAGGGAATACTTCCTCGATTACGTGCATTTCCCCTGGTTCAAGAAGGCAACGGTCGAGCAGATCTGCAACATCGAACTGACACACGGCACCCATCTCTACTGGCCCGATTCGGACGTTGATCTGACTTTTGACATTATCGAGTATCCGGATAGGTACAAGCGCGTCAGCAAATAGCCGGCTCAACTGCACCACGGGCGAGTCCTGTTCTTGACATCGGACAGGATGCCGTTGAGGGTCTGGACGTCCTCGGCGATCTCGAAGTCGAACATGCCGGCGAGCGTGTGATCGGCGCCGTTCTCGAAGACGTAGCGGAAGGCGTCCTTGGGCAGGATCGCGCCGGCGGCCATCACCTTGAAGGAGATCCAGGGCTTCTTGACGTTCTTCATGACCTCGATGGTCGCCTGCGGGTCCTTGCACCAGTAGCCGGGGCACTCGTTGTAGGCGTTGACCAGATCGTTGGGCTTGGGCGCGCTGGGGTATTTGTGGTGATGGAAGGTCTTGATATAGAAGTCCGCCGGGATGTCATTCTTCTCGCACTGGACGATCACGTTCAGGTCGTGGGCACCGACGCCCGATGGGACGCCGAGGTCCTTGGCGATCTCGACCGCCTTGCGGACCAGGTCCATCTTGCCCTGGGCGCAGAGGGGATCGGATCGAACGCCCCACAGGTAAATGGCCTCGCAGCCGTCATCCACGAGCTCCTTGGTCATCTCGGCATAGGCCTTCATGTCAGGGGTGATCTCCGCGATGGGGCAGATGATCCACTGGATCTTGCCGCCGTAACGCTGGCGGTACCGCTTGAGCATCGCCACGCATCCTGGCGGATTATGGATGGACAGCGTATTGATGCCGTGAGCCTCGGCCAGGGCCATCGTCTCATGGATCTTGTCCTCCGTGTTATAGTGCGCACAGAGGTTGTACACATACTGGAGGTCGCGGCTGTGGGTGTAGTGCGTCAGGAGGTTGCCGCCGAGGAGCATGCGGCTGACCTTGAGCTTGCCGATCTGGCCCATCGGCATCGTGGCCTTCGAGTTCGGCGCGACCTTGATCGCGGGCGGTTTGCCCTCGGCCCCACGCGCCGAGGCAGCCCCCAGGCCCACGGCCCCGCCGGCGGATGCGAGGATAGAGTCCTTAATGAATGCGCGACGATTCAGACTCGATGACATGCTCGTCCTCCTTTTCTCGATAACCACGTCGCCCTCAGTCACGCCCGAGGGCCTTGCCAGTCCACCAATATAAAGGAACCGCCGCCCGAAAGCAAGAACCTTCCGAGCGCCGGATGATGGTATGTGTCGCGGGGGTGGCAGCGTCAAGCGCAGCTTGGCGATGGTTTTGTTAGGATACGGTGCAACCATCGCCAAGGTCTTCTGCCTTGGCGCTGCCAGCCGTTTCCCTCACCGTTTCTTGTTGTACTCCCTTGATGCGCCTCTACTTGAGGTCGCCGGCGCACCAGTGGATGCCTCGCATGAGGAGCTGGCCCAGGTTCGGATTGGCATAGGCCTTGGCGTCGTGGCCGAGCTGAATTGTGAACACACGAGCCTTGCCGAACGTCCGGGTCCAGGCCACTGTCTTATCGCTGGTGGGGTGGTCCACCGTCAACAGGACGTGGTTGTCCTTGGCGAACCAGCAGCCTTTGTAGCCTTCATCGTGGATCTCGAAGTCCTTCATGCCGCGCGTGATTGCGTGCCTGGAGTCGGCCACGCGCATACTGAGGTCCACGTCATGCTTGTACGTGCCGGTCGCGTACTCGACGCCGTCGATCTCCTGCGGCTTGAGCGGGTACTTCGTGCCGGTGATCTTGCGGTACTGCTCCCACTCCTGGAACGCGCCCATCGCGTGGTGCATGGCCACCAGGCCGACGCCCTTGTCCTTGAGCAGCGTGACGAAGTTGGCTTGGCGCTTCGGGGAGATATTCTGCGTCATGTTGTACAGGACGATCACATCGTAGTTCCAGTTGCTGATGTCCTCGAACAGCTCGCTGTGGTCCTTCTGCACGGCCTCAGTGACTTCGAGCCTCGGGCATTGCCTCAGCATGGCGAAAAACGGGTCGTGATCGAAGTCATGCCCGCCCGTGACGACGACGACCCGGGTCTTGTCGGCCATTTGACAGCATGAGGCGCTCTGGGCGGATTGATGACAGGAGCTGAGGAGTCCCACCACAGCAACCAGCGCCACCAACCACACTACTGTTTGTATCCATTTGTTCATTTGCTGCATCTCCGAGTACATTGACCACACCATTCCCACCGGGCAGGCCCCACGGACCCGCCGTACGTTCGTGGACCCCCGCCTTCGCGGGGGGTGACATGTCTTTTGCTCCATTCCGCTCAAGGTAGCGGCTTGACCATGATGTTCTTGAAATGGACAACGCTGTCGGGATCGTGGCCCTGAAGGGCGAAGGTCCCGCCGGAGAGCTTGCGGCCGGGGTTGCCTTGCGGCCCTTTCCAACCCTCCAGCTCCGTCCACTCCACGACGGTGTGCCCGTTCACCTTGATCGTGACGTGCTTGTCACGAACGATGATGTGCTCAGTGAACCACTCGTAATCGAAGGCTCGCGACTGGTGGTTGGAGTCCTTCACGTTGTACAGGCCGCCGGTCTTCTTCGCGTCCGTGTGCGTGTTGTTGACCTGGACCTCAAAGCCCTTGGCCGGCCAGTCCGTCTCCTGGTACTCCGTATGGAAGTAGAGGCCGGAATTGGAGCCGATCTCGGTCTTGACGTCGGCCTTGAACTCGAAGTTCTTGAAGTTGGCACTGTTGACCGGGCCGACGTAGAAGAGATGACTCCGCTGCCCGTGGGCGATGATCTCGCCGTCGCGGACGGTGAACGTGTCCTTGTTCTCGCTCGCCTTCCAGCCGTCCAGCGATTTGCCGTCGAACAGCGGCGTCCAGCCCGTCATCCTGCTGCACATCCGTTGCGTCGTTTGACAGCCTGCCATCAGTACACAGGTACACACCAGCAGTAGAACCCCGTACCTTGCCATCTTCTTTTTCTCCTTAGTCACTCCGTTGATAGGTAATCGGTGTGCATGGCACACCCTACGAACTGCGCCGCATGTGCGAGAAGCACATATCTTTTGATCCCCAGATAGTCAATCCAAGTCCTTGGGTGGCATCGTCAAGCGAAGCTTGGCGATGGTCTTCCTGTGCCGATGGTACACCCATCGCCAAAGCCTTCGGCCTTAACGCTGCCACCCGGAATCCAGCATCACAGCCGCCAGGGACTTCGTATCGAGCGCACGAGGCGGCGGTTGGCGGCGTCATTGTTGACGAAGCGTTCCTTCGCCGCATCCCATCGCAGCTTCTGTTCCTGCCGAATGGCGATGTCACTGATCTGGCACAATGTATCGGCCTTCACTGCCACGTCAATCGGGCAGATCGTGTCCTTGCGGCTGCGGACACAGTCGAGCAGGTTCCGCGCGTGGTTGTTGCTCTCGTACAGCCGCGTGTCGTTCGGGCCCCACTGGGTATCGAGCAACTCCTTCGGGTTGGCCTGGATTCGGGCGCGGTCCACGACGACCCAGCCATCAGTCCCCTCGAACGCCGTGCCGTGCGATTCGATTTGCCCGTAGCGCTTCGTCCATTCATCGCGCGTGGGCCAGCCCGTGAAGTTCATTGTGACGCCGTTGTCGAGCTTGCAGGTAACGTCCCAGTTCACGGCCGTATCGGCCACGCCGTTGGGGTCGGGCCACTGACCCTTGCCCTCGATCTCCAGCGGCGGGATATTGTCCCCAAGCCCCCACAAGGCGATGTCGAGCGGATGGACGCCCCAGCCGGCGATGAAGCCGAGGGCGTAGTCCGAAATGAACCACCACCATTGGTTGGTGACACGGTCCGGCGTGTACGCATGGTACGGGGCGGGCCCCAGCCACATGTCATAGTCGATCCAGTTGGGCGGCTGCACCACGTTTCGCGGGCCGCCGGAAGTGCTGCCGGGCGACCAGACGTTGATCGTCTTGAGCTCCCCGATCCGCTTGTTCCTCACCAGCTCGCAGGCGAAGCGAAAGTCCCTGCTCGACCGCTGCTGCGTGCCGAACTGGAACCGCGTGCCGTACTTGTGGCAGGCGTCCCGCAAGGCCTGGTCCTCCGCCAGGCTCAAACCCATCGGCTTTTCCAGGTAGACGTCCTTCCCCGCCCGGGCCGCCTCCAGCGCCACCAGGACATGCCAATGGTCGCATGTCGCCACCGTGACCACGTCAATATCCGGACGAGCGATCAGCTCGCGAAAGTCCGTATAGGTGGCACAATCGTTGTTCTTATAGTGCCCGTCCACCAGCTTCTTGGTGGCCTCGCAGACCGGCGCCTTGAGGTCGCAGATCGCGACAACCCGGCAGTCGTTCTGCCCCATGAAGTTCTGCATCACATACGTTCCCTGCGGCCCGGTGCCCACGCTGCCGACCGCAATCCGCTCGCTCGGCGCGACGGCCCCCGACCCACCCAGGGCCGTGGAGCGAACGACATACGGAAACCCGACCGCCCCCAACGCAAGACCGGTTGTCCCCCTGAGAAAACCGCGACGCGTGACATTCCCATGCCGGACCATGACGTTTCTCCTCACAAACCTCGAATCAGCCATCGAACAGACCTTCTCACACCCAAAGTCTAAACCGCCACCCGCCCCCGGTCAAATCAAAAGGAGATGGGTCTATGCGGGCAGTTTCTCTACCGTACCCGTTGCTTTGTTGGACGCCCCATGCTATGCTTGTTGCGACTAGCAAGGAATTATACTGAGACCAGTAATGGCTGCAACGGCGATGGGAGCTCCGACAGGATGGAGATGAGAAATGGAGGCGATTCGTGACGTTCAGCGAACTTGTACGACGGCTTGAGAAAGCAGGATTTCGGATTGTGAAGGAGAAGGGGTCAATCCGATACTATGGGAAACCAGGTTGGCCGCGAATCATCCGAGTTGACTATCATGGGTCGAAAGAGATACCGACTGGAACGTGTCAAAGCATCTTGAAGGCGGCTGGCCTGAAGTAAAATCGTCAAAGAGGTGATCAGATGATTGAACTGCCATACTCGCTATTGATTGAAGCTACGGAAGAGCCGGACTACTTCGGCTTTTATTCCCCTGACTTGGAAGGCTTCACCGGCATTGGCCACTCCATTGAGGATTGCCTGTACAAAGCCAAATGGGGAATGAAAGAACACGTCGAGCTCCTGAAAGAGCAGGGCCTTCCTGTCCCAGAGGAAAACCCGGACCCCAAGATCGTCATCCAGAACGCCAAGAACCACGCAGCGGTGTGAAGGTGGTGCTCATGGGAATTCCTGGCAAGCGAGCACGTTGCACGCGGTTGGTTCGAACACGCGATTTCGTAGTGGCGGTGGAAGTTGAGGCTGTCATCCCGGAGGATGATGGGAGCGAACCCTGCTATGAAGCCGAGACGGTGCAACTGCTCCGTGAAGTCGAAGAACACGCCGAAAAGGGAGACATCGAATGGCTTCAACAGCACGGCGGAGTCTATCAGGCGATGGAGGCCGGATGAGCCACAAACTCGGTCAGATCGTCAGCGGCTTGAAGCAATCGCCGCTATTCCAGCTTTCGCTTGCTTCCAAAGAACTCTTTCACAGCAACTTCCTTGCATGGTTGTGCGAGGCCTACTCCGACCGTGCCGGATGCCTTTTCGCAACCTTTCTTCCTCGCCCCCCTCTAACCTGCGAAGGTCTGACCGTCTGTCGCGAATCGCACAATATCGATTTGCTGTTGACGTATCCGGGCGGCGCGCAACTGGTGATCGAGAACAAGGTGAAGAGCCTCCCCGCGAAGCAGCAGTTGGAAGAGTACGCAGCCGCATTTCCGGAGAAGGAGCAGATTGGTTTCTTACTTCTGAGCTTGACCCGGCCCGCATTCTTGCCTCTCAACGAAACGACCAATCAGGGCGGCTCAAGAACACGTTAAGCCCGGGTTGAAAAGTGAGGACAGCATGACCAAAGCCAAGAAGAGCGCCGAACGCGAACGTCGCATCGAGATGGAAATCATTGTTGATGCCTACGATGCTGAAGAGCAGGCGATGGGCTGGTATTACTACCTGGAAGAGAAACTGCAATTTCCATTTACCGCCACGTGTGTCGCCGAGAGGGCTATTTCGCTTTTGCACAAAGGCGATGAAGTCGAGGTTCTGGGCATGGCTCCCGAAAGGGAATGTCAACACGAGATGTTCGTCATGATGCGATGGGAAAGGCGAGGTCTTGCGGTTCCCCTGTCGCAAGTGAAACCGATCAGTGAGGCGGATGAGGATACCAGAGAAGCGGTCGCGGACTGGCATTACTGGGTCGCCCAGGGAAATCTGTTGTAGTTGGAAGTTCGGGCGCATCGTTAGCCATAAGGAAGCCTTGACAGACTGTACTGTATATTGTACACTCACGTACAGTCTTGATTAGGAGGTCTGCAAGTGAAGACGATAACGTTTACCGAATTCCGAAAGCATGCGTCCGGGTTGCTCTCTGATGTCGAGAAAGGGGAGAGTTTCCTGGTGTTGCGCCATGGCAAGCCCATTGCAGAAATCTCTCCGCCCTCGACGGAGCACGCCGTCCAGCCTTCGTGGAAACGGCCGAGGCCGCGCTTGACCATCAAAGGGGCAAGCCTGTCGTCCACGATTCTTGAGGAGCGAAGACGTGAAGACGTTTTTTGACTCCTCCGCTTTCGTCAAACGGTACATCGAGGAAGCAGGCAGCCAAGCCGTGGAGGCACTGTGCCTAGCGGCCACAGAACTTGCGGTGAGCATCGTCTGCATTCCGGAGGTCATTTCTGCCCTGAACCGGCGCGTACGCGAACGAGATTTTTCGCACCGGCAATACGAAGCGGCAAAGGACAACATGTTTGAGGACACCCGTGATATGGTCATCGTCAATCTTACCCCAGACGTCCTCTCCACTTGCACAACCATTCTCGAAGCCAGCCCGGTACGCGCGATGGATGCGTTGCACGTTGCGTGCGCAGTCCAATGGGGGGCCGAGTTGTTCGTGTCCGCAGATAAGAGGCAGGTCTCTGCGGCAAGGAGGGCGGGTCTTCAGACGAGATCCGTCTTGAACGGACACTTACCAAAGGAGATGAGGTGACCCGAGAGCAGATTCTGGAGTTTCTGAACGCCAATCCGCTGTGCCATCTGGCGACTTGCGAGGGGGGTCAGCCGCGAGTGCGCGGCATGATGATGTACCGCGCGGATTCGTCGGGCCTGATCTTTCATACGGGCAGGGCCAAGGCGATCTACAGACAACTGCTTGCGAACAGGCAGGTGGAGGTGTGCTTCAACAGCCAGGATACCCAGGTGCGAATTGCCGGCGTCGCCGAGATCGTGGAGGACATGGGCCTCAAGAAGGAGATCGTCAAGGCCCGCCCTTTCATGAAGTCGTGGATCGAGAAGCATGGCTACAATCTGCTTGCGGTCTTCCGAGTGACACAGTGCAAAGCCGCCGTGTGGACGATGGCACGGAATTTCGAAGCGACTCAGTACCAGAAGATCAGCGGGCTCTGAAAGAATGCGCCCGGTGGAGCAAGTCCGACCCCGCCACCGGTTTGCGAGACAAAGCCAACAGAGGCAGACGTGGCCGTTTGTAGTGTGCCCGCAAGAGCATCAAAGGAAACGCCTTGCGGCGTCACTACGAACGGGGGCAGGCCCGCGAAATAGAGTACTACGCACGGCGGAGCATCAGGACACCGAGAGCGAAGGATGCCACGGCTAAGGCAATCAGGATGCCGCAGGGCAACAGCATCTCGGTGACACTGAAGTCACGCCAGCACCCGCAGATCCTTAACCGCCAACGCAATTACCTTGCCCATCAGTCCCGCAGCCTCCTGCCGGTCAGGTTCAGGAACACGTCCTCCAAGTTCGCCGTCTCGACGCGAAGGGCCTTGAAGTGCACGCCGCTCTGGTTCAGTGCTGCCAGGCTCTGCATCGGTTCGGGCGTCTGGAAACGAATCGTGCTTTCCGTCAATCGCGTGGCCTTGCACCCGACCCGATTGGCCAGTTCCTCGATGCTCGGGGGACTCTGGACCAGCTCGGCGTCAATGTGGGAGGGCCCGCCGTGTCTGGCGATGAGGTTCACGACCGTATCCATGACCAGGACCTTGCCGCGATCGAGGATGGCGACGCGGTCACAGAGGCGCTGGGCCTCTTCCATGTAATGGGTCGTGTAGAGGATCGTGCATCCCTCCGACCTGAGCTTCTCGATGGTATCGAAGATGAGGTTGCGTGACTGTGGGTCCACGCCGACGGTGGGCTCATCAAGGAGCAGAATGACAGGCTCGTGCAGCAGTGAGCAGACGAGATTGAGCCGGCGTTTCATTCCGCCGCTGAAGGTGGCGACTCGGTCCTTGCGCCGCTGGGTCAGCCCGGCGAGGTCCAGACACGCCGTGCCATCCTCAAAGACATAAGCCAGGGAAAGGTCATGGCCGGGATTCGGAGCCGTACATATGAGCGTCGATGAACTGAAAGCAGAAGTCATTGCCTAACTGGGTGTGCGTAGAGTTCTCTCTTGCTATTTGCTGCTGCTGGTGCTATTTTTGAAGGTAGTATAGGAGATATCACCAATGGTAAGAATATCGAACATCGTTCCGATTACCGATCTGCGGCAGGATGCGACCTCCATCATAAAGCGCGTGTCCACAGGGCGGGAACCGCTTGTGATCACGCGAAGGGGCCGTGCTGCCGCCGTGATGATCAGTATAGAGACCTATGAACATTACCGGCACGAATTGGAGATTCTGCGGCTCCTCGCTCAGGGCGAGAAAGAGATCAAGGCGGGCAAAGGCTACGACCTCGACACGGTTCTCGCGGAGGCAGATACCCTGTTGAAGGAGATGCAGCGGTGAGAGTCCGTTTCACTCCTTCGGCCCGCACTCAGTTTCTTGCCGCCATTGCCTACATCTACCGTGACAACCCCGCAGCGGCCGGCGCCTTCCGGCATCAGGCCCAGAAAGCTCTGTCGAGACTTCAAAGGTTTCCACGATCCGGGAGGGTGTTGCCGGAGTTTCCTGGTTTGCCTTTTCGAGAAGTCATCGTTACCCCATACAGGTTCTTCTACCGCTTGAAGGGAAAGACTGTATGGATTGTGGCCGTCTGGCACGGCGCCCAGCTTCCCGATGAGCCGCATGAAGTCGAAAGCATCTGACACCGCACGCGGACAAATAGCCGCTCCACTGAGGGGCAAGCCTATGATCTGCGAGATTTGTGGCAAGACAGGTGCACAGGTCCGCAGCCGGGCGCTGCCCCGCCGTGATGTCGAACAGGCAGAATGTCAATGCAAACAGGACGTCTTGCTCCCCGGCGGATCAGAAGCTGTAGCGGACGCCGAGATAGAGGTTCGTGTTGTCGTGGAACTGGTTGAAGAAGCTGTGGCGCTCGTCGCCGAAGAAGACGTTGGCGCCGAGCTCGTACATCCACTGGTCGCTGGCCTTGTAGTTGACGATGGGGCGCATGTACACGTCTTCGTCCGTGGGCGAGTAGTACGTGAATAGCGAGAGCATCAGGTTCTGGTTCATCAGCAATTGCGTCAGGCGCAGGCTCGTGACGTGGCGGAACTCATCGCGCGACTTGCCGCCCGCCAACAGGCTGCTGCGGTAATCGCCGTAATCGAGCATCTGCTCGACGTAGTACTGGAGGCCGGCGGTGAAGTCGCGTGCGACCTCCTGCGTGTAGCCGATCAGGTATCGCATCTCCGAGTTGTTGATCAGCAGATTGTCGCCGTCGCGGTCGTCCACGGAATCATAGTAGCCGACCTCCGCATTGCCGATCCCCTTGCCGACCGTCCCGCGAACGCTGGCGCCATAGACGTACAACTCAGGGAAGAATGCCTGGCCGGTCGGTGTGAAGCCGCCGGGGCTCTTCCAGTAGCCCCAATAGCCGTAGAGGGCCAGCTCGTAGTTGCTGATGTTCCTGTACAGGCGAGCCGCCGTCTCGTCCTCCTCGAAGAACTCCGCACGATCCTCGACGCTCAACGGATTGTCCTCGCCGGCGCGTCGGCCGAGGATCGGGTTCCAGTAGGAGAGCCGCTCGCCCGTGATGAAGCGATCGGAATCGAACTCCGGCGTGTAAACGACATCGAGATTGGCCGTGTCCGAGAACAGACTCACCTTCACCGCGTCGGAGGGCGCCTTGAGATACTCCGTGTCACGGCCGATGAAGAACGACACCCAGTCCTTGGGGAACAGGTCGTTGATGAAGATCAGGTCGCCCGTGCCCCAGGTGAGGACCTGTCGGCCGAGCTTCACATCCATGTAGTCCGTCGGGCGCATAAAGATGTTCGCCTCGCGCAGATCAAAGTCCGCCTGCTCCTCGACGAAGTCGCCGAAGACGTCACCCTTGACCTTGATGTCGCCCCACTTGCGCGAGGAGAACAGGTCGAACTGGTAGCGACCTTCCCCAATCGTCAGGTCTTTGCCTTGGTGCGGATCGTCCAAGAGCCGGGAACCGGCGCGAACTTCGTAGAACCCGTGGTACTCGGTGTCCAGCTTCTCGAAGAACTCCGTGACGGCATCCTTCTTGTCCTGGGCCTCCTGCGGCTCGCTAGGCTCCTGCTGCGCTGCAGCGCTGAGGGCAAAGGCCGCAGTGAGAAGAATCACCGCGACTACAATGTGCTCAGTAAATCCCCATGTCTCAAACCACTGCTTTCCCGGTACCATCTGCTGACTGGGTGGCTTGTGTCGGCCCAACTTCAAGAATGTTGGACGTTGCCACCAAGGCTGGCGGCGCCACCCCGTCGATTTTCTTGTCTCGTACTCAGACTCGGCTGTCGTCATCTCACGACCTCCTGCGGCGGCTTGCGCAGGTAGCGCTCCTCGAAGATCTCGCCGAGGCCGATATTGTATTTGACGTTGCTGAAAGTCATTTCCGTCTTGCTGCCGCTCTTGAGGTCCCGAACGACGGACTGTGTGACGGTCGGGAAGTCCTGAATGACCTCGACCTTCTTCGACTCGATCGTGCGGTAGAGCTTGCCCTGCTTGTCATAGAATTCCATCTTCATCGGCACGAAGGTCTTGCGGTCGATGGAGACATTGAAGTAGCTGAACTCAACGGTCTCGGGTTTCTTCGGGACGTTCTTGACCACGTAGAGCGCATCAGTTGTTTGCGCGAGCTCGTGGGTGTCCTCATCGAGGCTTCGCCCGGAGACGTCCTCATAGAGGAAGTCCGAGCCGACGAAGCTGGTGCGCTTGTCGCCCGCGGCGATGCGCTTGACCAGGTCCAGCGCGGGCATGTAGAGCCAGCGGTCGTCGTCCTTGCCGGCCTCGGCGTGCTTGTGCACCATGTAGGCCATCCGCCGCACGTCGGCGGGGCGCTGGAAGTACACGAAGTACTTCTGATCGCCGCCGTCCTGGACGTCCTTTCGCACGATGTTGAACTCGCGCTCGCGCGTCTGCCCTGCCTTGTTGGTGATGACCATGCGAACGTTGGCCTTTCCATCATCGCCCTGGTAATAGGCAACAATGTTGGCCTTGTTCACGATGGTCTGGACATCGGGGACATCCTGGGCCTTCTGCTCTTCAGTGCGGGCCACGCCGAAGCCCATCAGACCCGTGCCCAGCGAAAGAAATAGGATCGTCAGAGGGTATTTGAGAAGCCAATTTGGCGTAGCATGGGCATCTTGCCCATGTGTCGCAGGGCCATCTTGGCCCTGCAACTCATTGCTTTCCACGGGCAAGATGCCCGTGCTACGTTTCGAGCACTCTCTTGCACTCATCTTGTGGAACATGTGGCACCTCCTGTGCGATCATTCTGGCTCTTGACACCGAGCTTGCGGAGAATCGTCATCATCGGGCACCAATCGGTGAATGCCGACTGGAGCAGGTTCAGTCCGACGAAGCCGGTGAACAGCAGCCAGTAGGGTGAATGATAGTGAGCTAACAGAACACTCAGCAGGACGAAGAACCCTGCGATACCTCTGAGAGATCTCTCAAGCGTCATTGTTGTATCTCCTGTTCAGGCGGCTGAGCCATCGGCAAGCTGGCGCTTGCCGCTGCCACCCGGTATTGTTTGACTGATTGTCTGCGGCTCGGCGGCACGGCACGACTGGCGGCGCGAGACGACGCGGCAGAGCAGCGTCATCAAAGGCCCCGCGATGATGCTGGTCCAAGCCAGTATGCCCCAGCTCAAGTCCCAGTACTGCCGCACATTCAGTGCCACGAGGATCACCATTGCCGTTGAGATGACTGTGCAATACGCCCAATCGCAGGTCGCCGACTGCGGAGCCCTGGCCGGCTTGAACATCCTCGCCTCGGCAATTCTCAGGATGGCCGGCAGGACGAGCAGCGTCACGGCGCCCGACAGCGCCATGATCGCGCAGAGAAAGATGCCGACCGTCTTATAGGGCACCAGCGGCGCCGCCAGCAGCGGCAGAAAGCCGATGGCGATGACCAGGACGTTGCGGCTGATGGCCCGCGCCGGCTCGCCGAACATCTGGGCCGCACTGGCCTTCCACGATCCGGTCTGGGCGTAGCCGACCCGCGCCCGCTCCAGGAAGTGGATGGCGAAGTCCACCGCCATGCCTAAGGTCAGCGCGCTGAGCACGGCCACGGGCATATCGTAGTCCTTGCCGATCAGGCCGATCAGGCCGTAAATCACCGCGATCGTGATCGACAGGGGGACCATGCAGACCAGGCCCCACAGCACCGAGCGGAACATGACCACCATCATGACGAAGACGATGATGAAGCTGCCAAGCAGCGACTGGAGCATGCCCCAGACCATCTTCTGCTGCCAGACGATGTTGATGTAAGTCAGCCCCGCCCAGTTATGGTCGATGGCTGTGGGCGGCGGACTGCTCCGGAAGAACTCCTCGACCGCCGTGACGACCTTCTCCATGTCCTTGTTGTCGCCGCTCTTGAGCTGGAGCCAGATGTTGGCCTTGTCGAGATCGTTCGTGACGAAGTGCCACAAGTCGTCCGGCGTGTGGCTGCTCTGGAACTGGAGCAGGCACTGGGCGACGGCGGCGCTGGTCTCCGGAATCCGGTAGCTCTCGGGCCTGCCGTCGATCAGCTCCTGGTGCACCTTCTTGACGATGTCGGCGACGGAGTTGCTCTTGCCCACGAGGCCGGTGGCTTCGAGGTGGTTCTCCAGGGCTTCCACGTAGTGCAGTATCTGCGGCTTCTTGAAGAGCTTCATTTCCTCCTTCTGCAATTCGAAGAAGTCGGCCAGCTCATACCAGATACCCGCCGTATCCTGCGCAGCCGACGCCTGCCGCTGACGTGCATGATCAGCCAACTTGTCGAGAAACGCAGTCTTCGTGATTCTGTTCGACGCGTTATCCACGACCGCCTTGTCCGCCTCTGCGAACACGTCCTTTGCCTTGGGCATGTCCGTAACAAGCTCCTCAGTCTTCCGAAGCAGCCCTTCGCGCAGATCGCTGACGAACTTGACCGTCACGTTCGGGTCGCTTCGGTCCTCAAGAACTAAGTAGGCCATGTAAGTGCCGGCGAAGTGCCGGTTCAACTCCACGTCCGCCTGGCGGATCGGATGGCTCCTGGCAAACCACTTGATCGGGTTGTCGTTGATCTCGACCCGCGTGATACCGTAGACGGCGATAACTGAGACCACGACCGTGACAACCAGGATCGGCTTGGCGGCACTGTACGTGAGCCGGCCGGTGCCGTGGAGCAGGCGAGTCAGCCAGGTCTGTCTCTCCTCATGTATGGCCGCCGCACCGAAGTTCTCCAGCTTCCTCTCGTTGAGGAACATGATGTAGGCGGGGACGAAGGTGATCGTGAATACCCAGGCGATCATGATGCCGATGGCCACGAAGATGCCGAACACCTGGACCGGCGGAATCGGAGTCATCGCCAGCGAGGCAAAACCGGCCGCCGAGGTCAGCGACGTGTAGAGCATCGGAACGAACAGGGCAGCCATGACCTCGACCGTCGTTTGCCGGCGGCCCTTCTCCTTCGTGTAGCGATCGAAGAACTCCGACAGGATGTGCACCGAGTCCACCACCGCGATCGGCATGAGGAAGATCGGGATCATCGAGCTCATGATGTGCACGGGGAAACCAAAGGCGATGAGCAGGCCCATCGTCGAGAGCACCGTCACCATGGCAATGATCATCGGCGAGATGACCAGGACCAGCTTTCGGAAGAAGACCAGCATCAGGATGAAGATGGTCAGCATCGCCAGCGGGGCGGAAATCGCCATCTGGATGAACATCTCATAGCCGAACGTGTCCTCCGCGACCGGCAGGCCGGTGATGTGGTATTCCTCGTCGCCCTGGAACGTCGCGACCTCCTTCCGCAGCGCCTTGTACACATTGTGGCTGAGGTCCTTGCTGGTCAGGGGCAAATACAGGCTGATCGCCTTGCCGTCGCCCGAGACGACGGTGTCCTTGAGCAGGGGGTTGGACATCGCCTTGTCCCGAATGGCCAGGGCCTCCGCCTGCGTCTCGGGGGGCTTGGGCATCAGCCACTCGAACGTGACGACGCCGGGGCCGCCCTGCCCGATATGGTCCACCAGCGACGGCGCCAGCAGGTCCACTTCCACGACGCCAATCGTTTCGTTCGGATCGTCCTTGCTGGGCCACTGGAGCGTCTTGGCGTACTCCGTCAACTCGTAGATTCTTTGCAGCGAGGCGGGGTTGAACACGCCGTTCCGGTCTTTATTATTGATGACGCCCACGACCACGATGTCGCTGAGGACGAAGTCCTCCTTGGTCTTGTCGTGAAAAACACGGACGGCCTCATCCTCCGAGAGCATGTTCTCCGGGTCGGTGTCCACCCGGATCAGCGGAATGAATGCCGCCAGCACGAGCGTGAACGCCACCATGACGGCGGTGACCAGCTTGTAGTGATCCAGCGAGAATTCGACAATCTTGCGTTTGAGGTCCATACGTTCGATCCCCAATGACCTGCCCTGATTCATCGTCTGCTGCGTTTTCTGAATTCGCAGTGTTTGTACACGCAGTCGAGGACGCGGACCACGTCCGGGTTCAGGATTCGGTAGTAGACCCTGGCCCCGTCCCGCCGGGACGCGAGCACGCCCTTGTCCTTCATCAGGTTGAGCTGCTGGCTGGTCACGGCCTGCTTCTCGCCGAGCGAGTCCACGATCTCCCCGACGCTCCTCTCGCCCTCCCGCAACAGCTCCACGATCTGCAGCCGCAACGGATGGGCCACCGTCTTGAGCACCTCCGCCGCACGCTCCGCCAATTCCTTGTCCATAAGAAAGCCCTCTGAAGTATCTATTTACCATTATATCAAGATATTACTATAATAACATATATCGTGCCCCCGGTTCGCTGCCAACGGAAATTTTCCGCGTTCCGCACAATTTTTTCGCGCGGCAGGGCAATCGCAAAGTGCTGAAAAGGGACATATTGAAAGCGCCAGCCGGGTGGCAGCGTCAAGGCCGAAGGCCTTGGCGATGGTCCTGGGCACGGGAAAGTCGCCATCGCCAATCCTTCGGCAGGCTCAGGAGCGTCGCTGCGATTGACGATGCCGCCCGCCGCCTTGGGCGACTTCTCGCTTGCCGGGCCTCCGTTTCTGCAAGTACTTGATTCCTCAAGCATTTACACATACAATGATGCATCTTCCTGTAAGGCACGCGCATGGCTGCGAACTCGAAAATCGAATGGACCGAGTGTACCTGGAACCCGGTGACGGGCTGCACGAAGATCAGTCCCGGCTGTCTGAACTGCTACGCTGAGCGCATGGCCCGCCGGCTCCGCGCGATGGGCCAGCCGAACTACCGCAACGGATTCCGCCTCACGGTTCACCCCCACATGCTCGAATTGCCGCTGCACTGGCGGCAGCCCCGCTCCATCTTTGTCAACTCGATGAGCGACCTGTTCCACAAAGACGTGCCGCTCGAATTCATCCGGCAGGTCTTCGACATGATGCGCCGTGCCCCCCAGCACCGCTTCCAGATCCTGACCAAGCGATCCGAGAGACTCAAAGAACTCAGCCCTAGGCTGGCATGGCCCGATAATGTCTGGATGGGCGTGACCGTCGAGAACAGCGACCACACGTTCCGCATCGAGCACTTGAGGCAGACGAGCGCTGCGAGGGAGTGTAATGAATCATGCCGGTCGCGCCAAACTTGTCCCCACGCAGGCGGGGAAACACCGAGAGACCGACGGAGCCGCGATGCCCAGAGGGTCCAACTCCCTCGCGGCAAAGGCTCACCACCAGCCGCGAGGCGGCGCAGCGACTCGCGATGACATAAATATGACCTGCCAAGTGACTTTGCGTTTGCCCCGATGGCAGCCCTTCTTGTGTCTCAAGCAGGCCGGCGAATGAGTGGTCACAATCCTGGTGTCGGGTCGGGCTCTTTGTTGCCTGCTTCGTCGCAGCCGATGTCGGGGCGGTCCCCGAGCACTCGGGGCTGGCCGTCGATGTCCACGATAACCGTATCGAGGGCGAAGTCGGGATCGCCGGCGTCGATGCAGGGCGAGTTCCGGCGTAGGTGATAATCGCCGCCGATCCAGATTGCGGCCAGATCGTCGGGAGCGGCCGGCAGATTTGGATCGGCCCAGTAGCCCGGCTCTACGAAACATGGGTCCGAGCTGATGTTGCCTGTTCCCGCGAATCCGCCTTCGATGTCACAGTAGTTGACGACCGCGTCGAGGGTGTTGATCTGCAGCGTCTGGCCGCCTGCGCCGTTGGAATAGATGATGGAATTGACGACGGTCGGCTTGCCCTGCAGGATGCCTTCCTTGCGATTGCCGACGATCGTGCAGTGCGCGATGGTCGCGTAGTTGTGCTTGACGAATCGCCCGCTCAGGGGCGTCATGTCGAAACCGGGCCCGCCGTTGCCGGCGATGATACAGTTCGCGACCGTCGGATTACTGCTCTCCCACAGTTTGATCCCGGCCTCGGCACTGCCCACGATCCGGCAATTCAGAATCGTCGGCGTCGCGCCGCTGCAATAAATGCCTTGTGTCGCCCCGGTGATCGTAAAGCCAGCGAGAATGCAGTTGGCGTCCTCGCCGCCGGAGAAGACGACCGCCTGTGTGCTGCCGCCGATGACAGTTGCGGCTACGACATTAGGATCGTTCGGGTCCTCGCTGCGCACGAGCAGGTTCTTGCCCTGGAAATCCACAGTCTCGCGGTACGTGCCCGGGGCCGCGACGATTGTGTCGCCTTCATTGGCGTCCCGCACGGCGTGAGAGATGTAATCGTACCGCGTGGCGCGAGTCACGTTCTCCACCGGCCCCTCCGGATTCGTCAGGGCCACCCTGACCAGCTCGATGCCGTTGCCGGTCCCGAGGTTGCGGGAGTACTGCTTGTCGGCGACGTTGTTCCAGTGCTCGTGGACGCCCAGGCTGGCGAGCCTCACACCGTCGGGCTTATAGATCGTTCCCGAAGGAGGATTGTCCGCCAGGGCGCCCTCGTGCAGATAGTTGTCGGCGTTGGCGATCAGGCCCCATTCGGCCTGCAGAAAGTCTAAGCACACCGAGTCGATGGCGATGGGGTCTTGGGAGGCAAAGACGCTGGACGGCCAGTCGCTATTGAACGGCGCGATCCGCCACCGCCTGGGCTGGGCATTGTGGATGTCCCCGCCGTAGAGGCCATCCACGATGTAAAGGACCGTGTTGCCGCCCATGTACTTGCTGCCGGTCAGATCGACGATGGCATTGTACCGGCCCATGCCCCGGTTCCAGTCGCGAATGGAGACATGCATCGCGCTGGGCGAGCCGGAGGTCCCGAAGTTGTTCTTGCCGCACAAAGTCACCGCGGTCTGGCCGTCGCCGTCCGTCCAATTGGCGCTGAACCGCGAGTGTCTCTTGAGCAGGGCCATATTGATGAAGTAATCGGCCTGGACCACCGCCAGGGGAAGCCGCCGGACATCGGTGCCCGAGACATCGGCCGACGAGAAGGCGATCATGTTGGCGACCCAGCCGCCCCAGTCGTTGTACTTGACGTTGGGGAACAGCGGCCGGCAGTACCCGGACACGGCGCTGATGTTGGAACGCTGGGCGTCGAAGAGCGTGACATTCGCCTGGGGAACGCCCACCTGGTTGACAAGCTGATCCAACAGGGCGGCCACCGTCTGCGGCGAGGCATCCAGGTTATTGCTGCTGCCTCCGCTGTTCAGGTTGATCTTGACGACGATCTTCTCGGTGGTCTTGTACCCGACGTCCCCCTTGCCCTTGCGCTGGTTCAGGTCTTTGAACAGGCGGTCCCAGGAGTCCGTGACAGTCGTGCCGCCCGCGACGCTCCTGACCGCCTTGGCCAGGAGGATATCGATGGCGCCCTGGTTGCTGAACCGGCTGCTCCACCAGTAGTTGCTCATCGCGTCCCAGGAGGTGGTCATCGGGTCATGCACCCAGGCCACTCTGCCCGGAAAGATCCCCTTGGCGACCCCCATTGGGGTATTGGCCGGATCGGAGGGCGTAAACACGCCCGTCGAGGCCGCCTTGGCCGGAGTGTCGTCGGTTGCGCTCAGGCTGACCCAGATGGCCGCCACGGCCAAAGCTGCAAACACGCCTGCCAGCACGTACCGCGACCGGCTCAGCAGATGCCTGGCCTTGCGCCAGGCCAGCGTCGAGCCAACGATCCCCAGGAGCCAAATGATGAAGCCGCTGGCCAGCGGCGCCGCCACACGCTGGCAGGGATAGCTCGCCCGTGAGGGCTTGGGGATCACCCGGATGACGAACCAGACCAAGGACGACACGCCCACAATCGGGCCAGCCCATCGGAGCCATCGGTATCGTTCACTGCGCCTGATGGGCCGACCTGTTTTGGGGCACACCCTACAGTCGCGATCTTTGCGTCCTTCCTCCATTCTCATCCCAATACCTCCACTATATGCCGATCATACTGCTGCTTCCCTGCATTCTTCGTTGCTCTGATCGTATCACAATCGCACCGGAAATGCAAATTCGCCGCGAGTTCCACCTCGGATGCAGCCAGAAATGGACCTTGCCGTCAAATTCCGACGACACCGTCTGTGGGTTGGGTGGCACGGGCAAACTCGTTGGCCCGTGGGGTTTCGATGGTGGAACCCAAGCGAGTCAGCACCGCCAAACTCGTCGGCAGCGTCCCAAGTTGTTGAGATCTCCGTGGCGTTGGATGGGTGGCATCGCCAAGGCCTTCGGTCTTGACGCTGCCACCCCTCTCAACAACTCGTGCCGGCCAAAACTCAAGAAGATGGGACGTTGCCAAGAAGTTTGGCGGTGCCCCCCGGTGCACACGAGGCTCTGCACCAAACGCATACGGCCTATTCGCGGGCCACTTCGTCGGACCCTATATCCGGCCGGCCGCCGAGGATTCGGGGCTGGCCGTCGATGTCCGTCAGAAGCTCTGCGAGCAGGTAATCGAGCGAGCCGGCATCGATGCATGGCGACGCCCCGCTGAGATGGTAGTCGCCGGCGATCCAGACGGCTGTGGCGCCGCTCGGCACTGCGGGGATGTTCGGGTCGGCCGCGTCAGCCCAATAGCCGGGCGTCACGAAGCATGGGTCGGCGTCGATGTTGCCTATCCCGGGATGGCCACCCTGCACGTTGCAGTGGGCGACCGTGGCCCCATCCGTGTCGATCTGGCCGAGCGCGTTGGCGTAGAGGATGGAATTGCCCACGAGGGGCTTGCCGCCGAGGATGCCCTCTTGGGCGTTGCCGACGATCGTGCAGTGGAGGATGGAGGCGAGGTTGTACTTGATGAACCGGCCGCCCGTGGCGACCGACATTTCGATGCCAGGCCCGGCGTTGCCAGCGATGATGCAGTTGGCGAGGGTCGGCGCGCGGATATCCGTCTCCCATAGCTTGACCCCGGCTTGGGTGTTGTCCACGATCCGGCAGTTGAGAATGACCGGCGAGGCATTGCGGCAGTACACACCCTGAGTTGCACCGGTGATGGTGAAGCCGATGAGCTTACATTTGGCGTTCTCGCCGCCGGAGAAGACGACCGCCTGCATGCTGCCGTCGATGATCGTGGCCGTGACGACCGTGGGATCGTTCGCGTCCTCGGACCGGAGGACCACATTCTTCCCACCGAAGGTCACGGTCTCCCGGTACGTGCCCTGGGCAGCCACGATGGTGTCGCCCTCATTGGCGTCCTGCACGGCCTGAGAGATGTAGTCGTATCGCGTGCCTTGGGTCAGATTCTGGACGGGTCCATCGTCGCTGGTCAGGGCGGGGATGACCAACTCGATCCCGTCGCCTGTTCCGAGATTCCGGGAGTACTTCTTGTCCGTAGCATTGTTCCAGTGCTCGTGGACGCCGAGGCTCTCCAGCCGCTTGCCGTCGCCATCGGGGTCGTACACGGATCGCGACGGCGGATCGTTCGCCAGGGCTGCCTCGTGCAGGTAGTTGTCCACGCCCCGGCCCGTGCAGTCGGTGGCCTTCGATTCATTCCGCACGAAATCGAGCGCCACCGAATCGATGGCCACCGGGTCCTGCGAGACAAAGATGCTCGACGTCCACTTGTTGCCGAACGATGCGAACTGCATGACCTCTGCACTCTGGTTCCTGGCCCCATACACGGCATCGATCATGTACAGCAGGGTCTTGCCGCCAAGGTGTGGATGGCCCATCAGATCGACGAGGCAGTTGTACGAGCCCATCGGCAGGTCCCGGTTGCCGAAGTTGTGCAGGGGCGACGGCGTCCAGCCGCCGTTGCTCGGCCAGTAGATCGACCCGAAATGGTTCTTCCAGCAGAAAGTGACGCCGAACAGAGAGTGCGCCCGCAGCAGGGCCATGTTGATCAGGTACTTGGCCTCGGTGACGGCGCGGGGCGGGTATGCCCTCGCGTTTCCCGGCACGCTCGGATTGGCGAAGCGGATGGGGTTGGCCTGGTCATGGGTCGCCGCGATGCGCCCGCTTCGCGTCGTATTGCAGATGAACCGGACACTCTGAAAGTTCGGATCAGGATTGCTTCGAATCTTGTCGTACAGGGGATCGCCGATGTAGCGTGCGGCATCATAGATCGTGATGTCGCTGCCCGACACGCCGACGACGTTGACGAGTTGCTCGACGACAGCATACAACATCTGCGGGCTGGGCATGCCGGCGTTGGCGCTCCACGTGCCGCCGCTGTCCTGGTTCATGTTGATCTTGATGGCGACTTTCTCGCCCTTGTTGTAGCCGACGTCGCCGAGGCCGCGGGTCCGGTTGAAATACCGGAACAACGCCTCCCAAGCGGCGGCATCGTTCGGCTCGCCCGTGAACGTGCGAAGCGATTTCGAAACCATGTAGTCCACGGCGCCCTGATCGGTATTGGCCTCGTCCCACCAGCGGCCGGTCTTGCCGTCCCACTGGGCGGCGCGCGGCTCGTACATCCAGACGACCCGGCCGGGATAGATCCCCTTGCCGACGCCCATCGGGGAGTTCGCAGGATCGCTGGGAGCAAATGCCGCACCGGCCTTCTCCTGCCGCGTCGCTGTCAGTGACACCCAGATCGCGCCCACCGCGACGCTCAGCAGCACCGCCGCGGCAAGGTAGCGGGTCTGGCCGAGCAACTGTCTCGCTCTGCGATAAGCCAGGGTCGAGCCGACGATCCCGGCGATCCACACGACGAAGCCGCCGGCCAGCGGCGCCGCCATGCGCTGGCAGGGATAGGTCGCCCGCGACGGCTTGGGAATCACCCGAACCAGGAACCAGACCAGCGAGAGCAGCCCCGTAAGTGGCAGGACCCAGTAGACCCAACGGTGTCGCGTGGGGACAACAGGACGCCCCGTCTTCGGACACACGCGCACCTGCTCTGTTTTTCCTTTCAGCGCCATCGTCAATCTCCTCTCAAACCCCCTTGATCCCACTTGCGAATGATTCACAACCGGCCCGGGACGCCAGGACGTGCTCCTCCCTTGTGCGAGCAGGGCCGATCAGCCAGTCACTCACCATTGTACCGAATGGCACAGTCCATTGGAAGTCATGCCCGTTGTTACGGTTGAGACTCTCGCAAGTATTAGGTGGCAGCGTCAAGCGAAGCTTGTCGCTGGTCTGCCTCGGATGCGGTGCAGCCATCGCCAAGGCCTTCGGCCTTGACGCTGCCATCCGGCTGAGGCAAAGCAACTACGGGCTGCAGGCCCGGGGATGATTGGATTGCCGGTGGCCGGGCGCGCAGAAAAAAAGCGGAGCCGCCCTCCTCCAGAACGACCCCGCAACCGAAAGAAACCAGAATCAGTTCCGGCTTTGGCCATCCCCGATCCTGGCTCTTCTCGAAAAATAGGGCGGGCATGCTCCTCCTCCTCCGTACGGTTTCAGATGTAGGTTTAGGACGCTCCCGCCCTGCGTTGCACGAATCCATATACAAAAGAACGGATAAACTCATGCTACCGAAAATCACTCGCGTGGCAAGGAAAAACTTCCCGGATTTGCTAAATATCCCATGCTCCCACTGCATTCGCGCGTCATGTTCCGGTTCTTGCGCAGTTTCGCTGAAATGCGAATGTGTGGTGAGGGACACAAGCGGTGCAGAGAGCTTGATAGCGGTTACGATTGAGCCTTTCATATCCTCGGGTGGCAGCGGCGAAACCGAAGGCTTTGCCGATGGCGAATGGGCAAACCATCGGCAAGCTGTCGCTTGCCGCTGCCACCCAGGGCTTGATGACGTGGTGCGAAGAATTCGAGTGTAATCAGCATGCAGTGCGCTGTGTGTGTCAGGAACCGCCGGCTGCCGCGGGACCGGCTTGCCGCTCCGCGCCGTCCCGCCATCTGTCCGATGTGCTCGGCACGGGATCGGCATCAGGCGGGACCGGCTCCACGTACTTGACTGAGGAGTCACGATTGCGTTTGCTCCACTTGCAGTACCAGGAGCCGAAGAGCGTGGCATGCCCGGCCTCCTCCTGGTCCAGCCGGAAGATCGTGCTCTTTCGCCATTGCACGATCCGCTGACTCAATTGCTGCGCCTCCTCCTCCGGCAGGTCCACCGCGGACAGCTCCAACGGATCCGTGCTCAACTGATAAAGGGAAACGTCATTGTGCGCCGGGTCATACACGAATTTGCGGTCCTGCTGGACAAAACCGGCCGGACCCTCCTGCATCCAGCCCGAGAAATACGTCCTGCGATCCGCAGGCAACAGCTCCATCGCGTTGACCCCATCGAAGTGCATCCGGTCGAGGTCGAATCCGAGCAGACCCAGGATCGTCGGGGTCAGGTCCATCGAGGTCACCGGCCCGGTGACCCGCGTCCCCGGCTCGATCAAATACGGCGCTCGCATGCACATGGCGATCCGCAGGACCTCCTCGTACGCCAGACGCTCGTGACCGCTGATGCCGTGCTCGCCGAATCCTTCCCCGTGGTCGCCGACCACGCAGAAGACCGTGTCCTCCGTCAGGTGGAGGTTCGCCAGTTCCACGTCCAGTGCGCCGAGGAACCGATCCGTATAGGCGATCGTCTGCTGGTAACGGTCGGGCAGCTCGTCGGCCTTCTGTCCGAACCACGCGGGCACCTGGTACGGGTCGTGCGTGACGGAGCACAACACGACCAGCAGGAACGGCTTGTCCTCGGCCTTGATCCACTCGGTGATCGGCTCGAGCATCGCGAACTCGTCGCTGCCGAGATAGCCGACGAACCGATTCGGGTCGTTCAGGTCCTCGCGCGACCAGAACTTATCGAATCCGAGGTTATGGACGAGCCCCGGCCGGGCCTCGAAGGCGCCCATCGCCGACTGGAAGAACGCCGTGCGAAAGCCCAGACCCTTCTTCAGAATCGTCGCCAGACTTGCGTACGGCGAATCCATCGGCACCGCTTCCGCAATGTCCTGCGAGGCCGACGGCACCCGGCCGGTCAGCAGCGCGAATAGCGCCTTGGTCGTATGCGTCACCACGGACCGGGCGTTGGTGAAGGAGACCCCCTGGTGCGCCAGCGCCGCCAGGCAGGGCGTCGGCCCGCCCGCCTCCGAGCCCGTCTGCGGCGCGATTCCGCCCTGCTCGGCCGCCAGAGACGTGCAATCGTACTGGATGCCTTCAAGCACGACGATGACGACGTTGTGGTTCACCCATCGCGGCTTGAGCTGCACCTCGACCGCATCGTGGCGAGGCAGCACGCGGGTGGCATTGTCGAAATCATCCTGGGCCAGATGACGGTACTCGGGCAGCAGGAAGGCGAGAACCGCCCGGGAATGGCAGTTGAACCGCAGGCCGGCAGTATCTCGGCGCGCCGGGCCCAGCCACGTGACTGCGGCGTTACCGATGACTGCCGCCACGCTGATGGCCAGCAACGCGACAATCCGGACGCGGAACCGCCGGCGGTCATACCTGGGCGCCGGCGGATTGGCGAGGACGGAAAAGAGAAACGCCAGTGCGATCGCGCTGGGCACGAGCAGGACCGCCGCGGCGCCCGGCATGCTCAGCAGGTTGTGCAACACGATCATGGTGATGTTGATCGGGTCGCGCACCAGCGGCCGCAGCTCCATCGGCAGAATCTGCGTGCCCGTGCGAATCAGCCAGCCGGCATTCATCACCGACCACGTGCAGATGACCGCCGCGAAGATCATCGCACCCCGGACGACACGTTTCGTCGGCCAGCGGCAGCAGATCAGCGACAGAATCACCTCAATCGTCAGGAGCATGGCGATATCGGTCAGAATCCAACTGGGGTATTTGAGAAGCTGGCCGTAGCGGATGGCGTGGAAGAATTTCACCGCCAGGTTGCAGAACAACGCTCCGAACACGATCGCGCTGCACGCGCGCGGCGCCAGTGCATCGCGCACCTGCCGCACGAACCCCGGCCTCCTCCGGTCGAACTGTGAAAACTGCGCTCTCATGGATAGAACATACCGCAGGCTACCGGAAATGGCAACCCGCCTGCCTTTCCCTCTCAACGCTCGCGCCATTCGGCGCCGGTTCACGTGCTCCGCGTTCCCTGCGCGGTAACACCCCACATCGGCGATCCATCTGCCGTCGTCACTATTATACCTGCCGCACCCACAGGCATCCCCTGAAAAAGAGCGGTCCTGGGCACATTGTCTACGGCTGACTTCTACGGCGGAGCATATATGGGCTCGTGGGTGGCAGCGTCAAGCGCAGCTTGGCGATGGCCTTGTCAGGATGCGACACAACCATCGCCAAGGCCTGCGGCCTTGACGCTGCCACCCATTTCGATCGCCATTTCTTCTCGTTCATCCCTGCACATTCGACCCGCTGCGTACCTGTTGTACTGCTCTTCCTCTATGTTAGTCGCTGTCCACCAGGTTTGCTTTCGGCGTGCGGATCATCTTTCCTGTTTCCGGGACGGCTATCGTGGTGTTCCCGCCGATCGCGTGGGGCTTCGCGAACACATGGGCGGCAAGCAGGACTACGCCAAAGACAAACAGGAGGATCCCGGCAATCTGGGAAATGGTCAGGGACGCAAACTCGAATGGATTATCGTCCCGGATGGACTCCAGCACAGGGCGCGTGATGCCGTAGAGAATGAACCCCATGGCGACCGTAAGGCCGGGACGCCAGAATCGCCAGTAGGGCGTCTCGGGCTCGGGCTCGCTACGGCTCTTCCGCCAGAATCCGTACAGAATGGCGGACATCAGCAAGGCCGCGGCCCAGGAGTAAAGCTGCGTCGGATGCATGGGCAGGCAACGATGCTTTCCGCGCGTGACCTCGTGCCGCTGCTGCTCCGTCAGCTCCGCCAGCGGCTTCGGGTACCAGCGCCCGTCCACATCGGTAAAGCTCAGGTATTCAGCATGGGGCAGCTCCAGGTGGGGATGCGCCCTGTGCCTCTTCGGGTCGGCGTTGATCTGGCTCAGGTACGCGTAGGACCGGTATGGAAAGCGCACGCCCCAGGGCAGGTCCGTCGGCCTGCCGAAGCAGCAGCCGTTCATAAAGCATCCGATCCGCCCGAACGACAGGCCGAGCATGAGACCCACGGCCATGATATCGAAGTACCGCCGGACGGGCAGCTTGCGATGTCGCAGGTAGAGCAGCAGGAACACGATCGCCGGGATCACCCCGCCGAGGAACTCCAGGCCCCCCCGCCACACCGCAAACACGCCGCCAAAATCCCCGCGAAACTGGTCATAATAGTGGACCACGAAGAACGCCCTCGCGCCGACCATGCCGATGATCAGGCAGTACATGGCCGCGTTGGCGATCACTTCGGCATCGAGCCCCACGCTGCGGCACATCCGCCGCGTCACCAGGATCGCCGCGACGAACCCGAGCACCGCCATCGCGCCGAAGCTCCAGATGGTCAGATGAACGAATGGTATCTTGACAAGCACCGGATGCATGGCAAACGCGTCACCTCCCGATTGTCCCGGACCGTGTAGAGACGTAACACCCTGCGTCTCCACAATCACACCTCAGCCTACCCGCCCGGCCGGTTCCCATCAACAGGATATTGTCACCATCCTCCAGAACTCCAGAACGGCAAATTCGAGATCCGAATGCCGAAATTCGCAACGGAGCCGAGCTTGCGACGGCGTTCGTAGTGACGCCGCAAGGCGTTTCTTCGAAAGCTTCAAATGTGAACTCTGAAGTGTGAAGCCGTAACGTAGGGCCTGCTCCACCGATGCCCGGGTGTGCTCACCGCCGAGGATGCGGAAATCCGGGGAGATAATGCCCAACTCGCACGCGAAATGAGTAAGCTGTCCCCGAAAACCCCCCGAAAACCACGATACTGCGCGAGACCCTACGGAATGACACCTCAGCGCCTGAGCCACGTTCCACGGTCGATGCTCCAGTCGTTGCCGAAGAAGCCGGCTTCGATCACGGCCGGCGCACCCTCGGTGAACATGGCGGCACGGAAGGCCATCAGATCGACGGGGGAGAAGACCGAAATGCGCAGCGCTGCGCGCGTGCCCTTGGCGCCGGTGGCGGCCACCACGCCCACCTGGCCCTGATCGCAGTCGGAGCGCGGATACACAAACATCACCGCGATGTCATCGCCCTGGTACCGTGACGCGGGGCCGATGAACTCGCCATTGCGAACACCGACGGGCGAGGCGTCGCCGAGCACCTTCGACCACGCGGCGTTCTGGTCGTGGTTTCCGTAGAGGATCACGTTGTGCCCCAGGTACTGCTTCGGGTCGAACGCGCTGTCGGGAATGATCTCGAAGCGGCCGTTGGCGCGGACCCACCACTCGTCAGCGTCGTAGCGGACCTTGGCCATCAGGAGGGCATCGGTGGCTTCGTCACCCTGTGTGCCTACCACGGCCACGAAGCCGTTCGTGAAGGCCATCTTGAACGGGCCGCCGCGCGTGGGCGTCTTCTCGCTGGCAGGCAGCGGCGCAGGCGTGGACCCGCCGCGGCAGGCAGGGTCGAGGTCCCAGACCACCTTGTCCTTGGAGCCTTGTCCGCGGCGGAACCGCAGGTGCGGCGTGTCGGTCTTCGGAGTCATAGTGATGGACTGGCCGTCGAGCGTGATCGTGATGTCGGCGGGCGTGCCGGCCGCCGGCACTGGGATCGGCGGCTCCAACTCCAGGGTGGTTACGTTAGACGTGGTGCCGGTGATGGTGCGTTTGGCTGCATCCAGGGAGACGTCCACGCTCGAGACCTCGAACGGTTTCTCCTGCTGCAGGATGCGCACCCAGGCATTGCGGCAGCTCACTTGCGGCGCCCAGGTGCGGAACCGAACGCGGGTGATGTCCTTGGGCTCCGGCAGCACGTGCCGAAACAGGAATTGCATCTTCGCCGGCCAGTCGTGCGCGGTACTCCACCAGTGCGGGGAGCCCGGGCGCTCATAGTACTGGAAATCCGGGTGACTGATGGCGGCGAGCTGCTTGAACATCTCGCGCGCATAGTTCACAGACAACTCCTCGTCGGCGTCACCGTGCAGAACATAAACGCCCTGCTGGAGGTAGTTCTCCTTGATGGGGAGTACATAGCACGCGCGGCCCGCGCGCCGGAGCATGGCTTCAGCAGCGTCTTCGGCGAGCCCGGCACTGCCGGAAGTGGCTGGGCTGACAGTCTCATCGCGGAAATAGCCGGCGGTCGGAGCGATTGCCGCAAATTCGCCGGGGAAACGCGCGCCGAGCAGCCACGTACCGTAACCGCCCATCGAGTGGCCACTGAGCCAACTGCGGCGCGGGTCATTCACAAGGTTCGCGCGTGCGTGCGCGACGGCTTCGGTGAAGTCGATACAGCCCCAGTCGTCCCAGGCGAAGCCGATCGGACGTCGGTTCGTGGGGCATACCACGTGCGCTTCCTTCTTGGGCGTAAGGTCTCCCATGTTGATGGCTTCGACGGTGGCACCGTGCAGCTCGAAGAGAATGCCAGGGATCGGGTCGCCGTCCGCACTGCTTGCGGTGGAGGGCACCAGGGCGTAGTATTGCGCACTGCCGTCAATGGTGCTGATGCGAGTGACAACCCGCCTATCGGCGGAGGAGACGGTGGCCAGACCCACGCTGAGCGTGTGGAGGACCGTGCCGTCGCGCGCGGCGAGCGTCACCGGCGCTGAATGCATGGTGCCGGCGCCGGCAGTGGAAGAAGCGAAGCGCGCGGGCAGCGCGATCTTCTTCTCGGTGAGCGCGGGCATGAAACCGAGGCCGACCCACGCGTCCTTCTCGGGAAGGTCACTGGCAATACGGATGCGTGCCCCGGAAAGCGGCTGCACGGAGGCATTCACCACCAAGACTCCCACGGGTGCCTCGGTGTCGTGGCCGGCTACGAGAGAGGGCGCGAGGATGTCACGATCGGAGATGAATGCCGCGGCGGGCGGGGGAACGAGCTTCGCAGCGATGGGCTTTGCGCCGACGGAGAAGAGGAACTCGTTGACGCCGGCCTTTAGCTTGACGGGGATGTGTACGAAGCCATAGGAAACGTCATTGCCGCCGCGCGAATCGCCATTCACATAGACGCTGCGGTGGCCGTAGGCTTCGAGGAGCATCACGCGCTCCGTTGCGCTGTCCACGGTAGCGTAAATCCAGCCGCCGGCGAAGGTACTGTAGTTGCCGCCTTTGAAGACGCCATTGGCATTGGCGGTCACGGCCGTCCAGACACATGGCCGCTTGCCATCATTGGCCTCCGTCGCGGGGAAGGGGATGGCACCCTCCTTTGGCATGGCAAAGGTACCGGCCACCAGTTGTGCCTCGATCGGGTCACGGCCCATCGCGGACGACCGAGTAGATCGCACCGGCATGGCCAGTGCGAGGCCGGAGCGGATAACGATCTCGTCCAGCGCAACCTGTTCGTCTTCCTGAATCACGCCGATCTCTGCGGCAGTCGTCCACGCCTGCCCGTTCATCTCGCTCAGTGCGACGAGCTTGACGAAGGTGCACTGCTTCGGCTCGAACAGCACGGTCTTCTTGTACTTGCCGTAGGGAAAGAACTCGCCCTTCTTGACCGGCCGACCGAACTCCTTGCCATCGGCGCTGAGATAGATCTCGTAGCTCTCGATCGTGCCGCCGTTGTTTCCACCCTGCCGCGGGAGATAGGTGAGGCCCTTGATTCTGCAGGGTGGATCGAGTTGGAGGATGATTTCGTGCGGATGAGCCGGACTGGCATCCTGCCACTGTGTATGCCAGATCGTGTTCGGGTTGCCGTCCACCGCATTCGCGCCCCTGCCGTCCTCACCGGCGGTTTCTTCGCTATCCACCTTGACGACCTTCAGCGTCAGCTTTTGCACCTCGCGTGCCGCTGGCGCTACCACGGCGGCCCCGCTGTCAACTGTGATTCCAGCAAGTCCCAGCACGAAGATGAAGAGGGCCTTCTCAGTGTTCATCGGTCTGCTCCTTACCACGCATATCGTTGCCACGAACTCACGGAGAGCATATCATGGATACCAGAATCATAGAGCTATTGGAAGCCTGCTATGATGAGGAATTGTCGTTGATGAGTGGCGATCTGGGCAAATCTACCTACAACCATGACGTGCACCCGGCGATGCGATCCCTTCAGGGAGTCTTTCCTTTCGCCGGGTGGCGAGGAATATGGTACGATGGGGACGGCCTTTTGGGGGCCTATGGTTCAGTGACAGGTTCTTGAGATGAGAGGGCATGTATGAGCACAGGCAGTTGCAGGTTCACGCGAAGGCAGTTCATCCATACGGCGGCAGGTGCTGCGGCGGCGTTCACCATTGTGCCGCGACACGTTCTGGGCGGGCCGAAGTTCGTCGCGCCCAGCGAGAAGGTCTACATCGCGATTATCGGCTGCGGCGGACAGGGGCGGACTAACGCCCGTGGCCTGTTCGGACAGGACGACGTGCAGATCGTCGCGATTGCCGACCCGATGGACCAGGCGGATTACAGCCGCTACTACTACCAGGGTGTCGCCGGCCGCCTGCCCGTCAAGGCAGAGGTCGAGAAACACTACTCGCAGCAGAACCCGCAGTTCAAGTGCAACGACTACGTGGACTTTCGTCAACTGCTCGATAAGGAAAAGAACATCGACGCGATTCTGTGTGCGACGCCGGACCACTGCCATGCGTTCGTGACCCTTTCGGCGATTCACCGGGGCAAGCACGTCTATTGCGAAAAGCCGCTGACACACAATATCTATGAGGCCCGCATGGTGGCCAAGGCGGCCGCAGAGGCGGGTGTCGCCACCCAGTTGGGCAACCAGGGCCGAAGCGACGAGGGCAACCGCATCACGTGCGAGCTGGTCTGGGACGGCGCGATCGGCGAGGTCCGCGAGGTGCACGCCTGGAGCCAGGCGGGCGGCTGGACCGATAGTCGCGGCCGACCGAAGGACACGCCGGAAGTCCCCAAGGGCTTCGACTGGCAATTGTGGCTCGGGCCCAAGGCCGACCGACCGTACCATCCGGCGTACGCGCCCTACAACTGGCGAGGTTGGTGGGAGTTCGGCACCGGCTGCGTCGGGGACATGGCGGTCCATAACCTGGACCCGGCGTTCGCCGCACTGAAGCTGGGCCACCCGATCAGCGTCGAGGCGGTCAAGACCGATTTCGTGGACCCCGAGGTCATCGGCGGCAACAACCACGTGGTCTGGGAGTTCGGCCCGGCCGAGGGCAGAGGCCCCGTGACCGTCCACTGGTATGACGGCTCGTTGCAGCCCGCGCGACCGGCGGAACTGGAGCAGGGCCGGCGCGTCGGCGAGGGCGGCAACGGCATCCTGATCCTGGGCAGCAAGGGCACGATCATGGGCGGCGGCTGGAGCAGCTCGCCCCGGCTCATCCCGGAGGCGAAGATGCGCGAGTACGGCCGGCCGCCGCAGAAGCTGCCGCGAAGTCCCGGCCATCATCGCGACTGGCTCAACGCCTGCAAGGGCGGTCCCAAGGCCTGCAGCGACTTCAGCTACGGCGCCCGCCTGACCGAATTCATCCTGCTCGGCGACGTCGCCGTCCGCGCCCGGAAGAAGATCCTCTGGGACGGCGAGAACATGAAGGCCACCAACGCCCCCGAAGCCCAGGCATTCATCCAGGAGCCCTACCGCCCAGGATTCGATTTGGCAAAGGTGTAGACAGGACAAGAGAATGGTCGGGTGGCAGTATCAAGGCCGCAGATCGCGTTTGTAGTGACGCCGCAAGGCGTTTCTCTTGATGCCCCTTCGACAGGCTCAGGGCAGGCTCTTGCGGGCACACTACAAACGGGCAGCGCTTGCCGTTGCCACCTAGAGCCCATGAAGTGCTCGCCTGAGGCTTATCACCCGGAGAAAACGTTGTTAGCGGAATTGCGAGAATGCGAAAATAACGCTCTTGCTTATTTTCGCTGCCGCTAATACGATAGAAAGTGATGAGCCGACGTCGTACTATTCCGGGCAGGTATTTGCAGTGCGCTGGTGGAGTCCGCGCCTTCCTCCCAGACCCCTTGCCGCCGGCAATCGATGTGACTGCCTCTCTGTTGTGGTCCCTGTCGGACGCGGACCGGTTGATCGGCCAACTAGCGGGTGAAGGGCGTACCCTGCCGAACCCACATCTACTGACGCGCCCATTCGTAAAACGGGAAGCTGTGCTGTCGAGCCGGATTGAGGGCACACAAGCTACCCTTGGAGAACTGTTGGCGGCGGACGCTGGAGCCATCGTTGACCGAAGCCCCGAAGACTTGCGGGAGGTCGTCAACTATGTGGCGGCTCTGGAATATGGTATACAGCGCTTGGAGTCGCTGCCGCTATCGCTGCGTCTGATCCGCGAAGTTCATGCCAAACTCATGGAGGGTGTGCGAGACGGTCAGGCGACGCCTGGCCAGTTCCGTCGCACCCAGAACTGGATCGGCCCAGCCGGTTGCACTCTGCAGAATGCAACGTACGTCCCACCTCCGCCGGATCATTTGATGGACTCCTTGAGCCGCTGGGAGTCATTCGCTCAAGATTCCACCTGGCCGCCATTGATCCAAGTGGCCTTGCTCCACTACCAGTTCGAGGCGATTCACCCGTTCCTGGATGGCAATGGCCGTGTGGGACGACTGCTCATCACGTTGTTTCTGATCGAGCGCCGGATTCTGCACACTCCGTTGCTGTACCTGAGCAGCTTCTTTGAGGCCACACGATCAGAGTACTACGAGCGCCTTGGGGCAGTGACTAGCCGCGGGGCCTGGGAGGATTGGCTTGTGTATTTCCTCACTGCTGTCGCCCGCATGTCGCAAGACAGCTTGACGAGGGCCGAGAAGATCAACCGCCTCTTGGGGCAGTGGCGAAACCGCGTGAGTGGCGGGGGCTCGAAGACGGCTGTATTCCTTGTGGACCTGCTGGCCGAGAACCCGTTCTGGACCGTCAACAAGGCGGCCCAGCGGCTAAGTGTCGCCTACACCACTGCGCAGCGCGCGGTGGAGAGGCTGGAATCGCTCGGCATTCTGCGCCAGACCGGCGATGCCAAACGCGACCGCGTCTTCTGCGCTCAAGAGATCATGGCCATACTCGATGAGCCTCCGCAGTTGAAACGATAACTCGGTCCTGATGGCGGCGCATGACAGGTTGGCGCGTGCAGAGGTCGCATAGGGAAAGCAAGAGAAAAGGAGAGAATCGAGGAATGAGTTCCGTGCATAAGCAAAGGATCATCACTCAGATCGGGTCGTTGCCGTATGACGATGTCGATGCGGCGGTCGAGTATAGTCTTCGCCATGACATCCCCTTCCTGCCGGAGTTGCCGGAGCTGGGGGACGCCATGCTGGAGTACATCAAGCACCCCGGGCAGTTGAGCTGCCTGCGGGCGTTCCAGCAGCGGACCGCCGGACGCGAGGTGGTCAAGGTCCAGTGCATCGGTCCGGCGACCCTGATCCTCAGCGGCTACTCGCAGGACGAGGCGATTGCCCTGGCCTGCCAGCACATCGCCGCGATCCTCGACGGCCTGCGCGTCGGAAAGGTCATTCTCTTCCTCGACGAGCCGGCCCTCGGCCAGGTGGGGTTCGACTACCAGCAGCTTTGGTCGCCCCTGTTCGAGAGCTTCGACGTCACGCGCGGCGTCCACGTCTGCGGCAACATGAACTGGGACGATTTGTTCCGCTCCCGCATCGAGATCATCAGTCACGATGCGTCCAAGTACGACATCACGAAGTACCCCGCCTACCGCAACGGCAAGCGAATCGCCTGGGGCGTTCAGAACCGGCAGGACGTGAGAGACTTCCAGGACGGCGACTTATTGACCCTCCCCTGCGGCATGGGCCCCAAGTTCCACACCCCCGCCGACTGCGAAACCGCCCTGAAACAAATGCAGGACATTGCCGATGACCTGTGTCGCGTGAAAACATAAAGGAGGCATTCTCTCGCAGAGATCGCGAAGGCCGCCTGCACGCATGAGCCTATATGGGATTTGACATCTATCGGTCCATCCACGATACTTTCTCTTGTGAAACAGTTGAGAAGCACCCGCTGATGGGTTGAGCAGGTGCGGTTTGGATTTCCGAGGGTAAGGGAAATGATCAAAAGACTGAGAGTCAGGAACTTCAAAGCTCTGCGAGACGTTGACATCAAGCTTACCCCAATCCACGTTCTCATCGGACCGAATGATTCCGGCAAAACAAGCATCCTCGATGCCCTCGCCGCTCTCTGTCGAAGCGTAGACCATGATCTGGCCGATGCTTTTCTAGGAGCTTGGAAGGGCACCGAACTGGTCCGGAACGGACAGCCTGATCTGTCTGTGAGCATCGCGGTGGATTTCGACAGTGATGTGATTACCGCATATAGGATTGACGTTCTTTTCGCACGCCGTGGCAGACAAGCCAAGATTACAGAGGAGGGTTTCAAAAAAGGACGTGCAGGCACTGTCTTCCAGGACCCACCAGCATCAGACATCTTTGTCGGTAGCACGAGGGTGAGGTACCAGTCAGAGGGTCCAGGCTATCCGGATATTCATAGCGACAAATGGCACATCATAAAGAGTCTGTTAGAGGGCGTGCACTACTATCGTTGGAACCCCGCATTCTTAGCTTTGCCCGTTGCACCTGATACAAAACGGCATTTCAGAATGGAGTCGAACGGCTTTGGCTTGGCTTTGTGTCTGGATGACATACTGAGTTTTGACCGCGACCGATTTATCCAGTTGGAGAAACGCTTCATCGAGGTGTTTCCCCATATCACTTCGATTAAGCTGATTCCCGAGGAAATGGCCTATCGCGCTCCTGTGGACAAGCCAGATCAGGTCACGATGCTTCAGAAGGCCGATGGCAAGGGATTGTATTTCCAACTGAGCAATGGAGGCCAGTTGATCCCGGCTTCCCAAACCTCTGATGGGACGCTCCTCGTACTCGCGTATTTGGCGATTCTGTACCTGCCTCAGCCGCCGCGGGTACTGCTTGTGGAAGAACCGGAGAATGGGGTACATCCAAAACGGCTTCGCGAGGTGCTGACGATCTTGCGCGAGCTTGTGCATGAGCAGTCGCATACGCAGATTGTGCTCACGACGCACTCGCCGTACGTCGTGGACTTGTTCGCTCCCGACGAGGTGACGCTCTGCACGATGCAGGACAATGGGGAGGTGAAGACCACTCGGCTATCGGAGAGCCCGACTGTCAGGCGGCAGATCGATGTCTTCACGCTTGGAGAGATTTGGACTTCCGAAGGGGACGAGACCATTGCCCAGGCCCAGAAGACCGAGGAGGCCGGCAAATGAAAGTGCTCGTGGTATCGGAGGGCAAGCACGAGCAGGCAGGCGCACTGCAGAGCCTTCTGAGGAGGCTCAGCGGAGATCAGGCGATTTTTGCCTTTGACAGGGTGTCCAGCAGCAGTATCCACGCCTTCCATGGCAAAGGCGGTGGATGCTTCAAGCGGGCTTTGCGTTGGCTTCTGGAGGCTGAGAAAAGGGGTCTCGATGCGCTTGTGTTGCTGATCGATCAGGATGGGCAGAACGACAGAAGCGAGCAAATTCGCGATGCACAGGATTCCTCGCTTTCGCAGTTGCCGCGTGCTATGGGTGTAGCGGTCAGGACGTTCGATGCCTGGATGCTCGCCGATGAGGCCGCTCTGGCAGATGTGTTGGGATGTCCGGTCGCGAGACAAGCCGAGCCGGAGACGATCCGCGACCCCAAACAGGTGTGCGCGGGTCTGCTTATGAACAGTCGGAATCAGATGGCCCAGAGCCAGATGTATGCGAGGATTGCGCAGCGATTTGACATTGCAGTACTCGGCTCGCGATGTCCTTCCGGATTCAGGCCATTCGCAGAACGCGTCAGCAGAGTATTTGGGCATGGACCGCGCATGAAGAAATAGGGAGGTTGCGACTATGGGGGTGAACGGGGCTTGCACCAGTAGAGAGTTCGCATATGGGTCACGATTTAGCCGGCGGGCGTTTCTGCACAAGACTGCTCTGGCTGGGATGGGATTGGCGGCGACGGCGTCGAGGATGCGCGCCGCGGACGCCACGAGTGATGCGCTGCCGATGCGCGTGTTGGGGCGCACGGGGGCAAAGGTCACGATCCTGGGGCTGGGGACCGCGCCGCTGGGCGAGGCCCGGGGGGATGTCTCCGAGGCGGCGAAGATTTTGGCCGAGGTGATCGACCGGGGCGTCAACTACGTCGATACGGCCCGAGGCTACGGCATCGCGGAGGAGGCCCTCGGCCAAATCCTGCCGACCCGCCGGGACAAAATCTTCCTCGTCACCAAGTGCTGGACCGACTCGGGCGAGCAGGCCCAGAAGAGCTTCGAGACCTCCCTGCGGACGCTCAAGACCGACCACGTGGACCTCGTGCACATCCACCACGTCGGCGGCAAGGAGATCGGCAAGATGCTCGCCACGGACGGCATTCTGGAATACCTGCTCAAGCAAAAGGAGTCCGGCAAGACCCGCTTTATCGGCATTTCCGGCCACGCCCGCCCGCGGCTCTTCGTGCGGATGCTCGAAACGGACCAGATCGACGTACTGATGGCCGTGATGAACTACGCGGACCGCAACATCTACGACTTCGAGGGCAAGGTCCTGCCGGAGTGCCGCAAGCGAAACGTCGGCGTCGTGGCGATGAAGGTCTACGCCGGCATCCGCGGTGGATTCCCCAACCACAGCAAAGGCTGGATCGGCTGCAACACCCCCGCCGAGCTGCTGCCCAAGGCCCTGGCCTACGCCCTGGACCTGGAGGGCGTCAGCGTCGCCAACGTCGGCCCGTTCACCATGGAGCAGGCGATCCAGAACATAGAGCTGGCCCGCCAATACAAGCCCCTGACCGACGCCGAACGCAAGGAGTTGCTCGCTCACGGCGAGAAACTCGCCCCCACGCTCGGTCCCCGCTACGGCCCAGTCACTTGAGTGCCGGTGTCCCCCTCGCTATGGAGGCCCCCTTCACAGATTCGCCGAGAGCTGGTGGGGTGGGCTCTGCCCACCGAACGAAGTAAGACGTCCCCGGAATTCTCTTACAGGGTCTGTAGAGGCCTGACAGAATGAGCCTTACCATGTCACCCTGGCGCAGAGCTTGCCCTCGACCCGATTGGGGGCGGGGGTCCAGAGCTTGCCCTCGCGAAGGCGGGGGATCGTTCGATAGGTGGCTGGATTCCCGCGAGGGTGGCAGTGACATGGGAAGGAGATTGCCGCGCGCAGCCTGCCTCATTCGGCAGGGCTCAGGGCAGGCTCTGCGCGGAGTCGAATGGGCTGGCAATGATACAGTCGCAGTCGCGTCCGTCCCGCCTTCCTACGTTCTTACCTTCCTACCTTCAGTAATTTTGGCTTTCGGGGCGGGGGCTATGGCCTTATAATGTCCGGCATGGAGCATCGATTTGTGAGAGCGATTTTTCCCGGCTCGTTCGACCCGATCACGAACGGGCATCTGGACGTGGTCAAGCGTGCGATGCGGCTGTTCGACGAGCTGATCATCGCCGTCGGGCGAAGTCCCGTCAAGAACCAGCTTTTCTCGCCCGAGGAGCGGGTCGAGATGATCGCGGAGCTGATCACCGACCTGCCGGGCGTTCGCGTGGAGAGCTTCGAGGGTCTGACGGTCGAGTACGCCGCCAAGCGGAAGGCCGATGTCATCCTTCGCGGCCTCCGCAGCCTTACCGACGTTCAATACGAGTTCCAACTCGCGATGACCAATCGGGCGGTCGCGGGGATCGAGACGGTCTTTATCATGACCAGCGAGCAGTACGGCTTTACCAGCTCGACGCTGATTCGCGAGATCGCCTCCCTGGGCGGCGACCTGTCGAACCTGATCCCGAAGAGCGTGCAGAAACGCCTGGAGACCCGCTTCAGCAAACTGGGCAAGCGCCCGGCGGCACTTGACCCGCAAGGCTGATGCCGGGCGGGAATCCAGTCTTTTCAACCACGAAGGCTTGCCCTCGCGAAGGCGGGGGACACGAAGACCACGAAGAATTCCACTGAGAACCGACAACCGGGAACAAACAACTGCTCTTCTGACACCGATTTCAAACTGAGAACCGTGAACTGACAATTGTCAACCATCAACCAACAACTGTCTTTTCACCGCGAAGAGCCTGCCCTCGCGAAGGCGGGGGAGGCGAACCACGCGAAAAATGTCCCCCTCGCCAAGGGCGCAAGGGCCGCAAAGAAAAGCCTGATGCCACTAGGTGGTATAACCACCTAGTGGCGCTGGATGAGTGTGTGTTCCGCCGGCCGCTGCCCTCGTTCTCATGCCGCACTCCCCATTCCGCACTGCGCGGCCCGCCGCTCCCCCGCTTTCTTCACACTTCACACCCTCCCACTCCCACTCCACATTCCGAAATCAGCAATCCACAATCGGAACGCCCCGCCGCCCCCCATCCCCAAAAAGTACCGGACACGGGCCGATCTCCGTACCGGACACCTTTAATTCCTCCCCTCACTCTGGTCCTTGTTTCTTGCCTCAAGGCTACGCCGACACTATCATAGGGGGCTGTTGGCGGCTCGAAAGCAGTGTTGGTTAGAGCCAAGTGGCGGAACGTTCCAAGGCGACAACCGGATTGGACTTTCGGGGTAGTCTATCCTCGGCGTGCGCATATCTGAAAGGGATGTACCGGATGACTGAATTGATCTGGGACGGCAAGTACGACAAGGATGGCAAGCGGGTCGCGCCGTTGCGCGTAGCCCTGCCCTTTCAGACCGTCGAGACGGTCAACGAATCAACGGAGGACCGCCGCAGTCATCCCCTGTTCGCCAATGAAAGCCCGACGGTCTACTGGCGAAACCGCCTGATCTGGGGCGACAAGAAATACGTCCTGCCCTCCCTCCTGGCGGAGTTCGCCGGCAAGGTCAACCTGATCTACATCGACCCGCCGTTCAATGTCGGCGCGGACTTCTCCTTCACCGCAACGATCCCCGACAACCCCGAAACCGATGACGACGAGACGACCACCTTCACCAAGGAACCGAGCATCATCGAGCAGAAAGCCTACCGCGACACGTGGGGTCGAGGGTTCGATTCTTTCCTGCAATGGTTTCACGAAACGGTAGTCCTTCTGCGTGAACTACTGCACGAAACCGGTGGCGTATACGTCCACTGTGATTATCACGCAGGGCACTATATCAAGACTTGCTTGGATGAAGTGTTCGGTCTGGTGAGCTTCAGGAACGAAATTGTCTGGAAGAGCCAGTCGCCAAGTGGCAGAAAGGTGTTCGCGCGGCAAATTCCTTTCTGTCATGAGACCGTCTTCTGGTATTCAAAGAGTCCCCAGTTCACGTTCAATCCTCAATACCGTGCGTACGATGACGGATACGTGGAGTCGCGTTTTACAAAGACAGATGCGCGTGGCAGGTACAAGGACTACGAGATCGAGGGTTTCTCCGAAGAGAAGATCGCCCAACTGAAAGCAGATGACCGGGTCGTTGTTACGCCATCTGGGAAACTGAGATTGAAGCAGTACCTGCATGAATCCAAGGGTGTTATGGTAGACTCCGTTTGGACAGATATTCCTCCGGTCAATTCACAAGCCAAGGAGGACACTCGCTATGCAACCCAGAAACCCGAGGCGCTATTGGAGCGCATCGTCAACGCCTCATCCAATGAAGGCGACCTCGTGCTCGATTGTTTTTGTGGCAGCGGGACCACGCCAGTAGTGGCGGAGAAGCTGGGGCGACGATGGATCGCATGTGACCTCGGTCGCTTTGCGATTCACACGACTCGAAAACGGTTGCTCGGTATCGAGAATCTGCGGCCGTTTGTGGTACAGAATCTGGGCAAGTACGAGCGGCAGGCGTGGCAAGTCGCTGAGTTTGGGGAGCAGGCGGAAGCACGCACGCTGGCCTATCGGCGGTTCATTCTCGATCTGTACCACGCTCAGCCGATCAGCAGCTACACGTATCTGCATGGCATCCACGGCGGGCGGATGGTCCACGTGGGGGCGGTCGATGCGCCGATAGCGATGGGCGATGTGACGAACATCGTGACGGAGTTCCGGCGGGCGATAGGGACAGGCAAGGACGCCCCGACGACCAACGGCATCGACGTGCTCGGCTGGGATTTCGCCTTCGAGATCAACGAGATGGCCAAGCAGCAAGCGGCAAAGGCCAAGGTGGACGTGCGATTTCTGCGGATTCCGCGCGACGTGATGGACAAGCGGGCCGTGGACCAGGGTGATGTCCGCTTCTTCGAGCTGGCGGCGCTCTCCGTCGATTTGAAGAAAGACAAGAGAGCCGTGACATTGACCCTGACGGATTTCGTCATTCCGCCCGATGACGTGCCGCAGGATGTGCAGAAGGCAATCACGCACTGGTCGCAGTGGGTGGACTATTGGGCCGTGGATTGGGACAACAAGGGCGACACCTTCCACAACCAATGGCAGGATTACCGCACCCGCAAGAAGCGCGACCTGGAGTGGTCCAGGACGCACACCTATGAATCGCCCGGTGAATACATGGTGGTCGTGAAGGTGATCGACATCCTCGGCAACGACACGACCAAGGCGATCAAGGTCAAGGTGAACGGATGAAGAAAGCTGCCGATACGCAGTGCTGCTTCTTCGTCGATGAATCCGGGGACCCGACGTTCTACGACAGATTCGGGAACGTCATTGTGGGCCAGGGCGGTTGCTCACCGATTCTGATTCTTGGTTTCATCGAAACGTGCGAGCCTTCCTCCATCCGGCGCGCGCTCGACAGGCTGCACAAAGAGATCGCGGCGGACAAGTACCTTCAGGGCGTGCCCTCCATGCAAAAGACCAACATGGCCTTCCACGCCAAGAACGACGTGCCCGAAGTGCGTCAGGCCGTGTTCCGGTGCATCGCGGGCATGGATTTCAAGGCCCAGTTCGTTGCGGCCAGAAAGATCGAGCGGGTGTTCCGCAATACGTGCAACAGCAGCGAAGGGAAATTTTATGACCACTTGGTGACACGGTTGTTTCAAAACACTCCGATGCATCATGCGATCAATCGGGTCTACATTTCTCGGCGCGGCGTAAGCACCCGCCAGGAGCCCCTTGAATCGGCCGTAAGGCTCGGAGTAAGCAGCTTCGAGGCCGAACGGCCGAACGGGGCTAAGAGGAATATCACGGTCCTGACACAGACGCCGGTGGGAGAGCCCTGCCTTCAAGTGATCGACTACATGAATTGGGCCGTCTACCGTGCGTTCGTCAAGAGCGAGATGCGATTCTACAAGTTCGTTGAGGACAAGGTCAGCTTGCTGGTGGATCTGTACGACACGGGGAATTACCCGGATAATTGGTACAACCGGGACAACCCCTTTGACATAAAAAAAGCCAGCCCTCTGTAGGCTAGGCCCGGGTTCCCAGGCGCACGGCGGAGGCCGACATTCACCTACAGCCGACTGACTATATAATATATACGACAGATTCCCTGAGATCGTCAACATTTTTCTGTAGAAAAACGCCAAAAAGTGAGGTTTGAGCAAATGGCGGTGCGCAAAAGAGAGCAGAAGGAAGAGCCGGAGCTATTCGATACAGGCATCAAGACCGCTCCGTGCATCGCGGAAATCACTCGGGCGGTGGACCAGTGGCGGGAGAAGAGCTACGAAGGTATCACCAAAACCACCGATATCCTGCTCAACTACTGGTTTCACACGGACCATCGCTTGCCGGATGGCCGCCCTTTCAAATACCACGACTCGCAGCGGCGGGCTATCGAGACCCTCATCTACCTGTACGAAATCGCGTGTGCTCGGCGCCATAAAGACATGCTCATGCGGTACGCAACGGCCAACCAAGACCTTCGCCTTTTGCAGTACGATGATTTCGGGCGCTATTGCGTCAAGATGGCCACCGGCAGCGGGAAGACGAAGGTGATGGCGTTAGCTATGGCTTGGCAATTCTTCAACGCCGTAGCCGAGCCGCGCGACGACTACGCCCGCACCTTTCTGGTCATTGCGCCGAACGTCATTGTCTTCGAGCGGCTAAAGAAGGACTTCAGCACGCGGAACATCTTTCGTTCCGACCCCATCATACCGCCCGAGCTCCAGATCTATTGGGATTTCGACTGCTACATGCGCGGCGAACCAGAGCGGGCCCAGTCGAGCGGCGCTCTGTATCTGACGAATATTCAACAACTCTACGAGCGCCCTGACACGACCGCCGATGAAGAGCCTGCGCAAATGACTGCTGTGCTTGGTCCGAGGCCGCCGGCAGATCAACTTCAGATCGAGGACTTTGACCGGCGCATCGTGGCCAGAGGCGGGCCTGTCATCGTCATCAACGATGAGGCGCACCACACGCACGATGAGAAAAGCGAGTGGAATAGCTGCATTCGCCACCTGCATGAAGACCTGGTCGGGAAGTCGGGCGATCCGGCCAAGGGTCTGGCCGCCCAGCTTGACTTCACCGCCACGCCAAGACACAGCAAGGGCACATTGTTCACCTGGACGGTTTTCGACTACCCACTCAAGAACGCCATCATCGATGGCATCGTGAAACGCCCGATGAAAGGCATCGCGACGCGCATCCAAGAGGCAAAGTCGGATGTCGCCAGTACGCGGTACGGCGCCTACTTGGCGGCCGGAGTCGAACGCTGGCGAGAGTACCGCGAGCAATTGAAACCACTTGACAGAAAACCGATCCTCTTCGTGATGATGAACGATACCCGCGAGGCGGACGAGGTCGGCGATTACCTCCAGCGCAAATACCCGGACGAGTTTGGCGGAGAAAAGCTCCTCGTCATCCATACGGACAAGAAGGGTGAAGTGTCCAAGCGGGATTTGGACAAGGCTCGTGAAGCAGCCAAGGAGGTGGACTTGCCCGACAGTCCTATCAATGCCATCGTGAGCGTGCTCATGCTGCGTGAGGGTTGGGACGTGGAGAATGTGACAGTTGTCGTCGGGCTCCGCCCCTATAGCTCCAAGGCGAATATCCTGCCGGAGCAGACCATCGGACGAGGGCTGAGGCTGATGTTTCGCGGCTTCGCCACTGACTATGTCGAGCGGGTAGACGTGATAGGCAACAAGGCCTTCATAGAGTTCGTCGAACAACTCGAAAAGGATGAGGACATCGAGTTAGGGACATTCGATCTCGATAAAGACCGCCTGCAAATCGTCACCATCATGCCCGATCCAGCGAAGATGGACAAAGATATCGCCCTGCCGACGCTCAGCCCCGTGCTCAGTCGCAAGAAGACGCTGGCCGAGGAGATTGCCGGACTTGATGTACTCGCCATGTCCTGTCCGACCTTGCCACGAAGCCCGGATGATGCTGTGGCCAAGACCTTCCGCTATGAGGGCTACGACATCATTACATTGCAGAAACTCATTGAGCGTGAGTACAAGCTGCCCGAGGTTCAGACGGCCCAGGAAGTGCTGTCCTATTATGCCAGGCGTATTGCTCAGGATGTCAAGCTTCCGTCACAATTTGCCGCGCTGGTTCCAAAGGTCCGGGAGTTCCTCCAGATGCGAGCATTTGGTGAGCCCGTTAGCCTCGATGATCCCGTGATCCTCAACGCCATCAATTCCAACATTGCCCAATACATAACCGTACAGACGTTTGCCAAGGCGCTGCGTCCGCTCGTCGTCGAGGAGATGCAGGCCCATGTGATCCACCCTGGACGGGCCCTCTCTGAGACGCCGGCGTTTCCTTACTCTCGTGCTACCCTCAAGGCCGGCAAAACTGTGTTCAACCTCGTGGCCTGCGCGAATGAGTTCGAGAAGGCGTTTGCAAAATTCCTTGAGAACGCGCAGGACGTGTCGGCGTTCGCAAAGCTGCCGGAGCAGTTCGGCTTTGCCATCGAATACGCCGATGCGAAGAACAACCTGCGATACTATGAGCCTGACTTCGTGGCCGTCACGACAGATGGCACACGACACTTGATAGAAACGAAGGGCCGCGAGGACATAGACGTGGCGAGCAAGGATCGGGCCGCCACCTTGTGGTGCGAGAATGCGACCCGTCTGACGGAGAACCGCTGGGTTTATGTGAAGGTGCCACAGAAGGAATATGCAGACCTACGGCCGGAGACTTTCGGGGACCTCCTTGTCTTCGCAACTCCACATGCATGAGCGGAATTCGGCAATGGCCAGAGCCATCGGTGTGCGGTGCACACCCTACAAGAATCCGTGGAATCCGTGTCTGACAAGCCGGCGGCTTGGGCAATTTTGGCTTTCGGGGCGAGGTGTGGGGAGGGCCTGATTGGGGATTGTTGATTGCGGAGTGCGGATTGGGGAGGGATGTTCTTACCTTCCTACCTTCTTCCCCTCTTACCTTCAGCCGTTCAGTCACGGGGGATTGCGGATTGGGGGCGGGGACGTATAATGGCGGGTAAATGGGTAGGGGCGAATGATCATTCGGCCGTATCCAGGGTGGGGGCCGCAGCGCCGGCAAGATGCCGGCTAGATGCAAGGCCGGGACGGCCTCGCCACGGGCAGGGAACAGGATTTCCCCCGACAGGGGTTGATTGCCGGGGGGGGAATTTGCCGATGAAGGACGTGTGGGCGTGGTATAATGCCGAACGGTCGGCGGGCCGGGACGTATCCGTTGTGGTCCGGGAAACCGCCGGATCGGGATGTAGTGAACGCAGGAGTAGACGCGACAGGACTTATGCAGTGCCAGATCTGTAACAAGCGGACCGCGACAATCCACCTGACGGAGATCAGCGAGGGCGTGCGGACGGAGATGCATATCTGCGAGCAGTGTGCCGCCGACCAGGGGATCGCCGCACAGAGCCAGATGTCCATCAATGAGCTGCTGAGCCACCTGCTGGAGTCGCAGCCGGCGGATGACGAGATCTTCGGGCCTTCGGACCAGCAGACGGTGTGCCCGAACTGCGGGTTCAGCCTGGCCCGGCTGCGCAAGGAGGGGATCCTGGGCTGCCCGGACGATTATGAGGTATTCGAGGCGGCGCTGCTGCCGCTGATCGAGCGGGCCCACGGGGGCAATACGACGCATACGGGCAAGGTGCCTTCGAAGACGCCGCAAGCGACCAGGCGGCTCGTGCAACTGACGAACCTGCGGCGGCAGTTGGACGTGGCGGTCCGCAATGAGGACTATGAGCTCGCGGCCAAGCTCCGCGACGAGATCAAGCATCTGGAATAGACCGGGCGGGACACTGCCGGGGAGTACTCACGGGCGATAACGATGAGATTGACCGATATCAGCACCGACATCAACGACTGGTTCAGCGGCAGCGGACCCTTGGCCGACATCGTCGTTTCCTCGCGGATTCGCCTGGCCAGGAACCTCGCGGGGCATAGATTCCTGGGCAACTGCTCGGACGAAGAAAAGGCCAAAATCCTCAGCCAGCTCAAGGCCGTGCTGATGTCGCTCGACCTCGGCGACGAGGTCTTCTACGTGAGTGTGGATCGGGCCTCCAGCCTCAACCGCGACCTGCTCGTCGAGCGGCACCTCATCAGCCGCCATCTCGCCCAAGCCAAAGGCCCGCGCGGCGCCGTCATCGCGAAACACGAATTCTTCACCGCCATGTTGAACGAAGAAGACCATCTCCGGATGCAGGTGCTCAAGGCCGGCTGCCAGCTCGCGGCGTGTGCGGAGCAGATTGACCGCATCGACGATCTGATCGAGGAGAAGGTCGATTATGCGTTCAGCTCCCGGTTCGGCTATCTGACCGCCTGTCCGACGAACCTCGGCACGGGGATTCGCGTGTCGGTGATGCTGCACATGCCCGCGTTGAAAATGACCGGGCAGATCGAGAAGTTCCTCAACGCCGCCAAGGACATGGGCCTGGCGGTGCGCGGCCTGTTCGGCGAGGGCAGCGAAGCCGTCAGCGACCTCTACCAGCTCTCCAACCAGGTCACCCTCGGCATCAGCGAAAAAGCCATCGTCTCGCGCTTCGAGCAGGAAATCATCCCGGAAGTCGTCGAGTATGAAAAGGAGGCCCGCCGCCAACTGCTGACCAGCCAGGTGGACGCCCTCGACGACAAGATTTCGCGGGCCATGGCGTTGCTCCAAAACGCCCACCTGATCAGCTCGCAGGAAGCGTTATTCCTCCTGAGCCACCTGCGTCTGGGCCTGAACATGCACGCGCACATGGGCGCCTCCACGCCGGCCATCCAGCGTCTCTGCGCCCTGCGTAACGGCACCGAGGCCAGCGACCAGCACGGCCTGTCCATCCGCACGATCAACCGCCTCTTCATGCTGACCCTGCCGGCCCACCTGCAACTGAACTACGGCCAGTCCCTCGACGCCGCTCACCGAGACGCCCTGCGCGCGAAGATCATCCGCGAAGCCCTCACCAGCAACTCCTGACCCAATCGTGGCGAGGCCATCTTGGCCTTGCGTCTCGCCGGCATCTTGCCGGCGCGCCCGCCCCGCTCGTAGTGACACCGTCAGGCGTTTCCCATAGCGAGACTCTTTGACACGGATGAACACCGATTTGCACGGATTAAATCATCAATCGTCAATCATCAATAATCAATCCAAAGGCAACCGGCCCCGCAATCCGCATTCCGAAATCCCCAATCCGCAATCAAGCCGCCCGCTCTCTTCCGCCTAACCCTTTGCCAGACCGACACTTACGGCGACTCGGCCCAAAGGTAACTGACGCCTTAGATGCCTGATGCTATATGAAAAGCCTGCTTTCGGCATTCGCGATGATTCGATCACGTAGAGCTTGACAGAGGGGGACAAGCGATGTGAAACCTAAGCCCTTGTTTCTCTCAAAGAGGGACTCTGAGATAAGGAGGTATTCCCATAGCTGGGGTTGCTGAACACCGGTGGGTGGCTTGACAGTTGCTGCTTGGTCGCACCATGCCACAGCAGCCTTTGCCTTTACGGCAATGTTTGGAGACTCTATATCCTTGGTCGCTTTCGTCTCGACTAAGTACATCTTTGTGGCTGTTCTCACAATAAAGTCTATTTCATATGTTCTCAGGATACTGCTCTCGTCACGATATTGAATCTTGAGCTTATGGCGTCGGTCCAGTTTTGCGTAGGCGGTCACCTCTACAGAAGGCTCAAGTGCCCCAAGCATAAAGTCGCGTTCGAAGCCTCCGCCCCTTGGCTGGTAGGCTAAGTAGGTAGCCATAAGTATTTTTACAGTATGTCCCTGAGCCAGAAGTCAGGAGATAATAGCCCCGCTTTGCGGAGTGTCTCTCGGGGCGTCAGGCTGTGGAGATAAGCCAGAGTATGAGTTACCAGAGCATCGATGGACTGATGTTGCCGATTCGCCAGGACGACGTGTGTGGCGTCGCGCCACAGATGATCCATCGGGTTCAGATGCGGGCTTCGCTTGGGGTAACCGTTCACGGGATGCAGTGAAAAAATCTTTTGGGAGCGGTGATTTTGGAGTGGCGCGAATCTGGGTGAGGCGGTATATCCTCGTTTATGGTAGACAAGGATGTCAGGCTATCCCAGTTGGTCC
>Ga0214473_10000341_pt1 | contig 65772 bp, 60 predicted proteins | sample RVTome_7_FD_203509 | JGI IMG/M metagenome (GOLD analysis project Ga0214473, IMG submission 203509) | Soil microbial communities from uranium-contaminated site in the Upper Colorado River Basin, Wyoming, United States - RVT98D197 | ecosystem: Environmental > Terrestrial > Soil > Contaminated >...
CCTATGGAAGGTGGATCACAGAGAAGATCAGCCAGACTCTTGTTCGCTACGGCGTGACCATCGTGAGCGGAATGGCAAGAGGGGTCGATTCGGTGGCCCACTGGGGGGCGATTTCAGGGGGCGGGAGGACACTCGCTGTCCTGGGTTGCGGAGTGGACGTGGTCTATCCTCCTGAGAATCGAAATCTCTTTTCCAAGATCATTGAACAGGGCGCTGTCCTTTCGGAATTTCCAATGGGCTCTCCTCCGGAGGGAGGACATTTCCCAAAGCGGAACCGGATCATCAGCGGACTCTCCATGGGTGTGGTTGTGGTCGAGGCCGGTCCGGATAGCGGGTCCTTGATCACGGCAAACTTTGCTCTGGAGCAGGGCAGAGAGGTCTTTGCCATTCCGGGAAATGTCGGGGCAGGCGGAAGCCGTGGGACGAACCGGTTAATCAAAGACGGGGCAAAGTTAGTCGAGTCGAGTGAAGATATCCTCGAGGAGATTCTGCCCCAGTGGAAAAGAGAGAAAGAGAGGATTGAAGAGGTCAAGCCTCGGGGACCGGAACTGAGCGAAGAGGAAAAGATTCTTTATGAGATGTTGGGGGAGACTCCACTTCATATCGATGCGATGATTCGAGAGAGCAAGTTCGAGCCTGGGAAAGTGTCGAGTCTTCTTTTAAATTTGGAGTTGAAAGGATTGATTTCTCAATGGCCTGGAAAATGCTTCAGCAAGAAGATGTGAAAAATGAAGAAAGATGAGTTAAGAAGTCAGAAGGCAGAAGGCAGAAGTCAGAAGAGAGGGACAGGGAATAAATGATAAAGGGAATGATCGTTGTTGAGTCTCCGACGAAGGTGAAGACCCTTCAGAAATTTTTAGGAGATGACTATATCATTAAAGCCTCAGTGGGCCATATCAAGGACCTTCCAAAGGGAGAATTAGGGGTAGATCTCGAAAAAGATTTCCAACCCCAATATGTCACTATATCCGGAAAAGGAAAGGTTCTCCGGGAGATTAAGAAGGCCAGTAAAGAGGTGAAGAATATCTATCTCGGCCCTGACCCGGACCGGGAAGGAGAGGCCATTGCCTGGCATATTGCGGAGGAGATCGACGGTAAGGGTAAGAATATCTACAGGGTTCTCTTTAATGAGATCACGAAAACCGCCGTCCTGGAAGCCATCAAACACCCCGGAAAGTTACAGCAATCGAAATTCGAAGCCCAGCAAGCCCGGAGGATTCTGGATCGTCTGGTGGGATATCAGGTGAGCCCCATCCTATGGGAGAAGGTGCGACGGGGGTTGAGCGCTGGCCGGGTGCAATCGGTTGCCGTCCGAATCGTCTGCGAGAGGGAGAGGGAGATTGAGCGTTTCGTCCCTGAAGAATACTGGAGCCTAACCGCCACACTGAGAGGAAAGGAATCTCCGATCTCCTTCGATGCCAAACTGGTCAAGTGGAAGGGGAAGAAACTCAGCCTGGCCAATGGGTCAGAAGCCGAGGCCATGAAGAAACGGCTCGAATCGGTCCCCTACAGTGTCTCAAAGATAGTTCAACAGGAGAAAAAGCGACATCCCCTTCCTCCCTTTATCACCAGCCGTCTCCAGCAGGAGGCCTCCCGGAAACTTTCCTTCAGCGCCTATAAAACGATGAGGGTTGCACAGAAGCTGTATGAAGGGGTGGACCTGGGTGAAGCAGGGACAGTGGGTTTGATCACCTATATGCGGACCGATTCTCCCCGCGTCTCTTCGGAGGCAGTCCATCAGGTCAGGGGGTGGATCCATGGCCGATTTGGAGAGACGTACCTTCCCTCCAAACCCAATCTCTATAAGAGTCGAAAAGGCGCCCAGGATGCCCATGAGGCCATTCGCCCCACCTCGATCGATCTGGATCCTGACAGGATGAAAGGCATACTCGATAAGGATCAATGGGCGCTTTATAAGCTGATCTGGGACCGATTCGTCGCCTCCCAGATGGCTTCAGCGGTTTTTCTTCAGACAACGGTTGAGATCAAAGCGAGCGAAGGAATTTTCACTGTGGCAGGAAGCGTGCCTGTCTTCCCCGGATTTATGGCCCTTTATGTGGAATCCGAGGACAATCACATCTCCGCAGCCAAACAGAGCGAAGAGGAAGAGAAAAAGTTGCCCCGCTTGTCAGAGGGGGAAGTTCTGGAATTATTGGGCCTCAACCCCAGGCAGCATTTCACCCAACCTCCCTTCCGTTTCTCTGAGGCCACGCTGATTAAGGAGCTGGAGGAGAAGGGGATAGGAAGGCCTTCCACCTATGCCGCGATTTTGTTCACCATTAAAGGGAAGGGATATGTGGGGATGGAAAAAGGAAAATTCTTCCCCACGGAGCTGGGTTATTTGGTGAACGACCTTCTGGTAGTCAATTTTCCCGATATTCTCAATATCGAGTTCACAGCTCTGATGGAAGAGAACCTGGATAAGATTGAGGAGGGAGAAAAGGGCTGGGTGGAAACACTTAAAGAATTTTATATCCCTTTCGAGAAGGACCTGGAGATGGCGAAGGTCTCCATGCGGGATGTGAAGAGGGAGCAAATCCCAACCGATGCCCTCTGCGAGCAGTGCGGATCGAAGATGGTGAAAAGATGGGGGAAGAGGGGTTATTTTTTAGCCTGTTCGGGCTACCCCAAATGCCGTTACACCAGAGAGGTGGAGGAAAACGGCGAACCTCAAAAAGTGGAGACCGATGTGAAGTGTGAAAAATGCGGAAGTCCGATGGTGATCAAGAACGGCAAGTTCGGGAGGTTTTTAGCCTGCTCCAACTATCCCACTTGCAAGTTTACCCAGTCTCTCAATACCGGCGTCCGTTGTCCCCAGGAGGGATGTGACGGAATACTGGTTGAGCGAAGGACCCGCAAGGGAAGAACCTTCTATAGCTGTGCCAATTATCCCAAATGCACCTTTGCCCTGTGGGACAAACCCATTCCTGAGAAGTGTCCGCAATGCGACGCTCCATTTCTGGTGGAGAAGCAGGGGAAGGGGGGAATCGTGAAGCGATGTCATCGAAAAGAATGCGGATACCGCGCTTCAGAATGAACCTTGCGATTGCATTAACCAGACCCGCCGGCAACACTTCCAGACCCTTGTAATGCGGGTTATATTAGAATTGAATGGGTCATGTAGGACTTTGCAAAAAGTGGATTCTGGCAAAGTTGGTGGGCCGAGGTGCTTGAATTTAAAAGGTTCCGCTACAAGGGTCTTACAGTGTCCCCGCCGTGTCTGGTTTGTTGTTTCGTTTCAGTGTTAAGGTAAGCGGCTCCGATATCTTCTTCTACCCTCAATGACCTTCTTCTGTGCAAACCGGCGTTGCATCAACTGGAAAGGAAAGTAGACGAGACGATTGATCAGGGTGGGAGGATAATTCCAGTGGAATCTTTTCCCAATAGAGGAAATGGAATAGAAATCCTTCCACGCCCTTTTCCAGCCCTCCCGGAGCGTCTCCACGTTCATCTTCTTCGGAAAGAAATAGGGCGCGGCCTCGTTAGGGTTTTCCAGCAACCACCATCGGTCCTGAAATAGGCGGCCTTCATTCTTCACGCGGTGGTAAAAAACCGTTTCCGGATAGGGGGTGAGCAGGGCAAAGACCACGGAGAAGAGTTTTGCCTGAATGCAGAAGCTTACCGTTTCTTCAAAAATGGAGGGATCATCCTCATCAAAACCGAAGATAAATGAGGCCCAGATGCTGATTCCGAAACGGTGAAGCAAATCGATCACATCACGGTATTCATCAGGGTTATTTTGATATTTATGTGATTGGATCAGGTTCGATTTCGATAGCGATTCGAACCCGATGAGAAGACCCATGCAACCGCTCTTTGCCAAAAGTTCCACATCTTTCGCTTCTCTCAATCCGTATAAGGAGGCCTGGCCGATCCACTTCTTTCTGAGGGGGGTGAGGGATTTGAATAACTCCCGGGAGTAGGATGAGTTGCCAATGATATTGTCGTCATTGAACATGATTAGGCGGTGGGGAAGGCTTTTGACCTCTTCGACGACATCGGGCACAGGCCTGAGCCGGTAAGTATCGCCGAAAAATTTCCGGACAGAGCAAAATTCGCAGCGGTAAGGACATCCCCGGCTGACCTGAACAACATCGAGTGGGAAATAGCCCTTTTTTGGTAAGATTTCCCTTCTGGGCCTTGGAATTTTTGAGGGATCGACGAAGCCCTCCTGTTGGTAAAAAGGTTTGAGATCGTCTCTCCTGACATCTTCGATGAGACGGGGCCAGATCTCCTCCGCTTCTCCGATGACAACAGCATCGGCATGCTCTTTTGCCTCTTCGGGAAGCGCGGTGGGATGGATCCCTCCCAACACGACAAGGACTCCCCTCTTACGGTAGGCATCTGCAATCCGGTAAGCCCTCAGGGCTGTCTTGGTCAGGACGGTGATCCCGACAAGGTCAACCTCCTTCAATCCTTTTTCAAGATCGAGCGGGATGAGAAGGTCGTCGGTGAAAGAGATGGCCACATCCGGAGGAGAGAGAGCAGCGAGGATGGGGAGGGCAAGATTGGGAACAGGGGCATTCTCTTCTACGGCAGGAGAGATGAGTTCGATCTTCATAGAGAGGTTCTCAACAAAAAGGGTGTATTTCATTCTAAGAGGATTGAATACCTTTTGCAAATAGAAGAGAAAAGACATAAAATAGTTGCGATGGAACCCATCATTGTCATCGGAGGCGGGCTGGCAGGCTGCGAAGCGGCATGGCAGATTGCAAAGAGGGGAGGGAGGGTCCTCCTCTTCGAAATGAAACCGAAGGTCTACTCCTCTGCCCATCGTTCTGCTTTCCTTGCTGAGTTGGTCTGCAGCAATTCACTGAAATCGGAGTCCTTGGAAAATGCCTCCGGCGTTTTAAAGGAGGAATTGTTAAGGCTTGATTCCCTCATCCTGAAGGTGGCAAGAGAGACAAGGGTTCCGGCCGGAGATTCTCTGGCCGTGGATCGGGAACTCTTTTCAAGGAGGATCACCCAGATACTGGAGGGACTGGAGGGAGTGGAGATCATCCGGGAGGAGGTCAACGCCATCCCCCAGGACAAAATCGCCATCATTGCAACCGGTCCCCTCACCTCTGAGGCATTAAGCGGCGATATCCGGAAATTGACCGGGGCAGAACATCTTTTTTTCTATGATGCCATCTCACCGATCGTCACTACGGAATCGATCGATTTTAGCAAAACCTTTAAAGCCTCCCGATATGGGAAAGGAGGCGATGACTATCTCAATTGCCCATTGGGCCAAGAGGAATATTACCGGTTCGTTGAGGCGCTCAATCAGGCGGAGAAGGTCCCCCTGAAAGATTTTGAGAAGAGATGCCTCTTCGAGGGCTGTTTGCCAGTAGAGGAATTGGCGGGTCGTGGAAAGGACACCCTGGCTTTTGGTCCGCTACGGCCTGTGGGCTTGATCGATCCGAAGACGAAAAGGCAGCCTTTCGCCGTTGTTCAACTGAGGCAGGAGAATGAGTTGGCCACACTTTTCAATCTGGTGGGGTTTCAAACCCGGCTGAAGCAAGGAGAGCAGGGAAGGGTCTTCCGGATGATTCCGGGGCTGGAGAAAGCTGAATTTGTTCGCTGGGGATCGGTCCATCGAAATACCTTTATCGATTCCCCCCGAATCTTAATGCCATCTCTCCAGTTGAAAGAACGGCCTCACCTCTTCTTTGCCGGTCAGATCACAGGCGTGGAGGGATATATGGAGTCAACTGCGATGGGGCTTCTGGCAGGGATCAATGGTTTTCTCTGGAAGATGGGGAAGAGCCCTGTTGTTCCCCCTTCCGTCACAGCGATCGGAGCACTGGTCAACCATATCATCCGTTCTCCTGTTGTTCCTTTCCAGCCCATGAACATCAATTTTGGCCTCTTTCCTTCTTTGGAGGAGAGGGTCAGGGGCAGGAAGAAGAATCTCCTCATGGGGAAACGTGCATGGAAAGAGTTGGAAGAGTGGAAAGAGAGAAACCGAATTTAAGGGGAGGACAGGATGGAGCGGCAGGCGGGTGAAGATCGAAAAGGGCAGAAATGTTTCAGATGCGGGAAAGAACTCCTGCCGGGAAGCCTCACCTATGTGACCCAGATCAGGATTTTTGCCGGATTTGATGGCATCCTTCTTGAGCCGGAAGAAGGGGTCGATCGGCAGTTGAGACATCTCCTGAAGCAGGTCGAGCAGTCGAATCCGGAGGACCTGGAGAAAGAGGTCTACCAGGAGTTTAATCTGATTCTCTGCAAAAGTTGCCGGGACCGACTGGTGGATGAGATCGAGCATCCCTGGGAGGGCCCTTTTCAGATCCGGGGCGGCCCAGGCCGATTCATCCATTGAAAAAGATTTCTAATAAAATATAGAAATCTTTGATTACACCGATTAGGAACAGATTACACAGATTAGAAATGCATTGAAAAGTAAACAAAAATCTGTGCAATCCTTTTTTGAAATCCCTGCCTGCGGTAGGCAGGTGTGCAATCAAGAGAGCGTATAGTGGTTTTTCAGAGCTCTCAAAAAATAACTTGACAACTTTTAACCTTTTTGCTTAAATCATTTCAACTGAATCAATTGAAGTTGAAGAATGAATAAGAAAATCCTCTCCCTGAAGAAGCTCACACACGACCTGTTCAAAAACGGAAAGAAGGAGATGGCCGGCCGTTCACGGGGCGCACGGCTCCGCGAGACGATCGAAAAGATCCTCAGAGAGGGCGATGAGCCCTGCCTCGTCATTGATTTTTCAGGAATGGGCTCCATCGATTTTTCATGGGCGGATGAGGTGGTGGCCAAGATGGTGTCGCGACTCTGGGGCGATGAGTACGGCGAAAAGTACCTCGTCCTGAAGGGTCTCAATCCCTCCCAGGAGGAGAACATCGGCGTAGCTCTGGAGAGGAAGAAACTGGCGGTTCTCACCACAGGGCCAGGGGGGTGGCGGATCATCGGCTCGTTGAACAATTATCTGGTCCAGACCTTGAACCAGGTGATGAATACGAGGCGATTGACCTTAAGGGAATTATCCGAGAAGGAAAAGATCGGTATGAACACGAGCGGCACGCGGTTGCTTAACCTCCATAGGAAGCGGTTGGTGTTGAGAATAGAGGGAGTGAACGATTCGAACAAAAATGCAACTCACCGCGGGAGGCAATATGTTTATCAATCCCTTCTTGCATGAGGAGGCATTGTGGCCGAACTGAGAAGAGATCCCATTACCAGGATGTGGGTGGCCATCACCACCGATCACCCCAAAGGACCATCCGATTATCTTCCCTTTAAACCGCCCTATCAGGTTCAGGAAACCGAGGGTCCGTGTCCCTTCTGTCCGGGAAACGAAGGGATGACACCCCCGGAGACTTTCTCAATAAAACGGGAAGGAAAGGGATGGGGGGTCCGCGTCATCCCCAACAAATTTCCCTTCTTCCGGATCGAGGGAGAATTCGATCGGAGGCCCGATGGGATGTACGATGTGATGGAGGCCATCGGCGCCCATGAGATCGTCATCGAAGCTCCCGAACATCATCAGAGCCTTGCCTTCATGGATCCCTCTCAGATCAGGAAGATTCTTCAGGCCTACAAGGAGAGGCTCATCGATCTGGAGAAGGACCGTCGTTTTGAGCAGTTTCTCATTTTAAAGAATTATCCGGGATTATTTAACCGCCATCCCCACTCTCACATCATGGCTATGCCTGTGATCCCCCGGAGGATCGACGAAGAGATCTGGGGAATATTGGATTATTATCAGCGGAAGGAGCGCTGTATCTTTTGCGATATCCTCAAGGAGGAGATATCGGCGAGGAAGAGGGTCATCGTGGAGACGGTCCATTTCTTAGTCTTCTCCCCTTTTGCCTCACGCTATCCTTTCGAGACCTGGATCGTCCCGAAGGCGCATTGCCCAGATTTTCATCGACTTCGAGAGGAAGAGATGGAGGATCTCTCTGTGGCGATTCAGTCCCTGTTTCTTAAGTTTCACAGGTTGCTCTCCAATCCTCCCTATGGTTTGACCTTTCATACCTCACCGGTTCAGAAGCGGTTTCACCGTTCGGAATACCACTGGCATATTGAGACCCGTTTGCGGATCGGATTGCGAGAGGGATTTGAATGGGGGACAGGTTTTTTCGTCAATCCCACTCCTCCGGAAGATGCGGCAGCCTATTTAAGGGAGATTGGAAGTTCGGAGTTCGCCTGCCTGCCGGACAGGCAGGGAGTTTAGAGTTCGGAGTTGTTATATCATTTGGGCAGACACGTGACATGGGCCCAAGACATGGGTTGAGGGTTGGAAATGTTGGATGTTAGTTTTAAAAGATCCAATCGTTTTGAGGCGCAATCTTCAGATATCCGGGGGAAAAAGAAGAAGTGGATTTTTATCTCTGGATCTTTTCTGGCCATCCTCTTATTGATCGGGTATTTCTTCATCTTGCCTTACAGGCCAATTCCCTCCAAAGGCGGTCCCTCCGAACCCATCAGTCCTCCGTCAAAAGAAGTTCAACCACCTGAACCCGAATATCAAATCATCGAAGGCACGATTAAAGAGAAGAGCACCTTTTCAAAATCGCTGGCGGAGAGGAATATTCCTCAATTCTGGATTGAACGGATCGTTTCGACTTTGAAGCCTTTTATCGATTTCAAGAAGTTGAAAGGCGGTCAATTCCGTTTTATTGCTGACGAAAAAGGAGAACTGGTAAGGTTTATTTTTGAGGCGGGTCCCACCGAAGTCTATGAGATTGAAAAAGGTTCGCAGGGATATATTGCCCGGAGGAAGGAGGTCCCTCTCGAAACCCACCTCGTCAAGGTGGAAGGGGTGATTCGGTCGTCCCTCTTTGAGGCGATGGAGGCCACAGGAGAAAAGGAACAGTTGGTGATCTCCTTTGCTGAAATCCTCGCTGCAGAGGTCGATTTTTATAAAGATGTGAGGGAAGGGGACCGGTTTCAAATGGTGGTGGAGAAGGTTTATAAGGATAAGGAGTTTATCCGATATGGTCCAATTCATGCGGTAGAGTACCAGAGAGGAGAGAAAGTGATCCAGGGGATTCACTTCCAGGGTGATTTTTATAATGAGAAAGGTGTTGCTTTGAAGAAGGCCTTTTTAAGATCTCCCCTCCGTTTTACTCGCATCAGTTCGAGATTTAGCAGGGCGAGAAAACACCCCATCCTCGGCGGGGTTCTTCCCCATTATGGCATCGATTATGCGGCGCCTACCGGAGCCCCTATATGGGCGGTGGCAGATGGAACCGTGGTCTCTTGCGGGTGGGGAGGAGGATTCGGAAAGCAGGTCATCCTCAGGCATCCGAACGGATATATGACCTATTATGGCCATCTCTCCGGTTACGGCCCAGGGGTCAGAAAGGGAGTCAGAGTCAAGCAGAAGCAGATCATCGGTTATGTGGGTTCCACCGGTCTCTCCACAGGCCCTCATCTGGATTACCGGATGGCAAAAGACGGGCGATTCAGAAATCCACTGAAGGAGAGTTTTCCCTCGGGGTTTCCGATCGAAAAGGGAAAGATGGAGGCTTTTCAGAAGAGAAGGGATGAGATGGTGGTTTGGCTTCAGGGAGCTACTTCTGATCGGAAGAGGCTGGAATCTCCAAAGAGAGAAGGCGAGGGGGGCGGGTGATGGCTCCTAAGAAGAAGATTCTCATCGTCGATGATGAGAGGGATATTGTGAAGGCATTGACCATTCGGCTCCAATCGAGCGGATATCATACGGTCGTGGCCTTTGATGGCGCCCAGGGCGTTTTTATGGCCCACAAGGAGCGACCGCACCTGATCATCCTCGATATCCGGATGCCGGCAGGCGATGGATTCAGTTTGGCGGAAAAGTTAAAAGAGTCAAAACGGATGAGCCGTATTCCCATCATCTTTGTAACGGGAAGTCCGGAGAGGAGCGCCGAGGAAAGAGCCCGGGAGCTGGGCGCCCGTTATTTTATCAAGAAGCCCTATGACCCGGAAGAGTTATTGGATGCTGTGCGAAGAGCGTTGGAGACCAAACCTTCCGGTGGTTGAAAGATGAACAAAGATGATTTCGTCATCCAATCTGAAGTTCGAAGAATGCTGATCCGGACCAATGTCGATTATACCAAGCTTGATTTCGGAACGGTCAGGGGGGTGGTTTACTTGCGGGGGCTTTTTAAACTTTCCCGCATCTATACGGATGGGAATGAAGAGGCGGTGAAGGAATTTATTGCGAAGACCCTCTTCTCATTTGAGAAGAAGATCAGAAGCATTCCCGGGGTTTCAGATGTCGTCTTCCAGTTCATCAATTGGAGGAAGGAGAAAGGAAAGTGGATTCCGATCGAAATAAAGAAGAAGGAAGAGAAGGATGAAGATAAAAAAGCTCCCGGTGTATAGGCGAATTTTAAAGGAGATTGAGAAGGAGATTCAGGTCCATCCGGACTATGCGGACCTCCATAACCAGATGGGTTTGCTCCTGATGATGGAGGGAGATCAGGAGGGGGCGGAGAGGGAATTCGTCCTTGCTATTAGGCTCAACCCCAAGTACCGGGAGGCCGCCCTCAATTTAGGTTACCTTTACATTGAGATGGAGAAGTGGAAAGAGGCTGAAGAGATCTTTCTCTCCGAGGCAAGAAAGAACCCGAAGGAGGGTTTTCTCCAGCATCTTCTGGGGATGGTCTATCTTCAAATGGGAAGGGAAAGCGAGGCAATCCTGAGAATTCAGAAAGCTTTCCGGAGCCATCCCGACTGCCGAAATTGCTACCGGAAGAAGGGGATCTGGAAGAGAGGAAAGATTTACCTTGATGAGAAAACAGGGGGGGGCTTCGGGAAGATGCATCTCCATCGCCTTTATGCCCAATCTTATAACTTCGTCGGCCTCTATCTTGCCAGAGAAGGGAAATCGGCTCAGGCCATTCGAGAATTGAAGAAGGCGGCGAGACTGATACCCGACGAATTCCAGTTTCATTCCAATCTGGGATCAGTTTATTACCACTATGGAGACTATCGAAGGGCGGTCGAGGAATTTAAAAAAGCGTTAAAGATCGATCCCTGTTATGGACTGGGATATGCCTATCTCAGTTATATCTATGGTTCGATGAGGCGGACCCGGGAGGCCCTCCGGTTGATGGAAAAGGCTGTTCGGTTAAATCCCCGATATGCGGATCTCCATTATAACCTGGCCCTCCTCTACAGTGACCAGAGGCGATATCGAGAGGCAATCTCCGAGTTGAAGAAGGCGATCCGTATCAACCCCAACTACCTCTTTGCGAGGATCAATCTGGGCGTTCTCTATGAAGACCAGAAAAGATGGAAGGAGGCTAAAAGGGAATATGAGAGAATCCTCAGGATCACACCGGAGGATGAACATGTGCGGAGGCGTCTCGAGAGGATCTCGTAGCGATAAAGGAGGGAAAGAATGACCCTTTCTGCGAAAGGGAGAACCCCTGAAGTTCAATCGATGCTGGTGATCCATCAGGGCGCCCTGGGCGATTTCATTTTGGCTTTGCCCGTGCTTTCTGCTCTCAGAAAGGCTTTCCCTGAAGCCCGAACGGCCATTATGGGCTATCCTCGGATCCTGCAGTTAGTGGAAGGGCGTTTCTATACCGAGGAAATTTTTTCCATCGACCAGAAAGGGATGGCCACTTTCTTCGTCCGTCAAGGGCCGCTGGACCGGGCCCTCTCTCAGTTCTTCAGCGCCTTTGAACTTATCGTCGTTTTCGGAAAAGATGGAGAGGGAACGCTCATCGGAAATTTAAAAAGGGTCTGTCAGGGCCGGATTCTTCATATCAATCCCTTACCGAATTGGGATGAAGGGGTTCATCTGTCCGATCATCTTCTGAAACAGCTGACCCGATACGGAATTCCCCTTTCAGAGACGAATCCCAGACTCCATCTGAGAGAGTCGGACCTGGAGTGGGGGAAAGATTTTTGGATGGGAAAGGGGCTCTCCCCTGAGGAAAGATCGAGGGTAATCATCTTCCACCCGGGAAGCGGGAGCAGAAAAAAGAATTGGCCCCTAAGGCATTTTTTAGATCTTTTTCGTCATCTTCAAACTCAACTCAAAGGAAAATTCCTCATCGTCCTCGGTCCTGCGGAAGGGCCGGAAGTGGAACGGGCCTTTGAAGAGATGACCTCTCCGCATCTTATTCTGGCAAGAGGGCTTTCCCTGATTCAGCTTGCCTCCGTCATGGAAGGGTGCCGAGTCTTCATCGGAAACGATTCGGGCATCTCTCATATGGCAGTTGCCCTAAGATTACCGACGATAGCCATCTTCGGACCCACTGATCACAGAGTCTGGTCTCCCAAAGGGGAGAAAGTTGAAGTCGTTCGAAGAGAGATTCCCTGTTCACCCTGCGGTGAAGAGAGATTCTTCCTGTGCAAAGAGGTTGAGTGTTTGAATAGGATCGAGGTCGGAGATGTTTTAAAGAGATTGAGGAGTATGGGAGTGGAGGTTTAACCCCTAGCAGGATGCTGAAAAACGCCCATCTATCCCGCGCTTCGCGGGATTTCCCTCATCCTTCCCCGTGTCGAGCACGGGGCAGGCTTATTGCGACGTACATCCAAGTACGCCTCACTCCTCAGGATTTCGGGTGCCTCGTATCTAGGCATTTTTGAGCATCCTAAATAAAAAGATTTTTTCAGCAACCTTCTAAGAAAGGAGGAAGAAGATGGAAGAGAAGAAAGTGGGACAGGTAATCAAGTTTTTTGGAAAGGCCGGCGTGGCTGCCATCCGGATATCTGAAGGCTCCCTGAAGGTGGGTGACCAGATCCACATCGTCGGACATACAACCGACATCACTCAGACGGTTGACTCGATGCAGATTGAGAACAACAATGTCCAGGAGGCGGGCCCGGGTGCGGACATCGGGATCAAGGTAAAGGATAAGGTAAGGGAACACGACACCGTCTATAAGGTCGTGGAATGATCTATACCGAAATAGGTTTAGGTTAACCCAGATGCTGCAATATCAAACCCGGGTAGGGGTACTTCCAACCCTTTGCAATTGCGGATTATTCGAAAAGGAAGGGTTACGGAGGATTTCACTTTAGGTGAAGTCCTGGTTTTGCCTAAAAACGCATGTAGCTAACTTCTAAAGGTGCCGCTGCAAGGATTTTCCAGCACCCCCACCCGGTTTCGATATTGTTTTTTGCAACTGATGGGTTAAGGGTAAGGTTTAGGGCTATATTATTTTAACCCGATTCTTGATCTTGACCTCAACCTAAACCTCAGCCTTCGGAATTTTGGTTTTCTATGCGGTTCATCGCTGATTTTCATCTCCACTCGAAGTATAGCCGGGCCACAAGCAAAAATATGGAGGTGGAGACGCTCGGCCGGTGGGCAAAAAAGAAAGGGATTACGCTTCTCGGGACAGGAGATTTTACCCATCCCACCTATTATGCGGAATTACGAACGAAACTGGTTCCATCAAACAATGGTCTATTTCATTTGAAAAAAGGAGATGAGGGGGTCCGTTACATTTTGACCGCAGAGGTCAGCAACATTTATTCCCAGAAGGGTAAGGTAAGACGGATTCACAATCTCATCTTTGCCCCTTCTTTTGAGGTGGTGGAGAAGATTAATTCAAAGCTGGGGAATCTTGGAAAGCTTTCTTCCGATGGAAGACCCATCTTCGGCTTTGCTGCAAAAGAACTCGTTAAGATGATCCTCGATATCTCCGAAGACTGCCTCATCGTGCCTGCCCATGCATGGACACCCTGGTTTTCAATTTTCGGAGCCCATTCAGGGTTCGACTCGATTAAAGAATGTTTTGAAGAGATGACTCCTCATATCCGAGCCATTGAGACCGGTCTCTCCTCTGATCCGGAAATGAACTGGAGGCTCTCAAGCCTCGATACTATTACCCTCATTTCCAATTCCGATGCTCACTCGCCCAATCGGTTGGGAAGAGAGGCGAATGGTTTCGACTGCGAGTTAAATTATCAAGAAGTGGTTGATGTTCTCCGGAAGAAGGACAGGAAAAAATTTCTCTTCACCATCGAATTCTTTCCAGAGGAGGGAAAATATCATTATGATGGTCATCGCCAGTGCGGAGTTATGTTCTCTCCCCCTGAAACAAGGTCGCATCAGTACCTTTGCCCCCGATGTCAGAAGAAATTGACCGTTGGGGTGATGCACCGCGTCGAAGAACTCTCCGATCGGCAGGAGGGTTTTATTCCGAAGAATGCCATTCCTTCCATCCACCTCATTCCCCTGGAGGAGATCATTGCCGGAGGGTTAGGGGTTCGGGTGGGGACGAAGGCGGTGGAGGCAGAATATGATCGACTGGTCGAAAGGGGAGGATCAGAATTTCATATCCTTCTCTATGCCGCACCGGATGAATTAGCCTCCTTTGTTCCGCCCAGGGTTCTGGAAGGAATCATCCGGATGAGGCAGGGAAAGGTTTCGATCGTTCCAGGCCATGATGGCGTTTACGGAAAGATCAACCTCTTTTCCGAGCATAAAGAGACAGGGCAGCTGAAAGAGCAATTAAAACTCTTTTAAGAAAGTTGAGTGTCTCAGGGAAGACTGTACATCTTTTGTCATTCCGGACTTGATAAGCCTGCCCCGTACTTGATACGGGGGAATCCAGTCTTTTCAATCTGGATTCCTGCTTCCCTGCCTACCGCAGACAGGCGCAGGAATGACAGCCATGGTAAAAGTAATTATGAAACACTATAATAGGCCTCATAATGGTTCCATTTATAGAGGAGGAGAGAGATGGAAAAGGAGGTAGAGGAGAGGCTCATTCTGGTCTGTAGGAGCGAGATCAAGATGCTGGAACTTATCTTCGAGGGCTTTCGGACGCTTACTGAAAAGTCGATCAAGGAAGCGGATATGGAGAAGGAAGAGGTTCGAAGGAATTCGGTGGAGCTAGCCAGATTTGTGATCGAAAAGAGCTCACCCAGAGAGAAGGGGAATGAATGGGCGAAGCCCTACCTCTCCATGGCCTCCAGTTTTGACCGGATGGGTTACCACATGGAGGGGATGGTGGGCCGGCTGATGTCCATAGTGAAAGACCGCATCTTGTTTAGCGATCGTGCCGTGAAGGAGGTGAATGATATCTTTCAGGCGGCGATGGACCTCCTGGAGAGCCTTCCGGACCTGATCCAGACAAAGAATAAACTGCTTGCCCAGCACATCGGCGAACAGGTGAGGTCCATATTAAAGATTGGCAACGGGTATTCGGAAGAACATGAGGAGAGATTAATCCAGGGGGTCTGTATGCCCAAATCCTCCCCCCTCTATCTGGGCCTCCTCGAGTCCCTGAAAGGGATTATCGCACATACCCTGGAGGTGAGCGGCAAGATTGTTTCACTTTCGCCCAAATCTTAAATCAAACAATGTCATCTATTCCCTGGGAACAAGCCATCGGAGCCTCGATCAATTTTTTGATCTTTTCCATGAGCACGAAGAACGAGGAAAAATCTGGACTCCAAGAAAAAAAGTTTGACAACCCCCTTTTTTTATCTTAATAATGAATGATGGTTCATAGAATGAATTACAATTTTTATTACCTTTAGAGGAGATATGGAAAAGATCGGCAGGAAAGAGAGAGAACATCTGGTCCATCGCGGAGAGATCCTTCGGGCGGCAGAAAAGGTCTTTGCCGCCAAGGGGTTTTTCCAGACCACCATGAGCGTAATCGCCCAGGCGGCGGAGTTCGGGACGGGGACCCTTTATAAATACTTCAAATCGAAAGAGGACCTCTATTTCACTCTTATCGATGAGAAGACGGATGAAATCAACCGTCTGGTCAAAGCCGAACTCTCCCGGAAGACTTCCGCCATCGAAAGGATCAAAAAAGTCTTGATCCTCGAGCTGGAATTTATTGAACGGAACCGGGATTTTTTCAGGATCTATACCTCGGAAGGAAGCCGTTTTGAGTGGTCGATCAAAGACGATTGCGGAAAAAAGATCCACGATAAGATGGTGGACTATATCCATCTCCTTACTAAGGTTTTGAAGGAGGGGATGAAGGCCAATGAGTTAAAATCTTTGGACCCCCTGGATTTAGCTCATGCCTTCGAAGGGATCGTCCATTCTTTTATCTTTGAATGGCTGATCAGTCCGGAATCCTATCCGCTCATTTCAAAGGTGGAGATCATTCTGGAGATCTTTTTAAAAGGAACCGAAAAGATGGAAAGGAGGAAATAGATCGATGAGAACAAGATGGTTCGTTGGATTGATTTTTTGGATTCTCCTCTCTACAGGAGTGGCCTGGGCCCAGGAGTCCCAGAAGCCACTGACCCTTGAGGAGAGCATCAGGATTGCTTTAGATCGTAATTTGAAACTCCATTCTTCGGCAGAAGGGGTGGCGGGTTCCGAATTCAGAAGAAAGGCCGCCATGACCGATTTCTTTTCCAGGTGGACAGGTCAGTATGGATATACCTGGTATAATAACCCTGTCACCGTTGGGTATTCGGCCATCACCCTCAACACCGACAGAGGGGTTTTTAACTTAGGCACCACCATCAGCCAGCCATTATTCGCGGGGGGGTCGATCCTTTCAAATTATCGTAATGAGAAATTGGGAGTGGATATCTCCAAAACGGATGTGGAGACGGTCAAAAGGGACATCGTCCTCCAGGTGAGAGAAGGATACTTCAATATTTTAAGGGCGGAGAAATTTCTGGATGTGGCCCGCCAGACGGTCAAACAATTTTCAGCCCAGTTGGAGGTGACCAGAGCCTTCTTTGAGGTCGGAATCGTCCCCAAGAATGATGTCCTTCAGGGAGAGGTGAGACTCGCCAATGCAAAACAGGGGCTGGTCAGGGCTGAAAATGACGTAGTTTTGGCCAAATCTTACTTTAATTCATTGCTTCGCAATGAGATTGAGGCCCCCCTTCAGGTCATCGATATCCTCGGTTACAGTCCCTTCTCTCTTCGTTTTGAAGACTCCCTGAAAGAGGCATTAGAGAAGAGGCCGGAGATAAAGACCTTAAATTTAAAGATCGAACAGGCCAAGGAGGGAGTAAAAATTGCGAAAAGTGGGTTCTTTCCAACCATTAACCTCTTTGGCAATTATTCCCGGCTTTCAGACGAGCCGTTGCTCGTGGGGGGGTATCGTGGGGAGAGATGGACGATTCAGGGCATCGCCACGATCACACTCGGAGATTGGGGGAAGACGGCTTATAAAGTGGGAGAGAGCAAGGTGAAGGTGACACAGGCCGAAGATTCAAAAGTTCAATTGATCGAAGGGATCATCCTGGAAGTGAAGAACGATTATCAGATTATGCTGGTCGCCGAAAAAAATATCAGCGTGTCAGAAAAAGCGATCGAGCAGGCCGAAGAGAATTTGAGGATGAATGAGGAAAGATATAAATATCAGGTGGCCACAGCCACCGATGTTCTCGATGCCGTGACCTTACTGGCCCAGGCAAGAGTCAATTATTATGGGGCTCTAAGCGATTTTAACATCGCTAAAGCGAGACTGGAACGGGCTATGGGAAGGATGTATCCGTAAGGACGATGAACGATGAACAATGAACGATGAATCGTAAACAGAAATGAATTTTAGTTAAAAGAGAATGAATATGCGACAATCTATATTATATGGGCTATTGATAGTTCCTCTTTTTTTTGGGGGGTGTGGGTCGAAGGAGTCGGTGAGTATTGAGAAGCCCTCCAAGTCTCCAACACAAATTTCGGAGGAGAGACAGGTGGAGGTAGTGGAGGTTGTTCCAAGAGCAATTTCTTATACCCTCTCTGCGGTGGGAAGCCTCAGAACTCCGGAGAATGTGACGATCAGTCCTAAAAAGGCAGGGATCATTGAGAAGATTCTGGTCAGGGAAGGGGAAAGGGTTCGAAAGGGACAGCTCCTGGTCCAACTTAACGAAGTTGATGCAAAGCTGCAGGTGGAACGGGCCGAAGCAAGGGTCCAAGAGGCAGAGGTCTCTTTAGAGGCACATCGAATCATTCTGGTTCGCTACCAGAAGCTTCTCGAGGGGAAGGTGATTCCTCAACAGACCTACGAGGATATCGGTCTGAAGGTGAAGCTGGATGAAGTCAGATTGGCCCTTGAAAGAACTGAGTTGAGTCTGGCGAGGCAGAATCTTCAGGATCATCGAATCATGTCGCCGATCGATGGAATCATCAATCTCAAGATCGCCTCCATTGGTGAGCACGTCAATGTGGCGCCGAAAGATGAAATCTTGACCGTTGTCCAGATGGATCCACTGGAACTGGAATTTTATATCCCTGAAAACTGGGCAGGAAGAATCCGCCCGGGCAGTCAGATTCAATTCGTGGTGAAGGCCTTTCCTGAAGAGAAGTATTTAGCCAATCTGCAGTTTGTCAGCCCGACGGCTGACCCTGCTACCCGAAATGTGAAGATGAAAGCCATAGCTCCCAATCCACATTATCGATTGAAACCCGGATTTTTTGCCGAAGTCACCCTCCAGACAGGGGGCAATCCAAATGGCATTACCATCCCCGAATCAGCCCTTTTCAGCCAGGAGGGAAAGAATTTTACTTTTGTGGTGAAGGAAGGGGTTGCCCTTCGGAGAGAAGTTGAAACCGGAAGCCGGTTCGATGGAAAGGTGGAGGTTGTCAAAGGGATTCAAAAAGGGGAAAAGGTTGTCACGGTCGGACACGAACAATTGACCGAAGGAATGAAAGTAAGAGCTCATACTCAATGAAATGCGCTTTTTAACTTTATCTCACTCTAGTCACTTTTAACTTTAGCTCACTTTAGGCACTTATTATGTTCCTTTCCGATACATCCGTTAAGCGGCCTGTCGTTGCCACGATCATCACATTAGCCCTTGTCTTTTTTGGAGTCCTCGGATACCAGCGCCTTGGCATCGATCTCTTTCCCCAGGTCGATTTTCCCTTTGTCACCGTCACCACAACCCTTTTTGGAGCCGCACCGGAAGTGATGGATACGGATGTGACCGATCCCATTGAAGAGCAGCTCAACACCATCGAAGGCGTCAAGCATATCACCTCCACAAGCGGTTATGGATTTTCGCAGGTAGTGGTTGAATTCGAACTCTACCGCAATATCGATTCCGCGGTTCAGGATGTGAGGGCAAAGGTCGATCTGGCGAGAAGGAAACTACCGACCGATATTGATCCGCCCATCATCGATAAATTCGACATCAATGCCATTCCCATTATCTGGCTATCCATGAAGGGCAACCTCCCCCTCCAGCGGTTGGGCATGATCGCCGACGAGGTGTTGAGGCCTCAGCTGGAGTCGATCCAGGGGGTCGGGACGATCAACCTGGATGGCTATGCGAAAAGGGAGATTCGGGTCTGGCTTGACGGAAAGAAGCTGGAAGCCCACCGACTTACCTCAAATGATATCGCAAAGGCTTTTCTGACAAAAAATGTTGAACTGCCTGGTGGGATCATCGAGAGCGTCGATCGTGAGTTTACCGTCAGGAATTTAGGTGAACTCCGTAATATCGAGGAATTCAACAACCTGATCATCCTCTATCAGAATGGGACGCCCATCCGCCTAAAGGATGTCGGTTGGACGGAGGATGGGACAGAACCGGTACGATCGATTGCCCGGTTTAACCGGGTCCCCGCGGTGGGATTGAGCATCATTCCCCGTTCCGGGGCCAATGTGGTGGAGGTGGCGCGGACGGTCAAATCGAAACTCGTTGAGATGAATAAGACCCTTCCTCCGGGGGTCGAGGTCTCCGTCTCTTTCGACAGCTCTTTTTTCATCGAGGAGGCGATTTCCGATGTGGGGTATGATGTTTTCCTGGGCGGGATCCTGGCTGCGGGAGTAATGTTCTTCTTTCTTCTTAGCATCCGGAGCACGATCATCACGGCTCTTGCGATTCCTACCTCTTTGATCACCAGTTTCGGGATTATGCATTTTATGGGATTTACCCGGAACTATATGACGATGCTGGCTCTCTCGATGATGGTGGGGGTGGTCGTCGATGATGCGATCATTGTCCTCGAAAATATCTACCGTCACATGGAAGAGGGGCGGGACCCGATGGCTGCCGCAAAGGAGGGAGCTTCGGAGATTGCCTTTGCCGCCACCGCCGCGACCTTCTCCATTGCGGCTGTCTTCATCCCGGTGGCCTTCATGGGAGGGATCATCGGACGGTTCTTCTACCAGTTCGGTGTCACCGTAGCCAGCTCCGTCATTGCCTCTCTGGTGATTGCGCTGATTCTGATCCCCATGCTCTGTTCCCGGTTTCTGAAGGTGGAAAAGAAGAGGAGTAAGCTAACCCATTTTTTTGAGCGGGGCTATGAAGGGCTGGAGGGCCAATACCGGAAGGCTCTGGGTTTCTGCCTGAACCATCGATGGATCATTGTGGTCATGGCCACATTGATCTTTATCGGTAGCATGGCCATTCTGATCAATCTGAAGAGTGAGTTTGTCCCCAAATCGGATGAAAGCCGTTTCCTCATTCATCTGGAGGCCCCTACGGGATCCACCCTCCATTACACGGACGATAAAATGAAGAAAGTGGAGGGACTGATTCTCAACCTGCCTGAAGTGAAAAATATCTTTTCCACAATCGGAGTAGGCGCCCGAAAAGAGGTGAACAAAGGGATATTGCTGATCGCCTTGAAAGATCGCGGGGAGAGAAAGCGTACACAGCATGAGGTTATGGCTGGCCTGAGGGAGGAGGTTCGGGGAATTCCGGGATGTAAAATCTATATCGAGGACTTCGAGCCCGTTGCCGTCGGAGGAAGACGAGGGGCTCCCCTGCAGTTTGACATCAAAGGTCCTGAGGTGAAGGAGCTGGAGGCGATATCCAGTCAGATTATGGCGGAGATGATGAACCGTCCGGGGTTTGTGGATGTCAGCTCCGATCTCGAATTGACGAAGCCTGAAGTCAGGGTCTTTATCGATCGGAATAAGGCATCCGATGCAGGCGTGGATGTCCGCGAAATATCTTCCGCCGTCCGACAGATGATCGGAGGACAGGAGGTCTCCAAGTTTAAGGATGCGGAGAGGGCCAAACGCTATGATGTAAGGGTCAGGTTGATTAAGGATCAAAGGATGAGCCCTGAAGACATCGCACAGATCTCGATTCGTACTCCCAGAGGGGGGCTGATCAAGCTGGCCCAAGTCATCAGGGTGGAGGAGGGAATCGGGCCCAATTTGATCAACCGCAAAGATAGACAGAGAAGCGCAACGATTTATGCCGATACAGCGGGCGGAAAGACTCTGGGCGAAGCGATCGAAGAGATGGAGGATTTGGCTAAAAAGATGATCCCCTCAGGATATTCCCACAGCTTTTTCGGTCAGGCAGAGGCGTTTAAAGAATCGTTCCGCTACCTGATCGATGCCCTGATCCAGGCCATCATCATTATCTATATGGTTCTGGCGATTCAATTTAATAGCTTTCTCCATCCCCTCACCGTGATGCTGGCCCTGCCCTTAAGTACGGCAGGAGCCTTCGGCGCCCTCTATCTGACCGGTGATACCATCTCCATCATCAGCATGATCGGCATGATCACCCTGACGGCCCTGGTTGTCAAAAATTCGATCCTGCTGGTCGATTATACAAACACATTGATAGAAAAGGGAATGGATAGGAATTCAGCCGTGCTTCAAGCGGCGCCGGTGAGGCTTCGGCCCATCCTGATGACGGCTGTGACGACGATGTTAGGGGTTCTTCCGGTGGCCCTGGGTTATAGCGCAGGCGGAGAGTTGAGGGCTGGAATGGGCCGGGCAACCTTGGGAGGGATGTTTGCTTCAACACTCCTTACCCTCTTTGTTGTGCCGGTGGCTTATACCCTTATGGATGACATTCGTTTAATCGTGAGGAGGGGCTTGGGGATGGAGAGAGGTGATGGAATTTCTACGTAATTGCCCATGGCCGTTAGACCATTCCTGCCTGCGGTAGGCAGGGTTACCCCTTACCGTTAGACTTTTATTTTCTAAGTAAGCCTCAATGAGGCATAGAGATTGCATAATTATCCATTAATAATCGGGGGGCCATTTTGGGAATAAGTTATATATATCAATAAGTTAAATAATTTCCGAAGAAGTTGAAACCTTAATACTTGTTGACAAAACAGGCAAGTTCTGGTAAGTTTTTTAACAATTTTTGGACATCAGGGGTATAAATTCGGTGCAATTGATTATCGCCATTATTTTCCTGATTCACCTGGTTCTGCTTGCCGGAACTTCCTATGCGGGAATATACCGCTGGGTAGATGAACGGGGAGTCATTCATTTTACCAACTGCCCAAGAGATTCCCAATTTAAACTCTACATTCGGGAGAGCAAGGAAGATGTGGGAGGAGAGGAGAACCGCGCCTCCGTTCCACCCGTAAGGGATCAGAGCCAATTTGATTCACTGATCGAGGAATTGTCAAAGAAACATAATGTCGATTTCGCCCTGGTCAAAGCGATGATCAAGGCTGAGTCAGGATTTAATCCCCTTGCGGTCTCCAGAAAAGGGGCAAGGGGGTTGATGCAATTGATGCCGGAGACCGCCCAGCGAATGAATGTTGCGAATATCTTCAACCCAAGAGAGAATATCGATGGCGGGGTTCGCTATTTCAGACATCTCCTCTCTCTCTTTAACAACGACCTCCGTCTCTCCCTGGCCGCCTACAATGCGGGCGAGAATGTTGTTTCTGAGTTGCGGTCGATCCCTCCTTATCGCGAGACGGTAGATTATGTTCGAAAAGTATTGAACTATTACCAATCCTATAAGCCTTGATTTATTAGCCTTATTTCAATGGGAAAAATGAGTTACCAGCAAATAATGAGCCTCCCGAACGGGGTGACGGTCATCCGGATTTTGGCTATTCCCGTTATCCTCCTGCTTCTCTTTACCACCGGTAGGACCTTTCAGATCATCACGGCCATTGTCTTTCTCCTGGTGGCGTTAACCGATATGCTGGATGGCTATTTCGCCCGGCGTCGAAAGATGGTGACGACCCTGGGGAAATTTCTGGATCCCCTTGCCGATAAACTGCTTATCGTCACAGCCCTGATCGCCCTTATCTCCGCGAGAGGAGTTCCCCTCTGGATGGTGATCGTCATCGTTGGGAGGGAGATCGCAGTGACCGGGTTGAGAGGGATCGCCATGTCTGAGGGAATCGTCATTTCATCAAGCATGATGGGGAAGTATAAGACAGCCTTTGAAATGACCTCCATCTTCTTTCTGATTTTAGATGGGAAATACCTGTCCATTGATTTCCACCTAGTCGGGGTCATCCTTCTCTGGGTCGCTCTGTTCCTGGCCATCTTCTCAGCCGGTGACTACTTCAAAAAATTCCTGAAAGCCGTCATTGCTTAGATTTTGTTTTGTTTTTTACTCCGAACTATGTTCTGCTCTTGACTTTGAATCCCAAATCTTTTAATTTTTACTTTAGAAAAAGCGGGAATAACTCAGTGGTAGAGTGCAACCTTGCCAAGGTTGAAGTCGCGGGTTCAAATCCCGTTTCCCGCTCCAGAGGCGGCATAGCCAAGTGGTAAGGCGACGGTCTGCAAAACCGTTATTCACCGGTTCAAATCCGGTTGCCGCCTCCAATGAAATCAAGGGATTAGACCATTCAGTCTGATCCCTTTTTTTTCTGCTACCCATTGACGAATCGGGAGATTAGGGAAAGAGTGAGGGGAGGTATTCGGATCTGATTTTTATAAATCTTGGCGGTGGATTAAAAAGTAACCGCCAGGGTGATGGAGCCGAACGACTGAGCCTTATCCTGCCCGTCAAATTCTTTCGTCCGATAGACATGGGCATAACTGAGCTTCAGATGTTTGTATAAAATTGCGATGCCTGCGGCCATGTCGGCGACCAATCGTTTTCTATCGACGCTATGGCTTTCTTTCCAGGTATTCCCGTCTAAGAAGATGTTCCGCGCCACTGCCCGGCCGTCCACGTCAGCGAAGAGATGGATCCCAAAGTTTTTGCGAGGACGAAGCCTGGGATCCGCGCTATCAACAGGTGCCTCGATACCACTTCCTAAGCGGATAAAAGAGGTGCCAAAGTCGAGAGGGAGATTGTAGCCGATGCGTACCTCCCCGCCGATGTTGGCGTAGGTGGCCACGTTTCCGGCAACCACGCCGACGTGGGGGATGAAATCGAACCCAAACCCGCTGCCCATACCCGCACTGAAAAGCCGCCAGTTGCGTTGCCAGCCCAGGGTGAGGCCCACTTCATTCCTGAGCTGATGGTCCCATCCTTTCGGATCGTTGGTGTCAACCCACCGATGGACGATTTTCTGTGTTTCTTCCGCCAGCGATGATGGTCCGACGATTCCAAGGGTCACTTCAAAAACATCCATCTGAGCCACGTTTTTGACATGAAACGTGAGGGAGAGATAGGTCCATCCCGCATAAGGACGGTCGTCTTTGATCAGATCCCTTCTGAAAATATCTTCGGGAGTATAGATGTTCTGTCCCAAAGACAGACCGACATTGCGCTGGAAACCGGGCCGATTGATCAAAGGAAGTTTTCGAAGGAGAGGTAACCCCCAGCGTGGAAGGCGCGTATCTTCATCGTATTCCGTTAGATCCGATGAGAGCCATGTGAGCCGGGTGGCATTAGTGTAGTGTCTGTCGGTTCCAGCGAAAATATCATTTTCCAAATAGAGAAAAAGAGTCTGATGTTTTTCGGCTGGATCGGTCTGAGCCGCCGAAAAGGTGCAGGACAGAAGAGTCAAACCGGTGACCACAGCCAGGATGGCGGCATGCTTCAGAGCTTTCCCTCGTCCAAAGATTCGCAGGTCATCGATAGTCATCGGCCAACCTCCCTCATCCGTTTTCGTTGTAAGATCCGCAAGGAATTTGGGTAATCTCGTAAGGCAGCTCATCGCCAATATTTTTTTTCGGTAATTTATCAAGAAATCATGCGGGGGTCAATAGGATGAAGCAACTTTTTTAAAAGAATCGCAACCCTATCTTTTTCAGGATCAATCATGATCGGCGCTGGTGGGAACAGGCATGAGGATCGTTGATCCTGTTCTCTTTCATTTGGTTGGTAATCCATTATGTTTCTATGTTACAAATATCATCAAAGAGTTGATGGAAACGACTTGTCCATGAGGAGCCGTAGAATCATGAACCCTGATCTGAAGAAAGCGCTGAAAAAAATTGACACGAAGGATTGGAAACCCGTTCATGTGGAGTTTGGCCAGAATGAGTTGAAGATCCTCGTCCCCCGTCACTGTGTTGAACTGAGCATGAGGGATGTTCCGGTCCTGCCCGATCCCCAAAACGCCCTTGAAGCGGCCTTTTCAAATCCGATTGGAAGTCCCACCCTTGAGGAGATCATACGGAGAAAAGGAAAACCTCCGGAAGAAATATCCGTGGCCATCGCGGTTTCCGACATTACAAGACCGGTACCTTACAAGGGGGAAAATGGCATCCTTCCTCCCTTGTTAAGGCGTTTGGAATCCTCGGGCATTCGAAAAGAGAATATCAAGATCATCGTGGCAACGGGAATGCATCGAGCAAGCACCGATGAAGAGAAAGTGGAGATGTATGGGAAGGAGGTTGTTGAACAGTATACGATCCTTGACCACGATTGCGAGAATCAGGATCTTCTGGAGAGCATCGGAACGACCAAAAGAGGAACCCATGTCTATGTCAATCGGGATTTTTATGTTGCGGATTTGAAGATTGCCACAGGACTGGTCGAAAGCCATTTTTTTACGGGGATATCGGGTGGGAGGAAATCGATCTGTCCTGGGTTGGTCGATGTAAAGACCATTCAGAAATTTCATGGTCCCACCTATCTTGAAGATCCCAATGCGACGAATCTTGTCCTCGAAGGGAATCCCTGCCATGAGGAGGCCCTGGAGGTTGCTCAGACAGTTGGGGTTGATTTTGTGATCAATGTCAATCTCAACAAGGATCTACAACTCATCCGCATTTTCACAGGGGATATGGTGGAGGCGAACTTGAAGGCCTTTGAAATGATCAAGGGCTATGCGGAAATCCCACTCGAGGAGGAGTTCGATATCGTGCTCACTCATAGCGGATATGTGGGAAGAGACCATTACCAGACAGCCAAGGCGGGAGTAGGAGCCATTCCAGCTGTAAAAGATGGAGGCACGATCATCATTGCCGCCAACAATCGAGATTTTGAACCCATCGGGTCTCCGGAATATAGAAGTCTGATCCACCTGGTGAAATTACAGGGACCGGACGGATATCTCGATTTGCTGAGAACTCCCGCTTGGAAATTTACCAAAGATCAGTGGGAACCCGAGGTCTGGGGAAAGGTTTTGAAAAAAGTGGGAGAGGAGGGATTGATCTATTGTTCTCTCGAAATTGAGAGAAAAAATTATTGCCTTCTGCCCGGCGTCTGCGGTCTCGATTTTTTGAAAGGCAAGAGGATAAAACCCTCTCTTGAAAAGGCCCAGGAGATGGTCCAGAATGCAGTTCTCTTTGCTGTTTATCGATACCGGGAAAGAGGAACCGAACCTACCCTGGCCTTCATCCGGGAAGGCCCCTATGCCGTCCCTATTCGACGATAGCGCCAACCGAGGCCGATTGAACGAGTCTCGCATACCTTTTTAAATAACCCTTCAGCACTTTCTTTCGGGGTTTCCATTGCGAAAGCCTCCTCTTCAGTTCTTCGTCGGAGATGAGGAGATTCAGTCTCTTTCCGGGAATATCAATCTCAATCAGGTCTCTGTTTTGGACCACTGCAATGGGTCCTCCATCCGCAGCTTCTGGAGAAATATGGCCGATGGCTGCCCCGCGGCTTGCCCCTGAGAAACGCCCATCGGTGAGCAGGGCAACCTCCTTATCCATTCCCACTCCAGCAATGGCCGAAGTGGGAGCCAGCATCTCTCTCATCCCCGGTCCCCCCTTTGGTCCTTCATACCGGATGACAAGGACTTCACCCTTTCGGAATTTTTTAGCGAGGATAGCCTTGAGAGCTTCCTCTTCTGACTCGAAGACCCTCGCCGGCCCCCGGTGCTTTAACATGGATTCATCCACGGCCGATCGTTTCACCACCGCACCTTCAGGAGCCAGGTTTCCAAACAGAGCGACCAACCCTCCGGTTGCGTGATAGGGTTTCTCAAGAGGACGGATGACCTCAGAATCCAGACGCATTTTCCCTTTTATATTCTTTCCGGCTGTTTTCCCCGTTACGGTCATGGCGTCTTCGTGTATCATTTTTTTACGAACCAGCTCTGCCATGAGGGCTGGAATACCGCCTGCACGGTGAAGATCTTGGAGATGATAGGGACCTCCGGGAGACATGTTGCAGAGGTGAGGAGTCCGATCGCTGATCCTGTTGAAGGTTTGAAGGGGAAGGGGAATCCCTGCTTCTCTGGCTATGGCAGGAAGGTGGAGGGAAGTATTGGTCGATCCTCCAAAGGCCATATCCACTGTAATGGCATTCTCAAATGCTTTCCTGGTTAAAATTTTAGAAGGAAGCAGGTTCTTCTTAACCACTTCCATGATCTGAATTCCCGATTCCTTTGCCAGCCGGATTCGATCCGCAAAGACCGCTGGAATGGTTCCATTATAGGGAAGGGCAAGCCCCAGGACTTCGGCCAGACAGTTCATTGAGTTGGCGGTAAACATTCCGGCACAGGAGCCTACTCCGGGGCAGGCGCATCCTTCGATCTCTATCAGATCCCTTTCGTCGATTTCACCCGTCTTGATCTTTCCGACCGATTCGAAGACAGTAGCAAGATCGATCTCTTTCCCATGGAACTCACCGGCAAGCATGGGACCTCCGCTGATGAGGATGGTTGGGATGTTAAGCCGGGCCGCCGCCATTATCATACCGGGCACAATCTTGTCGCAGTTCGGAATAAGGACAAGACCGTCAAAGGGATAAGCCATGGCCATCGACTCAACGGAATCCGCAATCAATTCCCTTGAACTGAGAGAGTATTTCATCCCTTCATGTCCCATGATGATCCCATCGCAGATGCCAATGGTATAAAATTCGAGGGGGGTTCCTCCTGCCATGCGGATTCCCGCTTTGACGGCATCGGAGAGTTGCTGTAAGTGGAGGTGCCCCGGGATGACCTCGTTGGCAGAGTTGGCGATGCCGATCATGGGCTGTTGGATCTCCCGATCCGTTAAGCCCAGGGCCTTAAAAAGAGAACGATGGGGCGCCCTTTCAAGCCCCTTCTTCATCCGATCTGATCGCACCTTATTCTCCTTTCTATAGAATTAAGTGTTTGTGTCCCCCGACCTGTCGGGGCAGGCGTGATTCGTGTCTATAATACAATTTAAATCTGTTTAACATATCTTGACAAAATTCGTCAAAGAGTATAAATGATGACTTACGAATGACGAGTCACGCGGCAAGGATAACGGAAAACGCCTGGGTGGCGGAATTGGTAGACGCAAGGGACTTAAAATCCCTCGGTGGACCCCCACCGTGCCGGTTCAAGTCCGGCCCTAGGCACCAGAAAATAAGAAGGGTTAGCCGGTGGCTAACCCTTCTTATTTGTCCTTTAGCCCTCAACTCTTATCACACCCCAGATATTTAAATAGGCCGGTGATGAAGTTTCCCCATGTGGGCATCAGTCGATCAATCTCGTATGGGATCAGCTTGATTTTTCCATCATGAACCTTATCGTGTAATTCCTTCAATTTATCGAAATGCAGCGGCCATGTTTTCTTCCCCAACTCGCAGACCATATGGATATTTTTTGTCTTCCTATCGATGTCCAATATTTGCAACCGTTTAAATCCATCGCCGGCAAAAAATTGGGTCTTACTATCCTTCATCTCAATCAATTTCTCCCAGCCGAAGGAACACTCTTCTTGCTTCTTTAAAATATTTTCTTGTGAAGTCCCTTCTTTTCTCCTAACTTTTTTCATTTAGATGAAACCCGAACCTCAGACTTAACCTTTTCTCATGAATTCTTTTTTCCCCTTAGGTAAATACCTGTTTTTCTCTTTTTAATTTCTTTGATCTTTTTCTTTAGTTCACTTAAGTCGATTATCTCTAATTCCGGGCTTTTCGGCCTTCCTTTAATACCTTTTTTCACCTTCGTTTTTCGTTTCATACCCACTCACTCCCGATAGATCTCATATGGTTTTGGGCTTTGAAAGAAGTGTACTCAATACGAAACAGGGTGTCAAGAGGCTCGAAGTGAACCACTTTGGACGCATAGCGTTAACAAAATTGACAGGTTGACTTGCATAAGGTAATGCTTTATAAGCAGATTGAAATAAATTGAGAGGTGGCAAAAGATGAAGGTGCTGGGAGTGCTCGGGAGTCCAAGGGTCGGTGGAAACAGTGATATTCTTCTAAATCAAGCCCTGGCAGGGGCAAAGGAGATGGGGGGAAAGGTGGAGAAGATCATCCTGAGCCGGAAGAAGATCTCAGGGTGTCTCGATTGTGCGAAGTGTAATGAGACAGGAATTTGCGTGATCCGGGATGATATGCTTGAGATTCATAAAAAGATTCTTAAAGCCGATGCTATCATCCACAGCGTCCCTCTCTACTTCTGGGCGATGACCTCCCAGATGAAAGCCTATTTGGACCGCTGGTGCGCCTTCTTCGATGGGGATTGGAATTGGCATAAGGCGTACGCTCCAAAGATGAAAGGAAAGAGTATCGGTCTAATGACCGTCTGCGGGGATCCCAATGTTCATACGGCAGATCCCATTGTTCATAGTTTCAGGGCAACCTGTAAGTTCTCCGGACTTAAATTATTACCTGTGGTTCAGGCCTCCGCCTTTGGAAGGGGCGAAATTGATAAGAATAAGAAGGCTAAAAAGGAGGCCTATGAGTTAGGGAGAAAGATAGCCACTCCTTAGGGAAATCAAGGAAAGCGGCCTTCTTCATTCCTTTTCGGCGAAATTACCCCTCTCCCCCTGCCTACCGGCAGGCAGGGGGAGAGGGGAGAGTAAGGGGGCCTCATGTAAAATAAATAAATGTGTTTGTATTAGTTTACAATGATTTTAAGGCTTCTTTGAGGCTGAGATTACACTGATTGAGGTTCTCTATCGCCTTCTGAATATGGGCCTTCATTGGTTCGAGTCCTAATTGACCTGCTTTCTCCGCCCACTTTTGATACTCGGCCATATGGCTTTCATTATGTTCTATCCAGTGGCCGATGACGACCGAGAGCCTCTCCTTTTCATCCATTTTCCCCTGCATTCCTATTCTATCAGATGTATTCAATGGTTGCGGGTGGTTTCGGTGTGAGATCATAGAGGCAACGATTCACGTCCGGGATGGCGGTGATCCGTTCGCATATCCGTCTCAGCTTCTCCCAGGGAAGTTCGACAGGCGTGGCCGTTCTGGCGTCAAGGCTATGAATGCATCGTACGACAATGATCTGTCCGAATTCCCGCTTTCCATTGACTATTCCGGTTGCCCTGTCACTTAAGAGGATTGCCATATACTGGAAGGCGCCCGTGTCTCCAAGCTCTTCTTCAATGATGCCCGTCGCCGTGCGAACTGTAACGATGCGTTCCTCTGTCACTTCCCCCACGATTCTCGTCGCAAGGGCTGGACCAGGGAAGGGAATCCTCCGGGTAATCTCCAGGGGCAGGCTTAATAGTTTTGCAACCTCTCTCACCCCGTCTTTACGCAGGGTTTTAAGGGGTTCGAGCACCTGATAGCCGTATTCTTTTTCTGGGTCGATACCGATCTGAGCAAGGATGTTGTGCTGACGCTTGATACCAGCCACGGTTTCTTCGATATCGGTGAGGATGGTGCCGTGAAGGAGGTATTTTGCGCCTGTTTCCAGAACCAGTTTTCCGAAGACGGTGGAATAGAAAGTGCGGGTGATGGCATTTCGCTTCTCTTCCGGGTCGGTCAAGCCCTTCAGCGCACCGAGAAATTCTTTCTTTGCGTCGACCAACCGGACAGGAATCCCAATATCGGAAAAGATTTTGACCACCCGTTCGGGTTCTCCCTGCCGCATCAGGCCGTTCTCGATGAAAACGGTTTTAAGCTGATCGCCAATAGCCTTATGGCCGAGAGCAGTAACGACGGAGCTATCGACTCCGCCGCTGAGTGCATTGATGGCAAGATGATTTCCAACCGATCCCCTGATATTGGCAATTTGTTCCTCCACAAAAGTCCTGTAGTCCATGTTCCCCCCCTTTTTAATCATTTGACAGTGGATTATAAACAAAAGATTGTTCTTGTCAACCCTTCGATCCCCCCAGGTTAACAGGAAGCGGTCTGCTTATTTTTTTAGAACTTCAACTACTTCGATCCGATCGAAAAGCCATCTCTTCTCGATCCTTTTCAGGAGGCAATCAAGCTCGTGGGCTTCTTCCACATTCTCTCCTGTTGTCGTCTTTCCGGTCAATCGGGCAGTTAAATGGACGCTGGCCCCTCCCTCCTGCGTAAAGGCAATATTAAAATCATAGAACTTTAAATGGAGTTGTGTAAAATGGAGGCGGCCTCGAGTCGCATAACCGGTTATCTCATCACGGGTCAACAGGCCAGAGAGGGAATAGGCCGGGATCTTTAACTCGCAGGTTTCGTCGAAAAGCGAGCCCACCTTCTTGATCTTTTGATCCATCGTGAAGATGTTTTCACCGGGTTCTCTCGAAACCCCTTCGGAAAGCAGATGAAACTGTTTCTTCACTCTCTTCTCTTCGCTTTGGAAAAGAGTGAGGGAAACTCCTATCCCAATCGTAATCAGGATCAGGGCGATCAGGACATATTTGACCTTCACCCCGTTAGAAATAATGCCACTGCTCCCTCCGGGCCAGAGGCCCTCCCTCCGGGGCAGGAGCCCCTCCGGGGCGGAGCCTGGGCCGGCGGCTGAAGCGGGGTTACGTTTTGATCCAAATCCGGTAGGGTTTAATGGCTTGCTGATATTTTTAACAGGGTTCACCACAGAGGACCTCCTAAGATGCGTGGGAGGGAGGCCTGCCCGAAAAAATGGTTCTGCATCGGTCCACTCCTGTTATCCCCCACTACATAAACGGAATTGGGCTCCACCTGACGGACAGAAAGGCTCCAATTGTAAAGGTAATGGATGTAGGGTTCATCCAACTCCTTTCCATTGATGAGGAGCCTTCCGTTGCGGAATTCGACTTCTTCCTTTTCGAGCGCGACCACTCGCTTCAGAAGCGTCACACTCTGCCCTGTGAAACGAATAACCACGACATCGCCCCTTTTGGGTTTGGAAAAGAGGTAGCGAAACCGCCAGCAGAAATTGAACTCCCCATTCTGATAGGTGGGTTCCATGCTGTGCCCTTTGATGCGGAAGGGGGCCAACAGATGTCCAAAGACGAGATAGGCGAGGAGTGCGACGCAACCTGCCCGGATCAGAAAGGCAGGGGTTAGGGATGGAAAAAAAAATTGGCGGATTCCTTTATTGACAGCCATGGGTTTTCAAATCCAATGGAATATAACTTAAACATAGCGGGAACCGCAAAAGGATGGAGTGATTTATATGAAAACCCCGGTGGAGTGGAGAAGTTGTCTGTGATAACCCCGCCACTTAAGACTTGTGAGTTTCTCCCACATCTTTCAGTAGATTTTTCAGTTTCTGAATCATCCCTTTTGGCATGGAGTGGAATTCCAGCCCATACCGGTGTTCCCTCCAGGTCTCCCTTGCAGCCAGATCAGCCCAGACAATTTTAGCCACCCCTTGGACGGTATTCAGTTCCAGACCCTTTGCAAAATAGATTTCGACTTTGAGCAGTTCTCCCACATCTATTTTTTCGGGGAGATAGACGAGAATGCCGCCTTCGCTCGCATTTTTAACGATTCCACCGAAATCGGTTTTCTTGCCTTTTCGCGAGTAATCGAAAGGAAGTTCGAGAAATAATCTGGGATGTTTTCTCTTCTCAATGGCTAACACCCCTTTGTGAGAAAGAGCCTTTTCCTCTTTTTTATCCTTTTTTTTCGACGAAGGAAGTTTTGCAGGACTCATGATAGTCTCCTTATTGCATCAGACGTATTTCCAGAGAACTTAAAAAGGCTAAACATTTTAGAAACAAAAGTCAATCGTTTTTTATGAGATTTCTGAAAAAATCCAGAAATCTTTCATTACATCGATTAGGAACTGATTACATAGATTAGATATGTATTCATAAATAAAGAAAAATCTGTGGAATCATTTTTTTGAATCTGTGTAATCGGAGAGCGAAAAGTAGTTTTTCAGAGCTCTCTTTATCGTCAATTCTTGTGGGTAGAGTCCCGATTGGATCGGGGCCCTACCGAATTATGGATATTTATCTATTTTTGATCTTGTGTTTGCGGTTCTGGTGATAGGCTTCTCTCTTGGCAATATAAGGATCGAGCGTATCTTTTTTAAAGTCTTCGTATTCTCCGATCCTGAGGGAGGTCTCGTTGACCTGTTCATAGGTTCTAATGGCAAGGCCAACAGGCACGGACCGAATGAGGTAAGTCTTCGGATTGAGGAGAAGGTCACCTGCATAACCAAAGGTATCGCGTAAACTGGAGGCTCCCAGAATCGGCCACTCGATATAGAATGCCGGTCCTATCCCCCAGAAACCGAGGGTCTGACCGAAATCCTCATCTCTTTTTTCTATCCTCAGCTCTGTTTTTGCGGGATCGAGAAAACCGACAAGACCGAGCGTGGAATTTAAAAGGAGGCGGATAGTTTCATTTCCGGCGCCCTTAAAATTGGCCTGAAGGAGGCAGTTGACCAGACGGACAGGGGTGGTGAGATTGGAGAAGAAATTTATAACGCCAAGTCTCAAATCTTCAGGGACCACCGCCTTATATCCGGAGGCTATAGGTTTGAGAGCCAAGAAATAGAGTTTATCATTTACATGAAAAAAGATGCGGTTCACAGGTTCAAGGGGGTCGGCTATGGTATCGAGCTTTTCCTCCAATTCCAGTTCTTCCTCTTTTAAAGATGGTTTAGAGGACTGTGCAACGAGGACAGGAAGATCAGGAGGCTGATAACAGGCAGAGGAGTCAAGGGAATACCCGATTGGCGCCGCAGGCTCACCAAAGGCAAGTCCGGAAAGAATCAGGAGACACAGAGCAGGTAACAGAAGCCGTCTGAAGGATATTCTCATTGCCTGATTGCCTTTTCTTTTAACAGAAGCCGTCACCAAATTACGGAATGGCCGGCTCAGTTCTGAGCTGATTTGGTCTTCAGCCTTTTGACCAGTTCCTGGTAAGAAGATTTGTGAATAATCTCATTGAATTGTGTCCGGTAATTGTTCACCAGACCCACTCCTTCCACCGAGAAATCATAGACAAGCCAGTGATTTCCTTTTTTTAAGGTGCGGTACTCCACATGAAGGGTCTGGTCTTTTGCGGTGAAGATCTTGACTTTGAGGGCTGCATAATCCCCATCGATAGTCTCTCCCTCATAGAGAATCTTATTCCAGGAATAGCCTTCCACCTTGTCCGCATAAACCCTTTCAAGCAAGGCTTTAAAGAGAGGGACAAACTCTCTCTTTTCCTCGGGAGTTCTCTGAGTCCAGTGCCTTGCAAGGGAACGACGCGCTATCTCTTCCCAATCAAAACGCTCATCCACTATTTTTTGAATTCGCTCTCTTCTCTCCTTGGCTTTCGAAGGACTTTTCAGATCCGGGTCGGACAATACGGAGAGAACCTTATCCGTGGTCTCCCTGAGTTGGTCCTGGGGGTCTCCTGCAAATCCAGGAACGACCATCCCGAAAGTGAAAGAGAGGCAGAGCATCGCTTGAATGAGAAAGGTCCGGTTCATGACGGTCCCCCCGGTCTCTTTAGATTTTTTCAAAAACAAGCTTGGAGATCAGTTCTTCGAGATCGACGGAAGGCTGGGTCTCTCTGATTTTCCCTCCCGGAGAAATGAATTTATCAGACCCCCCTGGAGTGATCTCGACAAACTTTTCTCCCACCAGCCCTTTGGTCTTGATGGAAGCGATTGCATCCTCTTGAATTTTTACATCAGGGTTGAGACTAAAAACAATCCGGGCTTGATAATTTTCCAAATGGACCCTCTTCACCTGTCCCACTTCCACGCCCGCAAGAACAATGGAGGAGCCGGTTTTTATCCCTCCGCTGTTGGAGAAAAGTGCATAGACTTCATACCCTTTTCCTCCGATAATCTCCATCCTTCCAAGTTTAATGGAAAGGTAGCCCAGGCAGAGGATTCCCGCAAGCACGAATAATCCGACAGCTAATTCAATATTAAATTTTTTCATCTCCTCACCTCTAATATAACTTGAGAGATCCGCCGGTAACTCCGCTGATAAATTGCCGGACGACCGGATCTTTTGAAGATAATATTTCTTCAGGGGTCCCTACGGTCCAGATTCTGCCCTCATGTAACATCGCCACGCGATGAGCGATCTGGAATACCCTTGAGAGTTCATGGCTGACGATAATGGCTGTAAAACCAAGATGTTCGTGAAGCGACTTAATCAGATCGAGAATCGTATGGGCGATGATGGGGTCCAGTCCGGTGGTCGGTTCGTCAAAAAGCATGACCTCAGGTTTTATTACCAGGGCGCGTGCAAAAGCCGTCCGCTTGATCATCCCTCCGCTGAGCTCAGCCGGATATTTATTCTCTGCTCCAGCCAAACCGACCTGATCCAGTTCCTTCATCACCCTTTCCCTGATCTCTTTTTCACTCCATTTTGTTTTCTCCCGAAGAGGAAAGGCCACATTGTCATAAACGGTAAAAGAAGTAAATAAGGCGCCATTTTGAAATAGAAATCCTATCCGGCCTCTGATCTCTTCGAGCTCATTTCTTTTAAGGTGACATATGTCTTTCCCGTCGATAAAGACATGTCCCTGGTCGGGTTCCATCAACCCGACGATATGTTTGAGAATGACGCTCTTCCCGTTGCCACTTCCGCCTATCAGAGCTAAAATCTCTCCCTTTTCCACCTGAAAAGAGATCCCCTTGAGTACCTCAAATCCATTGAATGATTTATAGATGTTTTCAATCCGAATCATCTTTCGCCTCAGAAGAGAAGAGAAGTCATGATATAATCCCAGAAAAGGACCAAGACCGATGAGAGCACCACGGCCTGGGTTGTTGCCTTGCTGACCCCTTCTGCTCCAAATCCAGCATAGTAGCCTTTGTAACAACAGACCCAGGTGATCAACACACCGAAGCTGAGAGACTTATAGATTCCTTCCAAAACATCTTCGATTCTCACATAATTCGCCATTTCACCAAAATAAGTGCCTTCGCCGATGCCCAGCAGTTTTCCTCCGATCAGATAACCTCCGAAGATACCGACGACATTAAAAATAGCGGTGAGGAGGGGAAGGACGAAGATCCCAGCAATCAGTTTGGGGACGATCAGATATCGAAAAGGGTTGAGACCCATGATCTCCATGGCATCGATCTGCTCGCTGGTCCGCATGATCCCGATCTCAGCGGTTATGGCTGAGCCGGCCCTCCCTGTGACCATCAGGGCGGTGAGAACAGGTCCCAGTTCCTTGATGAGGGAGAGGGCGACCATCGGTCCGAGCAGTGCGGTGGAACCGAATCGGCTCAGGGTATAAAATCCCTGAAGGCCGAGAACCATCCCTGAGAAAGCGCCTGTCAGGATGATGACCAGGGTGGATTGAAATCCGATAAACCAGATTTGTTTGATGATCCAGGAAAATTTGAGGGGAGGGGTGATCGCACAGAGGAATGCTTTAGCGAGGAAAAGACCCATCCTGCCGATTCGATTTAATAAGGAAAGCGTTATTTCTCCAAGTTTGCTAATCCATATCATAATTATGAATTATGGCAAAAAATATTTCGGATGTCAAAAACCTTTTTATAACAAAAAAGGCAGAAGCCAATACTGCCCCTGCCTTTTCTTGCTGGAATTGGAGTGAATCCTTACTTTTTAAATTTCTTCCTCAGCCCCGCCAGACCAACCAGTCCAGACCCAATCAGAAGCATAGTGGCCGGCTCGGGAACAGGCTGTGTTTCACTAACATAGGTTGAGTTACTTGATGTTGATGCATACAATTGGATTCTAAGCCAATTAGCTCCAGGATAAGTATCGTTGGTATCGTTGTCTATTGCTTCTGAGTAGTTAATATCAAAAAGTAATGTTCCATTTTCAGAAAATAAATAATTAAGCTGGTTATCTTGAAAATTAGCCTGGAATTCCTTTCGAACACCCTCTTTGAATCCACTGCCTACGTTACCTTCCAATGCGAAATCAAGAAGTGCGTAATTACTAGCATTCTCTTGGCTTGCATTTTCTCTACTAAGATTAACATCAACACTATAATTTACAGAAAAAGTGTATTCTCCTTCTTTGTAATTACCATTCTCATCTTTAAACCAAAACATGATTCCTCTACCAACATCCCCATTAACCCAACCAATTTGGTCGGCATTTCCGCTTGAGCTGGATCTTGTATGAGATATTAATAAATTTGTTGTATTATTGTATAAATCACCTAAATTGTTTCCAAAACCATTTATTAGTGGAAATGTAAGGGGGTTATTCCAATCTAGTTGAGAATTATTAACTCCAAATTCTACTACTTTTTGTATACCATTATTATTAATCTCTGACGTAGATCTCATACCTCTAAATTGCCACTCTATGGTGAGTGGACTTGTCCCTGGAGGTGGAGTAACTGTAAGTGTGTCCCAATATACGGTTAGTGTACATTCTCCAATTGCTGTGGCATAAGCAGTTCCAGAAATTAAAAAGAACGATATAAGGAAAAGTAAGGCAGTGCCTGTTATCGAAGTTAAATTAAATTTCCTCTTCATTTTCATTTTAGTCCCCCCTAAGGTAAAACTAATTTATTCCTTTATTAAAGAGTACGCAAATTTCATACCATTCAGTTGTTTTTCTAAGAAATTTCAATAAACCAGTAATTTCCGCAGATAGTTGGGGTATTTTAATTTTATACGTCTCAATTATTCCATCCTAAAAAATGGGAAACATTTTACTCTTTTTAGGAAAATCGTTTCCCTTAAAAGTGGTAATTTGTTTCCACTATTTTAGAGGAGATAAGTGTCAATTATCATCTACACCCCAACCGTTCGGCTAAACTCATGACGAAAAGCCCTCTCCCCTGCCTTCGCAGAAGCGCCTGCCCTCCGCAAGGCTTCTGGAGGCGGGGCTTCACGCGGGCAGGCATCAAGAGGGGATAATTTGATTATTCGAGACAGTTTTAGTATAGTCCCTTTGAAGTTAAAGGACGAGGGACGGGCGAGAAAGGACGATAGACGATAGACTAGAGACGAGAGAAGAAGGAAGAGGGAAGGCAGAAGACGGTGATCAGTAATCAGTGATCAGAAGAATAAATCTTAAATGATTGGGGAAGAATAATTTTATGAGAAAGGGATTGGAAGAGCAGGTTGTTCAGGAGTTTCCTTATCGGTGTCCTTATTGTGATCAAGAGGTTTCTTATGAGAAAATCAAATTGAAGGTAGGGGAGAATGAAATCGAGTGTCCTTCCTGTAAAAAGAAATATATTAAGGTAGTTTCGGATATTTCACCCCCACCCCCGCCTGCCAAAGAACTTGTTCGGCGGGCAGGCTCGCCCTCCCCCCTGCCTTCGCCGAAGCGCCTGCCCTCCGCAAGGCTTCCCGCTTTGCGGGACCATGTTCAAGGTCTGGAGGCGGGGCTTCGCGCAGGCAGGCATCGAGGGGGAGGGGATGAGAGGTTCAATCGAGGGGGAGGAAAAAAATAAGGGAAAAAAGTAGATGAATAAGTCACAACCTCAACATTTTAAAAATCGACTTTTAACACCGATTCAATACGTCAAAGGGGTGGGGCCAAAACGGGCCAAACTCTTTGAGAAAAAGGGTATCCTGACCGTTGAGGATGGCCTCTACTTTCTTCCCCGATCTTATGAAGACCGGAGGCATTTGAAGAAGATTTCAGAACTCATGGCCGGAGGAAAAGAAACAGGCTTCGGTGAGATCCTTCTTTCTGGCACGGCATTTTATCAGAACAAAAAGAAAAGAGTCTTTGAGGTTGTTGTGGGTGATGGGAGCGGCACGATCACCTTGAAGTGGTTCCGTGGAAATGAGCGTTATCTGAAAGAGAGATTTAAAAAAGGGCAAAGGATGATTTTTTCAGGGGAGGTGAGATGGTTCAATTACCAGAAGGAGATTCACCATCCAGATGTGGAGATCGTGGAGGGCGATATCGAAGAGGATTACCTAAACTTCAAACGGATCGTTCCCATCTATTCCGAAACGGAAGGTCTTTATCAGAGGACTTTGCGCCGTTTGTTGAAGAGCATTGTGGATGGATATTCGGATGAACTGATGAGTCCTATTCCGGCGGAGATTGTGGAGCGGCAGGACCTGATCGATTTTTCAGAAGCCTTCAAGAAGGTTCATTTCCCGCCGGATGGAGAATCGATCGAAAAGCTTAATCTGCAACGTTCTGACGGGCACCGGAGGATCATATTCGATGAGTTCTTTTTCCTGGAGCTGGGACTCGCATTAAAGAAGAGAGGGGTGGCCCTTGAAACAGGCATCTCTTTTAGCACCCAAGGCACTCTTTCACAAAAATTACTCAATCAACTCTCCTTTCAATTAACGCGCGCCCAGGAGAGGGCCCTGGCGGAGATTGTGGAGGATATGGAAAAACCTCATCCCATGAACCGTCTGATTCAGGGAGATGTGGGAAGCGGAAAGACGATTGTGGCCCTCTTGGCCAGCCTGAGGGCGGTGGAATGTGGCTATCAGGCCGCCATCATGGCGCCTACCGAAGTGCTGGCCGAGCAGCATTATCTCACGATCCACCGCTGGGTGGAACCCCTGGGAGTTGGGGTGGCCCTGCTGACTAGCAACATCAAGGGCTCGGAGAGGGAGGAGATTTATGACCGCATCCGGAGGGGAGAGGTGCAGATCGTGATCGGAACCCATGCGGTGATTCAGGAACAGGTGGAATTTCATCGCCTGGGCCTTGCCATCATCGATGAACAGCATAAGTTCGGTGTGGTTCAGAGGGGATTATTGAAAAAGAAGGGGGGAAACCCCGATGTTCTGGTGATGACCGCCACCCCCATTCCCAGAACTCTGGCCATGACCATTTACGGAGATCTGGACATCTCGCTGATCGACGAAATGCCTCCCGGAAGGATGCCTGTAGAAACGAGGGTCTTTCCAGAATCTGCGAGGAACAGGGTCTACCGGATTGTTGAAGAGGAGGTGAAAAAAGGCCGGCAGGTTTTCATCGTCTATCCCCTGGTGGAGGAATCTGAAAAGCTGGACCTCAGGGATGCGACCCAGATGGCGGAACACTTGCAAAAAGATGTCTTCCCGGGATTTCGGATCGGACTTCTGCATGGCCGGATGAAGAGCGATGGAAAAGAGGCGATCATGGGGGAGTTTAAAGAGAGAGCAATCCATATCCTGGTGGCCACGACGGTCATTGAAGTCGGGATCGATGTCCCCAACGCCTCGGTCATGGTCGTGGAACATGCGGAACGATTCGGACTCTCTCAACTCCATCAATTGAGGGGAAGGATAGGCCGGGGCCAATATCCTTCAAAATGTATCCTTCTGGCCCAGTACCGTTCCTCCGAGGAGGCGAAGATCCGGCTTCGGGCCATGGAGCAGACGAACGATGGATTTAAAATTGCCGAGCAGGATTTAGAATTAAGAGGCCCTGGAGAATTTTTTGGGATTCGACAATCCGGACTGCCGGATTTCAGGGTGGCCCACCTCATTCGGGACACTCCGATTCTCATCGAAGCGAGAAGAGAAGCGTTTCGATTGGTTCAGGGGGATCCGGACCTGGAGAAGCCTTCACATTCTGCGCTAAAGGATGTGTTGAAGAAGCGCTGGAAGGGGAGGTTGGAGCTGGCCACGATTGGCTGACCCTGAACCATGTGAGGTTCAGGGCGGAAGCATCTACAATTTTGTGATGACAGAATTGACTCCAGAGGGGCAGGCAGACCAGACTCCGAAATCTTTAGGATTGCGGATCATTAGACGTTTAAGGGAAACTTTCGTAGTCAATGAAAATGAGGTTTTTTTTTATTGGTCTTGGAGCGTCCGGAGTCAATCCTTAAGCGGTGCCGCCCTAAATCTTTCTCCGCTGGCCCGCCTGCCCCTCTGGATTTGACATTCCCATAGATTTCTATCACGGGAAAAGAGATGCTTACGGACAGGACTAACGGAATTGAAAAGGGCTACAAAGTGTGTTAACTCAATGACCATTGAGAAAATAAAGGTTGAGGATGAGGTTAAGGTTGAGGTTTAAATAAAATCCTAAACCTTAGCCTTGACCTTAACCTGAATTTTATTGTTTTAGATTTGACTTCGAATAAAAGGAGTGAGACATGGTGTTTCACCCGGAGGGTTCTGGTTTTCATCGGATGATGAGGTTGCCTCCCTATATCTTCGGCATCGTCAACCAATTGAAGATGGAGGCCAGGAGAAGGGGAGAGGATATCATCGATCTGGGCATGGGTAATCCCGATCTGCCGACCCCCAAACACATCGTCAATAAATTGATCGAAGCAGTCAAAAACCCGAGGAACCATCGGTACTCAGCCTCGAAGGGAATTTATAAACTTCGGTTGGCCATCACCGATTGGTACCGGAACCGCTATGATGTGGACCTCGATCCGGACTCCGAGGCCGTGGTCACGATCGGCGCAAAAGAGGGGATCGGCCATCTGGTTCTGGCAACCCTGGGTCCGGGTGATGTGGTCCTGGTTCCTGATCCGACGTATCCCATCCATGCCTATTCGGTGGTGATCGCAGGAGGGGACGTGCGATCGGTTCCCCTGACGGGCGAGGGCGATTTCTTTGAAAGGCTGTTGACGGCGACGAAACAGACATGGCCTCATCCGAAGATGTTGATCGTCAGTTTTCCCCACAATCCGACGACGAAGACGATCGATCTCGATTTCTTCGAGAGACTGGTGGAGTTCGCTAAAGATCATCGACTGATGGTCGTCCATGATCTGGCGTATGCGGATATTGTCTTTGATGGATACCGGGCACCGAGCCTTCTACAGGTCAACGGGGCAAAGGAGATCGGAGTGGAAATGTTCTCCCTTTCCAAGAGTTACAATATGGCAGGCTGGCGGGTCGGCTTTGCCGCAGGAAACCCGGAGATGTTGACCGCATTGGCCAGGTTGAAGAGTTACTTTGACTATGGGGTTTTTCAACCCATTCAGATCGCGGCCATCATCGCGCTCAATGAGGATCAGGCCTGCGTGAGAGAGATATCGGATATTTATCGGAGGAGAAGGGATACCCTCATCCATGGTCTGAAAAGGGTAGGCTGGGAGATCGAAAAACCGAAGGGAACGATGTTCGTCTGGGCTGAGATCCCGAAAGATTTTCAGAAGATGGGGTCCCTCGATTTTACAAAATTTCTCTTAAGAGAGGGTAAGGTGGCTGTCTCTCCGGGGATCGGTTTCGGTGAGTGTGGAGAGGGGTTTGTCAGATTTGCCCTGGTGGAGAATGAGCCCAGAATCAAGCAGGCGGTCAAAGGAATTCAGAAAGCGCTGAGATAGAAGAAAGTTCGGAGTGATGAGTTCGTAGTTGGGAGAAAAAAATATAATACTCCGAACTCAAAACTACGAACTCCGAACTTAAGAATCAAATATCCACATTCTGAGATCGAAGTTCAACGACATTAGGGGATAAGGTATGAGAGAAATCAAGGTTGGATTGATTGGGTTTGGGACGGTGGGGGCCGGTGTGGTGAAGATCCTCCAGAAAAATTCAAAACTCATCGAGAACAGAATGGGTGCAAAGGTGATCCTGAAACGGATCGCCGATGTGGACCTGAAGACGGATCGCGGGGTAAGATTGAAGCCCGGAGTCCTCACACGGAAGGCCGAAGAGGTGATCATGGATCCGGAAATTAATATCATCATAGAGCTCATCGGTGGCATTGAGCCGGCCAAAACCTTTATTCTTCAGGGAATCCGCAATCGAAAACATATCGTCACCGCCAACAAGGCCCTTCTTGCCCTTCACGGCGATGAGATCTTCAGGGCGGCTCAACGCTCGGGAGTGGATGTTAACTTTGAGGGTTCGGTCGGAGGAGGCATTCCCCTCATCCGTTCGATCAAGGAGGGATTGGTCGCGAATCGTATCCAATCAATCTTCGGGATTCTCAATGGGACATCGAACTATGTCCTTTCAAAGATGACAGACGAAGGAAAAGGGTTTAAAGAAGTCCTTAAAGAAGCTCAGCAGAAAGGATATGCCGAAGCAGACCCGACTTATGATATCGAGGGCATTGATGCAGCCCACAAGCTCACCATCCTTATCCGTCTGGCTTTCGGGGCGGCCATCCAGTTTAAAGATGTCTTTATTGGAGGAATCTCCGAAATCACGCCCGTCGACATTCAATTCGGTCGGGAATTCGGATACCGGATTAAACTCCTGGCCATTGCGAAAGTGGATGGTGGAAAAATAGAGGCTCGTGTTCACCCCACAATGATACCTGAGAAACATCTTCTCTCAACGGTTGGAGGGGTTTTTAATGCCATCTACATTAAGGGTGATGCCGTGGGGCCAACCCTCTTCTATGGACAGGGAGCCGGACAGATGCCCACAGGGAGCGCCGTAGTGGGCGATCTGGTAGAACTGGGCAGGAATCATCTCATACGCGCCAGCGGACGTCGTGTCCCTCTTCTGTCCTACCAACCCTCTTCCATCGCAAAGGTTCCATTGAAGAAGATGGAGGAGGTGGTGATGCCCTTTTATATGCGATTTTCCGCATTGGACAGGCCTGGAGTCCTCTCGAAAATTTCAGGGATTTTAGGAAAAAATGACATCAGCATTGCTGCCGTCATCCAGAAGGGAAGGCAGATCAGAGGCGCTGTGCCTCTAGTCATGATGACTCATGAAGCGAAGGAGAAGAACGTCCATCAGGCATTGAAAGAGATTGATCGTTTGGGAGTGATCCTTGGAAAAACGATGGTCATCCGCATGGAGAATGAACTGGAGTAATTGCGGAGTGCGGAGTGCGGAATGCGGAATTAAATTCCGAAATCCGAATTCCGAAATCCGAAATGGAAAATTGGGGTGAAAACATGTGGCGTGGAGTGATCAGGGAGTATTGGGATTTTTTGCCGGTGATGAAGGAAGAGAATGTTATTACCCTCTTGGAGGGAAATACCCCTCTCATTCCATCTTCCCGGATCAGGAAAGAGGTCCTCTCCGGAGTCCGACTCTTTTTCAAGTATGAAGGCCTCAACCCGACCGGCTCGTTCAAAGACCGGGGGATGACCGTTGCGGTCTCCATGGCAAAGGAGAATGGTTCAAAGGCGGTGATCTGTGCCTCCACAGGGAATACCTCTGCCTCGGCGGCTGCCTATGCGTCAAGGGCGGGGATGGAAGCCTATGTGCTCATTCCTGAAGGGAAGATCGCTCTCGGAAAGTTGTCCCAGGCCATGGCCCATGGCGCCCGGGTGATTCAGATCGAAGGAAATTTCGATGAGGCCCTTCACATTGTAAGGGAGATCTCCGAGACCGAACCGGTCACCCTGGTTAACTCCCTCAATCCTTACAGGATCGAAGGGCAGAAGACAGCCGCCTTTGAGGTGATCGATCATCTGGGCTCTGCGCCAGCCTATCACTGCCTTCCTGTCGGCAATGCGGGGAATATCACTGCCTACTGGAAAGGGTATAAAGAATATTGGGAGAAGGGGAGATCGGATAGCCTTCCGAAAATGTTAGGATTTCAGGCAGAGGGAGCAGCGCCCATTGTGAGAGGGAGGATGGTGGAGAAACCGGAGACAATTGCCACTGCTATCCGGATCGGCAATCCAGCAAGCTGGAGGCAGGCAGAGGCGGCCCGTGATGAATCAGGTGGTTTGATCGATATGGTCAGCGATGAGGAGATCCTTCAGGCCTATCAGATGTTGGCAAGCCTGGAGGGAATCTTCTGCGAACCTGCCTCAGCCGCCTCTCTTGCCGGAGTGATAAAATTGGATCGAAAGGGATTTTTTAAGAAGGATGATGTCGTCGTTTTAACGATCACCGGTCATGGTTTGAAGGACCCGGACATTGCCATTCGAGTCTCCCAGAAACCCGCCTCACTGCCTCCGAAGAAAGAGAAGGTGCTGGAATATCTCAACCTCTGAATAAAGCCCTTATCAGGACCGCTAAATCCCATGGCTATGATTGTAATCCCCCGTAAAATTGGCATACCTTTTGCTTTCATTTTTCGATTTTCGTTTGACATTTGTAAGTTTATGGTATATTTAGATTTTAGGAATTGGGAAAGATGGCCAAAGGAATGAAATATGTGGTGATTGTCGGAGATGGGATGGCCGACTATCCAGTGGAGAGTATCCATGGGAAGACCCCATTGATGGTGGCAAGAACACCCAATATGGACTGGCTGGCAAAGCATGGAAGCCTCGGTCTGGTCAGGACAGTCCCTGATGGTTTCAATCCTGGAAGCGAAATTGCCAACCTATCCATCTTCGGCTATGATCCTCTCCAATACTATACGGGGAGGGGCCCATTAGAGGCGGCCAGCCTGGGTGTCGAGCTGAAAAAAGATGATCTTGCTTTCCGATGCAACCTGGTCACCCTTCATTCACAGGGCTCAAAGGTTGTTATGGAGGATTTCGCTGCCGGGCACATCTCAGATGCGGAGGCCCATGAAATCATCGCTTATCTGGACCAGGAGATGGGGACGGAGGAGATCCGATTTTACTCCGGAGTGAGTTACCGTCATCTGATGGTGATGAAAAACGGAGCCTCGACCTGTTCCGGTCTGGAAAGGCTCGGACTCACTCCACCCCATGATATCATCGGCCAGGAGATCGCTCCTTTTCTCCCTGAGAATGAAGGCTCCGGAAGACGGATTCTCACATTGATGACGGAGTCTCAACGTTTTCTCAAAGAACACCCGGTCAACCTTGACAGGAAGGCCAGGGGACTCCGACCCGCCAACTCTGTCTGGCTCTGGGGACAGGGCCGGTCTCCGCAGATGGTGACACTAAAGGAACGGTTTGGAATCGATGGTTATGTGATTTCAGCCGTCCATCTGATCAAAGGGATCGGACTCCTTGCGGGATTGGAGGTTCTTCAGGTTCCAGGCATCACCGGATACTTTGACACCAACTATGAAGGAAAAGGTGAGTATGCCCTGAGAGGGCTGGAGAAGAAAGATTTTGTCTATGTTCATGTGGAGGCTCCTGATGAAGCCGGCCACATGGGAGACCTCCGGCTGAAGGTCGAAGCCATTGAGGCTTTCGATGAGAAGGTGGTGGGAACCATCCTGAAAAGGATCAAAGATTTTGAGAAGGTTAAGGTGATGGTTCTGCCGGATCATCCCACTCCACTGGCTGTCAGGACCCATACGGCGGAACCCGTTCCCTTTGTGATCTATTCGAGCGAGGCCGGTGAAAAAATCCACCCGGCAGAGACCTTCGATGAAATCTCTGCCAAGCGGAGCAGCGTCTTTCTTGAAAAGGGATTTGAACTGATCGAAAGGTTTTTAACTCCCTGAGATCGTTGCCAAGAGAGAGGGAGGAAGAGGTTGGCCAATACGAGGACAAAATATATCTTTATGACAGGAGGCGTGGTTTCTTCCCTGGGGAAAGGGCTGGCGTCCTCCTCCATCGGTGCCCTCCTTGAGCTGAGAGGATTAAAAGTCTCCTTTCTCAAATTCGATCCCTATATTAATGTCGATCCTGGGACGATGAATCCGTTTCAGCATGGAGAGGTCTATGTGACGGATGACGGAGCAGAGGCTGACCTCGATCTGGGACACTACGAACGCTACACGAACGTTAAAACTTCAAAAAAGAACAACTACACCACTGGACAGATTTACGATTCCGTCATCTCCAAAGAGAGAAGAGGAGACTACCTGGGCGGGACGGTCCAGGTGATTCCCCATATCACGGATGAAATTAAGTCGAAGGTCTTCGACCTCGCCCACGATGTGGATATCGTGATCGTAGAGGTGGGGGGAACGGTGGGGGATATCGAAAGCCTTCCTTTTCTGGAGGCGATCCGTCAGATTCGGGGGGATGTGGGCAGGGAGAATACGCTCTACATCCATCTTACCCTTGTGCCCTACATCGAAACGGCCGGTGAACTGAAGACGAAACCGACCCAGCACAGCGTGAAGGAACTTCGAGAGATCGGCATCCAGCCCGACATCCTCCTCTGCCGAACCGACCGACTTCTTTCTCCAGACATCAAAGCGAAGATCGCCCTCTTCTGCAATGTGGACAAGAATGCGGTCATCACCGCAAAGAATGTGGATACCGTCTATGAGGTGCCCATCGTCTTCCATCAGGAAGGTCTGGATGAGAAGATCGCCGAAAAACTGAACATCTGGATGGCTCGTCCCAACCTCACAAGCTGGGAGCGGATCGTCAAAAGGATCAAGTCCCCCCGATTTCAAACGACCATTGCCGTCGTAGGGAAATATGTCAGTTTAGTCGAGTCTTATAAGAGCCTGACCGAGGCGCTGATCCATGGCGGCATTGCCAATGATGCGAGAGTCAATCTGAGATATGTTGATTCGGAAAGGATAGAGAAGGAGGGGCCGGATCATCTGCTTCAGGGGGCAGACGGGATCCTTGTGCCAGGAGGGTTCGGAACGAGAGGGATTAAAGGGAAGATCAGGGCGATTCAGTTCGCCAGAGAGAGGAAGGTCCCTTTTTTCGGAATCTGTCTGGGGATGCAATGCGCTGTCATTGAAGCGGCGAGACACATGGTGGGCTTGAAGGGCGCCAATAGCACGGAATTCGATCTTCATACCCCGCATCCGGTCATCTTTCTCCTGGAGGAATGGCTGGACAGAGATAAGACCCTCCAGAAGAGAAATTCAGACACCCCCAAAGGCGGGACGATGAGACTGGGTGCTTATCCCTGCAGGCTTGAAGAGAAAAGTCTCGCCTTTGATGCCTATGGCAAGAAATTAATTTATGAAAGACACCGTCATCGCTACGAGTTTAATAATGACTATCTTGAAATTTTAAGTAAGGCGGGGCTGGTATTCAGCGGGACTTCTCCTGACAAGGAATTGGTGGAAATCATGGAATTGAAAGGCCACCCCTGGTTCTTAGGCTGTCAGTTTCATCCGGAGTTCAAATCGAAGCCAACGGATCCCCACCCGCTCTTCAGGGAGTTCATCAAAGCCTCTCTCAAACGGGGCACGAGGCCGAAGGTCAAGAAGGTTGAGGCTAAGGTTAAGGCTAAAAAAGCTATCTCGCGAAGGGCATAGGGCATAGGGGAAGGAAAAAAGAGAGAGACGATAGACGACAGAAGAGAGGAGATTACAAGAGGTGGATATAAATGTTATTGAAGAAGCAAAAAGGGTATTAAGAATTGAGGCGCAATCGATTCTTGATCTGGTGGAGAGGATTGATGATCATTTTTCGCAGGCCGTGGAAATACTCTATCATTGCAAGGGAAGAGTTGTCCTGATGGGAATGGGGAAGTCCGGACTGGTGGGAAGAAAGATCGCTTCCACCTTTGCGAGCACGGGGACTCCTGCATTCTTCATCCATCCCGCAGAAGGTCTGAATGGAGATTTCGGGATGCTGGCCAAAGAGGATGTGGTCATCGGCATCTCCAACAGCGGAGAGACAAGGGAACTATTGGAAGTCCTCCCTCTCATCAAACGGTACGGGAACCCATTGATCACCCTCACCGGCAACCAGAGATCCACCCTGGCCAGAGCCGGTGATATCTCCCTTAACATCCAGGTCAAAGAGGAGGCCTGTCCACTGGGTCTCGCACCAACCGCCAGCACCACGGTAACCCTTGCCATAGGGGATGCCCTGGCTGTGGCGCTGATGGTGAAGAGGGGATTCAAGAAGGAAGATTTTGCTCTTCTCCATCCGGGAGGAGCCCTGGGGAAGAGACTTCTCCTGCGGGTGGAGGAGTTGATGCATTCCGGAGAGGCCTTTCCAAGAGTATATGAGAAGACCTTGATGAAGGAGGTTATTTTTGAGATCACCTCGAAACGGCTGGGTGTGACCGGTGTCTGCAATGAAGAGGGACACCTGGTCGGCGTGGTCACGGATGGAGATCTGAGACGAGCCCTGGAGAAGTATGCGGACCTCCTCCAGCGAACCGCCTCAGAAGTGATGACCAGAAACCCGAAGAGGATTGATAAGGATGGACTCGCCGCCAAGGCGGTACAGATGATGGAGGAGTATTCGATCACCTCTCTTTTCGTGTTTAACCGGGTTGGAGATCGAACGCCGGTCGGGATCATTCACCTCCATGACCTGCTGAAAGCGGGTGTGGTTTAAGAATAGTTCGGAGTCCGGAGAAAAAGATAAAAGACTACGAACTCAAAACTACGAACTCCGAACTTTTTTAAGACGATGACATTAAAAAAAACGAAGATTGCCATCATGCTTTCGATTCTGCTGATCGGAGGGGTGGTCCTGGTCAGCCTCTGGGTAAACCTCCAGGAGAGAAAAAAGATGCTGGAGGAAGCGGAGAAGGTTCCCAATATCTCGACGGAGGGTGCGGATCACCGGCTGGAGAAGATCCGTTTTGTGGAAGAGAAACACGGGAAAAAGACATGGGAATTAGAGGCCAAAGCGATCTACCAGTATCAGGGTCAGAACATCCTCCTGTTAGAGGATGTGAAAGTGATCTATTATGCGAAGGATGGACGATCCTTCACAATTTCCGGAGATAAGGGAAAGGTCCATCAGGATTCAAAAGACATGGAACTGGTCGGCAATGTGCTTCTCACATCAACCGATGGATACCGGTTAAAGACGCAATCGATGTCCTATCAACATTTGAGCAAACAGGTGAGGACTCCCGATCCGGTCGAATTCGAAGGAGAACAGATTCATCTGACCGGAAAAGGGATGCTGGTCGATATGGAAGCCAAGACCTTTAAAGTCCTCAGCCAGGCGAAAACCCAGTGGAAAAGGGGGAAGAAGGGATGAAAACGACCAAAGGGGTTGGACTTCTTCTCATCTTTTTCTTTCTCGCTCTCTTTTTCACATCCGGAGAAGCGCAGGAGAAGAAGACCGGCTCTGCAAAGGGATTCGGGTTTACGAGTTCACGCTCTCCCATTGAGATCACCTCCGAAACTGTCGAAGGAGACCAGAAACAGAACCGGGTCACCTTTAAGGGAAATGTCGTAGCCAAACAGGAGGAAGCCACCCTTTATGCCAACATGGTGGTCGTCCACTACGATACGGAAATGAAGAAGATGAAAGAGATAGTCGCCACAGGAAATGTGAGGATCGTGCAGCTGGATCGCAGGGCGACCTGCCAGAAGGCCACCTTCTATCAGATTGAGAATAAGATCGTCCTCGACGGAGAGGCTGTAATTCGCGAAGGAGATAATGTCGTCCGGGGAGAGCGGGTTGTCTACCTGGTGGACGAAGAGCGAAGCTATGTGGAGGGAGGAAAGGGAGGCCGGGTCGTCACGACCATCGTCCCTTCCTCGAAAGAAGAGAGGAAAAAGTAGTTCGGAGTAATGAGTTCGTAGTTCGGAGACAAAAACTCCGAACTCAAAACTACGAACTCCGAACTTTTTTTTCAGGGAGAGCGATGTCCCATCTCAGGTGTGACCAATTAACGAAGTCATTTCGTCGCCGGAAGGTGGTGGATCAGGTCAGTGTTGAGATCGATGGAGGCGAAGTGGTGGGGCTGTTGGGGCCCAATGGTGCAGGAAAGACCACCATCTTCTATATGATCGTCGGACTGCTTCATCCCAACGGAGGAAAGATTTATCTCAATGGAGAGGATGTCACCTCCCTTCCGATGTATTTACGTGCGAGAAAGGGAATAGGTTACCTTCCACAGGAGCCATCCGTTTTCAGGAAGCTGACCGTGGAAGGAAATCTGATGGCGATCCTGGAGACCCTGCCTCTCTCAAGAGAGGAGAAGCGGGATCGGTTGGAGGATCTCTTGAATGAATTGGGACTCTCGCCCCTCCGGAGGCAGAAAGCCTACAGCCTCTCAGGAGGGGAACGGAGGAGAGTGGAAATTACACGGGCCCTGGTTCTATCCCCCTCTTTCATCCTGCTGGATGAACCCTTTGCAGGGATCGATCCCATTGCTGTCCTGGACATTCAAGCCATTGTCCGTCAATTGAAATCAAAGGGCATTGGAATTATAATTACGGATCATAACGTTCGAGAAACACTGGGAGTCTGTGATCGGGCCTATATCCTGAATGAAGGCAATATGTTAGAATCAGGAACTCCGGAGGAGATTGCACGAAGCCCGAAAGCAAAAAAAATCTATCTGGGAGATGGATTTCGGTTGGACGAAGGACAACGGATAAAAAAAGAGGAGAAAAAGGGAGTCGGGAAGGAAGGCCCCGGTCCTTTATTCGAGTGAGATGGCCTTAGAGCTCAAACTGGCACCTAAACTTGTTCAGCAACTGGTGATTACTCCTCAGCTCCAGCAGGCGATTCGACTTCTCCAGTTGACGCGGCTGGAACTGGTAGACATGATCAGCCAGGAGATGAAAGAGAATCCGCTCCTCGAGGAGCTTGAGGAGGGAAAAGAATCCTTTGATGAAGAAGAACAGCCCCCCGCGGAGAAGGCCGAAGCGCCGGTTCCTATTGTGGAGCATACCGCTGAAGTGAAAGGAGAAGGGGAGGGAACCGATGAGTTCGATTGGGAAAATTATCTTGAGAATTATAACGTCGCCTCCTTTTCCAAACAAAGAGAACAAGATGGTGAAGAAAGGCCCTCTTTTGAAAATTTCATGGCCAAGGCCACTACACTTTTCGACCATCTCTACTGGCAGCTCCATCTCTCCGATTTAAACGAAGAGGAACAACGGGCAGGGACATGGATCATCGGAAATCTGGATGAGGATGGATATTTAAAGATTTCCCTGGAAGAGTTCAGCGCCGAGGCCGGACTTTCCCTCGAGAGGGCGGAGGGGGTTCTTCGAAAGATACAGGAGTTCGATCCGGTCGGAGTCGCCGCAAGGGATTTGAAGGAATGCCTTCTCATCCAGTTGAATCAGTTATCGCCCAGGGATCCCATTGCAGAAAAGATCGTTGAGGAACATCTCTCCCTGTTGAAGAACCGGAACTATCCGGCGATCGCCAAACGATTAGGCGTCTCTGTCGAAAGGGTGAATCGAGCCGCCTCTCTCATCTCGAGATTGGAACCCAAACCCGGCAGGGCCTATGGAGGCGAAGTCGCCCAGGAGATCATTCCCGATGTCTATGTTTATAAGGTGGAAGGAGAATATGTCATCTCCCTCAATGATGAAGGGGTTCCAAGATTAAAAGTGAATTCATATTACCGCCGTATTCTGGCCGAAGGCCGTAACGCCCAACAGGATGACCGTAAATATATTCAGGAGAAGCTGCGTTCCGCACTCTGGTTGATCCGGAGCATTGATCAACGCCAGAGGACGATCTACAAGGTGGCCAAAAGCATCGTCAAGTTTCAAAAGAACTTTCTGGATCAGGGAATTCAGTATCTCAAGCCCCTCGTCCTCAGGGATGTTGCGGAAGATATTCAGATGCATGAGTCCACGGTCAGCCGGGTGACCAACAACAAATATATGCATACCTCTCAAGGAATTTATGAGTTAAAATTCTTCTTCAACGCCGGTATCCCCTCAGTACAAGGGGAGGCGATGGCCTCCGAAAGCGTCAAGAGTTTGCTGAAGGAGATCATTGGCCGGGAGAACCCGAGGAAACCTTACAGCGATGAGAAGCTGGTTCAGATGCTGAAGGAGAGAAACATTCATATTGCCCGGAGGACGATTTCGAAATACCGTGAAATGATGAAGATCCTGTCCTCGAGCGAACGGAGGAAAGTCGTTTAGGGTCCAATGAAAAATGGTCAATGATCAATGGGCAATGTTCACTATAATTAAAAAGGACAAGGAGAACGTTGATGCAGATTTCCGTGACATTCCGACATATGGAAGCTGACGAAGGGGTGAAGGAATATGTAAAGGAAAAAGTCCAGAGGTTGAAGAAATTCATGGAGAATCCAAGAGAGGCTCATGTCGTTCTCTCGGTTGAAAAATTCCGTCATTCCGCAGAACTCACAATCGTCAGAGATGGCCTGACCGTCAATAGTGAGGGAAGAGACAGGGATCTCTATGCGGCCATCGACCAGATGGTGGATAAGATGGACCGTCAGATCCGTGAGCGGCGGGAAAAGGTGAAGCGGAAAAGAGGGAATCCTCTTCCCCCGGGGATTGAACCCGGCGGGCAAGAAATATCGACCAGAAAGAGTGGGGGGACGGGGATTTCTTCCCTTATCCGGAGAAGGCATATTCCTGCGAAACCCATGTCTCTCGAAGAGGCGATGGCGCAGTTGAAACTTTCAGGGGAGGCCTATCTTTTCTTTATCAATTCCCACTCCGGAGAGATGAATGCCCTCCATCGGAAAAATGGCGATTATGAATGGATGGAGCCTTATCCCGAATAGAGACTGTGGTGCAATGGAGTTAATGGGCAACTCTTGGCGGAGCAGGTGGTCGGGTTCCTCACCTTTAGAATACGGGTCTTTTAGGTTAGAGGGAAGGGGACTTTTTAGGGAATTCAATGTTTCCATGAGCTTGGAGCTACAGAGCTTAACAACGAAAGGTTTCCGCTCTAAAGGTTCGTCACCCAACCACCCGCTCCGCCTCTCTGTTTAGGTGGCTTTGGGTTGCTTACGACACAGTCTCGTAGGGGAGGGGGGGAGAGGAAGGTATGAAGCTTCTGAACTTTTTAAAAGAGGAGTGGGTCATTCCGGAACTCAGCGGAACGGATAAACCCTCTGTTCTGAAAGAACTATCAAAAGTCCTGATGAAATCCTGCGGGGCGACTTCCCCCGAAGAACTCATCCAGGTTCTTCTTGAGAGGGAGAAGCTGGGGTCCACGGGAATAGGGGAAGGGGTGGCGATCCCTCATGGCCGTTTGAAGAGGTTGAAGCATTTCTTCATCTCCTTTGGTCGTTCGACACGTGGGATGGACTTCGATTCGATTGACCATAAACCCTGCCAGCTCTTCTTTATGGTGATGGCTCCGGAGAATTCGGCGGTGGAGAATCTCAACCTTCTGGGCCGGATTGCCAGATTACTGAAAGACCCTTCCTTCAAGAAGAAGCTGATGGAGGCCAAAACTCAGAAAGAGATCTTTCAGGTTATCTCCGATGAGGATGAAAGGTATTAGTTAAATATAAAGCACTAATAACCAATGACCAAATTCCAATAACCAAATAATGACCAAACACCAATAACCAAAAGATTCTTTTGTGGTTATTGGAATTTGGTTATTATTTGGTGTTTGGTTATTGGTTATTAAGATTCATGGGCAGGGAAGGGTTCGGTAACCGTTGATCTTTTACATTTGGCATTGGGATAGGGCATGAGCAGTCTTTTGGTTCAGGAGCTGGAACAGGATAAAAAGTCCCATCTCGGCCTGACCTTGTTGGCGGGACGAAAGGGATTGAAGAAGAAGATCACCCATTCCCAGGTTCAAAAGATGGGATTGGCCATGAGCGGTTTCATCCGATTCATCAACCCCGAACGGCTTCAGGTCATCGGAAATACCGAAGCGGGTTACTTCCGAACCCTTGTCCCCGAGCTCCAGGAGAAGGTCATCCGGCAGATATGCAACCTGGATCTTTCGTGCCTGGTGGTCACACGCAATCTTGAGATCCCTGAGATTCTCCTCCGGGAAGCGGATGAAAAAGGTGTCCCTCTCTTCCGGACCAGCCTCAGCTCTACCGACTTCATCGACCGGGTCACGAAGTTTTTAGAGGAGAAACTGGCTTTGACACAGAGCCTCCATGGCGTGCTTATGGATGTCTTCGGGGTCGGTGTGCTCATCCTCGGAAAGAGCGGCATCGGAAAAAGTGAATGCGCCCTCGATCTCATTCTTCGGGGCCACCGGCTGGTGGCAGATGATATGGTCTCTATTCAAAAGCGTTCCCCCGGTGTTCTGATTGGAAGCGGTTTTGAGGTGATTCAGCACCATATGGAAGTACGGGGACTCGGGATTATCAATATCCGGAGCCTTTTCGGCCTGGAGTCGATCCGGGAACAGAAGAAAGTCGAGTTAGTCCTGGAACTGGTCGAATGGGATACTCAACAGGAATATGATCGTCTCGGATTTGAGGAGGAGAAGTATGCGGTTCTGGGAGTCGAACTTCCGATGTTGAGAATTCCTGTCACCCCCGCCCGGAATTTAACGACCATCATCGAAGTGGCCGCCCGCAATCACCTCCTCAAGGTGATGGGATACGATTCAGCGCTGGAATTTGAGAAAAAGCTCCTTCGCAGGATGGAGGAGAAGGGGGAAAATAAACGTGAAGTCGAGGGCGAGGTGGAGTGAAGAGCCTCCGGGTCATTCTCATCAGCGGCCTTTCCGGATCAGGGAAAACGACGGCCATTAAGGCCTTAGAGGATATCGGTTTCCACTGCGTTGACAACCTTCCCATCCTTCTTTTGCCCAAGTTCCTCGAGCTCTGCGAACAGTCCGCCGGCAAGATTTCAAGAATAGCCGTGGTAGAGGATATCCGGGGTGCGGTTTCCCATCCGGCCCCTGAGCGGGATGGGACGGATTTCTTTGAGGATTCGAGGAAGATTATTGAAGACCTCCGGAAGGAGGGCTACCCCATCGAGATCCTCTTCTTAGACTCCTCCGATCCCATACTGATGAGGCGTTTCAGTGAAACACGGCGTCAGCATCCCCTGGCTTTGGGAGGCTCGATCCTGGAAGGGATTCGCCTCGAAAGGGAGAGGCTCGAAGGGATACGGGATATGGCCAATCAGGTGATCGATACCTCCCTGTTCAATGTCCATGAACTGAAGGAGAAGATCCAACAGTATGTCCAGAAGGGATCGCAGGGAGTCTATCTGACCGTGACCCTACTCTCTTTCGGATACAGTTTCGGAGTCCCCTACGAGGCGGATCTGCTGTTCGATGTCCGTTTTTTACCCAACCCTTATTTTGTGGATGAACTGAAACGATTAAGGGGGGATGATCCCAAAGTGGAAGAGTATATTTTACAGTGGGAGGAGACAAGGGAATTTCTAAATCGGACCCGGGAGTTCGTCCGGTTTCTTTTTCCTTTCTATCTCCGGGAGAGGAGAACCCATTTGACCATTGCAGTGGGATGCACAGGCGGAAGGCATCGGTCTATTGTCATGGTCAACCGGTTGGCTGAGATGCTGAAGGATGAGATGGCGCAGAAGGGCATGCTTTTATCCGTGCGGCACCGCGACGCAGAGAGAGGGTGAATGAAATGGTGGGAGTCATCGTGATTACACATTGTCGTTTGGGAGAGGAGTTGATCGCTGCCGCCCGGCTGGTGGTGGGAGAGGAATTAAGGCAGTTTCAATCCGTATCGATCGATCCCAGGGAAGGATCAGAGGAGATCCGGGAGAAGATCATCGCCGCCATACGAAAGGTGGAGGGAGGACAGGGGATATTGATCCTGACAGATATGTATGGAGGAACACCGTCCAACATCAGCCTCTCTTTTTTGGAGGAGAAGAAGATTGAGGTGATCACAGGGGTCAATCTTCCCATGTTGTTGAAACTGGCCACCTACCAGGACAATATGGACCTCGAATCGCTGGCCGCTTTCATCACCGATTATGGTCAGAGAAACATCAATCTGGCCAGCGAGGTGCTTAAAAAACGTGTGGAAAAAGGAGTGAAGTAGGGACAAGTGGCAACGTGCCCGTATAAGCGGCATGTGCCACGTGCCTGTACTGCGCAAATTGGATATGGAGGTTCAGACATTCACCATTAAGAATAAGTTGGGGCTTCATGCGAGGGCGGCGGCCCTCCTGGTCAAAACGGCCAATCGGTTCGTTTCGAATGTGAGCCTTGAGAAGGATGGGCTGGAGGTGAATGGAAAATCCATCATGGGGATCCTGATGCTTGCCGCGGCAAAGGGTTCAAAGATCACGCTGAAGGCGGAGGGAAAAGATGCGGAACAAGCGATCGAGACCCTGGGCAAACTGATTGAAAATAAGTTCGGCGAGGAATAAGGATGGCGATTCAGCAGCAAATTAACAAGAGCATTCATGGCATAGGAGCTTCTCCGGGAATCATCACCGGAAGAGCCTTTCTGTTAGAACGATTCAAGGTCCGTCTTCCCCAGAAGAGGATCAATCCGTCCCAGGTGGATGAAGAGGTGGAGCGGTTTCACAGGGCTATTGAAATGTCCAGGGACCAGTTGCTGGAGGTCAAGGAGAAGATTCTGGATCCGGAGGTGAGGCAACACACTTTCATCCTTGATGTCCACCTGATGATTCTGGATGATGAGATGCTGATCCAGAATACGGTGGAGAATATCCGGAGAAGAAAGATCAATTCCGAATGGGCCCTTGATCTCACGCTTGGAAAGCTGGACTCCGCTTTTAAAGCGATTGAGGACGAATATCTGAGAGAACGCCGGAGTGATCTCCACTATGTCTCATCGAGAGTCTTTCGTAACCTCATGGGGAGGAAGCACGATGACATCACCAAGATCAAAGGTAAGGTGATCGTGGTGGCTCATGACCTCTCTCCTGCAGATACCCTACAGATGAACTTAAACCATATAGCCGGTTTCATCACCGATATTGGCGGAAAAGTTTCCCACACGGCCATCCTTGCCCGGTCATTAGGCATTCCCGCTGTGGTCGGGTTAGAGGTGGCCACCTCCCTCATCAATGGGGGGGACCCCCTGATCATCGACGGGGAGTCCGGAGAGGTGGTCATCAATCCGACCGAGGAGATCTCCGAATCCTTTATAGAGAGGAGGCGGCGGGTAAAATTGCAGGAACGGGAGGTGATGAAATATGCCTCCCTGCCGGCCGAGACAAGGGATGGCGTTCGAATTCATCTTCAGGCGAACATCGAAATGGTGGAAGAGATTCCCTCAGCCAAAAGCCATGGCGCAGAAGGAATCGGACTCTACCGGACCGAAATCCTCTACCTAAACCGAAAGGATCTGCCCAAGGAGGAAGAACATTACCAAACCTATCGGAAGCTGGTAGAGAATATTTCTCCCGGTGTTGCCACGATCCGGACGCTGGACATCGGAGGAGATAAATTCCTCCCAGATTACTCCACAGGGAATGAGATGAATCCCGCGATGGGGCTCAGGGCGATCCGGTTCAGCATTAAGGAGACCGATATTTTTAAAATCCAGTTAAGGGGAATACTGCGCGCGAGCATTCACGGGAAACTGAGAGTCCTCTTTCCGATGATTTCGGGCATTGAAGAGATTCGGAAGGCGAAAGCCATCCTGGAAGAGGTGAAGAAGGAATTAATTAGGTCAAAGATTCCTTTTGACCGGGGGATCAAGATCGGAGCGATGATCGAGATTCCCTCTGCCTCGGTCACTGCCGATATTCTGGCACGCGAAGTGGATTTTTTCAGCATCGGGACGAATGATCTCATCCAGTATGCCTTGGCCGTCGATCGGATCAATGAGCATGTCTCCTATCTCTATGAACCTCTGCACCCCGCCATTTTGAGAATTGTCCGGAGCGTGGTTCAGTCCGCCCGAAATGCTGGAATTCCTCTGGCCATTTGCGGGGAGATGGCATCAGAGCCTACCTATGTGTTAGTTTTATTGGGTCTGGGCCTGGAGGAGTTCAGCATGAATCCGATCGCCATTCCGAAGGTGAAGAAAGTCCTTCGTATGGCGAAAGCCATAGAAACGAGGTCCATGACAGAAAGGCTTTTCCAATTCTCCACCGCTTCGGAAATCAAACGGTATGTCCGAAAATGGATGGCTGAAAGATTTTCAGAGGATCTTGTTCAATCTATCCCAGGAGAGTTGAAAACATAAGGCTACCTCTAAAAATGTCATGCCTGCCCCGATTTTCATCGGGATAAACTCCAGCAGGAATCCATAAGTTTTTGACATTACTGGACTCCCGCCGGAGTTTATCCCGTACTTGATACAGGGCGGGAGTGACAAATTGGGGATTATTAGAGGTTGCAATAAACCTTAAGGAGGAAACAGTATATGTCCATGACAGACTTCTTATTCACTTCTGAATCCGTCACCGAGGGGCATCCGGACAAAGTGGCGGATCAAATCTCCGATGCCATTCTGGACGCCATTATCGCACAGGACCCTCGAGCACGGGTGGCCTGTGAGACGATGGTAACAACAGGAATGGCCATCATTGCAGGCGAGATTTCGACCTCCTGCTATGTAAATATACCTACCATCGTTCGGGAGACGATCAAAGAGATCGGATATAATGATTCGGCTATGGGGTTTGACTGGGAGACCTGCGCAGTGCTCACTTCGATCGATGAACAGTCCCCTGACATCACCATCGGGGTCGAAGAAAGCAAAGACCATGAACAGGGAGCAGGGGATCAGGGATTGATGTTTGGTTATGCCTGTAATGAGACTCCGGAGTTGATGCCCATGCCCATCATCTATGCTCATCGTCTGACCCGTCGGCTGGCAGAAGTGAGAAAGAAGAAGATCCTTGATTTTTTGAGGCCGGATGGAAAATCTCAGGTAACCATCCAGTATATCAATAATAAGCCGATCCGGGCGGATTCCGTGGTCATTGCGGCCCAGCATTCGGATAAGGTGGCCAATGAGACGCTGAAAGAGGGGATTCTCGAAGAGGTGATCTTTAAAGTCATCCCTCCGGAGCTTCGGGATAAGAACACAAAGTATTATATCAACACCACCGGCCGGTTCGTCCATGGAGGCCCCAAGGCTGACTGCGGTCTGACCGGTAGAAAGATCATCGTCGATACTTATGGCGGCGTAGGAAGCCACGGAGGGGGCTGTTTTTCAGGAAAAGATCCATCGAAGATGGACCGGGGCGCCTCTTATATGGCGAGGCACGTGGCCAAGAACATCGTGGCCTCGGGGATGGCTGAAAAATGCGAGGTTCAGATCGCCTACACCATCGGGAAGGCAAAACCTGTCTCCTTTATGATCGATACCTCCGGGACCTTTAAGATTCCTCCGGATGAGATCGCCAGGATCGCCATGGAGCATTTCGACCTAAGGCCCAAGGCCATCATTCAATATCTCGACCTTCTTAAGCCCATTTACAAACAGACCGCATGTTATGGCCACTTCGGTCGAAAAGAGCCCGGATTCACATGGGAGAAGATCCACCGGGCAGACGAGCTGAAGAAAGCGGCGAAACTTTAAAAGTTCGGAGTTATGAGTTCGCCTGCCCGTCCGGTAGGCGGGGAGTTCGGAGAAAAAGATGAAAGACTACGAACTCAAAACTGCGAACTCCGAACTGAGCGGAGAGCGATAATGGATTATGATGTGAAGGATATTTCATTGGCTGAGAAGGGCAGGCTCCGGATGGAGTGGGCGGAGATGGCCATGCCTGTTTTAAAGCTGATCAGGAGCCGCTTTGAGAAGGAGAAACCCCTCAAGGGGATCCGGCTCTCGGCCTGCCTCCATGTGACCACGGAGACAGCGGCTCTGATGAGGACGTTACGGGCAGGAGGAGCGGAGCTTAGCCTCTGCGCTTCCAATCCTCTAAGCACGCAGGATGATGTGGCCGCCTACCTGGTCAAGGAGTTAAAGATCCCTGTCTTTGCCATCAAAGGCGAGGATAGCGAAACCTATTATGCGCATATCCGGGCAGCGCTGGCCTTCTTCCCCAATCTCACCATGGATGATGGAGCAGACCTTGTCTCATCCCTTCACTTCATCGCCCTCGAAAAATGGGAGGACCTCATTCCTTCTTTAAGGAGCTGGGCAAAGGGACTGTCGACAACCGAGAGGAAAGAGATGATCAATGGGTTGATCGGCGGAACCGAGGAGACAACGACCGGTGTGATCCGGCTACGCAGTATGGAGCGAAACGGGGTATTGAGATTTCCTGTGATTGCCGTTAACGATGCGGAGACGAAACACTTCTTTGATAATCGTTATGGAACAGGGCAGTCCACGATCGATGGAATCCTCCGGGCCACCAATCGGTTAATGGCAGGATCGAGCTTCGTCGTCTCAGGTTATGGATGGTGCGGAAAAGGGTTGGCGATGAGGGCAAAGGGGATGGGAGCCAATGTGATTGTCACAGAGGTCAGCCCTCTGAGGGCCCTGGAGGCCGTCATGGATGGCTACCGCGTCATGACCATTGCCGAGGCCGCTGAGATAGGAGATATCTTCTGCACCGTCTCCGGAAATGTGGGCGTGATCCGGAAGGAGCACTTTCTGAAGATGAAGGATGGGGCAATTGTCGCCAATTCGGGGCACTTCAATGTGGAACTCGATTTAGGAGGTTTAGAGGAAATCACTGTCTCTCGAAAGACGATCCGTGACTTCGTCGAGGAGTTTCAACTCGAAAATGGCCGGAGTGTCTATCTGCTCGGGGAGGGAAGGCTGATCAACCTCGCCTCAGCAGAAGGCCATCCATCCAGTGTGATGGATATGAGTTTTGCCAACCAGGCCCTTTCGGCCGAATATCTGGTCAGACATCACCGGACTTTAGAGCGAAGGGTCTATCCGGTTCCCGAAGTGATTGATCGGGAGATCGCCAGGATCAAACTCCTTTCCATGGGCATCGAAATCGACCAACTGACGAAGGAGCAGGAGCGCTATTTGACCTCATGGGAGCAGGGGACATGAATCAAGTTATAAAAAGGTGGAGATGGTTTCTGCTCGCTCTCATCCTCCTCATTGTCGGATTTGCCCTCTTTCGGGGATGGGCACTGACACAGAAGAAGGCTGCGCCTCAGAGGACGAAGCGGGGAGAAATCCCCGTCCAGGTCTCCACTGTCCTTTCCCGGCCTCTCATCTATTCCATCTCAATGACCGGAGATATCACACCCCAGATGCAGGTCGACCTCTTTCCAAGGGTCTCCGGATATCTGGAGCGGATCCTTGTCCATCTTGGAGATTCCGTCAAGCAGGGACAGACGATCGCACAGATAGACCGTACCGATTACCTCCAGAAAGTGAGGGAGACCGAAGCCCGGGCCGCCCAGGCAAAGGCTCAACTTGCCGAGATCGAAGCAGGGCCAAGGGCTGAGGAGCTGCGTCAGGCCGAGGAGGCGGTCAAAGGGGCCCAGTCCCGTTTCGAAAATGCAAGGCTTCACAGGGAGCGCATAGAGGCTCTTTTCAAGAGGCAGGTTATCTCGAAAAAGGAGATGGATATTTCGGAGATGGAATTTACGGTTGCCGAAGCCCAATTGGCCTCGAGCAGGGAGCATTTGAAATTGCTGAGGGAAGGGGCCAGACAGGAAGTGAGGGAGGCGACTCAGGCGAAATTAAAGGAGACCGAGGCGATCCTGGCTCAGGAGAAGACCCGGCTTCAGCATACACAGATAGTCGCTCCCTTTTCGGGCGAGATCAGCCGGAAGTATGTGGATGCCGGAGCCCTGGTCTCTCCTTCCACACCCATTGTGAACCTCATCCATACGGAGACAATAAAGGTTGTCGCCAATGTGCTGGAAAAGGATATTCCTCTCCTCAAACCGGGGATGAAGGCGAAGATAAAGACGGAGTCCTTCCCCGGAAAGATCTTCGAAGGCAGGATCGCACGGATCTCCAGCGCCCTGGACCCCGCAACCCGGACCCTTCAGGCAGAGATTGATGTTCCCAATCCTGGCCGGCTGCTCAAACCCAGTATGTATGCACGGATCGATGTGGTCCTCGTCGAAAAACCCCACGCCCTTGTCATTCCGAGATATGCGGTCGTTTTGTCGGATGGATCGAAAGCCATCTTCATCCTGAAGGGAAATCAGGCCATCCGGAGACCGGTTGTCACCGGATATGAGCAGGATCAATATGTGGAGATTCTTGAAGGGGCCTCCGAGGGAGATCAGGTGATTGTGAAAGGCCAGGAGTTGATCAAGGACCGCTCCACGGTCCGGGTGATAGAGGGGAGTTGAAATTGTATGGACATCATCCGGGGTTCCCTCAAAAATCCCGTGGCACGGTTCATGTTTGCCATCGGGATTATCCTGCTCGGAATCATCGCCTTCTCCAACCTTGCCATTGATCTTTTCCCGGAGATTTCTTATCCCATTGTTTCGGTGGTGACCGACTATACAGGGGCAAGTCCGGAGGATGTGGAGATCACTATCACACGGCCCATCGAAAAGAGGGTCAGCCGCATCCAGAATGTCCGCCATGTTTCCTCCCGCTCGAGGGAAGGATTTTCTGTCGTCACCGTTGAATTCTACTGGGGAACAGACCTCGATATTGCATCCACGGATATCCAGCGAAATATCAATGAGATTTTAGACATCTTTCCAGAAGAGGCAAAACAGCCCATCATCATCAAGTTCGATCCCTCCCAGATTTCGGTCATCGTCCTTGCTGTCACAGGTCCTCTGGAGGATTACCAGTTAAGGGAGCTGGGAGAGGACTTCATTGCTCCAAGGCTGGAGAACCTGAAGGGGGTTGCTTCGGCCAATGTGTTCGGCGGGCAGGTGAGAGAGATCCAGGTGGAGGTGGAACGGTCGAAGTTGGAAAGATTAAATCTTCCCCTGGACAGAGTGGCTCAGGCAGTCAGGGCAGGCCATATGGACCGGCCAGGAGGAAGCCTCAATACCGGGAAGAGGGAATACAGCGTCCGCACCCTTGGCCGTTCTCCGGAAGTCAAAGATCTGGAAGAGATCGTCGTTTCTCATCAAAACGGGAATCCGATCAGGTTGAGGGACATCGGAAAAGTGAAGGAAGGGTACGAAGACATACAGTCAGAGGTCCATGTCAATGGAGTCAAAGGGGTCGTCATCGGAGTCCAGAAGCAGATCGGTGGCAATACGGTCTCTGTAGTGGATCAGGTCCAGAAGGCTCTTCCTCAGATTCAGAAGGAACTTCCCAAGGGGGTCTCCCTTGAGGTCGTGTCAGACCAGTCCACTTTCATCCGGAAATCAATCCAGAACCTCCAGAAAGAAGCGATCATGGGGGCCCTTCTGGCCGTGGTCATCATCCTCCTATTTCTCAGAAATGTGACAAGCACCGTGATCATTGCCCATTCCATTCCCCTGTCGATCATCGCCACCTTTGTCCTCCTCCATTTTGGAAAGTTCACCCTCAACATCATGACCCTTGGGGGACTGGCCTTGGGCGTGGGCCGATTGGTGGACGATGCCATCGTTGTCCTTGAAAATATCAACCGTCATATGGAGCGAGGTGAATCTCCGGAGGAGGCTTCATACAAAGGGGCCTCTGAGGTGAGTAAACCGGTGATGGCGGCCACCATCACCAGCATCATCGTCTTTCTTCCCCTGGCTTTTGTGAAGGGGATTGCGGCGCTGTTATTTGTCCAGATGGCTTATACGGTTGCCTTCTCCCTACTCGCCTCCCTTTTCGATTCGCTAACTCTCATCCCGCTTCTCACCGCGAAATTTCTCCGGCCGAGGAAACCAAGGGAGAAGCCTTCATGGAGTCAGGGGATTCTTCTCAAGACCCAGCCCTTCTTTCTATGGCTGGATCAGCTTTATCAGAATACTCTCCAATTTGCCCTGTTCCATCGCAAACTGGTCATCTCTGGCGTGGTAGCTGTTTTTGCGGGGTCACTCTTCCTGATTCCACTCATCGGGACTGAATTTTTTCCGACTTCGGATGAAGGCCAGGTGAGAATGTCGATGAGACTTGCTGTGGGATCTTCTCTCGAAGAGACAAAGAAGATGGTCGAGGAAGTGGAGGGGATCGTCTTTTCAGAGGTTCCCGAGTTGAAATCCCTCTGGGGAAGGGCAGGGTCGGGCAGGGGAAGGTCTGCGATCTTCAGCGGAAGGTTTGCCGGCCCTCATAACGGATCCGCCTCGCTCATGCTCGTTGATCAGTCGGAAAGAGAGAGGTCTTCAGAAGCCATTGCCCGATCTCTCAGGGAGAAGGTGAGAAGCATTCCAGGCGCCGTTATTATCGTCTCTCCCGGTGGGATCATCTCCAGAGTGATGAGCTTTGGATCGGAAGAACCGATAAGCGTGGAGATCCTTGGATTTGATCTTTCCACTGGAAGCCGCCTGGCCAGAGAGGTGGATGGAATACTCAGAGAGGTCCGGGGAGTCACGGACATTCAGATCGGCCGTGAGGAGGGACTGCCGGAATATCAAATCAAGTTCCGGCAGGACCGGTTGTCTAGCCTGGGGCTTACCACCTCGCGGGTCGCTGAGAATGTCAGAGGAGCCATTGAGGGCATTGAGGCCTCCATCTATGTGGACCCGAAAACAGGACGGGAGCGTCAAGTGAGGGTCCGGCTCCGCGAGGAAGATAGGAGCCATCCGGAGGATCTGCACCGTATTCCCCTTCCCGTATCAGGGGGTAAGGTGGTGCCTCTGGGGAATGTGGCTGATGTGGTGAAGACCACTTCCCCTGCGCAATTAGAGAGGAAATATCAGCAGAGGATTGTCTTTGTTTCGGCCAATACGACCGGAAGAGATCTCGGCTCGATCGCTGCGGAGATTGAGAAAAAGATCTTGCAGATGAAGATCCCGGAGGGTTTCTCCATTCAGCTCAAAGGGGCCCGGCAGGAGCAGAAGGATGCCTTCCGGACTCTATTTTTTGCCCTGGGACTTGCTATCGTTCTGGTATATATGGTTCTGGCCTCTCAGTTTGGTTCTTTGCTCCATCCTTTCTTGATCATGTTTTCAGTGCCGTTAGGGATTATCGGCGTCATCTGGGCTCTCTTTCTCACTGGAAATACGTTGAGTGTCATCTCCTTCATCGGAATTATCATGATGGTTGGCATTGTTGTGAGCAATGCGATTATCCTGATCGATTACATCAACCGGCTCCGGAAGGAGGAGGGAATGGAATTAAAGGAGGCCATCCTGCAGGGCGGCAGGGTGAGACTCAGGCCGATCCTGATGACCTCTCTCACAACGGTCTTCGGGCTGGCCCCGATGGCCCTTGGATTCGGAGAAGGGGCTGAGACGAACGCCTCTCTGGCCATTGCCGTAATCGGCGGCCTCACGGTCTCGATGTTCCTTACGCTGGTCTTCATTCCCACGCTCTATTTCATTGTGGAAGAGAGGAGAAACCGAAAAAAGCAGTTCGGAGTTATTAGTTCGTAGTTCGGAGATAAAAACTCCGAACTCAAAACTCCGAACTCCGAACTTATCTTATGATTCCACGTCGAAAGACCCGTCAGATTTGTATTGGCTCCGTTAAGATCGGAGGGGATGCCCCTGTGTCTGTCCAGTCGATGACGAAGACAGATACACGGGATATTCGAAAGACAGTCATTCAGATACGGCGA
>Ga0214473_10000342_pt1 | contig 65535 bp, 63 predicted proteins | sample RVTome_7_FD_203509 | JGI IMG/M metagenome (GOLD analysis project Ga0214473, IMG submission 203509) | Soil microbial communities from uranium-contaminated site in the Upper Colorado River Basin, Wyoming, United States - RVT98D197 | ecosystem: Environmental > Terrestrial > Soil > Contaminated >...
TGGCGGCGTCGACCCCGAGGCGTTCCACCGCCGTCACCGTTACATCCGCCGCCGCGTCGGCATCCTTGCACAGCTCGAGGAAGCTGTACTGCTCACGCACAGCGCGGTATTCGGGCATATAGCGGCCCGCTTGCCGCATCAACCAGATGGGCGTGAAGGGTGTCGGCTCGCGACGGCAGGCTTTCAAAAAGGGTGCGTCGTTCAAGATGGGGGACTAAGTAGGTCAGGGCGCGTGTCAGGTCAAGCCGCAGGTCTTTTGATTGAGCTGCGCCGCTCGATTCGCCTTCCATGTGGACACCTGTCCGCGCGCAGAGCCGAGGCGCACAGAAGATCACGCTGCCGCGCCAACACGACGAGCAACGATTCGGATCTCAATGGGCAGGCGCGGCTGAGGCACTGGAAACCCTTCCTCAGCGAGGTATTTAAGATGCAACTCGATTGCCTCTCGCGCCTTGGCGATCGCATCCTCAATCGAACGCCCCGTGGTCGTACATCCGAGAATGTCCGGCACCGTCACTCCATAGAAGTGCGGGTCCTCGGTTTCTTCGATCTCAATGCCGAAGCGCAACTGACAAGGTCCGAAGGCAATATTACGACTTGATCTGAGCGTCTTTGAGGACCTTGTTGAGCGTGCCTCTGGGTACTTCTTTCTTGCCATGAAAATCGATTTGTATCAGCCCCGGAAATCCAGCCTTCCCGTAGAATCGCTTGCTTCCGTTTTGCCGACGTAACTTGAAGCCGTGTGCCTGCAGCATCCGAACCAGTTCGGCAAACGTCATTCACGCCGAGCGTACTCAGGTGCTCCGAACTTGGCAAGAGCGGCACCTGGCAAGACGCGCTTACCAATCACGACTCTCTCCAACATCGGTCACTCGTTGCCGTGGGTTCGACGGCGGGCGGCTAGCGCGGTATCGTAGGACCATGCTCATCCGCGACCCGGTCCACGGCGACATTTCCCTGAGCCCGCTCGAACAGCGCGTGCTCGATCTGGCGGAGATGCAGCGCCTGCGGGGCATCAAACAGCTCGGTACGGCCAGCCTCGTGTACCCGGGATGCCTGCATACGCGCTTCGACCATTCTCTCGGCGTCAATGCGTTGAGCAAGCGCATCGTCAGCGCGGTGCGTGAATCAGGCACCCCGATCGGCCTGGAGCTGGAGACCGCTATCGGCGCGGCGGCCCTGCTGCATGACGTTACGCACGTGCCGTTCGGTCACACACTGGAGGATGAGCGCTGTCTTTTTCCGCGGCACGACAAAGGGACGCGCTTGCTAGCGCTGCTTGATGGCGCGCTGGGGGAACGGCTGGCAGAGCTCGGCTTGAAAGAGACCGTTTCCGCGCTCCTCGGGGTGGCGGCCGCACGCGCCAGTAACGTCCCCCCCTGGGCCCGGCAGGTCATTTCCAGCACCATCGACGCCGACCTTCTCGATTACCTGCGCCGCGACGCCTATTTCGCCGGCCTGGCCCCGAATTATGACGCGCGCATCTTCAGCTACTTCATCGTCGATGGCGACCAACTGGTCATCAACATGACCAAGCACGGCATGGAGCGTCCCGATGCGCGCTCCGAAACCGTGCAACTGCTCCGGCTGCGCTATTTCCTGACTGAACGTGTTTACTATCATCACACCAAGGTCGCCGCCGGGGCGATGATTTCGAAAGCCGTCGAACTGGCGCACCTGCACGGTGCATTGGCCGAGGACGAGCTGCTCAAGCTCAACGACTGGAGCCTGTTACGCCGGCTGAAGAGCGTCCCCAGCCCGGAACGTCCGGACCCTCGCATCGTCGCCCTGGTGGAGCGCCTCGAGAGGCGCGTCCTGCTGAAGCGCGGTTACGTCGTGTCAGCCCTGACCGTCAACGAACCTGAGCGCCGCGAGCTGGTAGAGCGTTTCCACCACTCGACGCGCAACCGCAGCGAGGCCGAACAGGCACTGGCGCGACAGATCGGAAGTGATCCGGCCGAAGTGATCGTGTATTGTCCGGCGCTGACGGTCATGAAAGAAGCCGCCGCTCTGGTGCGTACGCCGCGAGGGCTCCTCCCGCTCAACGCTTCCGATGATCCCTCGAACACCGAAATCAAGGCGATGGAGGCGCGCTATGCCGAGCTGTGGCGGTTCTACGTCTTCGTTCCGGAGCAGTTCACGGCACGCACCGCGGAAGCCGCGGCGAGTATGTTCGGCTTGCCGAGCGAACATGAGGTGCGTACGTGAGCGAGCCCGCGCGCACCGGCGCACCGGCCCAGCCGTTGCGCCTTACGCTGGTCCGGCACGGCGAGACCGACGGGCAGTCCAGCATCCGCTACTTTGGGCGGACTAACGTACCCCTCAGCGCCGCGGGGCGCGAGCAGATGCGGCATGTCGCCGCCGCGCTCGGGACCCGGCAGTTCGCCGCGATATATTCCAGTACGCTCGTGCGTTCTACGGAGGCCGCCCTGATCATCAGCAATGGACACGCCCCCGGGTGGACGCTCACGCAGATCGCGGGTTTTAACGAGATCGACTTTGGCGACTGGGAGGGCCTCACCGCGGAGGAGATCGAGGCTCGGCACCCTGCGCTCTACGCTCGGTGGGAACTGCGGCGAGGCGACTTCTGCTATCCCGGCGGCGAGTCCACCAGCCAATTCCGCGCCCGCGTGCTGCAAGCCCTGCATCAGTTATTGGCCGAAGCCTGTGGGGACGATTTGCTCTTCATCCTCCACAAGGGCGTCATCCGCAGCATCGTGGCTGAGCTGTTGGGAGACGAGGAGATCCAGCGCCAGAGTCTCTCCATCGAGTTGGGATCAATCCACGTCGTCACACGAGAGCACGGCCAATGGAAAGCTGAAAGGCTGGATCACACGGCACATCTGAGCCGAATTTCCGTGGGAGAGTCCGTGCGAGCGTGGAGCGTGGGAGAGTGAGAGCGACTTCACTTCACGCTCCCACGCTCTCACGCTCGCACGCTTCCCACGCTTCCCACGACATGCGATAAGCGAGCTGCGTCGCTATCCGTGGCACTCCGCGCACGGGCAGAGCTGACGCAGATAACCGTAGGCGTAGATGCCGGTGTCGTGTCCGTCGCCCCAGGTCAGGCCAAGCGCGTACTTCCCCACCACCTTTATGTCGGTGAGCTCCGTGTTCTCCGCCCGCACGTAACGCCGTTCCCCACTATGTCCCTGGCACACCGCACATGGGCACCAGCCGCGCACGTAGGGCAGCGGGTAGAGGCTGACATGGCCGTCGTTCCAGGTGATCTTGAGCATGTTCTCCTCGGCCATGCGCCGCACTTCCACCGGATAGTTCATGGCCGCAACTATAGCGGCATCGCCGCGTCCGCGCACGGGCCCGAAGGTCAGCCGGTTTGCCGGTGCACCAGATTGACTTCAGGCGAGAACCGCAGTAGACACGGCGTAGATCAGGTCCCACTAAGGGCCAAGAGGGAAGGGGGTGTGAGGCCCCCGCTGCCCCGCAACTGTGTGGGGGGACGAGCGCCGCAATACCGGCCACTGTCTGGGAAACTCGGACGGGAAGGCGCGGCGCGAGGATGATCCCCGAGCCAGGAGACCTGCCTGATCGCATGAACGGACTGGTGCTCCGGAGGAGGGCGCGGGCCGGGACCAATTTTTTCGAAGCGATCCCGTCAACGCCCGGATCTCCGGAGGAGACCGGGTTTTTTGTATGCGGCGACGGGACGCAAACGACGCTTCTGCTCTCGACAGCACGGCGGACACGCGTGGGCCGGTGGTCTTGGCCCTGACGGTGTCGCTGGCGCTGCACGTGGCCTTCATGGCCGCCGCGGCGGTTCCCCTGTTTCGGGCCCGCCCACCGGCCTTGATCCATGTTTCGCTCCTGTCCGGTAACGACAATCAGGAGGCTGGCAGCAGCGCCGGTGCCTTTGTCGGTCCGGCCGCACCGATCCAGTCGGCTGACACGGCCCAGGTGCCCAGAGCGCCGCTGCTGAAGCGGCCAGCGCATCCACGGCCGCGCGTAGTCGCGGGAGGGGCGACTGATACGCAGGAACAGCCGTCCGGCGTCGGCCCGCCGGACGGCGAGGACACGGCTGGCGCGGAGCGCGGTCTCGGCGGGAGCGCAACGGCAATGCCGGCAGGTAGCGGGTCGGGCGCCGGAGCGGGCGCGGGACACGGCAACGGCTTTGATCCGCGCACATTGTGCGTCTACTGCCCGGAACCGCGGTACCCGCTCGTTGCCCGTGCCCGTGGCTGGCAGGGCACAGTGGAAGTGGCGCTCTCCGTGTTGGCAGACGGTTCGGTCGACGGCGCCAGCCTGGGACGTTCTTCCGGCTACCCGGCGCTCGACGACGCAGCCATTGCCGTTGCGCGCCACAGCCGTTTTCGCCTGCCGCGCCAAGCTGGCGTTTCAGCGCCGCTGCGGGGGCGGATGGAGTATCGTTTCGTTTTGAGCGGTGGTTGAGAAACCGGGAGGAGTGGCATGAGAAGACAGGTGGTGTTTGCGGCGGTGGCGATCTGTGTGCTCGGCGTTGGTGCGGGCGCAGATGAAGGGAAGGAAACAAGTTTGGGAACGGTGGTGATCACGGCTACGCGGACCGAGGCGCCCGTGGAGTCGATCACACAATCCATCTCGGTTATTTCGGAACAGGCTATCGAGAGCCGCCAGGTGCAAACGGTGGTGGAAGCACTGCGCAACGTTCCTGGTCTGGACGTGGTGCAGCCGGGATCGCCGGGCACAGCCGCTAGCGTGTTCATTCGCGGCGCCAATGCCAACCAGTCGCTCATCCTGTTCGACGGGGTAGAAGTGAACAGCCCGACTCTCGGCGGTTTCAATTTCGGTAACATCATGACCGACGGTGTAGGTCGGATCGAGGTGCTGCGCGGCGCCGGCGGCGCTTTGTACGGCTCCGAAGCCATTGGCGGCGTGGTGCAGGTGATCAGCAAGAAAGGCGAAGGGGCGCCGCATTTTTCGCTCGCCAGTGCCGGCGGGAACGGCGGGACCTTCTCGCAACTGCTCACCGCGGGGGGTGAGTCCGGCATGCTCGCCTACTCCGCCTCGCTCGGGTATTTGACCAGCGGCGGTTTCCGGCAGGCCAACGACGACTTCTCCGACCTCACCAGCGCCCTGCGTATCGATCTGACTCCGATCGACCGGGGCACGCTGCGTGTCTTCTGGCGATCGGCCAATTCCAGCCTGGGGTTGGCCAACAACGATATCGGTGCCGGTCTGGGCTCGTTCCTCGACCCCAATGCGCGCCAGCGTGATGAGTTCTATCTCGGCAAGATCGAATGGGAACACGAGATACTCAACAACCTTACCTATCGGGTCTCGGGCGCGTACACGCGCACCGTCAATCTGTTTACCGATCAGGCCAATGCCCAGGAACGCTCATCACCGGGATTCTTCGGAGATGCCTACTTCCTGGCCCGCTCCCGCGTGCCCAGCGACATGCTTACCGGGGAGACCCAGGTCAGCTATGCCGAAAGCACTTGGGGTACCACTACCGTGGGCTTCGAATTCAAAGAGGACAGCGGCCGCCTCGAGCAGGTGAACCTCAATGGCAGCAGCACCCGCTTCTCCCACAGCCGCTCCAATTACGCCGGCTACGTGCAGCAGCAGGTCTCGCTCCTGGCCGACCGGCTCGTGGCTGTGGCGGGTTTCAGGGTGGACGGCAACCGGGATTTTGGACGCCAGGTCAGCAGTTCATGGTCGGTTGGTTACCTGCAGGATTGGAGCGGCGACCGCCGCTGGTCAACGCATGTCAAAGGCGGTTACACTGAAGGATTCAAAGCCCCCACCTTCAACGACCTTTACTATCCCAACTTCGGTAACCCCAACGTTCAGCCGGAGATTTCCAGCGGCTACGAAGGCGGGGTGGAACAACATCTGGGCAGCCGCGGGCTTGCGGTGGAGGCGACGTATTTCACGCGTCGCACCAAGGACCTCATTCAGTTCGCTCTGGTCGATCCGGTGCTGTGTCCCAATCCAGCTGCCGGTCCGGCCACGTTCTTCAACCCATGTAACGTCGGCCGGGCTGACGTCAGCGGCGTCGAAGCAGCCCTCAAGGTCGGACCGTTCTCTGGCGCCTCGTTGCACGGAACCTACACCTATCTCGACTGGGAGATGTCGCAGAAGCCTGGATTCCCGCCTTTGTCCCCCTCCCTGAAGACTCTCCAACGGCGGCCGCATAACCGCATGGCGACCACAGTGAATTACCAGCGTGCGAGCGTCCTGGGCCGTGGCGACCAACTGGATGTCACCATCAACATCATCTTTGTCGGCGAGCGGCACGACCTTGATCCGTTTACTTTTCAGGACGTCAACGATCAGCCGTCGTACAGCCGGACCGATGTGGCGTTCCGGTACGACATGCCGTGTCCCCGGCATGAAGCCTACCGCCTGAGTTGGTTTGCGCGCGTCCAAAATCTACTCGATCGCAAGTACGATGAGGTGCGCGGCTTTCGCTCTCCGCCGATCAATGTGTTGGCCGGGGTGCGGCTGATGTTCTGAGTCGTCAGTATGTCCCGACCTGGTACGAGCGGCCGGGGTGCGGCCGTCCTCCTGTGCCTTATCCTGAGTGCACTCCCGGCACCGCGGCGTGCGTCGGCCCTGCACATCATCTCCCTCGCTCCATCCGCGACCGAGGTCCTTTTCGCCCTTGGCGCCGGTAACGACGTGGTGGGTGTCTCGACTTACTGCGATTATCCCCCGCAGGTCTCGGGCATCGACCGGGTTGGTACCTTCCTCACCCCGAACGTCGAACGCATCCTGGCGAAACGTCCCGATGTCGTGGTCGTGGTACCGAGTCCAGGTAATCGCACCGGTGTGGAGTCTTTGCAGCGGCTAGGCTTGAACATTCTGGTGGTGGATCCGCAGACGCTGTCAGAGATTGAAGATTCTTTTGTTACCATCGGACGGGCGGTGGGGCGGGAGCAGGCCGGCCGGGATCTGGTGGCGCGGTTACGGGCGCAGATCGAGGGTGTACGTGCGCGCGTGGCGGATGCGCCCGAGCGCAAGGTCTTGATGGTGGTGGGACATGCGCCGCTGATTGCCGTTGGAACCGGCACGTTTCAGGACGAACTGATTCGCCTGGCTCGCGGCGTCAACCTCGGGGCGCAGGCCGGGGGCCAATGGCCACATCTCAGCCTGGAGTTCGTCTTGGCGGCGGCACCCGAGGTGATCATCGATACGACGATGGGTAATGAAGAACAACCCGGGGCGGAGGCTGCAATGGCGTTCTGGCTGCGGTTTCCGACTCTCCCGGCGGTGGCAGCGCACCGCGTCGCCGGATACCGCGCCTACCAGATCCTGCGTCCGGGCCCGCGCATTGCGGAGGCACTTGAAACCATGGCACGTTTCATCCACCCGGAGCGCTGGGAACCAGGCAGGTGAGGCTGTGGCGGAGCGGTATTTGACTCGGCGGCGGTTCGTGCGCGTAAATGCTAGCCTGGCCGTCATCCTGATGGCGTCCATCATGGGTGCTTGCCTGATCGGGAGCGTGCACATCGACCTCGGACGGGCGCTGCAGTCGGGCTTGGCGTCAAACGTCGATCGCACCATCCTGTTCGATACCCGGCTGCCCAGGGTACTGCTGGCGGCGGTGGTCGGTGCCGCGCTGGCCACGGCGGGCGTGGCACTTCAGGGGTTGCTGCGCAACCCGCTGGCTGAGCCGCACCTGATCGGGATCTCGGGCGGGGCGGCGCTCGGCGCGGTGCTGGCGATTGTCCTGGGCGGGCGCAGCGCCGTGGCCGAATCTTCGACGATGCCGGTGGGTGCCGCACTCGGCGCTTTGATCTCGATGGCGGTGATCTACCGGTTGGCACTGGTACACGGACGCTTGCAGCCATACGTATTGTTGCTTGCCGGGGTGGTGTACAACGCCTTCGCCGGCGCCCTGATCATGTGTGTTAACGCGCTGGCTGATTTCTATCAGGCCCAGGGAATCTTGTTCTGGCTCCTGGGCAGCCTGGCAACGCAGAGCTATCGCCTGGTGGGCACGATCGGGGTGTACACACTGGCCAGCGCCGGATGGCTGCTGTTGAACACCAGGCAACTGAATCTGGTTGCGTTGGGAGATGAAAGCGCGCTGCAGCTCGGCGTCGATATCGAACGCGTACGGCGCTCCGCCTTTGTGGCGGCATCGCTCCTGGTCGGGGCGGCGGTATCGGTCAGCGGCATGATCGGATTCGTCGGTCTGATCGTGCCGCATGTGATGCGGTTGCTGCTCGGTGCCGATCACCGTTTGTTGCTGCCGGCCTCGCTACTGGCCGGAGCGAGCTTTCTGGTGTGGGCCGACACCATCGCCCGCAGCGCGCTTGGCGCGGTGGAGATCCCGGTCGGAGTGATTACGGCACTATGCGGCGGCCCCTTCTTCGTTTACCTGCTGAAACGACAGGGATCGAAGGTATTTGCATGAGGGGACACGCCGATGACGCCTGAGCTACCCGCGGCTCCGCGACCGCCGGCGGGGATCGCCGCCATCGAGGCGCGTGGCCTGCATTTCGGATACGCGCAGCAGTTGGTGATCGAGGACGTGTCGCTGGTGCTCCGCTCGGGCGAAATGCTCGGCGTGATCGGCCCAAACGGCTCCGGAAAATCAACCTTGCTGCGCCTGCTAAGTGGCGTCCTGCGACCGCAAGCCGGGACCATTCGCGTGCAGGGGCGGCCGCTCGCCGACTTCGCTCCCCGCGACCGGGCCCGGGCCATGGCAGTGGTCCCGCAGGAGACCGCGAGCGAATTCCCCTTTTCAGTCATCGAGGTCGTGCTGATGGGTCGCTCACCGCACCTCGGCGGCTTCGCCTTCGAGGACGACCACGACGTGCAGGTCGCGCGCGCCGCCATGATACGTACGGGGGTGCTGGAGCTGGCAAGCCGTTCGATTCACGAACTGAGCGGCGGCGAGCGTCAACGCGTGATCGTGGCGCGAGCTCTGGCGCAAGAAGCACCCATCCTGTTGCTCGACGAACCCGGCGCCTTCCTCGACATCCGTCACGAGGTGGAGATCTACGACCTTCTGCACGACCTGCAGCGCGAAGGGCACAGCATTCTGACCGTGTTGCACGACCTCAACCTGGCAGCGCTGTATTGCGACCGGGTGGCACTGCTCAAGGCCGGGCGCCTGGTGTGCGTCGGACCGCCATCGGAGGTGATCACGTATGCCGCCATCAAAGAGGTGTACGAGACCGAGGTCTACGTGGACGTGAACGACGTCACCGGTGCGGTGAACGTACTGCCGCTCAGCCGCGCCTACCGCGATCGACTTAGGCTGCGCTGAAGGCCGGCTACTACGGCGCCTAGCAATACTTAAGCGCAGCTGATGTCGGCATGAGCCCTTTTAGCTTGACTAATCCGACTCGGCCTGGTTTATTTCAGACACTTATGAAAGCCATACGCCTTGCGATATCCGTTGTCATAGCCCTTGTGGGCATCTTTACACTGCGCCTGTTGCTCGGTTGGATTCAGGACACTGAAAAAGCTCGGTCGGAACAGCTGAAGCAAAGCCACTTCATCGCCCGCTCGCTACCAAGCCCGCCCGCCACTTACTGGTCCTAGAAGCGATGCCGCTTAAACGGCAGTATGCCCAGATCGCGTCCTTCGAGACAGCGCCTGGACAGATGCTGGCGGATTCCCGATCAGCCCGCCTCGATCCGCAAGGTGGCTGGACAAGTGTCAATCGTCAGAGTCTGGCCATCCAGGGATTCGACGTGGCGCCCGTTCAACACCCCGCCGCGGATTGGGCCGCCGAGCGGCGGACAAACCACGATCTTTCCCGCTGGCACAGTGACACCCCCCCACAGCTCGAGGCGGAATGTCGTTTGGGCTTCCCGGCGCAGGACGTAGCTGAGCCGGCCGAAGTAGGTAGGCAGGTTGCGCACGCCAACCTCTACGTCTCGGAGTAACCACGATTGCGGAATGCCAGCGCAGAGCACCAACGAGCGGTCCGTCGTGCGCTCGTAGGCGAGCATGCTACGAATCGCCAGCACCCATTCGGCGCCGATCCAGGAGTGCGGCACGTCGCCGATATGGGCCGGGCTGCGTGCGTTGCACCACGCGATCTCGGGCCATTGGTTCCATCCCGGCGGACGCCGATCCGCCAGGAAGAAGCGCGCCAGCTCGTGGGCATGGCTGCGCTGCCCAAGGCGCACCAGCGCGCCAATGATGCGAATCTCGTAGGGCGTGTAGTTGGTCCAATCGGCGGACGCGCGGCGCCGCCGCAGTCCTTCCAGGTACTGTTGAAAGGTGTGCTGCAGGGCGGCCTGCGGCAGTGGCCCCAGCTCACCCAGAAAACCTACCGCGTTTGCGATTGCCGCCGGATCGAAATCAGCCCACTCCACCGATGCGGGGACATACTCGATCTGGCGCTCGCTCATTACCAGGTGAATCGAGCGGTAGAGGGCCGCGGCGAGTTCTGCCCGCCAGGCGCTGAACCGCCGTGCTTCGCCGATGTGGCCCAGCAACTCGGCCATCTCCGCCGCATCATCAAATGCCCGTAGCGCCCAGAAATCGTCCCAGTAGGCGTGTACCGGGTGCGCCAGATACCCTTCGTGACTGGCGGATTCCGGCAGCAGGCCAGAGCAGGCCAAATCGGCTGGCGCCGGCGTGGTGGGCCGGGTGGTGCGCAGCATATCGAGGTGGGCAGCGGCCCGAGCGACGCTCGGCCACATCTCCTCGAGGAACCGCCGGTCGTGGGTGAAACGGAAGCAGTCCATCACGGTGAAAATGAACTCCCCGTGGCTGTCATGCTCCACCAGCCAGTCGGGCCCGCTGCTATCCACACAGCACGGCACAGCGCCATCCGGCGCCTGATATTGTGCGTACCAGCGTATGAACTCGAGGGCCTCGCTGGCGCAATCCATACGCAACAGTGCCGCCGCCATGGTCGCACCATCGCGAATCCATGCCCGTGTGTAGCGTCGCGGACCTGGTTGGAGGGCGGGACCGTCGCGATGGACCAGAATATGGGCCGTAGCGGTGCGTACGCAGCCGACGTAGTCCCGAGCCGCGGCAGGCAAGCGAAGCTCCACCGCGCTGAGCTTGCTTTCCCAAAGCGTCACCGCGCTCTCGAATTCCCGCGGCCCCGACAGATCAGCGCCGGCGAACCATTGTTCGCGTTCCGCGTCCTTCGCAAGCTCGCCGAATGGAGCCGCGAGATAGATGTCGCACCGTGCCGACGGCGCCAGTTCGACATTGAATTGCAGAGCGCCGGAGGCGTACTCGAGGTCGTCTTTCACCGCCGAGCGGTCGGGCAGCTCTCCGCGGCGCAAGTAGTCGGTGATGATACCCTGCTCGAATGCGGCCGCCCCGAAACCCGCAGCTGAACTGAGTGCCATCACCGTCTTGCGCCCGTCAACCCGCAGCAAACGCGGACTGCCTTCCAGCTCGCGTATCGGGCTGATTCCGCCGAGGTTCTGGTACGATTGCCACGACGGCGTGACTTGAAAGGGGCGCACGGCGGCAAACAAGCGCATTGGTTTGGACCCCGTGGCCGTATTCTGGATCGTGTAACGGATGTAGAGGACCGGTCCCCGGGGGCTGCGCGTTACGTACGCCGTGGTCCGCAGCACAAAGCTGTCCGCTCGCCATACGGCCGACGGAATCGGCAGAACACCGCGCTCCAGTTCCTGTGTGATCTCCACGTCCGCCCAGGTCACCAGAGCGCCGTCGACGAAGACAAATGGCTCGATGGAAAAGGCGCCCTTGTCCACCTCGACCATGCCATCTTCGTTGAGCAACGCGCAGGTTTGCCCATCGGGCAAGCCGACCGGCGTCCAGTAACTTTGCTGACCGCAAAAGTAGCGCGGGTATGAACCCGGTGGCGCCTCGCGCGCGACGTCTTCGAAGAAAGCGGCGATCGAGCGCGTGAAGTCGAGCCCCTTGACCTCGAGGTAGGTGATGCCGAAGGTCTCCGCGTGGCTCCTTGTCAGGTCGAGGCGAAGGAAGCGCGCCTCGGACCCGGGTAGCGGGACATAGGAACGGTCGGTGTCGGCTTGGGTCGCAGCATACCCGGTGGTCCAGGAAACTCCGTCGTCCGACGTCTGGACGGCGAATACCCTCACCCGCTGTGCCGGTTCCCAATGGATGACGACCCCACCGAACTCACGATGTCCTTGGAAATCGATCTCCAACCATTGTGGGGCGTACGGCTCGCTCTGCCAGCTGGTGTCGCGCGCCGGATCGAGAACGCTCTGTGGCAGATGGCCTGGGCTGGAACTTGATGCTCGGACGATCGGAACCGAATCGAGCCTCAAGTCGTCAATTTCAAGGTCGGCAATCCATACCGAGCCCTTTCCGCCCGCGCCGGCAGCGATGACTAACTCAATGGCACCCACCTCGCTCACCGGGCCACGGCCCGCCGGTCCCCAGGCGAACTCGATTTCGCGGCTGCGGATGCGGACCGGTTGCCACTCGGACGGAAAAACGAACTGCTCGCGGTGATACCACCAGACATTTCGGCCCGTCCGATCGCACAGTTTGAACTCGAAGCGGTTGGGCGGCGCGGCTCCGCGGAGTTGGAAACGGAAAGCGTAACTTTCGGGCAGCCTCAGTGCGATCTGGCGCCGCGCCACCACAAAGCCGCCGCCGCCCTTGAAATCGAAATCGAGTCGCAGCGCGCCGCCGCGCGGGCCCTGCTCACCCCCGATCTTCAACTCGGCCAGACCGGATGTCACCGGCACCCAGGCAGAGACGTCGCTGAAATCCTCTAGCCGCGTCGTGTCCATTTGCCCTCCGAGCCGCCGCCTGGGTTACCAGATCTGACCCCGCAGTGAAACGCACGCACGCCCAGTCGGTCCCTCACCGGCGAACCCATGTCCAACTCGCAGACCATTATCTCAACGCCACGGCATGCCATCTCCGCATCTCGCGTCATTGGCTCGCGTCGAATGATTGGAGTATGACGCTCAGGCATGCAGTCGGCGGCGGCAGCCAACAGACGGAAGCACACGCTCGAGCTGAGCCGCGTCAATTGGCATCGCTTTACTCGCAGCGTCAGCGGTTTCTTGCGGTCCGAGGTCGGCCCGACAGCCAAAGGTTTGCTGGCCATGTTGGCCGGCCTGCTGCTTGCCATCAACGGCCTCAACGTCCTGAACAGTTACGTCGGCCGTGATTTCATGACGGCCATCGAGGACCGCAACACCAAGGTGTTCGTGTCCAAGACGATCCTCTACGTGGGCGTATTCGGCCTTGCAACCGTAGCCGCCACGCTCTTCCGCTTTGCTGAAGAGCGGTTGGGTCTGCTCTGGCGCGCCTGGCTGACACGCCGGATGCTGCAGCAGTACCTCAGTCACCGCATGTATTTTCAGCTGAACGAGTCGGGCCGCATTGCGGCGCCCGATCAGCGTATCGCCGAGGATGCCAGGACTTTTACCGTAACCACGCTCTCGCTCGCGCTGCTTTTGGTCAATGGCCTCGTCACCGTCATTGCCTTCTCCGGAGTGCTCTGGTCCATCCGTCCCGTCCTATTCGGCGTCGCTGTCGGCTATGCCGTGGCGGGGTCCATTCTCACCATCGCGCTCGGCCGCCCGCTGATCCGGCTCAATTACACGCAGGCGGACAAGGAAGCCTTCTTCCGTACGGATCTGGTGCACATGCGGGAAAACGCCGAGCCGGTGGCCTTGCTTCACCGCGAAGGGCGTATGCGCGCCCGCTTGCTGCGCCACCTCGACGCGCTGGTGGACACCGCCACGCGCATCGTTGCAGTGAATCGCAACCTTGGCTTTTTTACCACCGGGTACAACTACTTGATCCAGATCGTGCCCATTGTCATCGTCGCTCCGCTGTTCATCCGCGGCGAGGTCGAGTTTGGCGTCATCACGCAGTCGTCGATGGCCTTTGCGCACCTGATGGGCGCCTTCTCACTGATCATCACCCAGTTCCAGTCGCTTTCCTCGTATGCGGCCGTGCTGGCGCGGCTCAGCGATTTCGACGAGGCGGCGGAGGAAAGCGCGGGCAGGCGGGCACAGACCATCGAGTTGCGCGAGGCGGAAGAGCAAGTGGCCTTTGAGCGCCTCACGCTGCGCTCACCGCGCGACGGGCGCCTGCTGGTTCACGAGCTGTCCCTATCGATTGTCCCAGGCACGAACGTCGTGGTCCGCGCCGGCAGCGGCACAGTGAAGGTCGCCCTGGTGCGGGCCATGGCGGGCATGTGGGAATGTGGCGAGGGACGCATCATACGGCCGGGGCCGCACGCTTTCTTCGTCATGCCGGAGCGGCCGTACACGGCGCCGGGCACTTTGCGCGAGCTGACCGTGCGTGCCGGCTACGAGCGGCGGGTCTCGGACGCCCAGCTGCTGGCCGTTTTTGGCGAGCTGCATCTCGAAAAGGTGATCACCCGCGCCGGCGGACTCGATGTCGAGCACGACTGGAGCAGCTTCCTCTCTCTGGGCGAGCAGGAGGAATTGGTGTTGGCGCGCCTTCTGCTGGCCGCGCCACGCTTTGCACTTCTGGACCGCATTGGCGCCGCCCTCACCCCGGCACAGGTCGAGCATGTGCTCGATACGCTTTCAAGGCACGGCGTCACTTACCTCTCCGTGGAGCACGAGGACAGCTGTCTCGAGCGCTACAACGCCCTGCTCGAGCTTCATGAAGGCGGCAGCTGGAAGTGGGTCCCACTCACGGCCGGGCAGCCGGTGGAAGACGCCACGATCTGCGGTCCGGAACCCGTACGGGTCAGCGTGGCGCGCTAGGAAAACCACGCGTGAGGTGCACCGACTAGGATCAGGACAGCGCGCCGCTGTTCCCCGCATGGGTGCAGGTTGCTGACACTCGCATTGCTGTAGGCCGGGTACCGCCGCGCGACGTGATTCCGCCCGATAACAACATCGCGCGCTACGAGACTGCTTTGCTGCGCCGTCAAGGGCGTGGAGATCCTCGGAATTGCTGCGGCACGCTCCCACCGGGTCCCTTTGACATTCACGACCGCGCACTGCATGACATATGATCATGACGCATACCGCCAGTCGCACCGCCAGCAGCCCTGCGGTACAAGACCGAATTGCAAATGGCCCAACTGAAACGTCCGCGTTTCATCCATGGCGAATCTACTCGAGAGGATTCGCCTACTCTGCGACTGCGAGGTCCAAATGACCACAAGGTTGTTCGACCTTAATATCGAGAAGGTACTCGACAACTGGGAAACTCCACACGCTATTCGGGAGGGTGAGGCATGTATTTCCTAACCATCAGGACGCCCACGACTGGGCCGGTATCCGTCACTACAGGGACTCCCATTCTACCAGCGCAGCCGCCAAATCCCGCCCGCGCGAATACCCGCGCTCGTCAATTAAACTCACCGCTGAGCGCGCCCTCGCGACCTCAGCTTCCGACGCGACTGCACGCAGTGCCTGCAAGTCAGCGACGTCCTGCGGACGCGTCCGATCATCTCGTGCGAGCAGTTTCAACGCGACAAGGTGCCCGATCTGCGCCACCGGCACAGTGACACCAGGGAAGAGCTCCACGTGCTCAGCAGCGACCACCACTTCGCCTTCAATTCCAGACGATGCAAAGAGAAGATCGGCTACAACTCCTCGCTCGCTCGCGCCCGGAAAGCGGAGCCGAACCGTTGCGAGTCGGTGCGTTTGCTCCTGCTCGAGGATCGCAAGCGTCCCGTAGCCCCGGGCCATAAGACGCTGGATCAAACCTTCCGCCTCGGCATCGCTTGCGACTTCCACCGCCAGATCAAGGTCGCGCGTCAGCCGCGGTTCCGTCCGCGCCGACACTGCCAGTCCGCCGATTACTGCGCAGCGCACGCCGCAGGAGTCGAGGTCTCGGAGCAGAGCGGCTAGCGCCGCCGCGAAGCGGTTCATGGTTTCGGCCGGGGCCAGGTGGCAGACCGGCCGACTGCGTCGCCATGCTTTGCACCCGGCCGCTCGCGGAGCCAGGCTACAAGCCGCTCTTCAATCTCCTGCACGCTTGCGGACGGAAACCGGCGGCGCAGGTTCTGCCGCATCACCATTTCCCCAGCTTCGCACAGATCCAGCGCAAGCCGCAGGCGCTCCGCCGCTTCCTCACCCAAGCCCGCGGTAATCCTAGCGGATTCGGCGCTCACATGACGTGCCCGCAGCATTTCTAGCGCCCCCGCCTAGCCGCTTCCCTCACTCTTCGTCAATCGGGTCGGTCAGCAAAATGACGTCCCCGCCATCCCCGTCTTTGTTCTCGTCCTCTTCCTTTTCTGCCAGGCGGGCGATCGCCACGACCTTCTCGCCCTCGGCCAAGTCGATCAACCGCACCCCCTGGGTGTTGCGGCCGATCACCGAAATGCCTTTGACGGGGGTGCGGATGACTTTGCCGCCGTCGGTGATGAGCATGATGTCGTCTTCGTCGGTCACCATGCGCACGCCGACCACCAGGCCGGTTTTGTCGGTGGTCTTCATGGTTATGATGCCTTTGCCGCCGCGGCGCGTCAGCCGGTACTCGTCCATCTCCGTGCGCTTGCCGTAGCCGCGCTCGGCGACGTCGAGCAGTGTGGCGCCGGGGCTGACGACGTCCAGGCCAACGACGCTATCGTTCGCGTCCAGTGAGATGCCGCGCACCCCACCGGCGCCGCGGCCCATCGGCCGTACTTCCTCTTCCTTGAAGCGGATCGCCTGCCCTTCGCGCGTGGACAGGATCAGCTCCTGCTGCCCATCGGTCAGCCGCACGCCGATGACCTCGTCGCCCTCGTCCAGGCTGATGGCGATGATACCGCTGCGCCGCGGGTTGGCGTACTGCATCAGATCGGTTTTCTTGACCGTGCCGTTCTTGGTGGCGAAGACGACGTAGCGGCCTTCCTGGAATTCCCGTACCGGCAGAAAAGCGGAGATCTTCTCGTCCTTGTCCAGGTTCAACAGATTGACGATGGCTTTGCCGCGCGCCGCGCGCCCGGCCTGCGGCAGCTCGTGCACCTTGATCCAATACACTTTACCGGCAGTGGTGAAGAACAGAATATGCGAATGCGTCGAGGCGACGAACAGGTGCTCGACGAAGTCTTCCTCCTTCGTGCTGGCACCGAGCTTGCCGCGGCCACCGCGGCGCTGGGCACGGTAGAGGGCGGCGGGGTTCCGCTTGATGTAGCCCTCGTGCGAGATGGTGACCGCCATGTCCTCTTCGACGATCATGTCCTCGATGGAGATTTCGGTGCTCTCGTCGACGATCTGCGTGCGCCGTTCATCGGCGTGCAGCTTTTTGACCTCCTGCAGCTCGTCGACAATGATCTTGTACACCTCAGGCTCGTGGCCGAGGATTTCCTTGTAGCGGGAAATCTGTTTCACCGTCTCGGCGTGCTCGGCGAGGATCTTCTCGCGTTCGAGGCCGGTGAGGCGCTGCAGCCGCATGTCGAGGATGGCCTGCGCCTGGACGTCCGACAGCTGGAACTGCTGCATCAGGCCGCTCTTGGCGGCCGCCGGGTTGGCGGCCTTGCGGATGAGGGCGATAACCGCATCGAGATGGGCCAGGGCGATCTTGAGCCCCTCGAGAATGTGCAGGCGCTCTTCGGCCTTGCGGAGCTCGAAGACGGTGCGCCGGATCACCACGTCTTTGCGGTGTCCGATGAACACCTTGAGCGCGTCCTTCAAGCTCAGCAGCTTCGGCCGGCCCTCGACGATCGCAAGCATGATGATGCCGAAGGAATCCTGCATCGGCGTCAGCTTGTAGAGCTGGTTCAGCACGATCTCCGGGATGGCGTCCTTCTTCAGCTCAATGACGATGCGCATGCCTTCGCGGTCGGATTCGTCGCGCAGATCGCTGATGCCCTCGATCCTCTTGTCGTTGACGAGCTCGGCCATGCGTTCGATCAGGCGCGCCTTGTTGACCTGATAGGGGATCTCCTTGACGATGATCGACACGCGGCCCGTGCGCTTGTCGGTCTCGGTCGCCGCGCGGGCGCGCAGCTGCAGGATGCCTTTGCCCGAGGTGTAGGCCTCGCGGATGGCGCGTTTGCCGTGGATGAACCCCGCCGTCGGGAAGTCCGGTCCCGGCACGTACTGCATGAGCGCATCGACCTCGAGCCCGGGGTTTTCGATCAGCGCAACCAGGGCGTCCACCACCTCACCGAGGTTGTGCGGCGGGACGTTGGTGGCCATGCCCACGGCGATGCCGGCGGAGCCATTGACGAGCAGGTTGGGAATGCGGGCCGGCAAAACGGCTGGTTCTTTCAACGTGTCGTCGTAGTTAGGCAGGAAGTCGACCGTCTCTTTGTCGAGGTCGGCCAGCAACTCGCCGGCAATGCGCGCCATGCGGATTTCGGTGTACCGCATGGCGGCGGGAGGATCGCCGTCCACCGAGCCGAAGTTGCCCTGGCCGTCGATCAGCGGGTAGCGCATGGAGAAGTCCTGCGCCATGCGCACGATAGTGTCGTACACCGCCACGTCCCCGTGCGGGTGATACTTACCGATCACGTCGCCGACGATGCGCGCTGATTTCTTGTAGGCTCGGTTCCAGTCGTTGCCGAGATCGTACATGGCGTAGAGCGCGCGCCGATGCACCGGCTTGAGTCCGTCACGGGCGTCGGGCAGGGCCCGCCCGATGATCACGGACATGGCGTAGTCCATGTAGGACTGCCGCACTTCGTCTTCGATGTTGACCGGAACTTTGTTGGCTTTCAGAGAGGCATCCATGAGTCTGCGCTTCGCGCAGAAGCGAAAAGCTTAAAGCGTAAAGTTGAAAGCCCGAAATCGCTGGCTTTCAGCTTTGAGCTTGTCGCTTTCCGCTCCGCATCTAGATATCGAGGTTCTTCACATTGAGGGCGTTTTCTTCGATGAACTTGCGGCGCGGCTCCACCTCATCGCCCATGAGGGTCGAGAAGATAAGGTCGGCCTCGTAGGCGTCTTCGATCTTGACCTGCAGCAGCGTGCGGGTCTCCGGGTTCATGGTGGTTTCCCACAGCTGTTCGGGATTCATTTCACCCAGGCCTTTGTAGCGCTGGATGTCGAGGCCTTTGCGCGCCTGCGCGATGATGTGGCCTACGGCTTCACGCAGCGTGCGCGCGTCGAGCTGCTTGTCGCCACCGATGACCTCGAAGGGCGGTTGCCCGGCGGCACGCAAGTCTTTGGCCATGCGGCGCAGCTCTTCGAACTCCGGCGTGAGACAGAACTTCATGTCGACCACGGTTTGGGCGCTGCTGCCGTTCATGCGCGTGCGCGCCACGATGCTGTGACAAGCGTGCTCGGGATCCTCGCTTAGCTCGATGGTCAGCGGCTCCAGCTCCGGGGCGTTCTGGCGCAGCACGGCGGCGGTGTCCGCCACCAACCGCGTCAGGGTATCCGTATCGGACAACACCCCGGCGGCCATGCGTTCGTCCGCCGCCAACGCCGCCACCACGTGGCGGTTCTTGTGGTGTCGCTCCACGATGTCGAGAATGCGCTCGAAGCGGAGCATTTTCTTCACCACGTTCTTGAGCGGAATGCCCGTCAAGGCCGCCTGCTGGTCTTTGCTGCTCAGGGTGATGTCTTCGGTCCCGAGCTCAATCAGGTAATCCTCCATGGTGGCCTCGTCCTTCAGGTAGCGTTCGGTCTTACCCTTCTTCACCTTGTAGAGTGGTGGTTGGGCGATGAACACGTATCCTTGCTCGATCAGCTCTTGGAATTGGCGGTAGAACAGCGTCAGCAGCAACGTGCGGATGTGCGATCCGTCGACGTCGGCATCGGTCATGATGATCACGGTGTGGTAGCGCAGCTTGGAGAGATCGCGGTCTTCTTTGCCCAGCCCCGTTCCCAGAGCGGTCACCAGCAGGCGGATCTCCTGCGAGGAGATCATGCGGTCGAAGCGCGCCTTCTCGACGTTCAGGATCTTGCCACGAAGCGGAAGTATGGCCTGGTTCTTCCGGTCGCGCCCCTGCTTGGCGGAGCCGCCGGCGGAATCACCCTCGACGAGGAAGAGCTCCGACAGCGCCGGATCGCGTTCCTGGCAGTCGGCCAACTTGCCGGGTAGCGAGCCGGAGTCGAGCGCGCCCTTGCGCCGGGCAAGCTCTTTGGCCTTGCGCGTGGCTTCGCGCACGCGTGCGGCATCCAAACCTTTGAGGGCAATCTTCTTGGCCTCGGCAGGGTGCTCCTCCAGGTACTCGCCAAGTTTTTCGTTCACCAACGCTTCGACGAATCCCTTCACCTCGCTGTTGCCGAGCTTGGTCTTCGTCTGGCCTTCAAACTGCGGCTCTTGGACCTTGACGCTGATGACCGCCGTAAGACCTTCGCGGATGTCCTCGCCTTGCAGAGTTTCGTTTTCCTTCTTCAGCAAGCCGTTGGCGGCGGCGTACTGGTTGATCGTACGCGTCAGGGCAGATTTGAACCCGATCAAATGGGTGCCGCCTTCAATGGTGTTGATGTTGTTGGCAAACGAGTGCACGGTTTCGGCGTAGCCCTCGTTCCACTGTAGCGCCACCTCTACCTCGAAGTTGTCACGCCGGCCCTGCAAGTAGATCACCTTGGGGTGGATCGGTGTCTTGGCGCGGTTCAGGTGCTCGACGAATTCCCCGATGCCGCCGCGGAATTCGAAGGTGTGCTGCTTTTGCGTCCGCTGATCGTCAATGGTGATGCAGACCCCGCGGTTCAAAAAGGCCAGCTCGCGCAAGCGCTGTGACAGTATGTCGAAGCTGAAATCCAGTTGCTCGAAGATCAGTCCATCAGGTTTGAAGGTGACCTTCGTGCCGCGTTGCTGCGTCGTGCCGACTTCCTTGAGCGGACTTTCCGGTTTGCCGCGGTGATAGCGCTGCGTGTAGACCTTGCCGTTACGTTTGATCTCAACTTCCAGTGACTCGGAGAGCGCATTTACGACCGAGACGCCGACGCCATGGAGGCCGCCGGAAACTTTGTATGCGCCTTTGTCGAACTTGCCTCCTGCGTGCAACTTGGTCAGGACGACTTCGGTGGCCGACACACCCTCGGTGGCGTGAATGTCGACCGGAATACCACGACCGTTGTCCTCGACGGTGACAGATCCATCGATGTGGATCGTCACGTTGATCGTGTCACAATAGCCACCCAACGCCTCATCGATCGAGTTATCCACGACCTCGAAGGCGAGGTGGTGCAGACCGCGCTCACTGGTGTCGCCGATGTACATGCCCGGACGCTTCCGAACCGCATCCAAGCCCTCTAAGACCTTGATCTGATCTGCGCCGTAGTCAGTCGTTCCTAACACTTCACCACCCCTGATTGCATGCCATTGGGAGAGTAGACGGGTTCCCTTGAGTAGCGGGACCAAACCATAGCAGAAGCAGACTACTACGTAAAGGGGCTAAATGAATAGATTCTTTAGTAATTTCAATTACTTACTAGGTATTTTCGGCGCTCGTAAGGCGGCGCTGCGGACACCTGCTCGGGTGCACTCGAGGAGCAGTGAGCGGCATCCGCATCAGAGCCTCATAGGCATCACGACGTAGAGGTAATCGGGGTCTGCTTCGCACTGCAGAAGTGCTGGACTTACCTCATCGTTGAAACCGATATCGACTTGGACGTCACCCGAAAGCACGCCGAGCAAGTCCATGAAGTACTTGCCATTGAATCCGATGCTGAGCGGGGCGGCATCGTACTCCACGGCCAATTCCTCACTGGCTTCGCCGAGGTCGGGGTTGATGGAAGAAATCTCCAACTTACCTGCCTCCAGCGTGAACTTGACGCCGCGCGTCCGTTCACTCGAAACGGTGGAGACGCGGCGCAGCGCCGCCAACAGCGGCTCAACCGCGATCAGCATACGGCGCTCAGAGCGTGACGGAACGACCTGCTTGTAATCGGGAAACTCCCCCTCCACCAGCCGCATCGATAGATCCACCTGGCCTCTGCTGGCATGCACCACGTTACCCTGGACAGCCAGGGAGACCGGGTCGTCTCCGGTCTCGATCACCTTCGATATCTCCGCCACCCCCTTACGAGGCAGAATCACGCTGGCGGCCAGACTTCCATCTTCGACGGAGCGCGTGATCATGCTGAGACGGTGGCCGTCGGTAGCCACCATGCGCAACTTCCCTTGCTCCAGGGTCTCGACAAAGATGCCGCTGAGGTTGGCTCGCATGTCGTCGGTGGAAACGGCGAACAAGGTGCGCGTGATCATCTGGCGCAGGACCTCCGAGGATGCCTTGAGCGTGTTCCCGTCGCGCTCCCGTTCCGGACTCGGCATGGCTGGAAACTCCTTCGGATCGAGGCCGACTATCTTGAAACGGGAATTTCCCGAAGCGATCTCAATCCAATTGTTTTCCAGCGTACGGATGACGATCGGTCCCTCGGGACATTCGCGCACGATTTCGTAGAGCTTACGCGCGCCGGTGGTAAGCGCACCCTTCTTCTTGGTTTTGGCCTCACAGCGGCGGCGCACGCCGATTTCCTGGTCGGTTGCGGTAATGGCGATACCACTGTCCACCGTTTCCATGAGGACGTTAGCTAGGATCGGAATCGTGGTACGGCGTTCGACGATACCCTGGGTGAGGTACAAGCCCTGCAACAATTCATCGCGTGCGATCGTGAACTCCATACGTCGTGTCACCTCCCCCTATTTCTTCTTTATCTTCTTAAGAAGAATAACAGTAGTAGTAAGGCCTGTGGAAAGATGAAAACTCGCTCCTGGCCTGAATAAGACGCTGGCGGCACCTGGCGGCGCAAGGTGTCGTGCCCGGGAGGTGCGGATATCCCTCCCCAGCCGGCCCGCAGCGCTCCACACTCCGTCCACAGCTTATCCCCTGCTTTCCAACACCCGTTCCAGGCGTTCGATGGTGGCCCGGAAGGTAGCGTCTTCCTTCAAGCGGTGGTCGATCACCTGGGTTGCGTGGATGACGGTAGAGTGGTCACGGCCGCCGAAGCGGTCGCCGATAACCGGAAACGATGCCTGCGTGTAGCGGCGGCACAGGTACATGGCGACTTGGCGCGGCAGGGCGATGGTGCGCGTACGCCGCTTCGAACGCAGATCCGCGGGTTTGATGTGAAAAAACTCGCAGACTGCCTTTTGTACCGATTCGATGGTGATGCGGGAGTCTCTCTCGCGCAAGATGTTCTGCAGAACCTGGCGGGCAAAATCGACAGTGATCTCCGCCTTGTTGAGCGACGCGAAGGCGCCGAGCCGGGTCAGTGAGCCCTCCAGTTCCCGCACGTTGGAGTCGATGTTTGAGGCCAGGAACAACGCTACGTCGTAGGGCAGTTCGATGTGCTCGACTTCGGCTTTCTTCTCCAGGATGGCGACACGGGTTTCCATGTCGGGCGGCTGAATATCAGCTATCAGGCCCCACTCAAAGCGATTGCGCAGCCGTTCTTCGAGGTCGGGAATCTCCTTCGGAAACTTATCCGAGGTGAGGATGATCTGCCGATGGCTCTCGTAGAGCGAGTTGAAGGTGTGAAAGAACTCCTCCTGGGTGCGCTCGCGGCCGGCCAGGCACTGCACGTCGTCGAGGATCAGGACGTCGATGCGGCGAAAGCGGCTCTTGAACTCCTCCATGCGATCGCGGCGCAAAGCCGTGATCAGCTCGTTCATGAACGATTCCGAGGAGAGGTAGAGGATGCGCCGGTCGGGAAACTTTTCCAGGATTTGATGCCCGATGGCATTGACGAGATGGGTCTTGCCGAGACCAACACCGCCGTAGATGAAGAGAGGGTTGTAGTGATCGCCGGGCTGGTTGGCGACCGCCTTGGATGCGGCGTGGGCGAACTGGTTGCTCGCACCGACGACAAAATTGTCGAAGGTGTACTTCGGAATGAGGCTGGTCGGCCGCCGCCGCGCCGCGCCCGCCGCCGTGGCGGCCGGTAGCGCCAGCGGAAACAGCTCCTGCTGCACTGCGGTGGGCGGCTGGAGAAGCACCCGGATCGGCGTGCCCACCGCTTGCGACAACACCTCCTCGATCAAACCCAGATAGCGCGTGGTAACCACCTCGACCGCAACCCGGCTGGGCGCCTCAACCAGCAGGTTCCTGTCGCGCGTAGCCAGGGGCTGCAGCCGGCGAATGTAGTTCTCGTAGTCCTGCGCTTCGACGCGGTCGCGCAGAATCTCTAGTGAGCGGTCCCAGGCGTGCTGCATGGAAGGTTGTCCACAGCGCTATCCACAGCGGTGCATATAGACGATTCGTTCGCTATATCCGCGTCTTGTCGCACGCCGGCAGGCGCAAATCCACATGTTGAACGCCGACCTATGCGACGCGGCATAGCTCCTCCTCTGCAACCCTATAACCTGTGCCCACGGGGAGTTCCAGGGTGAACGAGATGTACCCGGTTTTTGCCCCGGCTGCAACAATGGCCGGCGTCCGCGCCTTAGTGTCTTGGCCGCCTTGACTGGTGCGGACGGCAATGGTACCGACAGGCGCGGCATCGCTCCCCCGAACGGCTATGGCACCAAGCACGATCTCTGAACGTCTTTTTGAACGCGCTGCCCGCTTGATCCCTGGCGGCGTGAACAGCCCCGTTCGCGCCTGGCAAGCCGTCGGCGGCCATCCGCTGTTCGTCCAACGTGCCAAGGGTTGCAACATCTGGGACGCTGACGGCCGCAAGTACATCGATTACGTCGGTTCATGGGGGCCGATGATTCTCGGCCATGCCCATCCGAAAGTTCTGCAGGCCTTGCAAGATAGCATGCAGAACGGCACCAGCTTCGGCGCGCCCACCGCTCAGGAAGTCGAGTTGGCGCAGAAGCTGACCGAGGCGCTGCCTTCGATGGAGATGGTCCGCCTGGTGAGTTCCGGCACCGAGGCCACAATGGCGGCGATTCGCCTGGCGCGGGCCTTCACCGGGCGCACGAAGATCATCAAGTTCTCCGGCTGCTATCACGGACACGCGGACCCCTTACTGGTGCGTGCCGGCTCCGGCGCCGCTACTTTCGGAGTGCCTGACAGTGCCGGCGTACCGGAAGCAGTGGCCAGCCACACCCTGGTGGCGGAGCTGAACGATTTGGGCAGCGTAGAAGCCTATCTCAAAGGCGACGGCCAGCACGTGGCGGCCGTGATCGTCGAGCCGGTGGTGGGTAACATGGGGGTGATCCCGCCCGAACCGGGGTTTCTCGAAGGCCTGCGGCGCTTGACCCGAGAGCATGGCGTGCTGCTGATCCTAGACGAGGTCATGACCGGGTTTCGACTGGCGTACGGTGGCGTGCAGAACCGCTGGGGGATCGATCCCGACCTGACCTGCCTGGCGAAGATCATCGGGGGCGGTCTGCCGCTGGCTGCTTTCGGTGGCAAGCGCGCAGTAATGGAACTACTGGCGCCGCTGGGTCCCGTGTACCAAGCCGGCACCTTATCGGGTAATCCGCTTGCCGTCGCCGCGGGATTGCAGACGTTGGAGTTACTGGCCACACCAGGGACCTACGAACGGCTCGAAGCGCTCGGGGCTCAACTGGAAGCGGGGCTGCGCGAGGCCTTGCGGAGCGTGGACAAACCCGTGTGTTTGAATCGCGTCGGTTCGATGTGGACCGTGTTTTTCGGGACAGCTGCTGTCCGCGATGCCAACAGCGCCCGGGCCTGTGATACGGAGCTTTTTTCCCGCTGGTTCCGCGGCATGCTCGAGCAGGGCATCTACCTGCCGCCGTCGCAGTTCGAGGCCGCGTTCATTTCCCTGGCGCACTCGGAAGCCGAAATCGATGAGACGGTCACGGCTGCGCGCCGGGTTCTGGCGACACTCGCGTAAAGGCCGGGGGACGCCATTCCACATGTACCGGACGATAGCGGGATGGTGCGTGCCGCGCAGTTTGCGGCGCTGGGCATCGAATTCGCCGGCATCGTCGTGGCTGGGGTCATTGCCGGGTATTACCTGGACCAGTACCTGCACACCCCGCCGCTGTTCACCCTTCTCCTCACCCTGGGGGGAATGGGGGGCGCCCTGTACCGCTTGTTGTGGATGCTGAAACGGCTGAGCTCGCGGTCCAACCATGGCAATTGATCTCTCTCGCATTCTTCGTTTGCACGCCGGCCTGGTCGGAGTGGGCGGCGGACTTGCCTACGTGACCCACTGGGGCGCGCCGGGGAGCCTGCTGCTGGGCGGAGCGGTGATGGGACTGAACTTCTGGCTACTGCGGCTGGTAACCAACGTGCTGCAGCCCGCCGTGCTCGATGCCGCCAAGCCCGGCCGGGCGGCGGTGGCGATCGGGGCCTTGAGCTTGAAGTTTGCTCTTTTCCTTGGTTTGTTGGGCCTGCTGTTCTGGCGCGTGCCGATCGAGGGGATGAGTTTTGCCGCGGGGGTGACGCTGCTGCTGGTCGCCTGCCTGGTTGAGGCTGCCCGCGCCGGGAGGTGTCGGAAAGGAGTCGGTTGACAGTGGAACATGGATTTATGTGGGTCTCGGTCATTCCGGGGCTCAAGGATCTGGCGCCGCACACGGCGACCGCAACGCTCGTGATCGCCGCGCTGCTGGTCTGGGCCCTGGTGGCGCTGCGCCAGTTGCGCGCGGCCGCGGACCCGGTGGTACCGGACGCTACGCTGACGGCGCGCAATGCTCTCGAGATTTTCGTGGAATGGTTCATCGGTTTCATCGAGGGCATTCTCGGCCGCAAAGGCAGGCGCTACGTGCACGTATACGGCACGTTCTTTTTGTTCATCCTGGCCGCGAATCTAGTCGGCTTGCTGCCGGGGTTTTCGCCGCCGACCAGCGATTTCAACGTGACCTTCGCGCTCGGTGTGACGTCGTTCCTGGTGTACAACTACTACGGCCTGCGGGCGAAAGGACTCGGCTACCTGAAGCACTTCCTCGGCCCCATCTGGTGGCTGGCGTTCTTGATGCTCCCGCTGGAGCTCATCGACAACTTCGTACGGCCGGTCTCCTTGGCCTTGCGTCTCTTCGGCAACATGACCGGTGATCATATGGTACTGGGGATCTTCACCGATCTGACCAAGGTAGGGGTGCCGGTGATCTTTTACGCGCTCGGCGCCTTCGTGTCGCTGATCCAGGCCTTCGTCTTCACCATCTTGAGCATCATCTATCTGTCGCTGGCGATCGCCGAGCATGACGACCACGGCGAGCACGCCCACGGAGAACCCGCCGCCGAGCACGCGGCGGCCTGATTACAGAATCGAGCACTGAGGGATGCGCGGCCGAGGAGAGGGGAGGAGGACAGAGAGGTGTGGCGCAGCGGTCCCTCAAATACGAGGAAAGGAGGGTCAGAATATGCGTAAACTCATGACGCTGGTACTCACGGCCGTGGCCGTGTTGCTGGCACAAGCCCCGGCTTTTGCCGTCGATGGTGCGGGAGCCGATCCATCCAGAGGATTGGTCGCACTCGCGGCCGGGCTGGCGATCGGCATCGCCGCAGTTGGCGCCGGTTTGGGCCAAGGGCGCGCGGTGGCAGCCGCCATGGAATCGATCGGCCGCAATCCCAATGCGGCAGAACGGATCCAGACGCCGATGATCATCGGTATCGCCTTCATGGAAGCCCTGGCAATCTACGCCCTGGTGATCGCGTTCTTCCTGCAAGGGAAGATCTGAGCGCCAGAAGCACAACTGAATCGAAGGGGGCGGGAGGCAACTCCCGCCCCCTTCGCGCTTCTGGGCTTGAGCATACACCACCGCCGGTCGGATTGAGCTTGACTGCCAGCTTCGCCACCCCTACCATCGCCCATTCCGATGCGAACCCTGGTCATCATCCTCGCCTCCGTTGGTTATGTCGGGTACATACCAGTCGCTTCGGGGACGTTCGGCACGATGGTGGCGGTGCCGTTGTTGTGGGCCTTTGACCCGCTGCGCCAGCTTTCCGTCCCCCTCTACCTCTTGACCTATGTCGGGCTGGTGGCCGCCGCTTGTTGGATTTCCGGGCTGGCGGAGCACTATTTTCAAGAACACGACAGCCATAAGATCGTAATCGATGAGGTCCTTGGGTATCTGGCCGCAACCATGTTCCTGGCACCAACCTGGCCCCACGCCCTGGCTGCCTTCTTCATCTTCCGCGCCCTCGACGTCGTCAAACCCTTTCCCGCCGGCTACATCGACCAACACTTTCCCGGCGGCTACGGCGTGGTGTTGGACGACGTTGTCTCGGGCCTCTACACCAGCGTGCTGGTCCAGCTGCTGATAGCGATACGGGTGCTGTCATGATCGAAAAGGCTGTGATCCTCAGTACCGGCGACGAATTGACCACGGGCCGGACGGTCGACACCAACGCCAACTTCATCGCTGACAAGCTCGTGGCCGCCGGGCTTGACGTGGTCGCCATCCTGGTCGTCGGCGACTATCCCGACCGCCTGACCTGGGCCTGGCAGGAGGCTATCCGGCGTGCCGACCTGGTCATTTCCACCGGCGGATTAGGGCCGACGGCCGACGACTTGACGACCGAGACCATCGCGCAGCTGGCCCGCCGCGCCCTGGTGCTCGACCAGAGCGTCGCCGACGGCATTCGGGAGCGCTTCGAAGCCATGGGCCGGGTGATGCCCGAGAACAATTTGAAGCAGGCCCAGTTTCCCGAGGGTGCAGTGATCATCTGCAACGATCTCGGCACGGCACCTGGGTTCCGTCTCGATCTCACCACCGAGAATGGCAAACGCCACTTGATAGTGTTGCCGGGCGTTCCGCACGAAATGAAGCCGATGATCGAAGAGCAGGTGTTGCCTTGGATCCAGCAGGCCCGCGGCGGTAACGACGTCTACCTCAGCCATGTATTCCAGACCTTTGGTATCAGCGAGTCGGCGCTTGACGAGCTGGTGGCGGGATGCGTCACGCCCGACGAGGGCCGCATCGCCTTCCGCGCCGCCTTTCCACAGATCTCTGTCCGACTCACGGTCCACGACACGCCCACCGAGGCTCCGGACCGTCTTGCCACCCTGGCTGGTCGGCTGCGTGAGCGGATTGGCACTTACGCTTACGGCGAAGGCGACATCACCATGGAGGAGGTCGTGGGCCAACTACTACGACAGCGGGGCCTGACCATCGCCTTGGCGGAGTCTTGCAGCGGTGGCCTCATCGGACACCGCATCACCAATATCCCCGGCAGTTCCGCTTATTTGAACGGCGGCATCGTGGCGTACTCAGACGCCGTGAAGCAGCAGGTCCTGGGTGTGCGAGCGGAAACCCTGGCGGTGCACGGGGCGGTAAGCGAGGAAACGGCCGTCGAGATGGCCACCGGCGCCCGCCGGGTGCTTACTGCCGATATCGGCCTATCGGTGACCGGCATTGCCGGTCCCGATGGCGGCACGCCGGACAAGCCGGTCGGCACCGTGTGTTTCGCTTTGGCGAGCGCCTCACATGTCTATCACCGCCGCTACCACCTGTGGGGCGAGCGAGATTGGGTCAAGCTGCTGTCCTCACAGGTAGCGTTGGACTGGGTGCGCCGCTACCTCCTGGACACCGACCCGAGCGAGTCGACAATCCTCAGGCGATAATGGGCGGGGAAGCGCGTCTGTCGTGGACCCGTCGGGGCGCCCGGGTAGCGCCGGTTTCCAGCCGGCATCTTCCGGGCGCAAGAATAAAAGGACCCCTGCTTCCCCTCGGTGCTCCAACCTCCCCACCGCGGTGGATTCTGAATGCTGCGCGTATTACGCTGGCCACGAAATGGGGACGGAATCGGCAGAACGCATCCGCAGCTTTATCGCCATCGACCTTGAGGAGCCGGTCCGTGCGGCGTTGCGCCAGTTGCTCAGCCAACTGGCCCACATCCAAGCGGATGTCCGCTGGGTGCGCGAAGCCGGCCTGCACATGACACTCAAGTTTCTCGGTTCGGTGGAAGCGGGGCGTCTGCAGCAGCTCCAGGCGGCGCTTGCCGCCGGCCTCGCCGGACAGCCCGCGCTGCACGTGCAAGCGCGCGGGCTGGGAGGTTTCCCCACCCTGCGCCGCCCGCGCGTGCTGTGGGTCGGGCTGCACGGTGAGGGTGTGGTGGAATTGGCGGCAGCGGTTGAGCGGGTGACCAGCAAGCTGGGCTTCGAAGCGGAGAACCGCGCTTTTACCCCGCACATTACACTCGGGCGCGTGAACGGCACACGTGGCTGGTCACGCGTGGAGGGAGTCTTCAAGGCTCATTTGTCAGATGATTTCGGAAATAGTATAGTCGACAAGGTGACAATGTACCGCAGCACGCTCCGGCCCGACGGGGCCGTGTATACGCCGTTATGGACAATTCCGCTCGGCCGGAATAAAGGGGGACCGCAATGAGTATGGATGCGAATCGCAGTCGCGCACTCGAGCTGGCTGTCAGCCAGATTGAGAAACAGTTCGGCAAGGGCGCCATCATGAAATTGGGCGAGCAGGCGCACATCCGCGACATCCAGGTGGTGTCGACCGGTTCGCTCGGACTGGATGTGGCCCTGGGTGTGGGCGGGTTGCCGCGCGGCCGCGTCGTCGAGATCTTCGGGCCGGAGTCGTCGGGTAAGACCACGCTGGCGTTGCAGGTGATCGCGCAGGCGCAGAAGGCCGGCGGCGTCGGGGCCTTCATCGACGCCGAGCATGCGCTTGATGTCCGCTACGCCCGCCACCTCGGCGTCAAAATCGAAGACATCCTCATCTCGCAACCGGACAACGGCGAACAGGCACTGGAGATCGCGGAGACCCTGGTGCGCAGCGGGGCGGTCGACGTTCTGGTCGTCGACTCGGTGGCGGCCCTGGTGCCGCGGGCGGAGTTGGAAGGCGAGATGGGAGATCCGCAAATGGGCTTACAGGCCCGGCTCATGTCGCAAGCCTTGCGGAAACTGACCGCCACCATTTCGCGCTCGCACACCATCCTCATCTTCATCAACCAGATCCGGATGAAGATCGGCGTTATGTTCGGCAACCCGGAAACCACGCCGGGTGGCAACGCCCTCAAGTTCTACTCCTCCGTGCGGCTCGACATCCGCCGCGTCGGCGCCATCAAGCAAGGCGACAACGTCATCGGCAGCCGCACCAAGGTCAAGGTGGTGAAGAACAAGGTCGCGCCGCCCTTCCGCGATGCCGAGTTCGACATCTTGTACGGCACCGGGATCTCCCATGAAGGCGAGTTGGTCGACCTGGGGGCTGACCTCGGCGTCATTGAAAAGAGCGGCGCGTGGTACGCCTTCGAGAACGACCGCATCGGGCAGGGGCGGGAGAACACCAAGGATTTTCTGCGCGAGCATCCGGAAACGGCGCAGGCAATCGAGCGTAAGATCCGGGCGCAAATTGGCGTTCCAGAGTCCGAGAACACCCAGGAGCCGGCTACAGACGGGCAGCCCGCCCGTGTCGAAGGACCCAAAACCGACGTAAAAAAGACGGCCAGAGCGACCTGACAGCTCGCCATTGCGCCTCAGCGGGGTATTTGACGTGCTGAGGCGCACGGTGGCACGAAACCCGCTGTCCAACCCGACAATGGACCTGCACGACATACTTGAGACTGGTGTCCGGTATGGAGCTTCCGACATCTTGCTGAAATTCGGCGCGCCGCCGGCCGTGCGCCTGCACGGCGAGCTCGCCCCGCTGCCCGGCGTGGAAGCGCTGTCACATGAGGCGATCGAGCTAGCCGTGGATGAGCTGTTGGACGAGTATCACCATAAGCGGCTCGCGATCGACTTGCAGGCCGACCTGGCCTATCAAACCGCCGAGCTCGGACGCTTTCGGGTGAACGTCTTTCGCCAGCGCGGGGAGCTCAGCGTCGTCATCCGCGTCATCCCGTCGCGCATCCGCTCGGTTGCCGAGTTGAACCTGCCCCCCGTGGTCGAACAGATCGCCGCCGAGCGCCGTGGCCTGGTTCTGGTAACCGGCACCACCGGCAGCGGCAAGAGCACCACCCTGGCGGCGATGATCGACTACATCAACCGCACGCGGCGCTGCCACATCATCACCATCGAAGATCCGATCGAGTACCTGCACGGCGACCGGCTGAGCTTCGTCAACCAGCGTGAGGTGGGTTATGACGCCGTCAGCTTCGCCGGTGCACTGCGGGCCGCGTTGCGGCAAAACCCGGACGTGATCCTGGTGGGCGAGATGCGGGACCTGGAAACCATCGAGACCGCCGTCCTGGCGGCCGAAACCGGGCACCTGGTGATGAGCACGTTGCATACCCTTGATGCCCCGGAAACCATCACCCGGGCCATCAGTGCCTTTCCCGAGCACCAGCGCGACCAGGTGCGCCTGATCCTTGCCAGCGTCATCCGCGGCGTCATCAGCCAGCGCTTGGTGCCGCGCGCCGAGGGCGGCGGCATGGTGCCGGCCGTCGAGGTGTTGGTCTCGACTGCCCGCGTGCGCGAGTACATCGCAGACAAAGAGAAGCTACGCGACCTGCGTGAGGTCATCGCCCAGGGTCACATCACCTACGGCATGCAGACCTTCGATCAGTCGCTCATGTCGCTGCTGCACGAGGGACTGATTACGCGCGAGGAAGCCCTCGCCAACGCCAGCAACCCCGCCGATTTCGAGTTGAAATTGCGTGGCATAGCCTCCACCAGCGACAGCCGCTGGGATGATTTCGAACGCCGTGGCTCGGTCGGAGATGCCAGGACGAAGGTCGAGATCGAACGCTTCTGAAGCCGCCGAACGCGCCTGGCAGCACGCCGTTCGGTTGCTAGCCAGGCGCGACCGTAGCGAGCAAGAACTGCGGAGCCGCCTGGCTGCGGCGGGCGAAGCGGAAACTACGATCAACAGCACCCTGCGGCGCCTGCGCCAGCTGCAGTATGTCGATGACCGCCGCTTTGCCATGGCCACGGCGGAGCGGGCCGTGCGGCGCGGTTTTGGAAGCGAGTACCTGCGCGTAAGCCTGGAGCAACACGGGATCGCACCAACGTTGATAGACGAAGCCGTGCGGGCGCTCTACGCTGATGAGATGGCCGTCGCCAGGCAGGTGCTCGGCCGGCGCTTTCCCAGCGAGCCGCAACGTCCGGCGCAGCACGCGCAAGCCGCGCGTTTCCTGCTTCGTAGAGGTTTTCCCGAAGCCGTCGTGTTCGCCATTCTGGACGAGGCCTGCTAAGAATCATCGCATGATGACGGGTGCGGAGATCCGTTCCGCTTTCATTGAATTCTTCCGCCGGCGTGGCCACGAGGCCGTGCCCAGCACCTCCTTGGTGCCGGACAAAGACCCGACGCTGCTGTTTACCAACGCCGGCATGGTGCCCTTCAAGAACGTGTTCCTCGGCACCGAAAAACGCGCCGTGCGCCGCGTGGTGAACTCGCAGAAGTGCCTGCGGCTGAGCGGCAAACACAACGATCTGGAAGAGGTCGGACGCGACACCTACCATCACACCTTTTTCGAGATGCTGGGCAACTGGTCCTTCGGCGACTACTACAAGAAAGAGGCTATCGCCTGGGCCTGGGAACTGTTCACGCAGGAGTGGAAACTCCCGAAAGAGAAGCTGTTCGCCACGGTCTACCGCACCGACGACGAGGCCGACGGCTACTGGCGGTCCGAAACCGACATAGCCGGGGATCACATCCTGCGCTTCGACGAGAAGGATAATTTCTGGGAAATGGGTGAAGTCGGGCCGTGCGGACCATGCTCGGAGATCCACATCGACCGCGGACCCGAGGCCTGCGACCTCCGGCACGTGGCCGGCCATGTCTGCGGCGTGAACGCCGGCTGCGCCCGCTTCATCGAACTTTGGAATCTGGTCTTCATTCAGTACAACCGCACCGCTGATGGCACCCTCGAACCACTGGCCGAGCGCCATGTCGATACGGGTGCGGGGCTCGAGCGGCTGGCCGCCGTACTCCAGGGCGTGCGTTCGAACTACGACACCGATTTGCTGCGCGACCTTATTACTTTTACCGAGCAGCATGCCGGCAAGCGCTACGGCACCAGCGCCAACGACGATCTCTCATTCCGCGTCATCGCGGACCATGCCCGCGCCCTTACCTTCATGGTCGCGGACGGCGTGCTGCCGAGCAATGAAGGCCGGGGTTACGTGCTCCGTCGCGTCCTCCGGCGGGCTGCCCGGCATGCCAAGCAACTCGGCTTTGATCAGCCCTTTCTCTGGCGCGTGACCGGCGCCGTGGTCGAGACCATGGGCCCGGCTTATCCCGAGATCGTCGAGCGCCAGAGCCATGTTGAGCAGGTGATTCGGAGCGAGGAAGAACGCTTCGCTGAAACGCTGGACAAGGGGCTGGCGCTGCTGGAAGAGGAAAAGGCTGCCTTGCGGGCCGGCGGCGCTACGGTGCTTCCCGGTGCGGCCGCCTTCAAACTGTACGACACCTACGGCTTTCCGCTCGATATGACGCAAGACATCTTGCGCGCCCACGGCATCAGTGTGGATGTGGCGGGATTCGACACCTGCATGGAAGAGCAGCGCCATCGCGGCCGCGAAGCGCGCAAAGCCGGTGCCGAAATCATGACTCCCACGGCGGCGCACAGCTCTCGATTCGTGGGCGAGCGTACATACGAGTGGGAATCCACGGTGAGCGCGCTTCACGTCGACGGAGCTGAGCGCGAAGAGGCTCGCGCCGGCGATCACGTGCAAGTCATAGTCCCGGGGACGCCTTTCTACGGGGAATCAGGCGGGCAGGTAGGCGATCGCGGTGTGATCGAAACCGAGGCTGGCGCTGTAGTGGAAATCGAGGACGCCCAGAAGCCGCGGGCCGATCTCACCGTTCACATCGGCACCGTGGTGCGCGGCGCCCTGCGCAAAGGCGAGCGCGTCTGCCTGCGCATCGACCGCGCCCGGCGCGATGCCTCTCGGCTGAATCATTCGGCCACACATGTGCTGCACGCCGTGCTGCGCGAGCATCTGGGGAAACAAGTGCGTCAGGCCGGCTCGCTGGTGACGCCGGATCGCCTGCGCTTCGACTTCAACTACCACGGCCCGATCGCTCCGGATGAACTGTGGCGCATCGAGGAGGACGTGAACGCCCGCGTGCGCGAGAACACCGGGGTAGTCACCGAAGAGATGGCGTACCCGGAGGCGATCAAGGCGGGTGCGTTAGCGTTCTTTGGCGACAAGTACGGCGAGCGCGTGCGCGTCGTGCGCATCGGCGATTATTCGGTCGAGCTGTGCGGTGGCACGCACGTCACCCGCACCGGGGACATCGGTCTGTTCAAGCTGCGCGGTGAGAGCGGCGTGGCGGCGGGCGTGCGGCGCGTCGAAGCCCTCACCGGAGAAGGCGCGCTGGAGTGGCTGCGAGGGCGCGAGCAAACGCTACGCGAAATTGGCGAGCTGGTGCACGGCTCCGAAGAAGAGGTGGCGGCGCGAGTGGCGCGGCTGGTGGCGCAGCAACGCGAGCTGGAGAAACAGCTCAAGCAGATCCAGAATCAGCTCGCCGGCTCTCAGAGCGACGAGTTGCTGCGGCAGGCCCGGCAAGTCGATGGAGTCACCGTGCTGGCCGCCGAGGTTCATGGCGCCGACGACCGCGCCTTGCGCGAGCTGGCCGATCGCCTGCGCGATCAGATCGGCTCCGGGGTGGTGGTGTTGGGCACCGCCCGGGGCGAGCGTGCCCTCCTGCTGGCGGCCGTCACCCGCGACCTGACCAAGCGCTACCACGCGGGGGAGATCATCAAGCGCATCGCGCCGCTGATCGGTGGTGGCGGAGGAGGCAAACCGGAGCTGGCGCAGGCCGGTGGGAAAGATCCGGGAAAGCTGCGGGAAGCATTGGAGGCGGTTTACCAAGTTGTGTCCTGAGCTGCAGCCTGGCGTCGCAACGACCGACGAGCACCTCGAGCTCGCGTTCGAGAATCACCGCCTGTTCGAACAGCTGCTCGGTCAGCACGACGAACATCTGAAGGCCCTCGAGCGCGGCCTCGGCGTGCGCATTGCCGTCAACGGCGCCACCCTGCTGATCAGCGGCGACCCGGTCGAGCGCGAGCTCGCGGCCCGCGTCCTCACCCAACTCTACACCGTCATCGAAAAGGGCTATCCCGTCTACACCAGCGACGTCGATTACGCCGTGCGCATTCTCAGCGGCGACCGCAACGCCAACCTGCGCGAGATCTTCCTTGACACCATCTACATCCCGGCTCACAAGCGCACCATCACCCCGAAGAGCATCGCGCAAAAAGAGTACATCGAAGCCATCCGCAACTACGATATTGTCTTCGGCATCGGTCCGGCTGGCACCGGCAAGACTTATCTGGCCATGGCCATGGCGGTCGCCGAGTTGATGAAGAACAACTTCGCCCGCATGATCCTGACCCGGCCCGCCGTCGAAGCGGGTGAGAAGCTGGGCTTTCTCCCGGGCGATCTCGCCGAGAAGGTGAATCCCTATTTGCGGCCACTCTATGACGCGCTGCACGACATGGTGGATTTCGATCGCGCCCAGAAAATGCTGGAGCGCGGCAACATCGAAGTGGCGCCGTTGGCCTTCATGCGCGGACGGACACTGAACGACTCGTTCGTGATTCTGGACGAGGCGCAGAATACCACCAGCGAACAGATGAAAATGTTCCTCACCCGCCTGGGCTACGACTCGAAAGCCGTCATCACCGGGGACGTCACCCAGATCGACTTGCCCGCCGGCCGCATGTCAGGCTTGAAGGAAGCGCAGGTGATTCTGGCCGGCATCGATGGCATCCGTTTCTGCGGTTTCACAGAGCGGGACGTCGTAAGGCACCGGCTGGTGCAGGACATCATCACCGCCTACGACCGGTTCGAAGTGAAACGCGATCCGTCGTGAGTCGTGCTCGTGAACGTGCCCGTACCAGAGCGAGATCTGCCATCTTTCCGAGCACGATTCACGAGCACGACTCACGAACACGACTCACGTCCCCACCGCGCGTCATGCCTGCTAGCGTAACCCGCCGCTGCCGCCTCTCTGGCGTTCGCCTCGCCCAGGTCAGGGCCGACGCTGATGCCTTGTTGCACGCGCTGGAAGAGGACGGTGCCGAGCTCGCCGTGAGCCTGGTGGATGATGCGGAGATCCAACAACTCAACCGCGACTACCGCGGCAAGGACCGGCCGACCGACGTGCTGGCCTTTGCCATGCGTGAAGGCGAACGCGTGCCGGGCGATGAAGCGGTGTTGGGCGATGTCGTCATTTCACTCGAGACCGCCGCGCGGCAGGCGCGCCGCCGTGGCGTGTCGGACGCGGACGAGGTGCGGGCGTCGTTGATTCACGGCGTGTTGCACCTGCTCGGCTACGATCACGAACGCTCGCCGGCGGAGGCGCGGCGGATGAAAGCCATGGAGCGGCGGCTGAAGGCCGTGCTGCACTGTAGGTGCTAAGACCCGGCGATTACCCGATTGAGCAGGTCGCTCAAGCGCGTGCCAGATAGTTTTCGGAGACGAAGACGTTGCGGGCGCGAAACGGGGGCGGCGATTCGAGCATGAGGAGCAGGCGCAGTGCGAAGCTTTTGGCGGGGAAGGCAAAGTACGGTTCAGGGCTGTAGGTCTCCTGTACCCAACGTGGTGGTGCCATTCCGACCTCTCGGCACAATGCGCTTGCCACGGCTGCCAGCAAGCCTTCCCTTTTGCCAGCCTGGCACGGTCCGTTAGCCAGCATGCGCTGCCGCTCGGGCTCCGGCACGCGCCGAAACTCGTCGACGAACGCGTTGATCAAACGCTGAAACTCGATTTCCTCAGCCCCCATGGCGGCGACCAGATCACCCACGGTCATCGAACATCTCCTCGAGCAACAGCCGGGCTCGCACCGGCAACCGGTCCGCCGGAAAGTACTGAACGACGATGCCCAGCACGTCTCGGCTCGAACGCAAGCCGAGGAGGTTTGCAAGGAATCGGATGTCGCTGCCATCCTCGGCAGTCCGAGCAGCAGCGCATTTCATCGCCAGCAGCGTGCGTGTGTCGACCGTCGAAATCGTCAAGTGCGATAGCTCCTGCCAAGTTTCGTATCCGGCGTCGAGCGGAACGTACGCCTTGGCGGCGTCATTAAGCCAATCCTCAGGGAGGCCCAACTCGTTTGCCACCGCTTGCGCGGCGATGCGCACAGCTTGCGGATTGGAGAACCACGCATCCACGTCCTTGGTCGCCGGCCGCGCCTGATGCACCAGGCACATCACAGCCCCGCCCACGAGAAAAAGATCCGCCCGTTCTCCGCGCGCTTCCAGGTAATAGTTGAGCCGGTTCAATGCCTCGACGATAGTCTCGCGGTCGAGCCTGGTCATTGCCCTTGAGTGTATGCTCAACCGCCTCGCTCTGCCAGCGCCGTCTTCGTTTCTGGTAGCGGTGGAACCGCGCCGAGCAAGCAGGCCTGACTCCGGACGATCAGCGATCGGCAATAAGCGATGCGCGCCCCCGACCTTGCCTTTCCCGTCCCGCCCGTTAAGTATATCCGGCGGAGAACACATGGAAGACCTATCGCTCAAAGATCGTATCGCCTCCGTTGCCCAACGTCTCGATACCTTTGGGAGGCATCTTTGACGTTGCCCAACGCGAAGCCCGTATAGCCGAGCTCGACGAGCGCGCCGCGGCGCCGGACTTCTGGAGCGACAGCGAAAAAGCACAGGCCGTGCTGAAGGAGCGCGCCGAGCTGTTCGCGCCCATCGGCGCCTGGCGCAAACAGCTCGACGGCCTGGAAGACGCCAAGCTGTTCGCCGAAATGGCCACCGAAGGCGACGCCGATGCCGAGGCGGAAGCCAAAGCCAAACTCAACGAGGTCGAAGCCGCCCTCGGCGAGATGGAGCTGCAGCGCAAGCTCGGCGGAGAGCACGACGCCGGCAACGCGATCGTCACCGTGCACCCGGGCGCCGGCGGTACCGAGGCGCAGGATTGGGCTGAGATGCTGCTGCGCATGTATTTGCGCTGGGCGGAACGGCACGGCTTCAAAGCCGCCCTGGTCGACGTCCAGCCCGGAGAAGGCGCCGGCATCAAGAGCGCCACCATCACCGTCGAAGGCGCCTACGCCTACGGCTACTTGCACGCCGAAGCCGGCATACACCGGCTGGTGCGCATCTCCCCCTTCGACTCCAACGCCCGCCGCCACACTTCCTTCGCTTCGATCTTCGTCTACCCGGAGATCGAGGAGGACGTGGAAGTGGAGGTCGACGAGGCCGATCTGCGCGTTGACACATACCGCTCCAGCGGCGCCGGCGGCCAGCACGTCAACAAGACCGACTCTGCCGTACGACTGACGCACTTGCCTACCGGCATCGTCGTCGCCTGCCAGAACGAGCGCTCGCAGCACAAGAACAAATCCATGGCCATGAAGATCTTACGGGCGCGCTTGTACGAGCTCGAACAACAAAAACAACGCGAGAAGATGGCTGAGCTGAGCAAGTCAAAGAAAGACATCGCCTGGGGTAGCCAGATCCGGTCCTACGTCCTGCACCCGTACCGCCTGGTGAAGGATCATCGCACCGGCGTCGAAATCGGTAACGCCGACGCCGTGCTCGACGGCGACCTCGATCAGTTCATCGAAGCCTACCTGCAGATGCAAGCGGCGTGAAGCTCGCATATCGCGTATCGCAAGAACCCTGCCCTACGGACGAACGGCGAACCGCAGTAAGTGAGAATGCGCCCATTGGCGCATCTCGAGGGAGTCTCTTCCGGCGATATGCGATATGCGATAAGCGATAAGCGAACATGCGCGACAAGCTGCACCAGTACCTCCTCGAGCGTCCGGGAGGCGCGTCGGCGCGCGAGTTGCTGGACCTCATCTTCACCCAGCCGGGTGCCGACCCGGAATTCGGACCGCGCTTCCTGCACGCGCTCCTCGCTCCGGATCAACGCTTCGTGTGGCGCCCGGAGGTCGGGACCTGGAATGCCCGGCAGCACGAGCAGCTGGCCCGGCCGCTGCACGAGACCACCTTCGTAGTCGTCGACCTGGAGACCACCGGCGGCGCCGCCTCCGCCTCCAACATCATCGAGATCGGCGCCGCGCGCCTCCGCAACGGCCGCGTTTTGGAGGAATTTCAGCAATTGCTGAACCCGGGCGTACGGCTGCACCCGTTTATCACGCAACTCACGGGCATCAGCGATGAGATGCTGGCCGGCCAGCCTCGACTCGGAGCAGTGTGGCCTCGGTTCGAGGAGTTTCTCGGCGACGCCGTGCTGGTGGCACACAATGCCGCCTTCGACGTTGGCTTCCTCAACGCTGCTGCGATGGCGTACGGCGGGCGGGCGCTGCCGCATTCGCATCTTTGCACGTTGCGCCTGGTGCGGCGGCTGATACCTGAACTTCGGCGCCGCTCGCTCGACGTGGTGGCCGGGCATTTCGGGGTACCGGTGAACGATCGCCACCGCGCCCTGGGCGACGTCCGCATAACCGTGGAGATTTTTTTCCACCTGCTGGAGATCTTAGGCACGCGAGGTATCGGGCATCTACATCAGGTCCTGGACTTCCAGCATCACGCCCGTGATGGTCGCCGTTTCGTGTGTCTGCTGCCGCGCGACAAAGTGGAACAGCTGCCGTGCGCGCCGGGCATCTACTCTTTTTTCGGCGAGGATGGCCGTCTGCTTTACATCGGCAAAGCGAAGAACCTACGCGAACGCGTGAGCAGCTACCTGAGCAACGCTGCCGGCCACTCCAACAAGACCCTCGATCTCATACGCCACGCCGCGGACGTGCGCGTGCAGGTCACCGGTTCGGAATTGGAGGCGGCGCTCAGCGAAGCAGAGGCGATCCGAGAGCACCAGCCCCCGTACAACCGGCTGGGCAAACATCTGCCGCATGTTGCCTTTGTAAAGCTCACGGTGGCGGACGAGTTTCCGCGGCTGTCGGTTACGGACAAGCTCGGGAGCGGCAAGGCGCGCTTCGCCGGGCCGTTTCGCAATCGCGAGCAAGCGCAAGAACTGCTCGGCTTGTTGACCCGGCAGTTTCAGCTGCGTACGTGCGCCGGTCGCTTGCGTCCCGACCTCACAACGGCGCCCTGCTTGCAGGGACAGATAGCGGCGTGCACGGCCCCGTGTGCGGCGCGCGTGCCGACCGCCATTTATGGGCAGCAAGTGCAGCGCTGTCTGGCTTTGCTGGACGGAGATGCACGCCCGGCTGCCGAGGAGCTACAGCGCCAGCGCGACGAAGCGGCTGCAGCCTTGCGCTTCGAGGCGGCGGCGCGGATCCAACGCGACCTCGATCGGCTCGACACCCTGGTCCGCCGCCAGCGCACGCTCGGGTGGGTGGTCGGGCAGCACAACCTGCTCGTCCTGCAACCCGGGGCCGACGCGCAGTCGGTGCTGGCCTATGTCGTTCTCGGTGGCCGCTTGGCGCTGCGCAAGCGCTGCCATGACGAATCGCAGATGGAGTTCTTGGCAGAAGAAATCGCGCGGCAATTTCCGCTCTATCAGGGGACTCCCCTGCGGCGGCAGGACGTCGATGGGACGCAAATCCTGGCGGCGTGGCTGCGCCAGCGTGGCGACACCGAGGGCTGCGTCTTTCGTATTGAAACAGCGGCGGTCTCCAGCACCGAAGTCGCTGAATGGCGCAGTGCGTGCGCGGCACTGCTGGCGCGTCCGCTTCCCCTCGGAATTGACCCTGGGCACTATAAGGAGGCGTGATGTTCTCTTTCGAGATGAGCCCGGAACAACGCGAAGTGAAGGAGCTTGCCCGCAAGTTTGCGGTGGAAGAAATCATACCCGCCGCCGCCAGGCTCGACCGTGAGGAGAGATTTCCCGAGGAGATCTGCCGCAAGGCCTGGGACCTGGGCCTGATGAACCTGAGGGTACCCAGGGAGTTCGGTGGCCCCGGCCTGAGCGTGCTCGATAGCGTCTTGATCCTGGAGGAACTGAACTACGGCTGTGCTGGGATCAGCAACGCCTTGTCGGCCAATGGCCTGGCGGTCACGCCGCTGCTGTTGGCGGGGAGCGAAGAGCAGAAGAAGAGATACCTCGGCGAACTGACGCGGGAGCTTTCCTTCGCCGCGTTCTGTACCACGGAGCCCGGGGCTGGGTCGGACGTGGCGGGTATCTCGACTACCTATCTCCGGGTTGGCGACGAGTTCGTGCTGAACGGGGTGAAGCATTTCATCTCCAATGGCAGTCATGCTAGGTGGTACGTCGTCTTCGCAACGCAAGACAAGCAACTCCGCCACAAAGGGATTTCGTGTTTCGTATTCCCGGCGGACCTGCCGGGCATTCGGGCGCGGCGCATGAAAGAGAAGCTCGGCCAGCGGGCAGCTGACACGGCCGAAGTCGTCCTCGAGGACGTCACCGTTACACGCGCTGCGCTGCTGGGTGCCGAAGGCGACGGGTTTCGCATTGCCATGCAAACCTTTGATCGCAGCCGGCCCGACATAGGCGCCGTTGCCTTGGGCATATCCCAACGAGCCCTCGATGAAGCGGCGCGCTACGCTTTGCAGCGCGAGCAGTTCGGGCAGCCGATTGCCAACTTCCAGGCCATTCAGTTCATGCTGGCGGACATGGTGATCGAGATCGAAGCCATGCGCCTTCTTACCTACAAGGCCGCCTGGATGGTCGACCAGGGCATGGCTGCCGCTGTCATCTCCAGTTGCGCCAAAGCCTTGGGAAGCGATGCTGCCATGCGCATCACTACCGACGCGGTGCAGGTGTTCGGCGGCTACGGGTACATGAGAGATTACCCCGTCGAGAAGCTGATGCGGGACGCCAAGCTGCTGCAGATCTACGAAGGCACCTCACAGATCCAGCGCATAGTGATCGCGCGCCACCTGTTGAAGCAGATGTAACGTTGAAGCAGATGTAACAAGGACAACGTCTATTCAGGGCACCCATTAAGGGCGAAGCTCACAGCCCTGAGAACCTCGTCCACGGTGACCTCGCCGTCATGATTGGGGTCCCCTGCGCTACAGGCCGCAAGTTGGTCGGCCCCGATGGCGATGTTCACCATGGTCAGGATTTCGTTGACGGTCACCTGGCTGTCATCACTGCAGTCACCCACACAGGCGGCGGCTGTCGGTAAGGCGCTCGGCGTAGGGGAAGGCGTAAGCGCCGGCAGGGCGGTAGTGGTTTCGGTGGGGGTGAAGGTCGCCTGCGGGGACGGTGTGGCCGTCTCCGTTGGTGTCGGAGAGGCGGTTGGGGTGTCCGTTTGAGTCACGGTGGGCGTTGTCGTTGGGGTGAAGCTGGGAGTTGCTGTGGGCGAGGCGGAGGGTGCGGAGGTCGCGGTGGATGTCGCAGTTGTTGTTTGAGTCGGTGTGCCCGTCGGGGTGCTCGTGGGCGACGTGGTCCATGTCCGGGTGGGCGTTGAGCTTGGAGTTGGCGTCGTCGTCGGAGGAGTCGTGGGGGTTGCAGGTGCAGTGTGTGTTGACGTGGGCGAGGGGGTCGTGCGGGGGGTTTGACTCGATGTCGGCGTGCCCGTAGGCACAGCGGTTCGAGTTCGTGTGGCCGTCCTCGTCGCGGTCCTGGTTGCGGTGGCGGTACCGGTTCTAGTCCGTGTGGCCGTGCGTGTGGGGGTGCGGGTAACGGTAGCGGTTCTGGTTGCGGTGCGCGTTGGGGTTCTGGTGGGAGTAGATGTCCGCGTCGGGGTTCTGGTGGCGGTTCTGGTCGGGGAGGGAGTCGGCGTCAAGGTCGCTGTAGCGGTGTACGTCGGCGTCGGCACGCCGACAACGATGTTTCCGCCAACCGTGTTGCAGCCGGCGGTTCCGGTGTTTCGAAACAACTGGCAGGTGCTGAATGTAAGGCCGCTGCTGCCCTCGGCGACGCCCTTGAACGTAATCGTAAAGAGCACGCCACTGCCGGACATCGGGCTGGCACAGGCTGCCGCGACGTTTGCCTGTCCGGCCGCGCCCGCACTTGGTGTCGGGAAATACGACACCACGAGGCAGCCGCTACTTGCAGCACCGGCGGCGCCATCCGTTGCCAACACTGCCACGGGGTTGTCGTACGAGATCCAAACGTTGTAGCCCGTCAGGTCCGCTGCATTGTCAAGCGTCACACTGATCTGAGCGCTGGCGCCTGGCGTAGCGATTGTCGTCACGTCCGGCGAGATCCGCACGGTGCGGGGAGCGGCGGTTGCGGTGGGGGTCTGGGCACGGGCTCCTTGTGCCAGCACCGCCACCATCAGCAGGCTGGAAAACAGCAGGCGGGGGCGGAGTACCGCGATTGCTCCGGTTCCTCGGGTTGCCTCCGCGCCTCCACCCACCGTGATCATCCCAGGCTTCTTGTCCCACAGAACCGAGCGCAAAGAAACGGGGAATTGCAGTTGAGGCGTATCCCGGCGTGAACGCGAAACGGGAATTCTGCCGTTACGGCCAAGCGTCCGGGGGAAAATCGCGCGGGCTAAGTGGAGCTGAACGGAATCGAACCGTCGACCTCCTGAATGCCATTCAGGCGCTCTCCCAACTGAGCTACAGCCCCGTGCTCGGATGTGTGGCGGCGTTGCCGAGCGTCTTTACTACCTGAAAGCCAGCGGCGCGGCAAGATGAAGAGCCCTACGGTGAAGGTTCAATCTTCTTCTTCCTCTTCCTCGGGCGGGACGAGGAGGGATTCGCCGAGCTGCTGCACAAGCCAACGGTGGATCTGAACCACGCGCCTCTCCCAGCCGGTGTCCCAGGGCAGTGCATGGCCGATCCCTTCGAGTCTACAGCAATCCGCTCCGACCTGGCTGGCGAGCCGCTCCGCGTCGTGTGGCGGACAAACGGCGTCCGCTTCTCCCACAATGAGCAGCTTCGGAAGGCCCGGACTCGGAGGCAGGTGCAAATCGTCCGCCGCCAATTGCCGCGCCAGCCGGCGTGACTCGGGCGTCGTGCCCCCTGGGAGCCGCTGCCCGAAGTAGTCCGCGGCGAGACCGCCGCACGGTGGGGGCAGAAGGCCAGGACGCCAGAAGGCCAGTCGGGAGCGCCAGGCGCCGCGGTGAGTCCCGGCCACCGCCCCTGGCACCACCGGGGCCAGAGCGACTACGGCACGACCGGCTGTGGCACAGGATAGCGCCAGCAGCCCGCCGAGGTCGTGCCCCAGCAGGACCGGGGGTGCTTCGCATGCGGCGATGGCCAGATGGACATCTTCAATGTGGTCAGTGAAGTCGGTGTGGGCGATCACAGCCGGATCCTGCGGCTCGCCGTGTCCGCGCAGGGTCATGGCGTGACATGTCCAGCCAAGATGAGCGAAATAGCCCGCAAACGGCCGCCAGACCGCGGCTGCGCACCAGCGGCCGTGTATCAGCAACAAAGGGGCATTGAACTTGGCGGATTCGGGTGTGGTCGTCGTGAGCATTGCGGACGGTCGCGCCACTCACAACAGGGGTAGCACAAATGAAGAGGCCCTCCAGTGTCTCTGGAAGGCCTCCTGCATTGAGCCCAAGGCTCAAATTCTGGGGGATTGGGAGAAAATTCTGGCCTAGTGAATGGCCTCGAAAAAACGCTTACTTACTTTTTCTTCTTGCCGCCGGCAGCTTTCTTCTTCGCAGGGGCTTTCTTCTTGGTCACGCCAGCTTTCTTTGTTGCCATATGACCTCCTTGTAGACTCGTTAGGAGCTTCCAGTTGCTGTGCTCCCGTTCCCCCATTGTTCCTCCACCTCCACCTACCACCCACACCACCAGTTACGAAACAATTATATGGGCGAGCTAGCCCAGATGTCAATAGAAGAATGCCATTTTGGAAAAAATCTTTTAAAATGATTTTGGCTAGAGATTACTCCTTAATTAGGGCTCTAAAATGACGTTGGAAGCTGAGCGAGGCAGCGCCGTAGCAGAGTGTTCTAGGAAGGTATCCACAAGCGCAAAAAAGGCTTGTCCACAGGGACTGGAGGACTGTGCTGCAACAAACGCGAAACATACGCGAAAGCCGCTATTTTCCAGGCCAAAATGTATCGCGCTGCGACTATTGCAGCGGGTGCCAGCTTAACTTGAGCGTCAAGTAATCGACGCGGCGTTTGTCAGCCGCTACTGGGCTCAAGACCTAGTTCACTGGGAGCCGTTGGGCAGGGTTTCCCCGGCAGAATGGCAATCACATTTTCGTCGCGTATGACGAGGCGGACGGCTTCCAAGAACTTACCCAAGGGCGGGCCGACAACGCATTGGCCGGTTTCGGGCTCGTAACAGGCGCCATGAGTGGCGCACAAGATGTAGCGCTTGTCCTCAGTGAGGAACTGGTTGTCGATCCAGTCCATGGTCATGGGCACGTGGCAGCAGCGGTTGACGTACGCAAAGAGCCTGCCTTCGTGGTTCACGAGGAAACACTCCTCCTCGCGGCCCTCACAGTGCAAGAAGAACTTCTTGGTCTGGCCGGGAGCGAGCTCACCGACGCGGGCCACTACCACCTCTGATGCATCGTTTGCCATCGAGAAACCGCTAACATAGCGGCCGGTTTATGGAAACGACAGAGCGCAGAGGACAGAAGTCGGAGGACAGAGGTCAGAGGTTTGATGTCGGACCTCTATCTTATCTACGCGTGCTCACCTCAATGCGGGTTTGCGCCCAGCGTCGGTTGGATTCGGCAGGCGCAAAAGCCGGGTCCAGTGGGGACAGGTCGCGTAGCTTGGCGTCCGCGGCCGCTATCTCGGCGCGAGCCGCATCGGGGTCGATATCCTCCGGGAAAGCGGCATCCTCGGCCAGTACGGTCATGATGTTGTCGGCCACCTCCGCGAAACCGCCGCGGATGGCTATGCGCTGCGGTTCACCGTCGGTCCGGTAGCGGAGGGTACCGATTTCGAGCGACGTGAGGAAAGTAATGTGGTTCGGCAGCACACCGAACTCACCCAGCGTCCCCGGGGCGGTGACCTCGCGCACCCGTTCGTCGAACAGCAGCCGAGTCGGCGTCACAATGCGGAGCTGAAGCGTATCAGCCATGGAGTTGCCTGTACCAGGGGCCGGTGTGCTCGCTGCGGCTAAGCGGCGAGTTTTCGGGCTTTTTCCTGCACGTCCTCAATTGTGCCGACCATGTAGAAGGCCTGCTCGGGCACGTTGTCGTGCTTGCCGTCAACGATCTCTTTGAAGCCGCGGATGGTGTCCGGCAGCTTCACGTAGGCGCCCTTCATGTTGGTGAACGCCTCCGCCACATGGAACGGCTGCGACAGGAAGCGCTGGATCTTGCGGGCCCGTGACACGATCAGCTTGTCGTCTTCGGAGAGCTCGTCCATACCGAGGATCGCGATGATGTCTTGCAGGTCCTTGTAGCGCTGCAGCACCTCCTGGACCTGGCGGGCGACGTGGTAGTGTTCTTCACCGACCACCCCGGGATCGAGGATCCGCGAGGTGGAGTCGAGCGGATCGACGGCGGGATAGATGCCGATCTCGGTCAGCGCCCGCGAGAGCACGGTGGTGGCGTCGAGGTGCGCGAAGGTGGTGGCCGGCGCGGGGTCGGTGAGATCGTCGGCCGGCACGTAAATCGCCTGCACGGAGGTGATGGAACCTTTCTTGGTGGTGGTGATGCGTTCCTGCAACTCGCCGAGGTCCGTTGACAAGGTGGGCTGATAGCCGACGGCTGACGGCATACGGCCGAGCAAGGCCGAGACTTCGGAGTTGGCCTGGGTGAAACGGAAGATGTTATCGATGAAGAGCAGCACGTCCTTGCCTTCTTCATCGCGAAAATACTCGGCGGCCGTAACCGCGGTCAGACCCACACGGGCGCGGGCGCCCGGCGGCTCGTTCATCTGGCCGTAAACCAGGGCGGTCTTGGAGATGACGCCAGACTCCCGCATCTCCAGCCAGAGGTCGTTTCCCTCACGGGTACGCTCGCCCACGCCGCCGAACACGGAATAGCCGCCGTGCTGAGTGGCGACGTTGTTGATCAGTTCCATGATGAGCACGGTCTTGCCGACGCCGGCGCCGCCGAACAGCCCGATCTTCCCGCCGCGCGAGTACGGAGCCAGCAGGTCGACCACCTTGATCCCGGTCTCAAAAGCCTGCACTTCCGTGGCCTGGTCGGCAAAGCTCGGAGGCGGACGGTGAATCGGATATTGGGTCGTACCTTCCACCGGTCCCGCTTCATCAACCGGTTCGCCGATCACATTGATGATGCGGCCGAGAGTTTGCGGCCCCACCGGAACTTTGATCGGGGCGCCGGTGTCTTGTACGTCCATGCCGCGCACCAGCCCCTCGGTGGAGTCCATGGCGATGCAGCGGACGGTCTTTTCGCCCAGGTGCTGGGCGACTTCGACCACCAGGTTCCACAGCTGGCTGCTGATCGCGGGGTTGGAAATGCGCAAGGCGCTGTAGATCGGCGGCAACGAGCCGTTGGAGAACTCCACGTCCACCACCGGACCGATGATCTGGGTTATCTTACCGATGTTCATGTCGTCTTCCTCTGTTCTGACGGTGCGCCGGTTGACTAGCCCTTGAGCGCTTCGGCGCCACCAATGATTTCCATCAATTCTTTGGTGATCGTTGCCTGCCGCGCCCGGTTCATCTCCAGCGTCAGCCGGTTGATCATGTCGGAGGCGTTGGTGGTGGCGCTGTCCATTGCCGTCATGCGCGCGCCGTGCTCGCTGGCCGTTGCCTCCAGAAAGGCCCGGTGAATGAGCACGCTGATGTACTGCCGCAGCAGGCGGTCGAGCAGTGATGCCGCATCGGGCTCGTACAGGTAGTCCATCGCCGCGGCACCTTCGGTTGGCTGCGCTTCAATTGGCAGCAGGCGCTGCACGGTCGGAACCTGGACAAGCGCCGAGCGGAAATGGCCGTAGATCAGGTACACGGCATCGCAGGTTTCGGTGGCAAATTCCTGCGCCAAACGCTCACCGATAGCGCGTGCCAGCTCGGCTGAGGGTCCGCCGAACAGGTTGATGTGCTTATCAACGATGGTCACGGGCCGTTTCTTGAAGTAGTCGAATCCCCGCCGGCCGACTATGGTGAGCCGCACGCGGTCGGCACCGCGCTCCTGGATAAGCCCTTCAGCCTTGCGAATCAGGTTACTGTTATAGCCCCCGCACAAGCCGCGGTCGGCGGTCACCAGGAGCACATGTATGGTGCGCTCCTCGGGGCGCGATTGGAGCAGCGGGTGCGACGATGTGCCGATGCGGGCCGCGACATTACGGAGCAGGTTGGTCAACTTCTCCGCGAAAGGCCTGGCCGAGGTGGCGGCCTCCTGAGCCCGGCGCAGCTTGGCCGCGGAGACCATCTTCATGGCCTTGGTGATCTTCTGCGTGCTCCGCACCGAGGTGATGCGCTTGCGGATGATTTTCAGACTCGCCATCGGACTGTAACGCCAGACAACTCAGCCGGTTCAAGCCGCGAATGCCGCTTTGAACTCGTCGAGCACCTTGTTGAGGTCGGCTTTGATAGCGTCGTCGATCTGCTTCTTGCTGCGGATCGTCTCGAACACCTCCGGGTGGCGATTCTCGATGAAGCGGTAAAGCTCGGCTTCGTAGCGCCGTACCGCGGTTTCGGGCAGGTGATCGACGTAGCCGTTGGTTGCAGCGTAGATGATCAATACCTGGCGCTCCACCGGCAGCGGTTCGTACTGGCCCTGTTTGAGCACTTCGACCAGGCGGCTACCGCGAGCCAATTGTCGCTGGGTGGTCGCGTCGAGGTCGGACCCGAACTGGGCGAAGGCCGCCATTTCGCGGAACTGAGCCAGCTCGATACGCAGCGACCCGGCGATTTGCTTCATGGCTTTGATCTGTGCCGAGCCGCCGACGCGTGACACGGAGATGCCGACGTTCACGGCGGGCCGCACACCCGAATAGAACAAGTCCGTCTCCAGGAAGATTTGTCCGTCGGTAATCGAAATCACGTTCGTCGGGATGTAGGCCGAGACGTCGCCGGCCTGAGTCTCGATGATCGGTAGGGCCGTCAGGGAACCGCCGCCGCGGTCATTGCTCATCTTGGCAGCGCGCTCCAGCAAGCGCGAGTGCAGGTAGAATACGTCGCCCGGATAGGCCTCGCGGCCGGGGGGGCGGCGCAGCAGGAGTGAAAGCTGCCGGTAGGCGACGGCGTGTTTCGACAAATCGTCGTAGATCACCAGAGCATGGCGACCGCTGTCGCGGAAATACTCGCCCATGGTGCAGCCGGTATACGGCGCAATGAACTGCAGCGGCGCCGCCTCCGAAGCCGTCGCCGCGACCACGATGCAATATTCCATGGCGCCCTGACGGGTGAGCTTGTCGACCACCTGCGCCACGGTCGACCGTTTCTGTCCGACGGCCACGTAGATGCACACGACATCGCCGCCGCGCTGATTGATTATAGTATCGAGGGCAACGGCGGTTTTGCCGGTTTGACGGTCGCCGATGATCAGCTCGCGCTGGCCGCGCCCTATGGGGATCATGGCGTCGATGGCCTTGATGCCGGTCTGCAGCGGTTCTTTCACCGGCTGACGCGCGACGATGCCCGGGGCCTTCAACTCGATGCGGCGGCTGTCGCTGGTGTTGATGAGACCTTTGCCGTCGATCGGATGGCCGAGCGCGTCGACCACACGCCCGAGCAGGGCCTCGCCCACGGGCACCTCGGCGATGCGGTTGGTGCGCCGTACCTCGTCGCCTTCCCTGATCGCTTCCACCTCGCCAAAGACGGCGGCGCCGACGTTGTCCTCCTCGAGGTTGAGCACGAGCCCGTAGATTTCATGAGGAAACTCGAGCAGCTCACCGGCGGCGGCTTTATCGAGGCCGTAGATGCGAGCGATACCGTCGCCGCACGACAGCACGCGGCCGGTTTCGCGCACCTCGATTTCGCGCCCGTATTCGCTGATCTGGCGCTTGATGACTTCGCTGATTTCGGCTGGCCGAATCTCCATGTTCCCGAGCATCCTCCTAGACTACCGATGTGCCGCCAAGCTCCTTGGCGAGCCGTTCTAATTGTGTACGCACGGTGCCGTCGTATACTTTACCTTCTATTTCAACCAGGACACCGCCAAGCAGCTCCGGATCCACGACCGCGCTGGGCACCACCTGCTTTGCCGCCAGGCGGGCAAAAGCAGCGTTGATTTCCTGCTCCTGCGTGGCACTCAATGGGCGGGCGCTGCGTATGGTGATGCGGACGCGGCCTAGCGCCTGGTCATAGAAATGCTGGACGTTATCGGCAATGGCCGGCAGCTCACCCAAGCGTTGATGATCGCTCAGCACACCGAGGAAGCGGGTGAGCAGATCGGAAAGACCAAGCTCCCGCGCCAGGGTTTGCGCCAGCTCGCGACGCCGGCCCGGGGCGAGCAGCGGACTGCGCAACACAGGCCCAACCGCGGGGTCGTGGAGCAGCGCTGCCAAGCGTGCCAATTGGTTACAGGTCTCTTCCAACGAGTGCTCGTTCTCCGCCAGGGAGAAGATGGCTTTGGCATACCGGCGCGACACCGTGCTCATGCGGGCACCTGTTTGAGGAACTCGGCGACGAACCGCTGTTGGTCCTCGGTGGTCAAGCGGCTGCGGGCGGCATCTTCGGCAAGCTGCAGTGCCTGCTGCACCAGCCCGGCGTGCAGCAGCTCCTGGGTGCGGCGCAGCTCATACGCGGCCGCCAGCTCGGCGTCCTTGCGGATGGCATCCGCCGCCTTATGCGCCGCCGCCAGCACCCGCTCGCGTTCTCGTTCGGCGTCACGCAGCGCCTGCTGGCGCATTTCCTGCACCGAGCGCTCGAACTGCGCCAGACGGCTTTCCCACTCCGCTTGCAACTTGACGGCTTCGGCTTTGGCGGCGGCGGCGGCTTCGAGGGCGTCCACAACCAGCTTGCGGCGGTTACGGACAAAGCTGCGCACGGCCGGTAAGGCGAAGCGCGCCAACACCCAGAGGAAGATGAGCAGGTTGATGCTGGCATAGAACAACGGCCAAAACTGGCTGCCGGCGGCGTGTGGTTGCGCGCCATGCCCTTGCTCGCTCGCCAGCGCCACAACCGGGATGGTCAACAACGAGGCGGCCAGGACGAGCGCCCGCAGCAGGCCGCGGTTCATGCCAAATCTCTCCCGCTGACCCGCTCGAGCATGCGTGTGGATAGCTCGTGCGCCTCGGAAGCCAGAGCGTTTCGAGCCGCGTCGGCTTGTCGCTGCAGCTGTTCGCGCAACTGCAGCAGCTCAGTGCTGGCCCGCTCGCGTGCCGCGGTGATCAGCTGGCGCTCTTCGGACCGCGTCACCGAGCGGCCCTGCTCGGCCTCGGCCGACAGGGCCAGGCGGACCTCGCGCATGCGGCGATCGTACTCGGTTGCGGAACGTTCGGCCGCGGCTCGCAGTCCGGCGGCCTCCTTGCCGAGCCCGGTGGTGCGGGCCTCGCGCGTCTCAAGCACGTGCATCACGGGATCGAACAAGAGGCGTTTCAACCCCAGCCACAAAACAAAAAACGACGCGATCTGAATCGCAAAGGTTATGTCGGGTGGAAAGGTCAACATCTTTCTTGTCTATTTATCTAATCTTCTATGATACACAACGACGACAGCCACGCCGTTGGCGTGGTGATCGCCAATTTATCATTTACGTGACGAGGAAACCCCGTCACGACCGCAAGCAACCTACTTGGTCGCCTCTGACGGTATCCGGCCAGGTGCTGCCGGGCCGCGTTCCTCTTTGGGGAACAGGGCCACTTTCCGGTCCGGTTTCTCCTGTCTGGCCTCAGTGCCTGCTCCCATCGCGCAGTGGCCGTCAAACACCACACCCTCGTGGATCACCAGGGTGGGGGTGGAAATATTCCCTACGAGCTTGCATGGAGCGCGCAATTCCACCCGTTTCTCGGCAATGAGATCGCCCGTCACCTTGCCTTTGATGACGATCGTCTCGGCATGGATTTGGCCGTTGATTATCGCGCTATCGCCGATGATCACGGCTTCCTGCGCCGAGATTTCTCCCTCGATATTCCCGTCGATCTCTACACTACCTTCGAACGTCAGTTTGCCTTCTATGCGGCTGCCTTTGCCCAGGCGAGCCTGGGCCGAATCGGTATGTTTCGGAGCCTCAGCCGTCCAGGTTTGCGAGCTGATCGGCGTCTTCACAGTCTCGGGGCGCTGCACTCGATCGTCCTTCGTGAATAAGGCCATGCTCCTCTCCCGTCGTTGTGTGGACTTAAGGCCGCGGGCTTCTTAGCACGCGCGGCTTCGGAATGTCAAAAGTCATAGCCTCTCGGAAGCCAAGGCCGCAAGTCGCTCGATGAGCCCGTTGAGCTCCTGCAAGGAGTAGTATTGAATTTCTATCCTTCCGGAGCCGTTGCGCGCCGGCTGCAAGCGAACGCGGGTGCCGAGAGCCTCGGTCAGAAGTTGCTCGGCGGCGTGAAGATCGGTGCTCTTCGGGTCACGTGCCTGCTTGGCCAGCCGTTCTGTCTGTCGCACCGTGAGCTTGCGAGCGATGATGTCGCGGGTCAGGCTGATTTTGGCGGCATCGGAGCGGGCTCCGGCCAGGGCGCGGGCGTGACCCGCCGACAGCGCACCGCTCTCGATCTCCGCCTTCACTTCGTCAGGGAGCTGCAGCAGGCGCAGAGTGTTGGCTACGGTCGAGCGGTCTTTGCCCACGCGCGTGGCCACCTCATCTTGCGTGAGATCGAACTCCTCCAGCAGCCGGCGATAGGCACGGGCCTCCTCGATGGCGTTGAGGTTTTCGCGCTGAATGTTCTCGATCAGCGCCAGCTCCAAGGCTTCGGCATCAGTGGCATCGCGCACGAGGACCGGGACGTTCTCCAGGCCCAGGCGCTGTGCGGCGCGCAAGCGGCGTTCCCCCGCAATAAGCTCGAAGCCACCCGCCACCCGCCGCACCAGCAGCGGTTGCAGGATGCCCTTCTGGCGAATCGATTCAGCCAGCTCGGCTATGGCTGTATCGTCAAAAGAGTGCCGGGGCTGCAGTGCGCTCGGGCGAATCGAGGAAATGGGAGCAAAGGTATCAGGGGACGGCTCTTCTGGCCGGTAGGCGGTTGGGATCAGGGCCCCTAGGCCACGCCCCAACGCACGTCGGCGGTTGGTGGCATCCATTTACGTTCCTTCCGTTGGAGCAGGTGCGGCGGCGTGCCGCCCCGCGTGCCGGTCGAGAAGCTCGCGGGCGAGGGCCTGGTAAGCTTCGGCGCCCCGCGAGGTGGGGTCATACACGACAGCAGGCAGGCCGTGACTGGGCGATTCGCTGAGGCGAACGTTGCGGGGAATGACGGTGGTGAACACGTCATGGGGAAAGTGCAGCCGCAGCTCGTCGGCGACCTGGTGACACAAGCTGTTACGGGTGTCGAACATGGTGAGAAGAAGGCCTTCAATCGTCAGCCCGGGGTTCAGGCGCTGGCGGATCAGGTCGACGGTTTCCAGCAATGCGCTCAGGCCCTCAAGAGCATAATACTCACACTGCATCGGCACCAGCAGGGCATCGGCGGCGGTAAGTCCGTTGATGGTCAAGAGCCCGAGCGACGGCGGACAATCGATGATCACGTACTCATAGGAGTCGCGCACGCTCCGCAGCGCTTCAGCTAAACGATGCTCTCTGGCGATCATTGGGACAAGCTCGATTTCGGCGCCGATCAAGTCGCGTGACGAAGGCAGGATATGTAGCAAGTCCACCTGGCAGCTGCGCACCGCCCCAGCGGCCGGAGCTTCGCCGAGAAGGATTTCGTAGATGCTGGGTGCTCCGTCGAGAGGCGAAATGCCGGCGCCGCTGCTGGCACTGGCTTGTGGATCAACGTCAACCAGCAGCGTGGTGCTCCCCGCCAGGCTCAAGGAAGCGGAGAGGTTTACGGCCGTGGTGGTCTTGCCGACTCCGCCCTTCTGATTTGCGATGCAGATGACCCGACCCACTGTGTTCCCCCAACGGCGCGTGGGCATGCTTTAACACAGGGGCGGAATGATAGAAAGTGTTTCACGTGAAACACGGAGCTCAGAACCTTCGATGGGCCGGACAGAGCCCGGTCCCGGTTCTTGGAGTGGGCGCCTCACGCCGAGGTCCGTTTCGTGAATACGAGGAGCCGGCGCTCAATGCGGTCATGAAGTCTGTAACAGAAGATTTCAGGAGAGTGGAACGCGGCGTGGCTGCCGACCTCGGCCAGTCCCTGCGGGCTTTTCATGGCCACGGCGCGGCCCCCGATTCGGAGGAGTGGGCCGGCAATGTCGAGAAACTCGGGAACCTTCCAAATCGCCCGCGAAACGATAAGATCGAACTCAATGTCCGTGCGCGCCCGCAGCAGCTCGGCTCGATTTTCGACGACTTGAACATTGTCCAACTTGCATATCCGAACCGCTTCCCGAAGAAAGCTTGCCCGTTTGCGCCTCGACTCGACCAGACAGATCGCCGCCTGCGGGCGGACAATTGCCACAGGTATGCCGGGGAACCCCGCCCCGCTGCCGAGGTCAGCCACGCGTTCAGCCGTGTGGATCATCGGAGCAATCGAGAGGGAATCAAGAATGTGGTCCTCAACGATGACGGATGGCGATAGTGCTCCGGTCAGAGAGATTCTGGTGCGCCAGAGGAGTATGGCTTCGATGTACGACTGAAAGGCGGCGAGCTGAGCAGCGGAAAGATGGATAGCCAGACCGGCTGCGCCGCGGACAAGCGCCGAGGTCGCTTGGTTCAGCTGGTCAACGGCGGCCATGCCGCTTCAAGTGGACTGACAGGAGCGATACGGCCGCCGGGGTTACCCCCGGCACCCGGGCCGCCTGGCCGAGAGAGAGCGGCCGTACGTGACTGAGCCTTTCGCGCGCTTCGCGCGAGAGCCCGGTGACGGCGCCATAGTCGATTTCCAGCGGAATGGGCGTTTGTTCCAGGCGCTTGAAGCGCTCCACGGCGTCTTGCTGCCGCTTCACATAGCCGGAATACTTCACGGCCACCTCCACCTGCGCCGCCAGATCGGGAGAAAGCCGGGCCGAACCGCCGTCGCCTGCCAGCCGGCACAGTTCCGAGTAGCCCATCTCCGGGCGGCGGAGCAGCTGAGCCAGCGTTACCGGGCGCGAGATTTCGGCTGTTCCCAGTTCCGCCAACCGCCGGTTGATCTCAGGGGTGGGTGGCAACACCAACTCCTCGAGTCTGGCAATTTCCCGGCGCGCGGCCTCGGCCTTCTGCCGTGTCCGCTGAAACTGCTGAGCATCGATCACCCCCGCATCCCTGGCAACGTCAGCCAGACGAACATCGGCATTGTCTTCCCGCAGCAGCAGGCGATACTCTGCCCGCGAGGTAAACATGCGGTAGGGCTCGCCACCGACGCCTTTGGTGACCAGATCGTCGATGAGCACGCCGATATAAGCCTCGTCGCGGGCCAGAACGATCGGGAAGCGACCTTGGAGTTGCAGGGCCGCATTGATCCCGGCGATCAGTCCCTGCGCTGCAGCCTCTTCGTATCCCGTTGTCCCGTTGATCTGGCCGGCATGGTAAAGTCCTCGAATCAGCTTGGTTTCCAGTGAGGGAAGCAGCTGTGTGGGATCGACGTAATCATACTCGACAGCGTACCCAGGCCGCATGATTACTGCGTTCTCGAGACCCGGCACGGAACGGACCATTTCGAGTTGGACATCTAGTGGCAGGCTCGTGGACAGTCCGTTCGGATAGACCTCGGCGGTCGCCCTTCCCTCCGGCTCGAGAAAGATCTGGTGGCGCTCCTTGTCAGCGAAACGGACGATCTTGTCTTCAATGGAAGGACAGTAGCGCGGCCCGCGTCCCTGGATTCGGCCAGTGTACAGCGGCGAGCGGTCGAGCCCGCGGCGAATGATCTCGTGTGTGCGTGCGTTGGTGTAGGTGATGTGACAGGGTACCTGTGGCTGAGTGATTTGGGCCGTCGAGAACGAGAAGGGCTGGGGGGGATTGTCGCCTTCCTGCACCTGCAGTTCACTGTAATCGATGGTTCTGGCGTCCAGGCGAGGGCAGGTGCCGGTTTTCAGCCGGCCCACACGAAAGCCGAAGCCGGCGAGCTGTTCGCTCAGTCCAGTGGCGGCGAAATCGCCAGCCCGACCAGCAACCATAGTCTTTTGTCCAATATGGATCAGCCCATTCAAGAAGGTTCCGGTCGTCAGGACTACCGAGCGTGCCTCAATGGCCTCTCCCATTTGGGTCTGAACCCCGCAGACAGTGCCGTTGCGCACGACAAGACTTTCAACGTTGCCCTGATAGAGAGCGAGACCGGCAGCCTGCTCCAAGCGGGTCTTCATGGTCTGCCGGTAAAGGGCCTTGTCGGCCTGTGCCCGTGAGGCCCGGACCGCAGGGCCCTTCTTGGTATTCAACTGGCGAAACTGTATGCCGGTGGCGTCGATGGCCTTTGCCATCTCGCCCCCCATGGCGTCGATTTCCTTGACCAGATGGCCCTTACCGATGCCTCCAATGGCGGGATTGCAGGACATCTGGCCGATGTGGTCGAGGTTTGCCGTGACCATCAGCGTGTCGCAGCCCATCCGCGCCGCCGCCAACGCGGCCTCGATGCCGGCGTGTCCGGCTCCGACAATGATGACGTCAAACCGCTTTGAAACGTGCCCCATCGCTCCCTGTTTCACGTGAAACATTCATTTGCCGATGCAGAACTCGCTAAAGATTCGGTCAAGCACATCTTCGCTCGTTATGCCTCCGGTGATCTCACTTATATAATCGACGGTATCCTGCACGTCGACGGCGATCAGGTCGTCGGCCCGGCCGAGCTGCAATGACTCGCGAGCCAGCTGCAGGCTGTGATGGGCCTTCTCCAGCGCGTCGCGATGGCGGATGTTGAAGAGCACGAGATCGTGCGTGTCCACGCTTCTGGCGCCCGCCTGAGCGATCACTGTTCGTCGAAGATCATCCAGGCCGGAGCCGTCCTTGGCGGAGACCGCCACCGCGACGCGCTCGCCCAGCGCTTCTTTCAATTCATTTTCGAGCAGCATCTTCGGGAGGTCAGACTTGTTCAATACTACAACCTGCGGCAGGTTGGCGGTGGACTCCAGCACGGCAAGGTCATCCGCGTCGAGCCGAGCCGAGGCGTCGAGCACCGCAAGCAAGAAGTCTGCAGCCGCCATCTTGCTCGCGGTGCGCTCGATGCCGAGCCGCTCTACCATGTCGGCATGGGCGGCTGGGCGGAGGCCGGCGGTATCGGTTAGCACCACCGGCATGCCGTCGAAGTCGCCGCTTTCCTCGATCGAATCGCGCGTGGTGCCGGGGAGCGGCGTCACAATGGCACGGTCCACCCCGAGGAGCGCGTTGAGCAAACTCGACTTGCCGACATTCGGCTTGCCGACAATGGCCACCCGCAGACCCGTGCGCAGCATGCTGCCTTGACGAAATGTATCAATAAGCGTCCGGATAGCTTCTATACATTGTTCACATGTAGACAGAATGTGCGCAGTGGCGATCTGGACCTCATCCTCGGCGAAATCGATGCGCGTCTCCAGCAGTGCCTTGAGGCCGATCAGCTGGTCACGAATGCCGGCGAGGTGCGCCGACAGCCGGCCGGTGAGCTGTTGCGCCGCCAGGGCGGCCCCGGCCGTAGTACGCGCTCGCACCACTTCGATCACCGCCTCGGCCTGGGCCAGGTCCATGCGGCCGTTGAGAAAGGCGCGCCGAGTGAATTCTCCCGGTTCGGCCGGCCGTGCGCCGCAGCGCAAGACCTGTAGCAAGATCTGCCGGAGCAGGACCGGACTGCCATGGCAATGGAGCTCGAGCACGTCCTCACCGGTGTAGCTGTGCGGCGCTCGCATGAGGACGGCGAGCCCCTCATCGAGCACGTTTCCGGCCTGATCTCGAAGATGGCCGTGATAGAGGTGGTGCGAGCTCCAACTCGCCGGCTGCAGCGAGGCGACAAACACACGCTCGGCAATGTCGGCGCTGCCCAGCCCGCTCACGCGGACAATGCCGATGCCGCCCGGACCCTGGGGCGTGGCGATGGCTGCAATGGTATCGTCCGCGTACATTACATAGCGGGCCCGCCGTGCCAGCGCTGGCGTGGTCAAGCTGTGGCTGGAGCGCTAACGCTCCTCGGGTGGCGACTTGTCTCGTCCGGACTGTGCCTGGCCCGCTGGGATGATGATTAATTTGCGAAAATACCCCTTGCCGGAGCTCCTGGTGATCAGCGACGAATCGGCCTGCAAGACTATGTGGACGATGCGGCGGTCGCGCGGGGTCATGGGGTTGAGGGCGATGGGCTTGCGTTTCTTCTTTACCTGCTCCCCGGACCGGCGCGCCAGCTCCTCCAGTGATTGGCGCCGGCGGGCGCGGTAATTCTGCGAGTCGACCACAATCCGGCCGTCGCCATTGTCGCGTGCGACCAGTCGGTTCAGAAAATACTCCAGCGCATCCAACATCTGACCGCGGCGCCCGATCAAGACACCGCTGGTATCGCCGGTGAGATCGAGCACCGCGTGCTCGTCCTCATGCCGCACCACCACATCGCCTTCCAACTCCATCAGTCTGAGGATCGTACGCAGGACATCGGCGGCGTGCGCTGTGGCGTCGCTATCAGTGGCGAGCCCCGCCATAGGGGGCGTGGCGTCGCCGCTGGGCACCGGCGCCGGCGCCGAAACGGCGCTGAGGAGTCGTTCGGTGTCGATCGGCGCCCGTAGCGCGGCGCGCACGCGCGCCTTGCGGCCACCGATCCCGAAAAGCCCACGCGTAGCATTCGCCAGGATCTCCACCTCGGCACGGTCGCGGCTCACACCGAGCATCCGCAGGGCGTTTTCTATGGCTTCGTCGATGCTGTTTCCCTCGGCTTCAACTGGTTCCATGTTTGTCCCTAGGTTGCGGTACGGTTCATGTAGAATTGCTGGGCAATCGTCAAGAGGTTGTTGACGAGCCAATACAGGGCCAATCCGGAAGGGAAGTTTACGAACATGAACGTGAACATCAGCGGCATGATCATCATCACCCGCTGCTGTGCCGGATCCGCCGCGCTCGGCGTCATCCACTGTTGGACGAACATACTGATGCCCATCAGCAGCGTCAGTACCGGCACCCCCGGGTCCTGCACAAACGGAAGTTGCAGTGATCCTAGCCGGTCTGGGGCGGAGAGATCATTGATCCAGAGAAAAAAGGGCGCGTGCCGCAGCTCGACCGTATTCAATAACGCCTCGTAAAGTCCGATGAATACCGGGATCTGGAGCACCATGGGGAGGCAGCCGCCGAGCGGATTGACTTTGTGCCGGCGGTAGAGCTCCATGACCTCCTTGTTCATCTGCTCGGGCGTGTCTTTGAAGCGCTCTCGGATCTTGGCCATTTGCGGCTGCAACTTCTGCATGGCCTGCATCGACTTGAAGCTTCGATGGGTCAGCGGGATGAAAAGAATCTTGATCAGCATGGTGAGCAGAATGATATCGACACCGTAATTGCCGCTGATGGTGTGCGACAGCTTGAGCTCGTGCAGCAGTGGGACGGCGATGAAATCAAACCACCCCAGGTTCACGGCGCGCGATAAGCCGTATCCAGCGCGATCCAGGGCGTCGAACTCTTTCGGCCCGATGAAAATGTTCAGCCGCTGGCGAAAGGTTCCCGGCCCGACGGGGAAGATCAGCTTCTGCTCAACCGTGTGGTCCCGGATACTGAGCCCCAGGCGCTCATTTTCAGCTTCCACCGGCACCATCATTGCCAGAAAGTGACGTCCCGCAAATCCGGCCCAGCGGATATCGCCGCTTACGGTCTTGCTGCCTGCGATAGCGTCGAGCGCTTCCTCATTGAATTTGCGGCCATCGAGATAAATAGCGTGGTTATAGACCACGTCAGAACCGGGCTGCGGTGTCGCGCCCTGGCCTTTGACCCAGGAAACGGCGACTTCATTGGCCTGATATTGGCCGAAGTCGCCCTGCACGATTGCCAAAAATTCATAGCGGTCACCGCGGAACGTAAACCGCTTTTGCAGAACGACCCCGTTCTCTTGCCCAATGAAATCGAGGCTTCCTTCCTCAACCCCGGTCAAGTGCAGGTCGCCCCCCTCGACGCTGTACAACACATTGGAATCGGAAAGCGGTTGCGCGCCGTGCACTTCCACGCCCAAGGGCGATTCACCTTCCCTGCCGGGCACGATCATCTCTTGTGGCGGGCTGGCCGGATCGACCGTGGTGCGGTACCGTTTCAGCTCGAAGCGCTCCAGGCGGGCGCCGGCTGAAGTGAAGATGGCGCGGTAGAGCTCGGTTTCGACAGTGATGCGGCGCCCGTCCGGCCGGGTAGCCTGTGGCGGCATCGCGAGCTGCGCGGCTGGAATCTTGGGCGCCGGGGCTGCGGGGACTTCAGCGGTTGGAGTAGGGCTCAACGCGGGCTCACCTGGCGGTGGCGGCGGGTACAAGCGGCGCAGCACGACTCCCTGGTAGAACACCAGGATGAATATGGATATTGCTACGGCGATCAGGGCACGTTTTTCCATGGTTTAGCGCACCGGATCCCAGCCGCCGGGGTGAAAAGGGTGGCAGCGAAGCAGGCGCTTCACCGCCATCCAGCTGCCGCGTCCCGTGCCGTGGCGTGCGATGGCTTGCTGCGCGTAGTTGGAACACGACGGGACAAAGCGGCAGCGCGGTCCGAGAAAGGGCGAGATCGCGGCCTGGTACCACCACAAGGCAGAGGTTAGGAGCCGAGACGTCATGTTTGCCAGCGCGAACCGCCCTGGGCGCACCAGCTGTCTATGTACGTAGGGCTTGGGCACAAACTCACTGGGCTGCAATCTTGATCCTCAACGCGGCGCACAACTCGCGCTCCACATCAGCGTAGCTGGCGCCCGCGGCTGCAGGCCTGACAATGACAACCACGTCTCGAGGCGGCTGGAGATACTGTTGGTTGCGCCGGAAGACCTCACGTACCAATCTCTTGACTCGATTGCGGATCACGGCGCCACCGACTTTCCGGCTTGCCGTTATGCCTAGGCGCGCCCCGACCCGCGCGGCCGCCGTGCTGATCACCACCAAGGCAGGCCCGACCCGGCGTCCGCTGCCACGCTGCAAGCGCAGAAACTCGCTGCGTTTTCGAATGCGCCGCGACCGGGGCAGCCGCTGATCAGCAGATGGCGTGTTCAGGCCGGTTGTTTGGGCGGTATACTGACTGTCAGGCGTTTGCGCCCTTTGGCCCGGCGCCGTTTCAGCACCTGTCGTCCGCCGGGACTGGCCATACGAGCGCGGAAGCCGTGCGTGCGTTTCCGTCGTCGGTTGCTCGGTTGGTATGTTCGCTTCATTCGTTCCCCTCAGCGGCGGGACAAGCCCCCGTGGGGCCCTGCCATCCATACACGTTCACCGCCGATCTTTCATGATTGTCGGCGTCCCCCGGCATTAAAACCATAAGGCACGCCTCATGTCAATTTCCGCTCAACTCGCCGCAGCGGCCGGTGCCGCCTCCGATTTCTTGCCGTACTCCTTGGCGAAATGCTCAGCGCACAAGCCGCGCCGGAGACGAGGCTTGTGACACCCTTCGGCATTGCAGCTCTTGTAGCGCGGCTTGGGGAGCTCGCCTTTGCGCCACTTGCTGTAGTGCTGGGCGCAGTACCCCTTTGCCTGCACTTCCTTATCGCAGCTCGGTGCTTTGCATGTTCCTTTGTTTGCCATGGCCTTCCCTTTCCGTATGTTGGCAGCTTCTCAGACTCTACATCTAGTAACGACCCAACGGAGCGCAGGTCCTAGCTCCAAAATTCCGGCTTGGCCTCGCGACTCATGAGGTCACCTACCGCCTGTTGCGCCGCCTTATCCTCTAGCATCATCAGCCGGATCTGCTCTGTGATCGGCATCTCTACCCCGACCCGCCGCGCCAGGGTATACACACTGATGCTGTTGCGGACCCCCTCGGCCACCATCCTGGTTGATTGTAGGACCTCTTGCAAACGCTCGCCGCGTCCGAGCCGCAAACCGATGGTGCGATTTCGGCTGAGATCCCCTGTGCAGGTCAGCACCATGTCTCCGACGCCGGACAAACCCGAGACGGTTTGCGCATCGCCCCCCATTTTCACCACCAGGCGGGCGATCTCCGCCACGCCGCGGGTGATCAGGGCAGCACGGCTACTGTTTCCCAGTCCCAGCCCGTCACTGACGCCGGCGGCGATAGCAATGACATTCTTCACCGTCCCGCCAAGTTCGACTCCGATCAGGTCGGTACTGCTGTAGACGCGGAAGGTTGGTCCCCGGAACACGGCCTGAACCGTGGCTGCGGTGCGGGGGTCGATGGCGGCGGCAGTAACCGCGGTCGGCATCCCGGCGGCGACCTCGCGAGCGAAGCTCGGACCGGAAAGTGCCGCGATGTGCCCAGCAAACGTAGAGCCAAAGACCTCCTGGAGTACCTGCGACATGCGCAGGAGGGACTTTTCTTCGATGCCTTTGACGGCCGAAACGATGTAAGGCTGGCCTTTGATGAAGGGGGCAGCCTGGCTCATGACCTCGCGCACGGCGTGTGAAGGGGTGACTACTACCAGCAGTTCTTTGGTGGCCACCGACCGCTGCAGATCGTGCGTGACCTCGATCGCGGGCGACAATTGGAATCCGGGGAGATACTCCACGTTTTCGCGCTGCGCCGCTACCGCTTGCGCTGTCGCCGGGTTACGAAACCACAGGGTTACGGCGTGGTCCAGTTCAGCAAGCAGGTTCGCCAGGGCAGTTCCGAAGCTCCCCCCTCCGATTATACCGATCCGCATGGTTCCCCTCGCGACTTGTCACATTTGAATCGGACGTGCAAGGAGTGAGTTTCTAGGACCTGCGGTCGGCGCAGGTTCGGCGGGACCGCTCCCCGATGGGTCGCTACGAGATTCTAAGTCCGACAGGCTGCCAGCAGGCCGATTCGCTTCCGGGCGATCAGCAGGCATAATGCTCGCACACAAGGGGGTGCTCGATGAAGATGAAGACACTGCAAAAGATCCCGCCGTGGGACTGGCCGGAAGCTACGGACAAGGACATACTCGCCGTGCTTTCTGAGGGTAAGGCCACACCCAGTGAGTGTCTGCTGGCAGCCGAGCTGGCGGGAGATTTCACGGTCATCAACGACGATCTGGTCGCCGCGTTGCTTGCGATCCTGCGTAGCGGGGAGGAACCCGAGGATATGCGCGCCACGGCGGCAATCGCTTTGGGTCCGGTGCTCGAGCAGGGCGATGTCGAGGGCTTCGACGACCCCGATGAGGTTCCGATCGCCGAGCGCACGTTCAATGAAATCCTGGAGTCACTGCACAAGCTTTATGTGGACGCCAAAGTTCCCGGAGAAGTGCGGCGCCGGATTCTGGAGGCATCGGTGCGGGCACCGCAGGACTGGCATGAGGGTGCGGTGCGCGCGGCTTATGGCGGCAATGATCAGGCCTGGACGCTCACGGCCGTGTTCTGCATGCGATTCATCCGCGGCTTCGAGGAACAGATCCTGGAGGCGTTGGAGAGTGAAGATCCGGAAATTCACGGCGAAGCGGTCCTGGCGGCTGGTAATTGGGAGGTGAAGGCGGCCTGGCCGCACGTCGCCGCACTCCTGACGTCAGATGAAACCGACAAGCCGCTGCTGCTCGCGGCGATCGAAGCGGCGGGCAATATCCGGCCCAGCGAGGCCGCGGAGTTGTTCGCCGAGCTCATGGATTCCGACGACGAAGACATCGTCGAGGCGGTTCACGACGCCATGGCCATGTCCGGGATCATGTGGGACGACGATGATGAGGACTTCTGATCGCGTCCGTCACGGCGCTGCCTGAAGGGCAGGGGCCTGCCCGGGATGAGATTATCGATGGATGCGAGCAAGTCCTCGATACGGCCCCGGAACAGATGTGGCTTGCTCGGGGGACGGGGAAAGATTTCTGAAGTCAAGCCTGAACCGTTCGCCCCGAGTAGCTGCCCGCATTTGGCGGCGTATCGAGGGGTGCCCGCTGGGAGAAGATCGACGATCTCGGATAGGTAATATAGGTTTGCAGGGAAACAGCCGCCCTTCAAGTGCGCCCGTGGGAATGACGCATCAACCCCTGTAAAGTTAAACAGGCACTCTCGTAGGTTACTGCCGGTCTTGACGCCGCGCGCACGTGTGTTAAGCCGAGCGCATGCCACGGGGGGACCAGGTGGCGCGGCTTTACGCGCTGGTGATGGATCTGGCGCGGACCAAGCACGGCCTCACGGCAGCCGCTCTGGCACGCCGGCGCGACCTGCGCGTGCGCACCGTTTACCGTGACCTGCACGCGCTCGAAACCGCCGGCTTTCCCATCACGAGTGGTGACGGCGCCCGGTGGAAGCTGATCGACGGCTGGGAGGCGCGAGTCCCGTTCCCGCTGCCGCTCGGGCAGTTGCTCGCGCTTCACCTGGCGCGCGAGGTAATGAAGCCGATCCGTGCAACACCTGTGGTGCGCCAATTCGATGCTCTTTACGAGCGTCTGGCCGGACCGATTCCAGGGACAGCCAGCAGTCAGGGCGAGCTTTTTCCGCGCCTGAAGACGGTCCTGGCGACGCGCTCGCATCTTGCCATCGACTACACTGAGCACGCCGCCTTGCTGGAGACCCTTTGCCGCGCGTGTGAGGCGCGAACCGCTGTGCGCACCGTTTACTATGCGGAGAACCGCCGCGAGATCACGCGCCGAGACATCGATCCGTACTGCCTCTACTATGACCCACAGTTGGAGGCCCTCTACGTCTTCGGGTGGTGTCACCTGCGGCGTGCGATGCGCACGTTTGCCGTCCACCGGTTTCGCCAGGCGGCGATCACCAACAAGCGCTTCCAGGTGCCAGTCGGCTTCACTCCAGAGAGCCATTTGCGTGGTGCATTCCGCATCTGACGCGGGGAGAACACGGTCATCGTGCGGATTGCGATTGATCCCGAGGCGGCGGGCTGGGTCGCGGAGCGGCTATGGCACGCAAGCCAGAAGGTGCGCCGGCGGGCTGACGGCGGTTGCGAGCTGAGCTTTGCAATTGACGGCGTACGCGAGTTGCGGCGGTTCGTGCTCCAGCTCGGCGCGTCTGCGGAAGTCATCGAGCCGGCATGGCTCCGCCGTGAGATCGCGGAAGAGCACGCCCGCGCGGCGCACCGCAATCAGCCGCGAGCGCAACAAAAAATGTCCCTGGGTGACACAAGCGTGAGCCATACCGGCCGCGACTGATAAAGGCGAGCCGAGTATGAGACGATGATCCCCGTACCTGTTCAGAAAAGATGGTCGGCGGAGCGTTGGGTCGCACTCGATCTGGAGACGACGGGCCTGTCGCCCACTCGTCACGAGATCCGCGAGGGTGTGCGACAAAATTATGGGTAGGTGGTGAAAGTTCTCCCCCTGGCGTCAGGCGGCGGAACGCCAGAGATCCTCCCAGCGGTTGCCAAGCAGACGACAGCGTAGCGCGATCACGGCGTTGGCACC